>Ga0065711_1027854_pt1 | contig 45500 bp, 23 predicted proteins | sample Hoacrofraction12_FD_59098 | JGI IMG/M metagenome (GOLD analysis project Ga0065711, IMG submission 59098) | Hoatzin crop microbial communities from Cojedes, Venezuela - Epithelial fraction 12 v2 (version 2) | ecosystem: Host-associated > Birds > Digestive system > Esophagus > Crop | place... | reverse complement strand
TGAAAGGCCAAAAGTCATATTTCTTTCTTAAGGCACTACTCACTGGCCAGACTCTGCATGCATGGGCTTCTCTGCGCTAATGTGTGTACACAGCCTTGTTTAGGTTAGGATCTACAAGAAGCCAGGATTTGGGTTGTGGTGTTTGTCTAAATTAATGCCGCACCAACAGATTTGAAAAAAGAAAGATGGTGGAATGTAGAAGTTAAGAAATAAGAAAATAAAATACAGTTTATACTGTGTTGGAAAAATGTAAAGGCTAAGCTTCTGTGCTTGAAAAAGAAATTTTACACCTCAGACTAAACCAAAATAGAGGCGTGGTATTTGTCCGTTTGGTTGTAATCCCAATTTTAAGGTAAGTCAGACTGGGAGACTAAGCAGTTTAAGGGTGTCTCTTTACTTCTCATAATCAAGTTAAAGCTGATTTTGTTCTTTTTAATACAAGACAACGGTGCCAGAATTTTTAAAAAGTTTATTTGACTTTAGAGAGGCTGTTTCAGTTGTGTCTGTTGTATTAGTATTCCTTCTGATTTAATTATAAATGTTTGTTATAATGGTGGGGTTTTGCACAAAGTTTAGTTTGAGCCTAAATTAAGCAGTGGAAAAGCAAATATGTATGAAATGTATCGGTAGACTTCCTGTTTAATGGACACACCAAAAAACTGTCTTCCAGAGTAAAATTTGTGAAAGTTCATTTGTTCTAGAATTGGTTTAAAAATTAGCTTTTTCCTCATTTTAGTACTCCCCTGACAATCCCTCTATTTGTAATCAAAAAAGAGAGATTATCTTAACCAGTTATACTTAACTGCTAATGCAGGAAGAGGTGAATCTTGAAATCAGTTGTTTGGGTTTTCTGAGAATAGTTTTCAGTTTTAATTTCCTTGCATGAACATTATGGGAGAGATTGGGGGTGTATTTTTGTTTTTCAGATATACTTTGTCGCAGAAAAGGAATTAGGCTGAATATCCAAAGAACATTTAAGTGCATTTTTCTGACCAACGCCTGCTAATGCATTGCTTGACTCCCTGCCTTTGCCTCTTTACCATTTTTTGTCTGTGTAAATAAGGGCTTCCATACCTTACTTCTGGTTTAGAAGAATGTGTTTGGGGTTGGGAAGATCTGCATTCTGAACGTTAGTGTCCTGAAAGTCCAAAGGTACAGATTTTGGGTATTTATTAAGTTTCTTTCCAACCACATTGTGAAGAAGTTTAATGATCAGAATGGGTATAATTTCTTGGCCTCCACTTATTTACTGGCACAACTATGTCAGACCTGTAGTTGCCAACACTACTATAGCAATTACTGAAAAATAGTTTGCTGAAGAGCAGTATAAATAGCACTATTGCCACTAGGGTTTATTCTATTTAGAGACTGTAGAAGTAAGCTCTGCTGGTAAAGGAGCTTCTTTATCCAGAATGACTTTTTTGTTAATTGAGATTGTTGGCTTATTACCTTACATTGTCAGTGTCTTAGAAACTTTATTTCCTGCAGGTTTGCCGTATACTAGATTTTCTCAGTGAATATACTGGACTCTGCTTTGAACAGGTGTTTACTAAAGAGACAGATGCCAGTGAACAAACATTTTGCTACATTCTACAGAACTGGCAAGCACCAGTATGAAGTAATCACAGTAAACTATAGTTCTTTACATCAGCGTTGTTACTATTGTTTAAAAAAAAAACAGAGGTCAAACGTAGTCACTAGTTTTCCTCCAGTTTCTTTTTCTATAAAGAATTTCATGGAAATCTTTCTGGGATTTTTGTTTGTTGGTTGGGTTTGGGTTTTTTTGCTTTAACTTGTGTTACCCACTGGTTACATCTTTCCTCCGTAGTTCGTAGGCAGCTGATGTTTGTAGGATCTCACATCAGGGCGAGAGGTTCTTCGGAGGAGGTCATGGTGCAGAGGGACTGCAGAGTGCACATTACTTCGTGTCAGTGCCAGCCAACACAGGGAAAAGTTCATGGTTTTGAACTGATAGTGCTTCAAAAGTAATAATTAACAAATTATGTTATGTAAAAGTGGCAAGAGTGAGACCTCCATTAAAGCTTATTCATAGAAATTGGTTAACTTATTTATAAATACACAATTCTGTACCTCTGTCAGGGAGCTCATCATAATATACAATGCATTGAAAGAATGATTATATGATGATTAAAACTGATTTTAGAAATGCTCTTACATAAGTTGTAAACAAGCTATACCTATTTAGAGGATGAAAAGAAGAAAGAGAAGATTGTAGGTGGGCGAAGATAATAAATACAAATAAGGCAAAAAAACACCAAAGTATTTTTAGGCAGGAATGCAGTCTTGAAGCTCTGGACCAACACATAACCTTGCTAGTAGTCTCTTACGTCTGCTTAATGAAGGCATAATGTTAAATGTATGAAATTGTGCAGTGGAGGGGGGGTGTAAAGAAAGGGGGAGGGGGAGAAGGGAGAAGAATTCCTTTCGTTTCAGACCGGCTTCAGCAGTACAGTCAGTACTCCGTGCATTTTGAAATGGTTCTGCTTTCTGCTACGAGTCAGCCATAAATCCGATAAGGAAATTATGGCAGATGGAAAATCTTGTGAGTGTTGTGGGCATTTGCAAACCCTTACCATATCCCTGTGAGGATTCACTACAGTGCATTTGGCACTCTCAACCTACACTGCAAATTGTTTCCACAAGACAGTTCATAACATAGTGACAGAGAAGACCACAAAGTCTTTACAAACAATACCACCTCACTTGCAAAGGGATGCGCTCATTTGATGTAATTAGACAAAGCATACCAACAGGAGAAAAAGGGATAAACGGGAATTTATTTCAGAACAGATGTTTTCATTTTTTACTAAATCCGTTCTTGCTTCAGGATTCTCAAGTGAAAAGAATCCATCAAAAACACCCACTAAAGTATGTGGGAAATTCCCAAATGTTGCACAGTGTGCATAAATATTCAAACTATTGACAAATAAATAATAAGTTTTATATGCATTTCTGCTTTTATATAGTCTAAAAGGAGATAGCTAACATATCTCCTTCTCAGACAATGACAACCTTGCAGAAATAAAGTAACAAGTAGAACCTGGTTTCAGGAAACAAGCTTCCTAGAACCATAATCATTTTAAATATTTATTTAAGTATGATGTAGTCTTTGTCTGTAAGAAATTATCTTTTCAACTGAAAGGAGTATTTCTTCTCCAATTATATGGCCTCAGCTGAAATTCTTAAATCCTGAAGTGCCCTGTTGGATGAAGCACTTGAGCTCATTTTGGAGGAATGTGAGGACTTCTGATTTATTTCTCTCTTGCTAAGAGGTGAAATAATCAAATCCTAATTGTTTCGCAAAGTGAAAATAGAATAGGGCATTGAAATTAATCTTCTGTTTGTTACGCACTGGAGGCCAATAAGGAGCGTGAAGCAAAGAAAATACAAGGAATTGCTTTAACCTTCAGCACACTTTATAACACTAACAGCAACAAAATGCTTCCCATCTACAGTGGAAGATTTTGAGTAGCAGGGAACGTGACAGCAGACTGTGCGTGGTGCAACAGGGGCTAGTGGTCATGCAGAAGAGGTGCTTCCTTTTGGTCCTGGCTGTTCCATTTGTCTGTTTGGTTCATGATGGGCTCCAGGTTGGGTTTTGCATGCCCTGCCTTCCGTGTTTAAACTCCAGACCTTTCTCAAAGCATCTCTCCTCTGGGTTAAATGTAATACAGTTCCAGGTATCTGTTCAGATCTCTGATTCGCTCATCTGCATGCCTTGTCTGATGCTCTGAGCTAGAAGTGACTTACCAGTTGCAATTTTCTGCATTGAAAATCCCATGTTTTTCAGTATATATGGTTGTGTGAGCAACAGTGTGTGTGTTACACAAGTGCAGGTAATACAGAATATTTCTCTCCAGAGTCATGTCTTCCAGATCTGCTGACAACTTGAGAAGGTAAGAGGGCTCTGAAAATAAGCTGCTTTCCTTCCTCCCCTCCACTGAGCTGCGGCACTAAACGGAACTCTGCCTCTTAGTCCCTCATCTTGTCTTCCAGTCCCCTGCTTCACTTCGCCTATACCATTCCTTCCCCAACGCACTGTTTAGTCTCCAGCTCATAAATATTTCAGGGATTATCTGGGGGTGATGGCTTTCAGAGGGGTGTGCTGAGATGTGTAGTGCCAAATCTGCAGCTTCATACTGTAGTTGGGTAATGCCAGAGACATTCTGCAGACTTTGTAACAAAGTGTGATGGTCCAGTGTTGTGCATATTCCTAGAATATTGCAAGCAGCAGTGTTTCTCCATTTTAAAAAACAAAAATCCTTCCAGGTCACTGCATGACACTCTGTTCTTGTGCAAGATTGAATTAGAGGTAAATTGGCTTTGGTTTCATAGAACGACTGTGCTCATGTTGCATTGTCTTCTGTTCACAAAGCTCAAGGCTGATTTTTGTTCTGGTGGGGTGAGTTGTCTGATTACAGTAAGATAAAACAATATTGGAAGCTGTCTTTTGTCTAATCTTGTTTGTCAGTTTTGCAACAGTCTTGTTGGTAAGCCCATTTAGTGAAATTATACAGCTACTCCATTTGTAATATTCTGTTCTATTTGAAGAATGGGGCTAAATTGAAAGCATTCCTCCCCACCCCACCCCCCAGCTCTCTGTTTCGGAAATCGTGACATGTTGCTTTGTATTTCCCTTGTTGGCAGTTTAAGACAGAGTTCGATGCCTTTCTAAGGATCAGTCTGAAACTGTGCAATACAATGCACAGTGATGTGAACGGGCTGTTGTCGGCACTGGTTAAAGAAGCTGTGACAAATCAGCAGTGGAGATGGAAGGGGGAATCAGTTTACAGCTAGGAAAACTACAATGGCAGTTGTATTGGGAAATCAGTGTTCTCTTGGTGTGTTTTTTTATTGCCCAAAAGTCAGTGTTTCTCAATAGCTTGCTCACATGAATAAGAGTCCAGGGAATTCTCAATGTCCAAATCTCAGAACACGTGCTATTGTTTGAACGCTTCTCGGTTTGTGAGCTGCTCGCAGCAGGCTGTGATCACAGATCATGCTGATTTTTGGTATCTGTTATGCATTATTTCAGTTTCTTATGATTTTCATCTTCCTTATTTACACAGGGGAAGCAAAAGGGCAAACCAGATCAGGAAAAAGAGTTTCGAGATGTAGCTTTACTTGACAATGCATTACCTATCTGTGAAAAGAAAGGGTAGTGTCTTCCTTAAGACCTTGTAAAAGCTGTTACTGTGTTTGATATTAAAGGTTATTGTGGAGGAGTCACAGGCGTTTTCAGTACAATACAGTCATAGGTGTTGGCTTGTCTTCCTGATTGCTGTGAAATAATTGTTAGTGCTGCTCTTTGCCAAAGACATCATTATTCTGTCTAGAAAGTATCAGTACAGCTTCATTACTTCCTGGAAAGTGTTTGATGCGGTACAGATGCAGGTCTGGTCCTTCTCAATTCTCTTTGTACAGCACATCAAATGAACTCTGCTCCATTTTACTACAGCTTTAGACGAGACCAAATTATAAGTTTGTAAGAACTGGGATATGAATCCTAATGATCAGATTTAGTGAATGTAAAATGAATGCAGTCAAGATCTTATAGTTCCACTTTATAATTTAAACAATTTTTAAAATTTTGTTTAATATTGCAGATGTTTTCAAGTTTTTAGAATAATATTTACATTAGAATGAAGGACACAAGCAGCACAACTAGTTTACCTGATGTGCAATGCAAAGGTTGTTCAAAGATCCCCGAAACAGGATGGGGAAAATTAGAAAATGATTGAGAAACATTTGTCCTTAACCGGCTCAACTCTTCGTCCACACTGGGAAAACAGACCACGTAGGAAAACAGTTGGCCAACAGTTTTGTCTTTAATGTGTGTAAGGACCACTGTGTAAACTGTGACCAATTCAAATGTCATTAAGTACCACTTTGCCTATCTGTACTAACAGTAGAACTGTGTCCAGTAGTCAATGTGTTTTTACTGTGTGCCAAATGTAGACAAAATCAGAGTTGTTCATTGTGAAATACATACACCAGAGAGCTTTTAAATGTGGTAAGCGGATGACTAATGTTATTGTTGGGGACAATGTAGATATTTATGTAGATATTTTCCAGTAATTACTTTGCGTGTTGTTTGGTTTAGACTATGTTAAACAAACATAATACAGACAGAGTTAGGAGTCTTTGCTCCTCTTAATAGAAAGAGCGTCTTCCGTGGAGGGTGCTTCAGAGGAGCCAAACTAGATGGTAAGAAAGCAGCAAGGTGTGTTTGAGTTGCCAAAGAATATTGTCTTCAAAAGATTACCCAGTAGCTAGTTCAGACTGTGTTTCAGAAGCATCAGTAAAGGCAGCAGACCAGTATAAGCACCACATCTCTTAGAAAAATTCATGCAGGGGCTGTTTGCCATGGATTTGCAGTGATCCAGCAGCCTAGGGAGAAAGACCATTCGGGGCTCTGACTTGTTAGATGCAATGATCTGTCCCTAAAATGGGTAGCACTATAATCCGTGGTTATTGTGTTTGGAATAGATACAGGAAGGCATCTCTTAATAAATACAGTGCAGGTAGGCAGTGTTTGAATGGAGTGTCCTTCTGCAGGACTGACTGCTAAGATTGTTTATGCTATTTGGTTTCCTGCTGATTAAATTATATTACGATTTCATCTGCCATCTGTCCATTTTAGGCATGCTCAGCTATAGACCTGAATGAACTGTGTCTTACAGAAAGGCTTGGCTTTTTCTCTGAGGTTTTATTGGAAGAGGAGCATGAGAAGAGTCAATCCCTTAATCAGTATGGCTGCATTGGTACAAGGACTTTTCCTAAGAGGGTTTTACAGAAAGCCTCATTCTAGTGCAGACGAGGCCTTAGAGAAACATATGCAGTAATCTCCCCTACCCACAGGCTGTGGTGGGGATGACTGCTTGTATTCTTAGCAGTGGAGCAGCCCCCTTGCAATCTTCATGCAGCCACTCTCTGTGTCCAGCTGTGTGCCTCGTCTACTGCAGCTGGTGCAGGAAAATCTCCTTGCAAATAGAGGAGAAGAGAGGACTTAGTAGGCATGGTGGTGTTGGGTTGACATTTGGACTTGATGATTTTAGAGGTCTTTTCCAACCTATGATTCTATGACTTTCAGAAGGAAAAGGGACTTCTCATAAGAATTAAAAAGCCTATCGTTAAAGGACAAATTATTTTATTTGTTTTGTAGCTCAGAAGTATCCTTTCTTTAAGCTGGCTCAGTCTTTTTTTTTATTAGGTCCGTTGCTTGAGCTGACCTTTTAAAAATCTGTTTTGAGTGGCTTTGATTTTTATAGGGGAATCCATTATGGTGTAAGAACACAAAAAAAAAAACATTACTGCCATGTCATATTTCATCATCTTAAAATAAGTATTTTCTTCCAGTTGCTTTGGTTGCTAGTTGAAAACTGATAGAAAAAAGACCCACGTATTTCATTTGTGATGTGGTAGAACTGGGAAGGAAAGCAATAAATGATGGTAACAACTCTTAACGTAAACCTGTTTTCCACTGGTGAGGCTTATACTGTTTTCTTTGTCATACAGTGAGTAGCGCCCAGCATAAATCATGTCTGTATTTAAGGTTCATGTTTGAGCAGTTGCCAGAGTTGTCACCAGATTTTCAAATGTCCTTGCTATTTTTCCTGTGGATTTTCCAGCTGAAATCAGGAGGCATTGCCCATGTACTGGCTGATCTGTGCATGTGTGGCAGCTAGTCCTCCTAAACAGACATATTTGTGGAAATTCAAAGGGGACTCTACTAGAATAAATTCTGAGGACTAAAAGGTATAGCAGAAATGGTAATATGTCTGAATTAGGCAGTAGCTCTTTACGGGAAATACTGATTGCAAGTTGCATAGAGTTGCACCAGCCAATGTCAGTGTAATTCACAAGTATGCCAAGTCTTTATTTTTAATCTTGCAGCATGGTATGCTACACTGTGTACGCTGCATTGACTTGCTTTTATTTTCCTGCTTACGACGTGAACTTGGGAAGGAGCTGCAGATGTCCCTGCACCTCACGCAGAAAGGAAAGTCCACAAGCCTGCCCAGCATATCTGCTGTTGCAGCGAGTCTTTTGGCCACATTTTGAGATGATAGTTGTAGCTGCCACCAGACCTTTTTGTTCTGAGGAGTGGTCCCTGTTTCCCTGGCAGAACTGGGGCCCTGCCACTCAATGCCAAAGTTACAGTGAAAAATAACATCTTCTGGGTTGAGGAAACTTCACATCACTTCAGAAATTCCTTCCCCACCCATCCTGGTACAACTGGTTAGATGACCCATGGCAAGCCTTTAAAATTGCATGTATAGATAGGTTTGGTCTCAGTTTCTTCCCGTACTTGAGCCCGAGTCCAAAGAAGAGTAATGTAGCTGGTAAAGGGTCTTGAGAACAAGTCTTAGGAGGAGCAGCTGAGGGAACTGGCATTGTTCAGTCTGGAGAAAAGGAGGCTCAGGAGAGCCTTATCGCTCTCTACAACTACCTGAAAGGAGGCTGTAGCAAGGGGGGTGTCGGTCTCTTTTCCCAAGTAGCAAGGGATTGAACAAGAGAAAATGGCCTCAAGTTGTGCCAGGGGAGGTTTAGGTTGGATATTAGGAAAAAATTCTTTATTGAAAGGGTTCTCAAGCACTGGAACAGGCTGCCAAGGGAAGTGGTTGAGTCACCATCCCTGGAGGTTATTTAAAAGACGTGTAGCTGTGGTGCTTAGGGGCACGGTTTAGTGGTGGACTTGGCAGTGTTAGGTTTGTGGTTGAACTTCATGATCTTAAAGGTCTTTTCTAACCTAAGTGATTCTATGATTCTGTAAGAGAAACCGAGGCCTAGGATTGTGGTCGATAAAGCCTTTCTCTGGCCCCAAAGGAGGGAGGTGCTTGAATATGTCTCTGTATCCCTTTGCTTTGTGAACTCCAGCTCTGCAGCAGATCACCAGATGTCCACAGGACATGTTTTTTAGCTACAAGATAAATCTCATGGCAAGCAATTTCCTTCCATCGATTAAGGACACGTGCATAAGGATTTAGATTATTTTTTCCTAAAAGAAAAAATAGTTCCATGAAAACTCGGCTTCATGAGAAACACTGCTTAATGTGGCAGCTGGGAGAATGTGCTTGCCCTTTTTAATGTAGGGCAGCCAAAAATTGTTTGTGGTTCTAAAAAGGTTGTAATATTTGAGAAAGTACAAATCCAATCATACTGAATATAAAAGGTCAGGATTGTCTTTTTCTTCTGGACTTCATAAGAAATGCCTCCTGTCTGACCTGAGATGGTATGGGTGACAAGTAACAGCCGCCCCTCGAGGGAGTTACGAAAAATACTGGCATGTACTGTTAAACCACTTAGAAATATAATGAGGCAAGACAATGAATAGGATTAGAGGAACGTAGAAGTTTGTAGACCTGGTGGCAGTGGTTGACCACTCATATCCACCAGCGGATCTTGTTCACAGGGGAAGCTGGAGGAAAGCTAGCTATTACTATGACTTTGTTTGCTCTAAAGGAAGAGGGCCCAGCAGAAGGGAGCTTCAGATAGCAATAGCAGGCATTCTGATGTATATTTTTAGTACATCTTAGATACCGTCTCTAGAAGTGTAGCTTATGTTTAAACTCTCATTTGGGGTTCTTGGTTTGTGTCATTTTGTTTCGGGTTTTTTTGTCAGCACTTCCCATGCATTCTTTCTTTCCTTTCCTCAGCTTTTCTAGCTGCTGTTTTGGAGCAGCGTGCTGTTGTTTTAAGGTATTTGTAAACTTTTTTTAAAGTAGGTTTTTAATTGACGAGAAACATACTGTGTTCGATAATTGCTTATCAGTGTGAAGCTGGGTCAGTTTGCTTTCATGCCTTTATTTTCATGGCCTTTTTTATCATGGCCTCAAGCTTTTATTTTCCTTCAGCAATAAGACAACAGATGTAATTAACATTGCTTTAAATGTTTCTCGCCTGGCCAGGAAAGGTATACATTAGAGATTGTGTCTGAGCTTTTTCCTGGGGTCTTTCATGACATTGCACATGTGTTTTGTGCAGTGAGACATGTAGATGATGCGTCTGGCATCTTCCATCCTAATTATTGTCTGGAATTAACACTGCAAAGCTGAGAAGTATCGTTTAGTTTGTAGCCTATTTTTAAAGGTGCATGTAAAAAAAAGTGACCGACCCTGTGTAGCTGTGGAGAGGTGGGAAAATGGTTTTGAAACTCTTCCTGTATTGCCAACCATTTTACTCTTCAGAAGCAGGGGAGGAAAAAGGAAATAAAAAATGTAATCTGGCCCTATTTAAGATATCGACATGTTTATTCATTACATGGTGTTAAAAACTGAGGTGTCCTGAAAGAACCAAGAATGCCTTTAGAGGTTGGTATTTACAGCCGTTTTCTTTCCCTTTTACACAGTCACAGCGTTCTAACTGGGAATCTAAATAAGCAGTCAGCTGAAAATACACGCGGCTAGGTTATCTCATTTCTAGCTGCCTGCCTTGTTTATCAAGCACTCATGTATTATATTAAGGCAGGGCCAAGCTTTGTGTTCACATGCTGTTATCCTAGCACAGATAGGAGAGGTGAACAGAGCAGGGTGTGGGATGTTTAAAGGGATGGCTGCCTCTGCTCTCTCTCCTCTCCTGAGCTTAAGACCTTAGATCTGCACCCCATCTCTCTCTTGCTTTCTAGCAATTACAGTGCAAGGCTGCGGGACTTTATGCTTCTTCACGCTTCTGTCAGCAGCGTGGAGGCGCAGAGCTGGGGCTGCGAAGGCAACAAGTGCCAGACCGTAAACATTGATTTGAATTCTATCAAACTGATTTGGGGTTGGAGATAGACCAGGGATTTTCAATACATGTTTACAATTAAGAATGTAAACAAAGTTTCATGTTTATATGCCCCAGATACAAAAAGAGGCTTTTAAAGCTCTGGTTTTAACTCCTTGAAAATAAAAGAATTGAACAGTTAAGGTAGAAAGGAAAATGACACTCCTGCGAGCATTAAATCATGCCATTTCCTCGCTCCTTTCCTCTCCATCACACACAGTTACATACAAAAACTCTGCTGCAGAGCTGCTGTTTTTCATTCTTCTCTTTGACTATACCCTATTTCTGAGTGCGTATGCATGCAACGGGGTTTTGTTTGTCCTTTTTTTTTCGCTCATGGTGGGATGTAAAAAAAGGGTTTGCCTAAAAGACATATTGAAGTTAATCATTGTCTGTTCAATTAAAGACCTTTTAACAGTAACACAACACAGTATTTTTTGCGTAAATAGTTTGATATGGACTCACTGTGACCATTACTTAGCCATGTAGCTCATAAGCAGCTAACCATAGCCAGCCTCAACTGGTTTAGGGATTTTGTTGGAGTTTTTTGGTCAATAAATCATAACCTCTCTTGAGACTTATGAAAATTCCTTTTTAGCCATGGCAGTTGCTAAGTAATGTCCCTACTTGGATAACAGTTTAGATACCAATCCTTAAATTGATAGCTTGCAAACAGACTGCTAAATTTATGCAGGGAGTCTTTTCTGGACAAAGCCAGCCAGTTTATTTGCTGTTCTTTGCAAGATTAAAGCCTTGAAATCTCTGTCTGCTTAAGCTGCTGATTGCCATCTGAAGTTTCTTTAACGTAGAAGTATCAGAAATAAAATCTGAATCCCAATTTCCTTATTGTCTTCATTACTCACCCTAGAATCTTTTAAAGACAAACAGGCCTTTTTTCTCAGTTTTGGAAATTTTCTTTGTTACTTCAGTGTTGCTGTCTTCGCAGATTTAAGCCATTAAAAAAAATACTGCATGAATACAAGTACCAGACTTACGCCATCCCTGTTTCTGATTCAATTTTCACTTAAAACTAGCTCCAGCACAGCAGGTGACACTCCTAGATGTGGTGGTACAAATGAATATCTGAAAAATTCCACTTTAGAAAATCAAAACGCCTTCTCTTGTAGAAATAAAAATAACCACTTACTTGGAATTACGTTGGCATCTGAATTTTAACAGAAGCTTTGATTTTTTCAGATGTCACATTTGTGCTGAGGTGTGCATACAAAATACGGTTTCACACAGAGGCAGGTTTTGTGGCAAAGTTTGTAAAATCAGCATTTCTTGAGCAACTTTATGGCACAGTGGAGTTTATATAGAACATTTGAAAGCTGTTACAGCAAACAGGATGTTTGTAACTTTGCTGTAATTTGTGAAATAATTAAGAAAATCCTTACAGCACTTTCCCTAAACAATTGTGGGCACAGTAGCCCTTTATAAATTTCTATTCTAAGTTCAGGTGTTTTTATATAGCATAGTCCAACTGTTCTGCATTTTCAGTGAAGTTACTATTAAACCACCTTAAAAATAAATGAAACATATTAAGCGTTCTTTCCCCCTAACCGCCATTAACTGCAGGCTTAAATTTTAAATTTTCAGTGATGCATTTCAAGAGGCTGAGGGAGATTAATAGCACAAGCTGCAAAATCGTACGTCGCTCACCCACTAGCAGGGGCCTTCTTTTCTGTGAGTTTCCATAAATTAGCTGTGGAGCCAAAGCAAGCGGAAGCTATTTTTAGTGCAGCAGCAGCAGCACTGCAGAACAGAAGCTGGTGGAGCATCACGTGTGTCAGGCTGAATCAAAGGGAGTATCCCAGCAATGTGCTGTAAGCAAAACAAGGGCGCTGTCAAAAAACAAGCTGCAGGTACCGAAAAAACCCGAATCAAAGCCTCATGCGAGAAACAGATGTGCCGACTTAGCAACTGTGTTTCCGAGGAGATTTTCCTATTTTGCAAACATGGGAGCGTAATAAGAATTCCGCATTTCCTGGTGGCCATCCCATTGTCTCGCTTGATGCAGTCCTTACTGCATCAAGTGCTTTAGGCATTTTATTTAGAAATATTTTTTTTTTTGTCTGTATCTCTTCTCAAGTGTAATTGTTGTCTCAAGGTGCGTAAGCATAGGAAAAGCAGATGCAGCTGTCTGCAGAGCCACTGCGCAGAGAATGTCCTTGCCTTGAAAACAGTGCTTTACAGCCTGTGAGGTGTTGCTTTTCAGCAAGGAAAAGGGCAATATAAGCTAATACTTTATTCTTACACATGAATTGGATTGGCATGTTCAACTCCGAGATTTTCCATTCATAATTAGGTGGGGGTTTTTTTCATGAAATGTGTCTGTCCTCAGAAATTACTCATTAACCTGAGTAAATACTCACTGAACCTTTCAAAGATTAACTTTTATTTACGTTTACTTTGGTTTCCATGTGTCCACGTGCTTTTGAAGGCACAAATATATTTGAACTCAGTATTTTCAATACTGTCTGTTACTTAAAATCACTTGCGAAGTCCATAGCATGAAAGCTTGTAGTCAGTCAGTAGCATCAGTTTATTATTGTTGCTCAAGCAGTTGAGATGCAACCTTTATGAAGGTTAATTTCATTTGATAGTTTAAAGAAAAAAAAAGCCACTTCCCTTCTTCCTGAAAACCATCTTTTCAGGTGATGCAAGTGCATGTATTTTCCTGAACTACAGGGTCTGAATTTGTTGGGGTTTCTCTTTTCAGGAGCCTGGGGAGTGGGAAAGCGTTTGCTGCTCTTTGAGTAAATGCAAATAGCTGTGAAAACATGGCTGGGGGAAAAAGGATGTCAGCCTGAGAAAGCTGAATAATATGATTTCCCTACAACAGCAGCCTATTCAAAAAAAGGGTTGGATGAGATTAATACACAATAGGTGCATAAAGACAAATGCAAACATTGGTGCCAGTTGTGTCAGCACTGGCACAAAGGGACTTGCGAGTGCAGTTAGTCCCTCTTGTTACCTCCCTGCTGCTTCTCACCGGGTTTTTCCCCTGGGCTCGGGGAGAAGTTGCTCAAGGTGGCACCTGGATTTGGAAAGAAAAAAGATATGGGTGAGCTCTTAGGCACATCAGACATGGCACAGGTCCTGCATAGGTGCAGGGAAGGACTCTGATTCTTTCTGAAATCATAGGTTTAATAGTGTTAAAGAGGAGCTGTTAACCTGGTCTGACCCATGGGCTATACACTTTTGTTCGGCTACTATATTTTAGGCAAGTTGCAGCCAGAAAAAAAAGAAAAAGAAGATAATGTTGGGAGTAGGAAAAGCTAAGAAAAGAGTAGAAGCAGTAAATTGTTGAAGATTGTTCTGTGCACATCCGAACTCATTCAACAATGCTGAAGTTGTGGACTCTCAGATGAGTGTTTGTAACTATTCAGACATTAACCTTTCTTTATTTTAAAGAAAATGTTTTGATTTTTTTGTGCCAGAATTCCTTTCTAAGTGTGTTCAACATTCTCTTATGAAAAGATAGCAAAAGTATGTATTTTATAGAAGTTTTTACTTTGTATAGAAAGAAAAAGCAACAGCTCTTCTGTTGGTAATAAATAAATGTTTTCAAATGCCTGTAGCCAAATCAAGCACATGTCCAGCTGAACTCAGAATCCGCAGTTGCTGCTTGAATTGAGAATCCAAGTGTCCTATGCTGCCTTATCATGAGATACGACAAGAAGATATGGTGATGATGAGTATCTCTGGATAAGCACCTGAATGTCAGCTTCTTGCTCCTTGTCACACTATTCTCTTGCACAAATACACTGCCTCCTTATTCCAATACCCATCTCGAATACCATGGGGAAAAAACGCCTTCAAAATGCAAACTGCAACACGTTCTCATGTCTGGTTTTGCTGGAATGGCTCCTACCACCATCTACTGTAGCTTCAGAAAATAAACAAGCCGAAAACCTTTTTATATGAAGTAACTACAAATCACAGGAAAGGAGTTTGTCTTCAGCTAGAAATTTTACGGTGCTTATAGGCCTCAGAAAAACAGAATTTGGAGAGCAAGAGCTGATTGTGATTTTGCCGATGCTAGCAAACGATGGTCTGCTTTCTGTAACAAGCAGCTTGCTGTTTATTCTCAGCAAATCTGCCGCATTTAAACAGAAGTTAGTAATCGCTTACGTCTTTGTGGCCAAACTACGTGCAGCCTTTGCCGGGCCGCGGCTGCTCACCAAGGGCTGGGGAGTTGCGTGCGCTGCAGCCGCCGCGTTTCCTGTCCCTGCCCTGGGAGGAAACTGAAGCTGGCAACGAGGGTGGGAAATCTGCTCACTGGATGCCGCCTCGGCCTTTCAGACACACACCTCCGTCTTATCAATAATAGGCAAAAGAAATACAACGGCGTGCCTGCGAGGCATCACGGAGCCACGCTGTACGTCACATCCAGCTCACAGATTACAGCTTCCACAGCTCAGCTCACCACTCAGGCATCCATAAAACAGTTTCTGCTGAATGAAGCGTAGGGCAGAGATGGCACACTTAGGAAATAAGTACATTGAGCTCTTAGTGATGCAAAGAAATTACAAGTTCAGAAGAATAGTAGTTGCTGTGAACCTGCTGTCTACAGGGAAGCTTGGAGCTGATGCTTCTTTACTGAGATACTGTGAAATCTAATCTTTCACCAGGTCAGTTCTGACATGTATGTAAATTAAAAAAAAATCTATAAAAAGCTATTGTATTAACATACAGCAATATAATTGAGAGGGAAGATTTCTTGAAAATTATGCTGGGACAACATATGACTGCTTAAATTAACTTTGGCTTATAGGACCGTTTTAATTATGTAGCAAATTAAATACAAGTAGATCAAAGCCTGTGTTATATATAGTTGCAAAACCTTTTCAAGGATGTAATATTTGTAATCATCTCGTAAAAGCTGTTATTTTCTTGTTCCACAGTCTCTTGTAAAGAAGCTGCTATACATAAGTCCTATCTTTTCTCTGTTGTGTGCATTTCAGAAGTTTTTTCTGGGTTGCTTCTTTTTGCCAGCTCCTTTTCAGACTCTTTGAATCTTTTGACACCAACTGCAGGTAGCGATTGCAGCCCATCTGGGCACACCCAGCCTGCCGTTAACCAAACCAGTCTGGGCACCTGTGCAGGAGGAAAAAGCTTGAATAGAGCCAGGTTTTTGAAGACTGGGCTCCGTCTCTGAAGCCTTGGCATAGCAGATGTAGTGCTATCCGTAGTTGAGGTGGCCAATTTACATTTCAGTAGATGTCTGCGGTAATTCTCTGTATGCCTGTGGATTGCCATGAAGATAATGTCTGTTACAATTTTCTCTTATCCATAGTTATGTCCCTATCCTGCGGGTGTCTCTCTTTTTATGTAAAGTGAATTCCGTAAGTTCTAATTCAGCATTTCCTCTTCCTTATCCAAACCATCCTTTCTTTGATATTTTTATCATCGTCTTTCTTCACTTCTAGCTGCCTGATACATCTTGCAGCATTATTCTCAACTCAGCATTTGAAATAATGAGTCTGTGATTTTAATGATATCTTCTGTTTCCTAGTGCATTGGGAAAGTCACTCTTATTTATTGCGCAAATGTGATGTATTTAGCAGCTTCCACACACCTTGATGAACTTTAAAGGTAGATTGCAAAGTGTGCTTGATTTCATTCTAGGGAAGAAGATGAGGTTGCTGCACTGATTTCACTGGGAGTAGAATCAACTCATAGCTGCATATTTACTGAATTCCTCCAGTATCTGAAACATGAGTAGACACCTGTTCTAGAAGCTAGGTGCAGGGCAGAAAGAAGTCTTCCCCTCTGGGATTAAATAGCAAAGAAATTTTGTCACAAATACCCAACAGGAAGCAGAAGGATCTCTTATTTTGTGTACTGTATATTGAGTAAAGCACACAGGTGTTTTTCTGCTGACAAAAAGAAAGACAATCCAATCTGCTGGATTGTCTTTTGTTTGTTTGTTTCTGCTTTGCATTTTCTCAGAAATATGTAGTCTGTCACATTGGTAGCTTTAGGTAATATCAGCTGATTTGCTTTTAATTGTTGTGTTAGTCATTATATACGACGTATAGAAAGAATTGCAGACTGCATACAAGGTCATAACCAACATGCAAAAGTGGAGCCAAGGAGGTGATGTTATCTGGATTGTCATCAGCATCTGTACAAACTATAGCTGATCTTGTACCCTTCATTTCTAAGCAAAGCCCTTGGTGTCAGCAAAATGTCATGGAAGGGGTCCCCTCCCACAGCATTGTCATGCTTGTGTCATACAGTAAAACTGCTCTTGCTGTCACAAAGGCCTCCTCCTTGGGATTAGGTCTGCCTCCTGGATTTAATCCTTAAATGACTGAGTAATTAAAATTAGAATTTGTGTCAGGCGGCTGCCCATCTCTGGTGGATATAACAACTTCATGAAAAATACACGTATTTTGTGGTATCTGTAAATGGTGTTTAGGTTGCCCGAGTGGCACCTTGGTACTGATAAGCAGCCAGTTCAGCCAGCATCGCCAATTTGTCTTCCTTCCAGAAGTCCTTTTTATTCTCATTTTCTACTTCTTGATATAATGAAATTCAGCCCTGTTTGCACAAATTCAGTAAATGGAATTTTATGTCAAAAAGCAAGAGAGGAGGGGGGAAAAACCCCGGCATTTCACCTCAATCTGCATCTTGCAGGCAGTACTTCCCTCAGCTACTGCTTGGCAGGAGGGAGATTTTTTGAATCCTTGGATCCAACTCAATATCCAGCTCAGCAGTCTCCGCTTCAGGTTTCTGAAGAGGATCTTGCCGCAGCACTTCCAATAAATGGCATCCTGAAACATGCACCTCTCTCAGTCGGTGTCTCCAAGATGTCAAAAATTGGCCGAGTTACAAAGCAAGCAGAGGAATCCTGGCAATTAATAGAGAAAGAGTAATGCGATCAAGCAACTTTCTTCACTGCTGGAATAGTTTTTTCTTTGGATAATCAGTGTGGGTTGCAAGGGGGATATCATGTATTTGGGTTCTAAGAATTTATACAGCAACGTAAGGAGATTAGTACTTGGGCTAGCGGTGAGGGCTGGGGACCTTTTTTGAAGGGATTATGAGAGAAGGCATGAACTTAGAACAATAGCATTTTAATGTAATGTAGCTTTGAACTATTTATAACATGCAGAGAGATAGTGCAGGTACTTGTGTTTAGTGTAATTATGCTTATGCAATCAGCTTTTTTGGGAAGATATCCATTTGACTAGTTTTATTTTTGGAAATGTACTCCAGGTTGCTAAAATGTGTATCCATGTATCTGTCTTTATATAATTTTCGGCTTTGGTTCTAAATCTGGTTTTTGTATCTGTCAGGAGATATCCTTGTACCTATAAACGCTGTGAGGCTGATTAACAACTGATGGCAGGCAAATCTACAAATACCAAGCTTTTGGCATCATAAATGAAAATGCCTTGCTTTATAAAGGGGGGAAGGGGGAGAGATTAATTTCCTGTTTAATTTCTACAAGAAAAAACCCACAGCCGAACCAGATGGAATTTCTTTGTGCTATAAATAAGCAAAGCTTTCCTTCTTTTATGGCTTCAATTTTGATATATTTCTATCTAAATTGCTCCTTCCACAATTTTCCTCGTACTGCTGAGTTCAGAGATGTTCCTTCAGATGCTCAGTAGATGATGTAAATAACGGAACGAAGCTCTTCAACGCTGAGACAGATACGCGTATATATATCTCTCTCTCTCCAAATGTGCTGTGTGGCTAACTGGAGCCATCCTGATCGCTTGAATGTATATTCTGGGGAAAGTTAGAATAAAATACATCTTGCCATCTTAAAGATAGTTTGGTGCTAATCTAGGTAAATGGTTTTATTAACAATTGTAGAGAAAGAGTAGAAAAATTGTGCACTGACTAAAAATGGTTGGTTGTGGGTTTATGTGAAATACATTATTTTTCCTTCAAAACGTTCCATCTGTATGTCATGTCACAAGTGATTTTCTCAGTTGGGTGTAGTTTTACAATATTGTTTTTATTTATTAATATTAATCCATTAGTTTCTCATTATATCTTGCATTCTGTTCCTTACCTTAACAATTTTAGGTCGTGTTTTATTTTATTACTTTGTCATTTTAGTAGAAATTATGGCACTGTGACGCACTGGCTCCTTTGTAAAACTTTACTTCCGATCCCTTGTCGTACTGAGTTGTATTTTCATGGGTACGCATGGACATGTCCGTGACGTTAGGTGTCTATATGGTAGCTATACTGAATTTTAATTGTAGCCGGCTTATTACCAGACTTCTGGTGATAATCAGTATAGTTGTGTTTGAAGCAGTAAATACAGAAAGATCTGGCTGGGTGACCAATGCTGTTCTCCTCTGTTCTACTTCCAGGCACCTCTTCAGTCACATTTAAAGATAAAGACCATAGTCATTCAGATTCTCAATGCAAACAAATTTTATCTTAAAAACACTTTTTAAAAGAATACAGGTAGAGTAGGGGTGTAAAGGAGTGAGTTCCTGTAGCGTAATTCACTTTTCTGGTCCTTTTTTTATTCTCCTGCTGTAATTAAGCAGGACACGGGTGTTGCATGATGTTGTATTCCTTGCCAGAATGGAAAACATTTTAAGGTGAACTACTGTAGAAAATCAGTTACATTGGAAATTGTAATTGAAGGTACCTCACAGCACTCCTATGATCATTCTTCTCAGAGGCTAAGTTAGCATTAATGACAGCAAATTATGACCTGAGCGTAACATTAGTTTTCCCAATTGCTTGAAAAAATCGACATGCAGTTCCGGCTTTATAAAGCAGTGGGTGGCCTGGGGCCACCTGGGCTTGCAGACCAGCCCCTGGGTTGGTGTGGCAGGTGATACTGCCCATGGCCCATACCGGACAGGTAGAAGGTGCTTCCTAGAAAGTGAGCTAGGTGGTGGCTTTGTTCCAGTGCCCTCGTAGGACTGTTTAAATTCATCCACGTTGTATTGAGGAGAAGCGTTTAAAACGTAATTTGGTGCGCTATGAGATAAAGCTGGAGCCTGGCTTGTTCCTGGTGATTTGATGGAGACTGCAGAGGAGCCGGTCAGCGCTGGTGGTGTGCTGCGGGCTAGCGGTTCCCGTAGGGCAGGCGCTGGCAACACTGCTGTTACATAAAAGTGTTATTTATTATATTTATTGTGTCTTCTGTTAAGGATGCTACTTGGAAGATACAAGCGAGGGCTAACGATCTGTACCTAAAGCTGCTGGTTTTTAGAAAAATCTATTTACAAGTTACTCTTAATAGCAAGATAATTACACTTATGGAGAATGACACAGGTGTGATCGTTCCCCAGAATGAAAAGCCACCTCTGTAACTGCAACTTCTCGTGCAGTGTCACATGTTGCTGGACCGTAGTTCTGACTACGATGTTTGGAGTTGGGCTGCAGTGAGCAAAGCGCTGGAATTCCCTTGGCTTTAAGGGAAAGACCTTCATTCAGGCTCCAGACCTCCAGAGATCTGCACACATTGCTGATCTTTTAAGCGTATGAGCAGTCTCATTGAATTCCAAAGTCTTGTTGCGTGCAGTACATTTACTTACATCCTTAAAACTATGCTTGTGGGTGTCTCGGTAGAATCAAAGCTTTTCTTTCACTGAATTTCTTAATCTCCCTGTATATCTGAAATATTTAATCATTCTGACAAAAGAAAAAACTACTGCAGGAAAGTACAAAGCTGCCCTGTAGTCGGAATATCTTGCTGTTTGTGTTTATTTTCTTTACATTCATTCAGCGGTTACTAAAATTCCCTCTTACCTGTAGCTTCTATAAGAAAATGCCTCACATTGAAAATGGTGTCGATTTTGAAGGATAGGTCAGCTGTTTTTCAATGGACTTTTGGTGTGCTTCAGATTAATTCTGGTCATCGTTTCTTTCCTGCTGGCATGGGCTGTCAGTCTGTGTAACGTCCGTGTCTTGTCTGGAGGGGCAGAGGTGGCCAGGGACACCCACAAAGTGTCGTGGTGGAGCCTACCATACGTTTTCTCAGTGCTGAGGTGAGAAGAAACGCAAGGAAAAGGCATAAAACCGAGTTGGAAACATCCCCATTTCCTCACTTCTGTGATCTGGCTTTTGTCCACCTGGTGTCTTGACACCGAATCTGCTCAGAAGTGCCTTGCGGTGCTGGAGCTGAATTTAGGTCAGAGCAGCCCCGGATCCAACACGTAACCAGTAACCGAAGATGCAGGTCTGAAAGATGTGCAGGTGTTTATTACTAACGCTTCTTGATTTGTTTTCCATTTGTTGCCAGATTTTGAAGGGTTTGTGAAGAAATATGTACTAAAATACTGACATTTAAAAACCACAGTCAGAAACAATTCTTTTAAGCGTGAGTATGACTTTGTGGATTTTGAATACAGGTGGCACTCTCAAAAGAGCATCTTGGAAAGTTGGGAAAGTGTCAGCACCTGCCAAATTAAGGAACAGCTTTTGCTTTCAAAATATCAACACAGTTATGTTGTAAAGGTGTACTTTTGGGATTTACTTAACATTTTTTTGTCACTGCATTCCTCCGCAAAGCAAAGTAATTATTTTTCTGAAGGAAGTGTGAGTCTGGCTGCTTTGAAGTCTTAACACGCGATACCCTGTTGCAAGATAGACATTTGTTGAGGACAAGAGATCAGTATTTACAGTGCTGGTGTTAGGACTGGATTATTAGTAATCTAATTAAGAAGGTTACTAACAGTTTGAAGGGATTATAAGATTAACAATTATCTGTGTGTTTATTTGATTAAAATAAATGCCTGCAGATTTGGCTGCCATACCTGCGCTCTGGTATTTGGGATCAGAAATCCCATTTAATTGGAAGTAGAAAACCAAACAACAACAAAACTTTGTGGTTTGATTCTGTTTCTGTGAGGAGTTTAATAAAATGTCTAGTCCCTAGTTCATCTTCGCTCTATTTGCACTGAACTACAATGCACCTTGTTACTGAAAGCCATTTAGGAGAAAGGTTTTTCAGGGTTTTTTTGTAGGGAAGGGAAGAGTGTTTTTTAAAACAGTATACCATTATTTTAAAAATTCATTTTTGAGGTATTGGGCAGATGCAGTAATTCTATAGAATACTCCCTTGCACAAGGCTAGGGTTTTGTCTGTAACTTTGCAGTTGAGGTCTGGTATTGCTTAGTGAAGCTTTCCAGATTTATTATCTGAAAATTGTCCAACTCTGTGTGTGAGTCTCATCTCATTGTAGAGCCAGGTTACTAGAGGCTAAAGGTCCTCATTCTTCTTCACACCTTGCTTTAGATCCTCCTGGCACTGCTCCCTGAGGGCACTCACTCTCCCAAACAATAGTATGAAGAATTTTCACGTTAGAATTTGGTTTAATATGGACGTTCCTTGGGAAAAAAATCAGATCCTTAAGAGACCATCACAAAAGTGGTTCTGGCCCTCAGGGCAGGTGCCAGGCACGCTTCTTCTCAGAACATTTCCCAGCATTTGAGCCACAATGTCACACGCACACAGGTTGTTGGGAGAAAATAATAATCTGGTAAGGGATTTGTTGTTCTAAGCACCGTCAGGTTTGAAGTGGGAAAGATAAGGTAAAGGGATAAAAATGCATCTACTTTTCTCCCTGAAAATACAAAACTTGCATTTGCACTCACAGCCCAACCACAGGATGACTTGCCATCATATCACCAGCTATACGTCATTATGTAAATGCGTGAGCGACAGTTCCACATTTAGAGAACAAATGATTCCTGGATTTCATTTCCACAGGTTACCTGCAAGTTGGGAATGGTATTTTTAATCTTCTTTTTAAAAGAAAAAAAGAAAGAGAAAAGACAACATTTTGAAGCCTGAACTGAGAAGTGGCTTTGGGTTTCTGACATTTGTGCCTTATCTGTATATTCTTTTTCAGCCTTCTCCAGCTGCTGTTGCATAAATCTTCATGTTTTTTCCATGAACCGTATGGGTGGAGAAGATTGGGAAGTTCAGCTTCCTTCTCGGTGCCTGTTTTTAGGAGCTTTAGAAGTTGTCCGGGATTTAAAATTCACCTCAGTGGATTTTTTTGACAAAGTAAGCTTGTATCAAGCTTCTACCCTTCCTTGCAGATGCGTACATGGTACAAAGCAACAGCTCCTACAAAGTGGCAGGGTGACTTTTCAGCTGCAAAGGCCAAAGTCGTTCTCACAGTAGCACCATGACACCCTAAGGGGTGGTGAAGTTGGCCAGGATCCTGCAAGGAGCTGGATCTGCCAGGCTTCCAGGTGGCTCCACGCAGGTCCTCCGGCTGCCTCGGGAGCCGATGCTCCCGATGTATTGCAGAAGCAGTTCAGGGTGCCCCGTGCTGTTTGGCACCCGCCTTCCCTGGCTCTCCTGCCTGGGGCCATCGGTGGTGTGCTGGCACTGGCAGGGAGCGACTCAGCACGGAGCCCACATGGGGAGCAGCGAGGGTTGCCTGCGATACCAAATTCTCTGTTGCCCACAAACCAAGACCCCGTTGCTCCAGCTTTTTGTAAACCAGACCCCTGGAATGACAACTGCCTGTTGGGTACAGGGTAGAGAGATTTAAAACAGAAGTGTAATGTAATCTTTAAAGTAGCTTGAAGCAAGACGTAATCAGGTTGCTGCATAATTATTTTCCTCATTCCTCAAACCCAACACATTGTATTGTTGTTTTAATAGCACAAATGCACTGTGCACTGAAGAAGTCAAGGGAAGTTGACGGGAATGGAAAGAAAGGCATAGAAAGTGCAGAGTTAGGAATGCTTTTCACAAAATGCCGCATTAATAGCAAACGTTAGTATTAACATGACTTACTGTCAAATGTAAGGTAGCAGCGTTGTATGGCTAGTTTTGAACACTTAAGTTTTATAATCCTTGTTCTGTTTAAATAGCTTGTAACTATTAAATGGAATTAGGCCAATTAGTAACAGGTTGGACATGGCCACTGCATCCTTCCATTTTTCTAGTAACAATTGATCTTCTCACTTCAGCTCCATGCCTTCCTCCAGCTACCCGAGGTGATCACTCAGCCGAGCCGCAGGTCTTATGACCAATTGCTTGGATACATTCAGTGGTTAAATATATCCTGTTCTAAAATGGGCAGGATAATGGTGATTTAATGAAAACATTTCAGCAGCATCATTTGTAAAGATACAGGAATTTTCTTTATGAGTCTAATGGTTATGTCTAGCATTTGTATCCGCACTGCTAGACCTCTGCCTGATGTTGTTCTTATTTTCACCTGGCAGTTTCTAAGGCAGCTGATCATGTGCAGATATTTATCTGATCCTGTTTTTGATTTACAGCTCTCCAAAGTGTGTTGTGTGTGGGAGTAAGGATAACCCATCTGCTCTAGATTACAAGTAGGGAAGCCCTAACAAATTCTGGTGCATGGAATGAACAAGTTTGGGAAGAACAGGCTTTGAGTCCTTCCCATCCAAGGTGAAAGGTTACCGTGTCTCTTCATGCTGCTAAAGGGAAAGCAACAGGTCTACCTCTGAACAATGGGTGAAGTGGTTCTCTTGGGTGTTTTGGGGTAAAATACTCTGGAATTGCTGGAAGGAGGTCAGTCCTCATCATCCTTCTGTCCTTTAACTCCAGAGCCATCAATTTTTGCTCTGTTGTGTAAGTTTTCTTGCCTTGAATATTGACATGGTAGTATCTTATTCCAGTAACTCTAAGAATATGATGGTGAACCACACAGCAGCCCTACACGTTGAAGGGCTGCTCATAGAGTTTGTGTCCAGCGTGATCTTTACCTTTTGCGAAGCGTGTCCTTCACACAAGGTAAAGGTATGAGAGTGCAATGTTAGAGCTGGAACAGGGATTAAGGAATGCAGAAGAGAAATGATCTACCACCACACCTCATGAACTGCAGTAAGGAAAAAGAAATTTTACCAGATGTTCTGCAAAGTCAGCATTGCCACTTTCTCTGTTCCCACTGTATAGGAAGCTGGTCACCTTCCTTACTTTTCCACAGAGCATATTTTTCAGTTTTCTTCGTTTGCACTGATAATGTACTTCGCATCTTACATGCAACCCTAGAAATCTGCTTCTCTGGTTGGATGTGTGTTAGGAGCCCTCATATTCCTCATAATGGTAGATAGCTATAGGAACTCCAGATCCTGTCTGTGTCTTGGAGCCTCTAAGATGTTCTCATGAGAGCTGGTCCTGTGATCTAAGTGTTAAGGCTTGGAACTAGTGCCAGTCCTTCGGTTTAACCCCAGCACTCACCAGGACTCCAGCCATGTCAATTCTCTGGGTCATGTCAACACCTGACAAACACGTGGTAGGTGAAAGCAAACAGATAGGCACTGGTTTTGCTCAGGGTTTTAGCACACTTGTTCCTTTCACTTACATGTCACAAAATATGCATAGATCTGAAAACAGTAATAAGCATGAATGTGTTTTTTTCCTGGCCAGGAGCGTTTGCCACCCTGAAGAGTTCACTTTTCTTCATCTGGATTTTCTGGGGACTACTAGCATCCTCTTTTTTGAATCATCTGCTTTGGCTTTTAGACGTGAAATCTCTTGGCAGCAAGTTCTCTTGCACTGAGCTTGGACTGGTGCCGCAAGTAAACACAAACTTCTTGTGACTTCCTCTTATATCTGTGTTTTGTTACCTTTGCTTCTCCTGTTCGGGGATTTTCTGCTTTCTCTTTTGTCAACGTCCTATAGAAAACTCTAGTCAAACTGGTTTTTCCTTTCTGGTAATCACCGTAGCAGACTTATTATTCCAAACCACTTCCACCGGAGTTCAGAGGCTTATGGCAGTTGGTGGATTTTGTGTACACTGAGAGAATATCCACAGTGCAACAGCTTTGAAAACAAAACCATCAACCAGAATGTGTAGGTTGCACTGAAATTATTTTTCTGTATCACAAGATGAACTTGCAAGTAACAGGGAAAGCTGCATTTGCAACATCCAGTGAAAATACATTTCCTTAACTTCTGACATCCCCTGGCAACCTGGTGGTATATAGCTGGTGCTTGTAAACCTGATGCATTTTACAGCTCTAAACATTATCAAGGCTTTTTCCCACAGTTCAGCTTTTCTGAAAGTAGACGTCCAGGTTCTCTCTGAAGAGTTCACCTGAAGAGGTGGATGTGACATCTTCTATGCACTTTGTTTAGTGGGGCATAAACCCAAGGTTTTGATCTATCACTCTGTCTAAAGGCTCATTCTGCAGGTTCTTATGGGACGGTTGCGTTCTGCCCGTGTGTCTCATCTGATGTTTCAGGTATTCTTTGCTTCCCTTCCAGCACTGGTCTGTGTGGCTGCTAGAAGGCGTTGTTTCATTCAGACAGCGGACAAAGAGATCCTAGTCTGCCATACATCTCTGGATAATGCAATATAAGCTTTCTGTTTTCAGGTTATTAACTTTTGGTCCTCTGTTCAAAATTGCACTTAGGATTGCAGAATGTGCTCCATGTAGCTTTTACATTGCAGAACTCAAATCTCTGTCTATATAAATGCTCCGTGGGTATGTCGGTATGGATATAATGATTATCTGCCTAGGACTGTCTTCTCATAAGGAAGAAGAAAGTTCACTGGAGTCAGTGAATTCAAGCTGGTGTAAATGTGGGCAGAAGGAGGGTCCGCATGTGCTGGTCTAAGCTTCAGATTTTATCAGTTCTTCATTCTTAGTCTGTGTTTTGCAGCAGCTCGGGCACTTGCACCCCCAGGAATAAAACATCTGATCACACACAGTAGAAGAATAGCAACCCTTATAAAATAAATAAATAAATAACCTTTCTTCTTCTTTCTCTTTTTACCCCTCTTCTTCCCTCCTCTCTGAGATCTCACATAGCAGACGTTGCAGATGAAAAGTCTCACTTCTGCTGGAGCCTGTTAACCTTTGTGTGTGAATGACAGTTTTCCAGATTTAAGTCTCAGTCAGTATTTGTGTTAAGAGGGTTAACGATGATCCCCATAGACCTCTCACTCAGAAAGCAAAAACATCTGCAAAGCCAAAAAGTGGTTAGTTTGCTAAATTTAGAAGGAAGAAAGCGTTTGTCAAAATTCACACTGCTTCTTAACAAATTTAGGGAACCAGCGGGGGCAAGCAGTTATGGAAGTCACACTGTTTATTAATTTTTTAGTTTAGTTCATGTATTTTCAATTAAAAAAAGAAAATGAGATGGCGATTATTAAGTAGAAAGGGGGTGCTATTCATGTATCTAAAACGTTTCATGCAGTTGAACTTTTTGTGCATTTGTTTAGGTTAATAGCTGGGCACATGCCAAAGCCTGTGAAGCTTAGAGATGTTCTGCTGTACATACTGAGAAAAGACAACTTAGCAGTGGAGAAAGGGAGGTGGAAAAGGATGTCTGCTAGGAAACTCTCTTAACCGAGCCTGTAGACTAGGAAATCTCTCCCACGGATTTTAGCCGTCTTTCTTTATCCTCCTGATTGCCGCCAGCTGTCCGGCTCCTTGCAGGAAGGGGTAACCTGGTGAACGGCACACGAGCCCTCGCTTGCAACCGTCGTCATCTGTCTTTGCTTTTAATGTCTCGGCCAAAGTCGTCATCTGTAAACAGGTTTTAAACTAGAATTATCCTGCTTTGTGGGCTCACCAGGGAGCATTGTTTGCTGGTGCCAGTAAAGCATCTCATGATGGTTCTGCTCTTGATGACTTCATGGTGGCTGGGGCCACGGCTGGCCGCAGCCGTGGCCAGGCAATGAGACGAAATGGGTTATACGCTTCCCTGTTGAGCTGCTCGTGCCACCTGCGGGTGGTACGGATGCTGGGACAACAAAGTGCCATCGCTTGCATACCCAGGAAAGATCGCCAGCGGTGGCCCGAGAGCCTTCCCAGTCTTTTACCCCTCTCCCTCTGAAGCGAGCTCAGTGCAGCCGGTGCTGCCGTTGGGGGACCCACGGCTTCCCAGGGCCATCGTCCGTGGTCCTCAGCGGGCTGGGGGGTGACCTGCCTCCAGCTGCCCCCCAGCCACATCCCCTTCACTCCGAGCAGAGGGGTGGCCAAATGTCTTAAACCCCAAATCCTCAAACTTGACTGGCCTGTGAACAAGCGGGCTGGTTTCAGGCACAGCTGTACTTTGGTCTCCCTCTTAGCCTCCTGTTTAACCTTTTCATCTCCTGACTGCAACAATTCCCTTGCCGGCGAGCCGCGAGTTGTGGATAGGTGAAGGTGCATTTCTGTGGATAGATCCCACATTTTTTTGGTACTCGTCTCCAAGCAGCCCTTTGCCAGCCCCAGGTGAGACAATGAGAGGTCCGCTGGGAGGCTGGCAGGCCTTGGGAAAATACAGCTTTGACAAGTGAAAAAATATGAGCGAGGTAAATTCTGGAGATCTTTATTAAATTCATGTTTCACATGTATTTTAGTGAAATCTCACTGCGAGGTCCAGCAGAGTGGCAGTCTCCGAACCCGTTCCCGTGAAGGTGCCTGGACCGATGGGGCAGTGCAGGGGCGCGCAAGCCCGGCCGGGCAATTTCACTGGCATCTTCACTGTTGGCACTGAATATTTTCTTCCATAACAGCTTATGCAGCAGTTGGTTTTTAAAAACTGCAGAACAGCCTAGGTGAACCAGGGTGGATCCAAAACAGGTTTTGGTCCCCCTCTTCCCTCTGCCTCATCGTGCCTTCACTGCGACGCTTGCTCCTAGTGGGAAGCAACTGCAGAGCAGTGTGGAGGGAGAGAGGGGAAATACTCCGCTACTCCATGGAAGCTGTGTTTAAAGTACAGTAACTATTTAAATTTTACAGGAAAATCCTTAGCCATTAAATTTTACCAATGTCTTCTGAGGGATTTCTGCTGATATTTTCAGCAAATGACTTGGGAAAATTAATCCTTTAGGGGTTAGAATATTACTGGGGGATGTTTTCATTATGTCTTTCTCAGTTACCAGGAGATACATCAGAATAATGGGAGGTTGCTTGAAGCCCAACCGTGGAACCTAAGGTATTCTCAAATCTAGAAATCCATAGTTTCTTGTTTCAAATATTGCAGGAAGAATTAACAGGATTGTGATCCCTTAGCTGATTGAAAAAAAGGTATTTTATGGAAAGAAAGAAGGAAAAAGAAAAAAAGTTCAAATCTTAATGTTGTCCCTGATAACTGCAACAGAAAAAAAAAAGTTACATTATTTTTTCCATTTCAGCTCACTAGAGATCTGGGGTGGGTGTTCTCATTGGAAAAGGTCTTCCTCACCTGTGACTTACTGCAGTCCAAAGAGGGTGGAGCTCAAAGTCCTGGTCCTGGATGGTGTCCTAGAGTAGATTATGGTGCTTCTGCTGTTTCTTGAGCCTGGCTGAGGAGTTTGCAAAGCTCTTAGTGATCCATCAGAAGTGTGAAGGTTTGCTACCCCAACAACTTATTTAAGGATAAATTTGAGATTCTTCACTCTGAGAACTTAAAACTACACCTTTAAAGATTTGCCACGTTACCTTTTTGTTTTAAAAGAGAGAAGCAGTTTGACGTGGGTTTGATTTCTTGTTTTCCACAGCAACTTTTTGATACGAGGCCTTTGAAATGTTGAGGTGAGAGCATAAGAAATAGTTGAAGTAGACAAAGATTTATAAAAATGTGTAGTTCGTTGCATTGATCTGTGCTTTAGCACTTCATCTTTCTAATTCTTTGGATGTCAAAATATACTTACAAATATAGCATGGGTTTTGTGTCTACTGTATTATTCTCAAGACGTGATTTTTCTTTTAATTGTGATTTTGTTTGTGGGGTCAGAATATCTGTACAGAGCTGTGTGGTGATTTACCCAGTGAGAAAAGGATTTTCGTGTACGATTACCTCCTCTTTATTTGTGCATTTATGAATCCTTTTTTCAGAAATTCTTATATAGCTGCTACTGCTGCTCAAATTGCCATGGTTTTTAAAGAGAATAATGCTTATTGATAGTTCCCACATGCACTGGCAGGCACATCTAAAACCTGTACTTTTGTGTTCACAGCTTGCATAATATAAAATTTAGAGATTTCTTGTCAAACTAAGTGTCAGCTGAGTTTCCTAGGAAACTCATTGCAGATATTTATAAAACTACAGATCGGCTTAATAATAGATATAATAATGTCAGTAGCTCGTGCTTGTTTTTTTTTAACTTTTATCAGTCCATTTTTCTTTGCTTTAATTTGTTGGCAAATCAAACCACTGCATTTCCAAACAGAACAGTGAAGACCTTCCTTCCAATATCTTGCCTAATTTAGGGTTTTTTTTAAAAAAAAAAAAGTAGTTTGTGCTGTTCCATGTAAGGAAATGTAAAAAAAATACTGTAAAATTAAGAAGAACCTAAATGTCATACTAATTATCAGACTGAATCCTTTATAAATAAAACCACAAATGTGAAGTAGAAATATAAATATTGTATCGTGTTACAGTTTTATTCACGGCTGAGGGGAATGCGTGAGTTCAAAGTTCATTGCACATGCATGCAAAGCAGTCACTGCAGAATTAACAAAAATTCTAATTATGGGTTTCTGTAGAAGCTGCGTAAATAGAAGACCTGTCAGTATCGTAAAAAGGCATAATTCTGTGAAAATAATTTTATCCCTGAGCTGATAAAAACAGGATCTGAAAAGAGAGAATAAGTGATACTGGTGTCCATTTTTATTCATTTTTCTGCTGTTATGTTTTCCTCACACTGATTCTTTGAGTGGAGAGATGAGTGTTGCCACAGATGTGAGGTATCTTCCTACTTTAAGCACTTTAAATTGAAATTTTAGTCAAGTAAATTTAAAATTTACTGATGTGTATACATATGTATAAAACAATGTATATTATGCCAGAACAGAATAATTAGAGGCATTTAGGATTAGTAGAAATTAACGTTCTTCAGAAAGCAATTTAGAAAAGTGATTCTGGTTTTCCCATTTTAATACAGTAATGAGAATGAAGTTAGCATATTTAGTAATAAGGCAGTGCTGCCTACTTATCACATCTGGAATCCATTACTTGTACCTACTATGTACATGTGCCTGTCAGAGCTATTTTTTGATGCTGTGCTAATTACACAAGTAAGGAGCTTACTCGAAGGATATTCAAGAACTTATTTTCTTTCGAATAAGGAAGAGTATATGTGTTTCAGTGTCTAGAAATCTCAGTGCACGTTTAATGTAGTTGCAGAAGAAATCTTAGGAGCCTGTCCGTCACACACTGAAAAGGTTAATTTTCTGTAAAGCTACGATTCTATGATTCGATGATTCTGTGAAATTTAGCCAAATCATAATAGTAGTTGCGTGTTGATTTATTGGATGCCAGTGATGCCATTGCAGCTTGATACAGCAGGGTGGCAGTGAAAACCTTGTAAATCATTGCATTTATTTTCATATGGATCACATGTGGCCAGCAACCTTACGAGCATAAAACATTCCAGCTGCGATGTCAAGTGATATTTTTTAAGCATGTGATATTTGTTAGAGCTGCTCTCTCTTAACTGCAGTGTTGCAGTTTAGGGTGTTTGAAACGGATCCTTTCACCGGGAGAAGACTGATGATTTCTAAATGGAAGGCGACTTGGGCCGATATGTAGGACATCTAATCAGGAGGCTTATCTCATTCCCAACCCTGCCATGGATTATTTGTAGTGTAACTCTGAGTTACTCACTCCGCTGTTCCTTACCATAATTTGCCTGTTTGGAAAATGCAAATGCTAACAATGCTACAGTAACTTTCCAGGAGTGCTTGTTGTATAGGTGAGAGAGATGTGAATTGGTACTGAATACCAAGTTTAATCATTTTGGATAAATTCTGCTGGCATGACTTTGGCACTGGGGAGACAAGATGTATCGTCTCTGGTTTATACATCAACTCCAGAAGGAATGCTGCTGCAGGAAAAACACCGATTCATGCTGGCTTGCGAGGTTTGTTGATGGAGTCGTATTTGTGCACAAATACTTGCTTCTGTCCACACCTTTAACCAGAGCCCTTTCTGCATCAGCCGTAGCCAAGGAGCGCTTTCTTTCCAGCTCCCGTTGCATTTATGGACCCCGGGCTGTGCGAGCGATTGCGCTGCCTCTCCCTCAGGCTTCTGCCCATTTCTGCAGGCTTGTTTGACCTGCTGGCCTTGCCACCTCGCTGCGGTCAGAGACCTGGATTTACCCCTCTGCTAACTTTTACCCTGATGAAAAGGGGCTGTTTCCGGGCCCATCGGATCAAACCATTAAGAAACTGGAAAGAAAATTTTGAAATTACTTGGAAATACAGGAGTGTTGCCTGAACAGCCACGTTAAGGAAAATTCCTCTGTGTTGAGGAAGAGGTGCAGCTTGGAGGCATTTTTGATTTGGGCTTTTTTGCCTTCTTTTTTTCTCTCGTGTGCTGCGAGCGTGAGCTGAGAGTTCTGTTAATGATAAGTGCCCCAGTTAAAAATACATCGCTCTTCTCTGGTGTCTGCATTAACTGCGGGGGTAACGGAGGTTAAACTTTGCATAATCGATATTCTCAAGGTGATGAAAATCATCTGACCAAAAGGTTCCATCTGAATACAGCCGCTTTCTCGTCGTGACTGTAGTTGACTATGAAGGAGGTCTTCTATATCTTTATATAAGTTTATGGTGGCTTTTGGCGGGGGAGGAGGTTTTGTGAAAAGGTGATTTTTCTTTAGAGTTTGTGCCGTGTAGTTTTGTTATCAGGCACCCATTATGTTGCACTAAACAGTGATTTTTTAAACAATTTGCTTAGCTGTCACACCTTGATCATCCAGAAAGAAAAGCTGGATATTCTGACTGTAGATACTGCATTTTGTTTCCCTGTTCTAACAATGGAGATTCAAAAAGGAAAAATAGTAGAAGTAAATATATACGCAGCGTATTTTCTTTTCCTTTCAGTTCGTATCCGTGGGAAAGTGCTACGAGAATTACAAACAGGCTTTTAGGGGGGTATTTTTTCAACTCGTCAGTGTGTGTGACCCCTGTGTTAACAGTGAGTCACATTGCAAGTCAAGAGTTCACTGGTTTTTTTTGTCTTTCCCACTGCAATTAAGTAGATTCCACATGCACACCCAAGTGAAATCGGGAAAAACTTGCCAGTTGATAAAGAAATCTTGATAATATTGTAGCAGGATGATTCAGCTGGTGGGATATTCACTGCCAAATACCAAATAACAATGCAGAAATTCAAGAAAGCTTCTAAGTCATACAGGCAGTCTGGGGAAAATGAGCCATCTGGGCTCACACAAAATCTAAGAATTGGGTGAAAGTGAGAGAGGAGAACCTGCCCATTTTAGCTATATGCATAAAGTCACGTTTTTGTGTCCTTAATACTGCCATTCTAACATGTTCTAGGAAAGCATTAAAGCTTGAAAAGATTTTTTAAGTAATTGGAGAATATGGTTCCGCCCTTTTTTTCTGATTCCCTTTTCTCTTGCCCTTCCCTGGCATTGTAAGTTTTTGTTTCGCCATGTGCATCTCACTGAGTTTTGGCGACAGAAAGAGTCAGACTGGTCAACCTCCGCTTCGTGTCAGTTTTGCTTTCCACTACTTACCCTTCAGTTGCAGTGTTCTAGGGCAGTGTGTCAGTCCAAAGCTATTTGTATACATTAACAAGCATTTCTGCTCACATTACTGAGACCTTAACTAACAGAACATTATGCTAGATTGGCATTGTGCTAAATAAAGGCAACCCTTCCCCCCCTTTTCTTTTTTAAACTCCAAAATCTTTTTTATGTCTAAACAACCGTATAATGTTATGACACGTGGTTAGTCTTAGTATTTTTTAGTGGACCTCACAAAATTATATCGTTTAACTGCATTTGGACCACTTGTGGGTACTGTGTAACGGTAAGTGTAGAAGCGCTGTATTGAAACAAAGTCTGGGTAAAACGTTGTTTGGCTCAGAAAATGTAACCTCAATCAATGTAAGTAAATCATTGGGCTCATACCTTTACCATTGGACTTGTGTTTTACTTTGCAGCGGGAGTCTAAACCAGAAAAGGCAGCGAAACGTGTTATACTAGACAGTGTTTTACATATCTAAGCGCATGTTTATTTTTCTTTTAGCTTTTTAGAAAGAATTGACAGCGTCAGCATGGATGACTACACACCCACAGATCAGGTCAGTGCAACTAATGGGGTAGGGTTGGAACCAAGACACCCATTCATATGAATTCTTTATGTAATTTATTTTAGTCTCAACGGCAGCTGAAATAGGGCATACCACATAACATCAAAATACACAGTAATGGTTATTAAAGAAGGAGAGTTTTTGGTGGTGCAAGCTTGTCTTTTACTGTTATTGTATGTAGGTCAGTGATTCCTGTAATACATCTGTTATTTCTTCTTGCTTTCCATTCTGTGTCCACAAACCAAGCGAAGGGAGCAGAAAACAGATGTAAAAGCCTACAGTTTCCCTCACCAGCCTTCACTACACAGAAGTAGTGTTTTATTTCAGTGGTGGAGGTGATGGAAACCCAGAGGCAGGCTTCCGATGTCCATCAGACAGGTCCTTCAGAGGCAGAAGCCTGTGGTGGATCTAGTGCCCAAATCCAGGGGGGAGCACCAGCGGCAGCAGCAGACCTCAGGGACTTCTCTGCGACCATGCAGACCCCTTCTTTCCAGCCTATGCCCGTCTCCTGTGGGCAGGATTCTTTTATTTCAGCCGTATTTGCAGGACAGTACATGTTTTTCCCAGATGTTGTGATGCATCTTGATAGAGTGCTCTAACGACAGATGCATTCAGGAAAGTTAAGGCTGAAGTAATGCAGGCTTGAAGTAAGAAAGGGCTGCACCACTGTGTACAGCTTCAGCTGCCTTCCCTGAGCTCAGGCTCTGTGGTTTCCTTGGGCGGGAGGTCTCTTTGGCAAACTTACTCTGAGGTTGTTATTTTTCAGTGCCGGTATCTTGCTGTCATCCAGTAGTCTCGGCCAAGATCATGGGCCATGTCATAAACTGCAAATACAGGTGGCAGAAGAGAATTGCTTTTCTGAATAATTCAGTCTTAACCGTGCAAGGTGTATAACAGGTGGATGCCCTTAAAAAAATATGATTGCCAAATCTCATTGTGCAATCAGGGACTGAAATTCAGAGAAATGAAGTGACTCGCCAGAGATCACACAAGGAAGTATGTGGAGCAGAGCTTGTTCCTTCAAACCTACTTCAAGTCTATAACACAAGCCTGTCCAATTACTCTGGCCGTATCCTGAAATAAAAGGCAGTAAAAAGTAGTACATGTTGTATTATAAGGTGAAACTTCTATAGTCGACCCAATATAAGAACAATTATTAAAGCCCTCGAGACATTTTCAGACCAAAGCAGTAGCATCAGCATTTACTCTGTCTAGACCTCATGGTCTGATTTGAGCATCGATACCACTCAGCTGGAGAGAGAAGTCAGTGAACCAAAGCCTCATTCGTGCTTTTATTATTTATGTTAGTGTTGGCCTGTTTGTGCCTGGGAGGCCTTTCTCTATCTGGAGCAGTCATTCATCATCTAGAAATTTTTCCTGATAATTTCCTTTGGGAAGAAATGCCCTCTGTCTCCAAAGATCAGAAGAGGCCTTTGGTACTCGGCAGGCGGAAAACTTCTGCTCTATTCTGTTTTGCTTTTGGGTTTTCGTCCTGTTCTGCTGTATCAGTTGCCCTGCTGAACTAACTGGTAAAAATCACTACTTTCCTTTTTTACCTATGCTTTCTTTAATTTTTTTTTTCACCAAACCAAAATAATGACCAAATCCAGTAAGAAATAAATGTCACAAGTGACAGGAAGCATCAGTAACATATATAATAAAATAAAATAAAATAATTAAGTAAGTGGCCTGCAGCTGAGTTCACTGGGCTGTCAAACCGCCGAGGTTTGCCAGCTACCAGAAAGCTTCAAGCAGTAGATGGCAGGGTAGGGTTAAAAGGCAAGCTGTGCTAGCAGTCTGCACCGCTGGCTGGCTCCTTCCCTCCCCGCTCTCACAGCCGCTGCGGGGCAAGGAGGGCTGAGCGAGACCGTGCCCAAAGGTGGCTGCTCAGGGGGGTTCATCCCCATCAGGCAGCCGGCAGTTTTCTCCAGCCTCCGGTTTTGTTCTGCACCCACTGGCTGAGCACCAGTGCTGGGTAGTCAAGGCTGGAAGCGCTGCTGGCGATGACGATGGCACGCGGTGAGCTAGTTGCCCGAGGTATGCATCATAAATTGCTTTTGCCTACGTCCTTTGAGAATCCAGGAAATTATTGGAGTTTTAATTATTAAAAGAATGTTATTTAAGTTGTAAAGTATTGCCAGTTTAAAAAATGGAAAAGAAATGCCAGATTTATGTACAACCTAAATTCTTTTCCCCTTTAATTACTCAGTCACAAGCTATTATTTCGATAGGATTCCTGTCTCATTCAGTACAAAAGAGGGCAGAATTCGGGTTGCCTGGGCAACTGTAAATCTGCAGTTTTCTAACATTTGGATACTTGACTTCACAACATAAATAACATTTTTCCTAGTTTTATGTAACTTCAGAATTCATTATCCCCATCACATACAAAATTGTATGACCATCAATCGCAGGTTTCAGTGAGCAGTAAGGAGAATGTACGTAGGGTCTCCTGCTTTCTGAGTGTGCACAAAACAAATGCAGAGATGATGTTTCTGCATATCCACTTTGTCAGTAGGGACAAATACAGGCTTACCAGCAAGTCTGATTGAACTTTAAGCAGAGCTTTTAAAACTTTTCATGGAAAATAATGTTCCACGCTTTTAAAAACAAAATGAGGTTAGGAAAAAAACTTGCTAATCAGCTTCTGTGTTCTCATTTCCAGGACCTATTAAGATGCAGAGTGTTGACATCAGGGATTTTTGAAACAAGATTTCAAGTAGACAAAGTAAATTTCCAGTAAGTCTATTAGTAATAATTTATGAATATCATACAAATTTTTAACAACTTAGTTCAGATGTCTGTGGTCATGTATGCTTGGTATAGTAGGTTTAGGGTGGGAATTGGGTTTTTTTTCCTTTGGCTTGGTTTTTTAGCTCTCTTCCTGTAGGTCCTAATAAAATTGCATCATACTTTGCAAGAAGAGCTGATAGTAGTTATGTGTACTAGTGCTGCTCTGTGGCTGTTTTAACAAACTGGTTCATTGGTATAGCACTGTAAACTTGTAGAATACTTTTGGGGATAAGATCTCGCAGAACTCAGTGGGAATCCTGCCACGAGCCAGACTTTCTACAGTGGGATGAGGAGAGTTAAATGTCTCCCTTCTTCCACAGGGCTGCAAGCTCAGTGTTTGTCAAAGTTTTACTCTATGTCTCTGTAAAACACCCGCCGTCGGGCTGCCTCCGCTCACTGGTTCCTGCCCAAAAGGGTGACAGCGCTGACAGGGCAGAGCTGCCCCCACGTCTCCTTCCTCCCCACCACCCTTCAACACACACCGAAACCTGTCCTGCTTTATAGTACAGCAGGTCCAACCTTACATGCCTCATGCACTTCTGTGGGCTGGAAAGGCCAACACTTGCCCTGGAAAAGAGTCTATTTCTGATTTGATGGGTTCAGTAACCTTTTCCTGGCAGAGCGGGGTGGATGGAGCTGTGCAGCTCTCTGACATGCAGCGCGGCATCAGCAGAGCTCTTCCCCTTCGGGCGGTATTTTACTCCCACTGTCACGGGGCTGTCAGATTTTTAAACTGACCCCTTGTGCTGCATGCTTCGTGTGACTTTCCTAGTACACATAAGTGATATAACATCCTATGGCTTTTTAACAGCATGTTTGATGTAGGTGGCCAGAGAGATGAGAGAAGAAAATGGATCCAATGCTTTAATGGTAAGTAAAAATATTCCACATTTTTATTTTGAACTTATTCTCTGAGCTGTGAGCACCTTAGTATTCATATTCACACATGGTACGTCACTAATACAGGAATCCAGTATTACAAATACTTTCTTTGGGTATTTGTGGCAGTTTGGGGAGTAATGGCAGCGTTACCCAAGGAGTATGTGCTGGGATAACGGAAGTGTTCTTTTTCTCTCTCCTTCCTTCCTTTCGCGTGCTCTGCCCAGATGTCACGGCTATCATCTTTGTTGTGGCTTGCAGCAGCTACAACATGGTAATAAGGGAAGACAACAACACAAACAGACTACGGGAATCCCTGGACCTTTTTAAAAGTATCTGGAATAACAGGTAAAACATCCCTCATTTCCCACCCACTCTCCCCAGTGTAGCTACCGTTCAGCTCCTTTCAGAACAGGACTCCCCTTCCTGTACACTCAGACTGCTTATTCAGAAAATGTCCAGGTAGGGGCCAGGTGGCAGGGTGCCCCGTGGCGCGTACCCCTCCCCAGTGGGGACCTCGTGGCAGAGGGACGGTGCACACCATGTTTCACCGCCGCTGCCAAAATGGTGCAGGGCTGGGGACCGCTTGGGAAGGGCAAGGTCCCCGTGCTGGCTGCCATGGGGGGAGCAGGGGAGGCCCCTTCCCAGCGTCGCTGTGCTGCTTCGCCAAGACGGAGAGTGTCCTCCGAATCGCGTTCGGTCTCCTCCTCAAATGCAGCAGCAGGAGCAGCTAGTGCTTGGCATTGCGTCCGATACCCACGTGGGCAGCCGCTCACTAAGGCTCGTCTCTGAGGGCGCGCGGCTTCTCTGCCTCGTGGGATGACACTTCAGATCTAACCTAAGGGTAACTGCCGTGAAGCTGCCATTCTGCCACAGTGCCTGTAGATCATAGATGTGTAACCAAACAGCAATCTGAATAGGTTCCTAATAGAGAGGAAGTAAAAACAATACACGAAATAAGGTTGTGCAGTTCTCAGCGCATACCTACGAGGATGCCCTGCACCGAGAAGTGATTGAAGGTAGAATGAGGAATAATGTTAAGTGCAGGTCCCAACGACACATCGTCACAGTGATGGCTAGGTATTAATTGGGGAAGAGAAGACATTATTTTCTTTGATTCATCAGGTGTCCTACAGGCCACCCTAGATGTGGGATATGTGTGGATGAACAGTAGTTAAGACAGAGCAGTCTGAGGGAAGGCAGCTTTCCAGCCTTTTTCTTTTGCTTCAGCAAAACCAAAGTAGACAGTAATGTCTGGGTTTGGACTGTGGTGCTTTTAGGAAATGTCATAATTTTCCCAACTAGGTATCAGAAGGATAATGTGGAAAACAGTATTTGAAGACTGCTCCCTTCGGCAATGTCTACTGCAGTTTTTATAAATGTATTTACAGATCCTATAAATATGCCCACCAGCACAGGTGCAACCCAGTCGAAACGATAATTTAGGTCATCTTTTTTTTCTGTTGAAGCATGTTCCACACTACTTCACTCTCTGCCCACGCAGGGATAGCCAGTAAATTTTCTGTTGAAGAGATATGTTTTCCTTGATGAACGTGTCAGAGATAACACGAACATTCGGTTTGTTTTTGACAGGTGGTTACGGACCATTTCTATCATTTTGTTCTTGAATAAACAGGACATGTTGGCTGAAAAAGTCTTGGCAGGGAAATCAAAAATCGAAGATTACTTTCCTGAATACGCGCATTACACTGTACCTGAGGATGGTAAGGTTTTTCACCGCGCAGGGGCTGGACCTGCAGGCATAGCCCAGCCTGTAGTTCTGTCTCTCCCTGTCTCTCACACAAATTTACAAGCACGCACCGTTCCTTAACACGAGCTGTTGGGTCAGGTAGGGAGCGTGCCGGGAGCACGGAGCTCGGCAGTGCCCCAGCGCAGGCAGGGGCTGAAGGGGCACTGGCTGCTGGGGGAGGATGGGGGGGCTGTGGGAGGCTGGCTCCTGAGTCCCTGCCTGCCTTCCCTGGCTTTGAGCAACCCACAGTCCCAGGAAAGCAAAGCTGCCGGGCGCGTCTCGCCCCTGCTGGATGCCTCTGCCTAGGCCTCCCGCAGCGCTGGACTTCGTAGGGATTCGTTAGTCTTATTCCGCGGCCTTTCTGCGGCCTCCAGCGCTGTGAACTTCGGCCTTTGCAAACACCGACAGAAGGCCCAGCAGACCAGCAAGGGAGCTGTAATGCAGGAAAACCACATCAAAAAATACAGAGAGAGCTGTGACGGCAGAGCCTTCAGCATGGGTTAGGTTTCTTAACATTTCAAGAAGGGCAATGATTCCTGCAGCGTAATAACACACTGCATAAGTAAACTCTGGTATTGTGCCAGTTCTATACCAGGCCGAGGGCTTCCCAGACATCTCAGGTCTGTGTCTAGCGAAAGTGGTAAAAACTGCACTTTCTGACCTCTGCCTTAGCCGAGCGATGCCCCTGGCTCGGTGCTTGCAGCCACCAGCCAGAAGAGGCTTTCGTTCTCCATTGATCATCAACAACAGCCTTGGTTGTAGAAGTGAAGATGGCGATGATAAGCTATTTTCAGCTTTCATTCAGGTCTGGAATTTCAGGAGTGCCACACTGAGTTTCAGGTGGAGAGGAGAAATAAACTGTCCTAAAATCTGAGTTAACCTGGCACCAGTTTTATAATGCTGTCACCCAATTTTCCATCTCCCAAACAGACATCACATATATACAGAGTTTGGGTAAATTTTCGACATTTTTTTATGGTAAGCCAGTTGTCAGAATAAAGTAGATGTTTCTCAGCGGGATTTCACAGCGGATATCCAGAGTGATCCAGAATATTCACACGTGAGACAGCTCTCTAATCTGCAGTTGTTCGTTTATTCTTTCATTGTAGCTGACATTATTTAAGGACAGCAGCACTGAACTCTAAGATGCTGCTGATTATGCTGGTTTACCCTGTGTTTACCCTGTAAACCTCTGTGTTTACGCCTAGCACTATAGATTAAAAAACATGTTTCCGTGTTCTGATAAATTCTGCCCTTTACTGTAGTATGTTTATAAGCATACGATCAGGTATCTGACAGGAGGAGAAATCACACTGCAGGGTAATGAATAGGTTATCTCTTCACTGCACTGTTTTTTACGCATACAGTAAATATAGTTGTTACATGGCCTAGATAGAGATGACTTCATCTCCTGACAAACAGTGAGTGCTGACCATTGAGTCTCCCACTCAACAAGAATTTAATGTAAGGCCCCACGATGGGCAGTATATGTAAGGATTCTAAGGATTCTGCGGACTTGGGGCCTGGAAATAAAACAAAAGATCTTTTGATGCTATCATTTTTTTCAAGTGTAATCTTGAACTAACCATTTTTAAACCCAAATTCCTGCCTGCGGGTGCTTTATTCAGGGGATGCTGTTCTGCTGCAGAAACTGAACAGCTCGCCTACTTTTTCTAGTCGTATTTTCTGACAGAAGTTAGACCCCAGCTCCCGCTTGGGTTGTGTCTGTATGAACAAACTTGTGGATGTGAGTAAGCCTCTGTGTGATATGATCACTGACACTGTTGCAAAGATTTCAGCAATTTTCAGGTTCCTAAAGTACGTTAAATGCATAGTCAAATTCTGCAGTACCCTTCCATTTTAGAATTTCCTATCAGGAATCTCCTGTGGATATTTAACATTTTAATTTCTGTATTGAAGGACTACTTCTTCCTTATTAAATCCTTTGTTATGAAAAGTAGGTGATTGTTTGCTTTTCATGTTTCTGATGTCACTTATTTTTAATTGAACAGCAACACCAGATGCCGGAGAAGACCCCAAAGTCACAAGAGCCAAGTTCTTCATCCGGGATGAATTTTTAGTGAGTAATTTTGATCTTATGTGTGATTCTGTCATAGGAAATACTGGCAGATGGCGTCGTTTGTTTAGGGAAAACTGATGGGTTTTTGCAGAAAGCTAGAAGCAAAAGAGAACGTCTGGCAATTCCCTAATTCTTTCCAGCTGCCCATCTTGCAGAACCTTCCGCAGGGCTTGCACATTTTTATGCCCGTTTTGTATTAAGTCGGCTGCCCTGCAAAGTGTCACACAGCAAGGGAGGTAGCACTGAAAACGGTCGTGTGCCTGCCTGCTCAGTGCCGGAGTCGGGGTGGGCGCCGGCAGCCCTCGCTCTCTGCGCGGAGAGACAACGCCGAGCACTGTTTCCATTGCCACATGGTGGGGTTTTCTGGGCTTGTCTTCACCTGTAAGATGCTGCTGGCTGTTGCCTTGAGTGTTTATTTTGTGTATCGGTCCAGTCCATGTTAAAGCAAATAGGCCTTTTTTTTTTTTTTTGCTTTACCCTGCATTCCTCCAAGGGCTTTGGCAGTGGTCAGCTGGCAAGAGGGAGTGAACACAAAGGCAGATTTTGTCCTTAAATCAGATTTCTGCTGTGCCGGTTAGGAGGTTTGCCTCACCGTAAGACTGGTGTCGTGGCCCTACTGAGGAATCGTAAGAAAGTTTCCTTCTCTGGTCACAGTTGTTCCCGCAATTAAGGTTTCCTCCAAAGCTGGAGGTTAAGAGGTGTTGTCTACATTTCGCAGATACGAGCGGTTATCAGGCACACGATTGCAGCCCAGCGCTGCTGTCAGGAACAGAGGGCTTAATCCAGTATCACCTACAGCTTCGCTCATGTCGAGTTGTTCCTGCAGTGTGAAGCAGTAGTGGAGATCAGAACCAAAGCTCATCCATCTTTCCCTACTGGTAGAAACTGTATGGGAGTGTTGGAGAGAACAAACTCATTAGAGTTAAGAACTTTAAAGTCATTATGCGTTTACAAGTATCGTTAGGGTTTACAGCTGTTGATGCAACAAGAAAGAAAGAAGCAATTAACTGCGTTCACACTTTGGGGATTTCTGTTCACCACCTTAACCTTCTGGATTCCATGGAATATGTCAGACTGTGGCTGTGTTAACATAAGAGTTACCGGAAAGAAAACCATTTCAAGCCAGATCTCTCTTATGGCAATGCTGAAATGCTGTGAAGCAGGTGACGGTATCCAGCCTGGAAGGAGGGTCCAAGAGAACCCAGTTACGGGGAAGCTGGGGTGAAACTCCCCACCTTTATCTATTTTCATTATTTAAAAAAAACCCAACACGTGAAGGGCGAGGTCCTCACCTGCCGTGACTCACGGTGTTCTGGGAAGAGGCCACCTAGGAAACAGGTAGGGAGGGGAGGGGGCGCAGGCGTTGCAACCACGTGAAAACCCAGGCAGTCCCCGGGGCTCGGGCCTGGGGCCGAAGCGGGGCCGGAACAGCTTTTCCCGCTCTCCCGGCAGCCACCGCAGGCCCGGCAGAGAGCGTCTCCTCCATAACCAGTGCTGGTCCGTCTCTGTCCTGGCGTCGTGCCTGACTTCTCGGTGTGGGGAAACAGAGGGGTGCAGGCACCTGAGCAGCTGCTGTAAACTCGTGGGCTGTTTGGAACGCAGGCATTGCTGCCCCGCAAACCCTCTGAGCAGCCTGCGTGTGCCCCGAGCGGTGGAGGCCGCACTAGGGAGAGCTACTGCTACGCAGTAGGGTATGAGCGTTAGGAAGGCAAAATACGCCGGCTCCTGATCTCAGAGTTGGTGCGGGGCCTTGGGGGCTGGGGCAGCAGGCCTGGCTGCTCGGCACCGCTGGCTTCTAACGGGGGAGCGGCGGGCGAGGGCTGGCAGGAGGCATCTTGCGGAGAAGCCACCTTCCTTCGGCTCAGGCACGTCCTTTCTCCTTCCCAGCTCTTCACGGAGGCAGCGTGCTCGCGCGCTCCTTGTTTCCGCTGCTCCCCAGCCCCGTCGTGGTGGTTTGTACCCAGGGCTCTCCAGCTGCGGGTGTTTTGGGTTGATACATCCCTAGTGGGTAGGAAACCCCTGGTAAAACAGTGGCATGGCCCCTCCGGTTCCTGCTGGGTTTTGAAGAACCTGAACCTGGGAGGTGAAGGAGCTGCTGTTCAAATGCGCAGACTGGGCTCCCTCGAGTCGTGTGTTCGGCTCCTCGCTGGAAGCTGTTGTCCTGACCCCTGTGGCACAGGGATGCTGGGATTAAATACTCATGCTTGCATTAGAGCAAAGTAAACATTCTTTCGTTGCTGTCCCAGGGGGTATTTTTCCCCCCCCTTTGAACTGGTGCGAAGTAACACACTACTATTCAATATTAGTTTTAAGTAGGGGTGAAAATACTGCGTTTATCTTAAAATGAGAGAGGTACAGAGCTGTCAGGGGACCTAACATTTTGGAACATGCATCCTTTGATGTGCTTTATATGTTACCAGGTGTCACCAGAGCGTTGTGGGCAGCATACCACCATAGGCAGCCGTGGAAATGGTGCACAATAAGCAAACGCTCAGTGAGAGAACGCTTGTTTTACCGAAACACAAGAAAAAGACTTGACCCCCGGGTTGGCAGGGTGGTGTGCTCCCTGCTGCCGGCGGCCCGGTGGCACGCACAGTGTTCGCACGTTGTCCCTCGCTGCCAGCGGGTGACGTTTAGTCCTTGGAAGAGCGCATCGGAGCGGGAGCCTGATCCCCTCTCGCACCCTGACGGTAGGCAGCTGCTGCGTGCAGACCGTACGGAGACATCGGCGCGCGCTGGCCGCACCGTGAGGCTGCGCTGCTCGAAGGGAGCGCCCTGCGAGGGGCGAGGGCGAGCGCGGCCGTAGCAGCTGGAGGCTGCACGTATGGACGCAGGTCACACACAGTGCAGCGTGAAAGAGCCACAGAGTCCTGCAGCAGGCCAGGGCCCAACTCCTCCGAGGCAGGCCAGCAAAGAAAGAAGGAACAAGGGCGGCAGTAGCTGGAAGGCAGGCTGGGCCGTCTTTTAGGGGACAAGAATTTTTTTAAGTCCAATTAAAAAAAGAAATGTTTAGTAACTGGTCTCTTCTTGCTGCATCTGAGTGGCGGCAGCGTTACGTCACTGTCATCGAGAACAGATCTGCAGGGGAAAAAAACGTAAAGCGGCTATTGTGTCAAAAATAGGGACACTGCTGCCTTTTTTTTTACTTTTTTACAATTCGTATCATCTTGAATGTCCATGCACACCGCTGTCCTTTCCACCCTTGGCTTTCTGAGGGTCTCACTTCCCCCAGACATTACAAGACAGCAAAGATCTCCCCAGACCCTTCGGGGAGATCTTGCAGGTAGACAGATACAATCTGTGTTTTAATTGAGTTGTCAGCATCTTGCCACCATTGCAGTAATGTGTAAAACTTTTTTTTTCCTTCTCTTTTCATTATTGTTTAGTGTACTTCATGCTTCAAATATGGTCTGAACAACTCACCTATCAATCAACTGAATATGTTATTAATATATTTCATGAGCATAAGCCTTGGACTAGGCATTGAGTGTAGCTTAGTAAGAAGACAATGATTTTTAGTATACATTTGGAAGCTCCCAATTTAATTAGTGTTGAATATCTAATGTTACCTAAGTTACCTGCAAAAATCTGCAATTTCTCGTTGATATAATTATGTAAATCATGGCTTCTAAATGTCTGTAGTTTTGCATATCTGTAGCTGTAGGTATTCAAAAGGTCAATCTCACATGTAAAATAAATCACTGTATTAAAAATGTATAGTGTAGCTAGAGAGAGACAGCGAAAACAGTCTTTTGTTGCTTAGCCATTACAATTTGTAATAAAATTCGGAAAATATTTATAAAAACTACTGTGCCAAGAATTGACCTTCTGCTTTCCTGAGATTCTGTATATATTCTTCAAGATATAGATCTAGAATGGATTTATATTTATCAGTCCTATAGTGGTATAGAACAAAATTATGGGGTTTTTTTTAAATATTTTTTAAGATTCTGGGGAATTTTAACAAGCTAAGTGGGGGTGAAATGATGCTGGAGCTTGAGTTAGCAACCTAAAAAGTTGTGTGGCAGCGTTGCGAGAATGTAGTTCTGCGTGGCCTGATGTGTACTGGGTTTGTGCGTGTTTTATTATTCTGTGGGAACCCGGCCGTGCTGGTGACGGCTCCACCACCTTCTGGTCTCAGCAGTGACACCGAGCCTTCAGCCAGCTTAACGGGCGCCCTCGGTAAAGGTGCCTTCGGGGGCCTGCCGCTTCACCAGGCAGCGGCGGGAGGGTGCCCTTCTCTGC
>Ga0065711_1003609_pt1 | contig 45506 bp, 29 predicted proteins | sample Hoacrofraction12_FD_59098 | JGI IMG/M metagenome (GOLD analysis project Ga0065711, IMG submission 59098) | Hoatzin crop microbial communities from Cojedes, Venezuela - Epithelial fraction 12 v2 (version 2) | ecosystem: Host-associated > Birds > Digestive system > Esophagus > Crop | place... | reverse complement strand
TTTTTTTTTTTTTTTTTTTTTTTTTTTTTTTTTATTCAGGGGAAGAAAGTAGAGACATTTTGGTGGTTCAGAGAATGTGCTCGCTGAATTAAACAATAGCAGCTATCTGTTTCCATTTGTGGATTTCCAGGTTGATCTTTGCATGAACATCCCTTTTTACCTTTGGGACACTGTCAGCATTTTTGAGCATGTATTCATTAAATTTTAAGAGTTAGTCATTGGGGAGGCCTGTTTTACTTCTTCTTTTTCAGCATGTTACTGCCTCAGCTTTATCAGTTCTGGAGAAGTGCTTGTTGCAGAAAGGCTGGTAATGTGGGTGAACTCCAGCTGCTCTGAAGAACCTTCTTGGGGTCTCTTCACTTTATAAACAGATCATTGCCTTTTCAATATAAGTTACTGCTGTGTTTTTACAGCTGGTATATGTGGTGGTCCGTACCCTGTATGCCAGCTCTTTGAAAGGTGATAGATTTAAAGTAGCTATCATTGACGGACTTTCTGAACTGCCCGCCATGAGGCTGACCCATTTCATATTTTATGAGAAAAAATATATGTGGGAAAGGGATGGAGATTTTTGTCTATGACCTTTCCAATCTAACAGTGCCTTTTTTTTTTTTGTTTTGTTATTGCTTATCAGTGACCTTGGCTGAGAAGGAGCAGATGATGATTAGAAGAAAGAAAAGAAAGAAAAGGGTAGATCTCTTCCATAGCTCTGTTTGGCCTTTGTTACACAGCAGACTGGAGAAAAGGCACACTTGAATAGTGTACCTTGAAGACTGAGCATCCTGATTTAGTGAATGTGGACACTGCAGAGCAGTGTGGAACAAAACAACCAGTCATTTCACTGCAGCAGCCACTGTACTTCGTAGACAGCTCTGCGGAGCAGGTCTCATCCCATATACCTTCCTTCTTTACCTCCTACCTGCCCGAGAGTCAGGACAGATTACCACAGTGTTAATTTCAGCCAACTCCCGTGGAAAATAAGGGCATATGACAAGAGTGCACATATGTTAATGACTCATGCACCCTGCACTTCTTATTTGTCATTTTATGTGTTGTTTGTTACGGTTAATAAATTTTTATTTTGTGAAAACTGTGATGTATTTGTTCTGTTTAAAAAAACCCGATATGCAACACCATTTTCCTATACCTGCACTTCTTACCAAATTTGGTAAAATGTGGTTAACTTGAAATTGAGTTTTTCAGCAGTCGTATGTATAGCTTACTCAGAGACCAGAACAAGCAGATTCAAGGCAGTGCTGCCAGTAACAGGTATCAGACTATGGTTCTGAGGCTTCCAGAAATTGTATTCAGATTGACTCCTATAATTGCTCTTTTGTGTTGAGAATCACCAGTCTTACTACTCTCCCTGAAAGCATCTTAATTTTTGTTTTTAGGGGCGTTTTTAATTTACTGAATATACATGTGAAGCCACTGAACAATACCTGTATCTTTGTTTCCAGATGCGAGGTAAATCACTTTAGGAACTAGGAAAGAAAAGATAGACCAGCTTTTTGAGAATTACAGTTAATAATGTAACTGTATCTTTATAAATATTGTGGTCTCCAAAACCATCTTTGCATTACTTCATTGCAAAAGGATTCCTAAAAATGTGGGCTTTACATAGATTTCATAATTGCATAGAAATTTGTGAGCCGTCATTACTTCATGCAACTACTCAAAAGTCTCACTTGTGTTTGTGTACTTGGAAGTTAAGAGAAGTGGAAATGGGATACCTTGCTTACTCATTTTATTGCTTTCCTATGCTTTGCAAGAGTCACAATTCTTACACGTTTACGATGTTGTCTAGAGATTTGTCAACACCGAGTTGCTGACCGCTGGTAGCATCAGGGTTTGCAGGTTCCCAGAGCCAGTACACGACTGGTTTCTGAGAGTAGAAATACTTTTTATTTTGAGGCATTTCCATTGAAAGGCTGATAAAAACTCAACACACAATTATAGGAACTGGTGTGACAATCTCCTGTGTTTAAAAGCTTTGCTTCTGCTATTGACAATGCTAGATTTGCACCATGATTGTTCCAAGCTCTCAATATCGTGAGTCAAGTATTTAATATCATGTGTTTAACCAGTTGGGGAATACTTGTGCTTCATAGCAAGTTTTATTTTCTACTTCTGTCATCTACTTCTCAATTTTCTTGATTTCTTGAAAAATCTGCTGATAAAGTTGAAGCTCTGCATGTGCAGGGAAGACAGGTACCACCCTATGAAAGAAACGTAAGAACTTAACTGACTTGTTCCATACGTGTTTCTAATGTTGTTATGGATGGAGTATGGAAAACTGGAAGCATGAAAATGGGGAAATGAAGGCAGAACCAGGGGGTCTCAGAAGAAGGCACAAAGAAAACAGGAATTGGGGAAAGCTGAGCCTAAACTCTTAAAATTCCTTAGGCAGAGTTCTGCAGTCCTGCAGTGCATTGCCAAGTATTTCCCCCCAAAATGTCTGCAAATTGCATTAACTGTCCTGACAGTTCCAAAATGTTTCTGTGTAGTAGGGTCATTTATGGAGAACACTGTATTTGTATAGGTCTTCATAATTGTGTCTATAGAGTTGAAGGATCATCTGGACGACACTCGTGGTCATATTCTTTAGTTTTAGGTAGTCCTGCGAGGAGCAGGGAGTTGGACTTGATCCCTATGTGTCCCTTCCAACTTGAGATACTCTGTGATTCTGTGATTCAGTATAGCACAAGTCCTAGACAAACTGCATTCCTAAGAGCTGTTGAGTGGCACAGCTGTTACTGGGAAAGGTTGTGCTGTAGGCTGGACTTTAAAATATTTTGCTGTAGGAGAAACAGAGGCCTTTTACTCATCTATAATATTTTGATGTAAGGATGCAGGTAAGCCAGGAGATTCCACCTGTCCCTCATTTTGGCTAGCCGAGGGATAAAGAGAAAAAAAAAAATGAGGACTGGAAACTGAGAAAGCAAAATCAGTAGCTTTCCTGATAAATTTATCATTGATACATATAATGACTTTCCATATACGAGAACTGCAGATTTCACATAGCTTAACATTTTTAAAGAAGAAATTTTGATCTCACTGCTAACTGTAACCCTAAAATGACTAAAATGTCTCAGTTAGTGTTCGCACATATACTTAACTGTTGTTTTTCTGCTGAAACATCAAAATGTTAGAGCCATGGTAACAGCAAAAAGAATTTGCCAGACAGCTATATTAGTACAAGAAGACAATACATTTGCATGGCTACATTCATAGAGCTAGTGGCCTAATCCTGTTCCACTGAAGTCACTGAGAATTTCTTCAGGGTAAGAATGCATTTAGTATTAGTTTCTAGTTTTTTTCAGCTGTTAACTTACTTTTCCAGTATGGCTTTCAAAGCAATTCAATTTAAAATATAATTATTAACCCATGCTTTATCAATTGAATTCTTGATTGCTTTATCATTTTGCCCAAAGGTTTGAATACTAAATTTGAGTTTGGAATGTCATTGCTGTAAGTGGTTTCTTGATCAACCATTACCTTGGTTGTGGTGAGCTTAAAAACAATCTTCCCCAAGAGGTTTCACACCCATGACATAAGCAGAGCAGTATGTTACTGTCCTCTCCAGAGGCAGGTTACTGCACCTGTTTACAGGTAACCTGATACACTAATGGTCAAAACAGTGTCGAATTGAAAGGCACAGGATATCTGTGTTATTCAACATTTCTCTTTACTAAGCAGTATATAGCTGGTACCATCGTAATTGTTTGTGGTAAGATCCTAACTGCTTCCAGAAAATAAGCTTTTAAATGTATTCAGCTGTTGCCTCTTCTCCTTCATCTTCCTTGAAGCTTTTTTGCTGCCTTGAACTGTGCACAGAGATTTTACTCACATAATTGAAAAAATCTGCATGCAAATGAAGAGCATGCAATTGCTTTAAGTACATAAACTCTTATATGCATCATACAAGACAATAGATAAGTGTGAATGCGTTGCTGCAAATCTTGAGAGCCAGCTACATTATGTATTAATAATTGGAGATATCTGTCAGGAACACTGGGAGGAATCTTACGCTTTAGAAAACAAGGTGTCTGTTTGCAGACAGAGCATGTAAAATCCTGACTGTTATATGACATACTCATCTGGGTGCTCATACTGAACTATATTCAATATTGTCAGCTCGTGTAGGTCTGTTCATCTGCTGCTGATAGGTTAAACTTAACTGTTTACAGAATTAGGGCCTAAGTGTGTGAGTCAGAGATCAAGTTCACTAATGAAGTTTTGAGACAAAATAAACTGCATATTTGCTAAAACTGGAGAACTTTTTGAGTTCTTGTTAGAGAAAAAACTGTAAGAAGGACAACTATGAAAAAAAAAATCATAATATTTCTCCTTCCAGAATGAAATAGAGTAAGTTCCTATTACAAATGTGGTTTTTGTTGGTTTTTTTTTTTTTTTTTAGTGCTTCCTTATGTTACAAAATAAACTACAATTAAATCCAAAATATTTTTGGTTAAATCAGATGATCCAGTTGAGCTCGTATGACTTCACTGCTGTTTGATTTGCCACACATCTCATTTTAAATTAAGAAGAATGAGTAAGCTAACCTCATATGTCAGTTTTTTTCTGGAGCTGAAATTGGAGAGACTTATGTGGTACCGTCTCCTGCAAGTTTATTTAGTTTGGTGGGACTTCCCAAAATTCTGCCTAAGCGGCTTGTTTTTGCAAGCGCTCAGCAGGCACTGCTTGCAAGCATCGTGTCTCTGGTTAGGAGATTTGAGAGGAAGGGAATTCTCTCAATGTTAGGCATCTGCATTTGGGCCTGCATGGTCAAAAAATTCCTTTCAGCGAAAGAACTGTAGTCACTTGAGGTTCATTTACAGTTGTAGAGATTCCTGGCTTGTCACTGCGTAGCAGAGATATAGGAAATAGATTTGGATACACCTCATTGCTCGTGTAACATTGTGCAACTTCTTTTTTCTTGTGAAATGCTTTTGCAAATTATAGATAGCTTTGCATATAAATTAGCTTTACACTGCTTTGCGATACACTGTTATCCTGATCCTTTTGCCCTTTTTGCCCTGTTTCAGATCTTAGTAACAGTCATTACATCTTTTTTAATACAAAAGACATTTTGCAAATTGACAGAGTGTGTGGCATGATAGCAGATCTGCAAGCGTTACCACTAGCATTTCTAACCCAGGCCACTCACTAATTTTAGAGGCTTTGTTTTCAAAACCGTTACTATGGGCCAGCAAAGAAAAGAAAGTGAGGAGGGAAAACAAGAACAGGCTCCCCATGATGGTGATAAATAGTATGGTGCTGTGTTTTAGATGTGACAGATGCTGCTGCTTGAAGGGATTTCGGTTCGATGGTACCACCTGAGAAGTAATCTGAAAAAGAATAAGAGGGGTAAAGGTATTAGGTGAGTCTTTACTAGCCTTTGCCTGGTGGAGGTGTGTGAGTCCATTCTGGTTCCAATCAATGAGTTTTTCTCTCTTTTCTGTCATCTACTTATTTGTTAATTAGCCAGTAAGAATGTGTCTCTGTCAAAATGGTCAAGTGGGTGCAGAGTGTGCAAATATACCTGAGCTGGCTTTAATCACTCACTTTGTGCTGGAATAGCTGTGGAAGGTGCAAGGTAGTTGAGGATCCTGAGTTTTTGTTTTTTTCTTGAAAACCTGGTAAGAGTGTGGAGCATGACATTTTACGAGGTTAATAGACTTAGCAAGATAAGCAATCCAGTTGGCTGGATAAAGCATAATTCATGTTTCCCTCTTGTTCTGTGTTTTGCAAGTAGGCGTTTTTGAGAGCAAGCTGATTATTAAGCGCCTCAGATGGCATGTTATGATGAAGTGACATAAGACATTTGTACCTAATATGCCTTAATGAAATGTTAAAATTGTGTATGCTGATCTAAGAATTAAAGAAGTGTAGAAGTAACTATTTGATTAGATGACAAAAATAAAACAATATTTGTGACAGCTAGTCCTTGTAGTTAACAGCTCATCCAAAAAGTTTATTTTGATACAGAGTTCATACTGTATATAATTTACAGGATTATAAAAAAATTGGTTTGGAAAGGATATATGGAGGCCCAGTCCAGTCCTCTTCTGAAGAGGATTCAAATCAGGACAAAGTCATAATAAAGTCAAAATAGTGTGCAAGTATTGTGGAAGCACGTGAGAGACTGTGAGGGGGGAAAAAAAAAAAGTATGTTTAAATCAGGTTCTCTAACTCTGAGTGTGATGATAGAGTATGCTGCTGTGGCTATAGTGACTTCACCCTATATTGCCATGTACAGGTAATTTTATTTCTGGCATCTCCACGTGTCAGTGGGAATAGAAGCATCCCTAGAGCCAAGAGCTGACTCTTCTGTTGGATCAGGTGATGAAAGGGAATCCACAACATCTGCACAGGTCAGAAGGGTGGGAGGAGAATGCAAGCTGAAGGCCAGTGTCACTGAAAAATATGTTTTAAAAACCCTCTACCTTTTTCTCTGTTCTGAAAAATCACTTGGGATTTTTTTTAATCACAGAAACACATTTCGATTGCAAGTTAGAAAAGATACAGTAGGAATCAGTTCAACAGCAATAGGCAGATACCGTGGCTGGCCAAGCAGGTGCTTCCAATTTTAAGTTATTTTATAGAATCACAGAAATTAAAGTGAAAAGTGTGAAAAAAGACGTCCAGAGGAGTGGGACAAAATAGAGAGCTGTGCACGTCAGTAAACACCACTTAGAAACAATCCTGGGGTAGGACAGGTCAGATTGTTTGATTCTTTAATAAATCTTTGTTTTGTATTAAGGAATATGTTGGTTTTAATATGACTAATGACACTGTGGAATAATGAAAGCAGGTAATTTGTGTGTTTCTATAACAAAACATCATGCTTCTCTGTCTCCTGCTTACCTGTATGCTAGTTGGTGTAGGCCCTAAGTGTTCTGGGCTTCACAAATCAGAGATGACACTGAGCTGCCTGATTAAAAAGTAAAATGGAAAAAAAAAGATTCTGTTTCCTTTGCTGTACATAGGACACAGATATGTTCATTTCACTTCAGAGAGACAAAAATCCCCACCTGGGACACAGCTAGGGCATTAAAGATCAAACTCTTCTCTTTGTAGCACTAGTGTAAATTCAGTGTGTCCAGTGATCTTACTGGCTCTTTTGAAAGTATCCAGGTAATTGCTGCAAGAACCTGAATAACTTGGAAAGGACTGCAGGCCTGACATTTTGTCAGGTGTGAGCACAGACTAGAGCTACAAGTTTTAATTACAAATAAAAAAATATAATTTAAATTCAAAAGCAATATTTGGGAGGTCCTTTCAATCCTTTCAAAGAGACAGAGCTTCTTTCACAGAGCGCTCTACTTACAGCAGGCCTTCAGGCACATTTCTAACTTCAAAATACTCTTAGGTTTGACATGATTTACTGGTTTATAGAATCTTCACTCACCTTTAAGATTTTGCTGTTTTTTCTATGGCATCACACGTGCAGTGACATCTGTTTTGCATTCATAGCCAAAATGGGATTGTTCTCAGCAATGACAAGAAGAGATAAAGATGGAGCCATAGGGGATGATGAGATGTGGAATCACTTGACGCTGTATTTTAAGGCGCTATGGCTGACAAAGCAGGTGTGCTTTTACTACAGGAACTATTTTTTTTGTGTGTTTTCACAGCACTTTGTGCAAGATGTTCATTTTCATGACTTGGGCTACTAGCAGGAATAACATGTGCATGTTAGACATCCTGTAGAGACAAGACTGCTATTTTACCGTGAGCCAAGGTCAGCTGTGGATGGAGAACGTGATGCCGCTTACTTGGCTAGCTTGTGGGAAGTACAGGTTAAACCTTGTCTCTCAGTGTGGATTTCAGAGTGAAACAATTAGGGGCAGTGTTTTAAAAAAGCAAACAACGTAATGATTCTTTGTGTTCTCCATATCAGTAACTACAAAGCCGAAACTGGCAGAGATTGGTTTGTATATAGTTACAGATATTGATAGTCATCTTGTGTATCGATGCCATACTGCTGAGCTCTCCTTCATCAGTCGTGTTTTACATCAGTGTGTTCAAGAATCAGGCCCACTGTTGGTAAGGTGAGATACACTATGATGATTGTAGGTGAGGTACAATTCGCATTTGCCTCAAATGCAGATATGTAGGTGATGCGCTGTGCAGGGGATTGCTGAAGATAAGCTGTTGCAAACCAGGACATCTTTTTGATGTACAATGTACCGCATACTGAATACTCAGTGTACTTCCATCATTCCAGACAATTGATGTGGTAATCATCTTTGATTTTTATAATGTATGGGTGTGGATCTCTGTGGCAAGCTGAGAATTCAGCAGAACTGTTAGTTAATTATAAAATTCCTGAATACACGATTTTGCTAAAAATATTCTTGAAATGAAAGTGTAGGAATATGCCAGTCTCTGTAGTTACAAGCTACAGTTGTTACTCATTCTTGGAATGAGTGACACTGCTTGATTCTTGTACCCTAGGAAAAGCTATGTGATTACTCAGTTTTATAGGTAAGTGGTAGGAAGAAGGAAGATTTTGTCTTAAAAAGCAGAACAAATACTTCTAGTAATGAGGTAATACAATCTAATATATTTGATTTTGCTTTGGGACAGAGGGAAGGGCCAGGTGACCTTTTGAGGTCCTATTTCCTGTGACTGCATAGCTGCAAAAGAAAACCGGAGAAATACAAAAAGAAGCAGCAATGCAAGGGAATGAAACTAGAGGATTTGGCTATTGAATGAGGCGGATCCTGCCTTTCAGTAAGCATGGAGCAGGTGGAGACTAGCTAGCTGCTGCAGGTTTTGGTGATGATCTAGTCAGAGCAGTGTAGAACTGTTTGCCAACTAGTTTATCAAGGTGCCAAGTGAAAAAGGTCTAAATGATTAATTTAAGCTTTAGATTGGGCCAGTCTCTTAGGAAAGGGAACAGTTTTGAGAACTAAGGAAGTTTTGTAGGGGAAAATAATGCTGTGAGACTACAACTCAAATTCTGGTAAAAATGTGTGCAAATCTGTACACATCTGGCAGAATTAGTTGCATCAGGGTAGCTGTGAAAGTCTAGGACTATCACAATTGACAATTTTAGAGAGAAGGATAACTATCTTTCATTATTTGTTTAGCTAATATATTGAGAAATTAGGTGAATCTTTGAAAACCGAAGCACTTCTTTGATTCAGAATTGGAAGGTTCTCTTCTGTCTCACGAGGAAGCAGCTGTGGTCTGAAAGCAGGAGAACTGTAAGCATGGTGCAGTGGTCCCCCCGAGTCAATCTCCACATAAATACTGGAGCTGCTTACAGTCATTGGGGTCTGTTGGCTGTTTAATGTTTGTATTTTGGTAGTGCCCAGGGTATCGACCAATTTAGGACTTAAGGAGAGGTTCCTTAAATATGGTAAGTAAAAGTCCTCTCCTAGTTTGCGCTCAAGGGATGTGGGCTGGAACTGTGAGTCGGTGGGGTTTGATCTTTAACCAGGCCACTTCTTTGAATTGCAGCAATGATGACAATTTGCTTACATTCAATATTTGTGACGGGAAGTTAGAGATCCAAAAATGAAACATATGTCAGCACCTATACATGTTCTCAGTAGTGGCATAGATTGTTGCCTGCTGGCCTGTTTTGATTACTGGTTGGGCCTCCGCTGTGCACATCCAAAGAGACTGGCAAACTCTGCGCGTGATAGTATTTAAAGATTGCTCCTTTATTATTTAGACAAATAGAGAAGGCAAATAGTTTGAGCTGGTGTGGAGAGACGAAACACAAGATGGTAGTTGACCCTGTTGAATATGTGAAAGAAAGAAGGATTTCTGCAGCAGGCAGGAGCAGCTTCAGGACAAATGAAGCAATTGTTATATGAGATAGCAGATCCTGTGGCCAAACGCTGATAGCAGATAAAGGTGCCTGTTTACATTGGTGATTGAGCATAGTAGTCTGTTAGTGACAAGAACTTTCCTGCATAGGGTTGTTGTGCTCACTGTAAGCAATACTACATCAAAATTGTGCCCAAACGAAGTTGCTTCAGACAATCAAACTGCTGTCACACTGCCTATGTAAATACTGCAGAACTCTTTTCCCCAGTTGTGCAATTTTTTGCGTTTTGATTGGTTTCAGGAGGCTGATTGTCATGTTAAGACTGCAGCTGTTGCTGGGTAACAATGCAGGAAAAGGAGATCCTTGCATTTTTATTGCCTTCAGAGTACAGGTATTTGCATATTCATATTTAACTATTTCAGGTAATTGCATTAGAAATAGAGAAATCTGCGTTTCATATCAACTATTAAAAACCCTCTCCAATGACTGGTTCCTTTACTCAGACATCCAAAGCTGTCCCACCCAGAAAGCTCACATCAGCTCTTGTCAACTGCTTCTGGCTTTAGCAGTGTGGCAGGCATGACCTGGGCAGGTGAGCTCTAGGTGATACTTTGGAATTCACAGGCAGTTTTGCTATTGACTTTAATTCTACGAGGATTTCACGACCAGAGTCCAGTATCTTGTAAAGCTTTTACTGACCAATTCATGATAATTACTCTGAAAAGAAAACGCCCACTAGTTCATGTTAGGATCACTGGGCAAGTTGTTCAGCTTCTGCAGCATCGGTATCAGATCCAAAGAATGTTGACGGCGATGGACGGACACCCATTGCCACCTGTAAATTTTGGTAAATAAATATAGAGGCCCAAATAAATTCTTAGGAGTTAGAATGATACTTAATGGACCAAGATGCTTGGATGAAAATAATTTTGTAACACTTTAATTAATGCTTTGAGATCTTTTATAAAATTTTGCAATATGAATCACAGAGGAGTCAATAACACATAGAGTACACAGAAGTTTGTTCGATATACTAAACAAGCTTGTAGAAGTTGTTAGGCATTTTTTCTTGCATATGCTGTTTTCCTTTCACGAACACATGCACCCACATCCTCCCTTCCCCATTTTCTCCCGTTCCTTTCTTTTTCTGATGGCATTGCATTTTTCCATTTTGCAGAGTGGCTTGAGGATGCCTGTAATCCTATTTTTGGTACTTTGGGCCTGATCCAGTGGTCACTGGCTATTGGGAAGACCTCCAAGACCTATAGATCAGGTCTTTCACACAGATGTCTTGGAAAGACGTTATTATTTTCCGTGTATCTACTTCCTCAGAATTACCATTTGCAAATATCAGTTGTGTTTCTGTTAAGCAATGATGCTTGTTTAAAAACTGAAAATAACAGAATAAAATACCACATGAAGAAATAAAAAATAGGTCTTCTGCCCTGTATAATGCAATAGCTGTTACTGAGCTGACATAGGGATGACTGAGGGCAAAATCTGGCCTCTTGAGCTTGTGTGATTGCCTTCTCATCAGCACTTTCTGCAGTGTGGGAGACAGACCCATCAGCAGCATCAGGTCTTCACCTTCTGAGAAGCACGTTGTACTTGAACCTTCTGGGGCTGGAGGAGGTTCCAGGACAGCAGTTTGATCGCACTGCAGCTGAGAGTGGATGATCACTCTGCCCCAGCCCATGCAACGGGAGTTTCGGCATCTGCTTCTGATGAAGCCCTTCACCCTCTCCCCTGCTATGAGCAGAGGTGTTGCTGTGACAGATGCCTGAGGTCATGGGGCACTGAAAATGTGTGAGAAACAGCTCTAGAAGAGAAACCAGCTTAAAACAATAAATGGTTTGTTTGGCTCCCATTGAAAAAAAAAAAGCCCACACCAGGCAGCCCAGTGCTTTGCTTTAGCACAACAATAAGGATAACAAATGTAATTGGAAAAAATGTCTACACTTTTGTAATTAATTAATCATTGATTACAGTCAACATTTGATAGGTCACAAATTCCTTAAAGTTAAATCCTTCCATTATGTGAGACAGGTGTATCCAAGTCATATATCCTTTCAGTTAGATGTATTGATATTCACCATTAGTCAGTATTTTGAAAGGAAATGCACTTTAGTAGTTGTCTCTTGGAAATGATTAGTGTTGGCTAGAACTAAGTATAGTGCAGGTGGGAGTGTGCAATCTCTCAACCAGTACTGCTCATGCACTGTAGTGCTGGCAAGGCAGTTCCCCTACTATGCCACTGTTGAATTGCAGCTATAATTTTGCTGCAAACTGAGTAGTGCTTCTGTGGCAGAGATAAAGCCAAGGACTAGAAGTAAGGTCTTTGCATTCGTTTATGTCTTTTATCCAAAACTGGACAGGGACCAAAGGCTCAGAGGTGAAACAAGAATCCATTAAAACACTGGGCCACACAGATTTCAGAGCCTGTAAGAACATGCTGTTGCACCTCAATGTAAAGTTTTCTGCCCTCAGACAATGTCGAACTAAAGCTTGAGTTAAAAAAAGTGATGAAGAGGGACGTAACAGCTCAATGCAAAGTAATTTTATATATGAAAGCAGTGCTAGTAGTAGGACTACTTCGGGAAGTCCAAACTCTAAATCTTTACACGGACCTGTTTTCTCACAGACATCTTCCCGTAAGTCTCAGCTAGGTTGGTAAGAACATAGTCCAGGGCAGACTTCTTGAATGTAGCTTTCTGGCATGTCTCTGAGGATTCTGGTTCTTGTGTGTTTTCCACCAGGGGCCCAGCAAAGGCTATTAGACTTGGCAGAAGGCCACAGTAGTCTCAATCAATATTTTATTCAGTGTAATCTTGCACTGGGTAGGATTTGGCAGTCTTGTAGTGAAAGGCTGCTGGCCTCAGTTGTCTTGTGAAGTCTCCTCTCATTGGTTCCCTTCTTTCACTGAGTGTAAAAGCTGTGTTTTTGTACTGTCTGATGGTGACAGAACTCCCTTAATTGTCTCCAAGACCATCATTCAGCCAAAGCGATTAATTCTTCATTCTTGTAGGATGGTAAAATCTATGCCTTGCTCACTTTTAACCTCCAGTGATCCCCATCTGACACAGTGTCGTGGTCTAACTCCTGTCGGCAGCTCAGCCTCACCCAGCCACTTGCTCCCTCCCTCCTACTGGGATAGGGGAGAGAATCAGAAAGGTAAAAGTGAAAAAACTCATGGGTTGAGACAAAGGCAGTTTAATAGGTAAAGCAAAAGCCAAGCGTGCAAGCAACGCAACATAAGGAATCAGTTCACTGCTTCCCATCACAGGCAGGTGTTCAGCCATCTCCAGGAAAGCAGGGCTCCATCATGTGTGATGATTGCTTGGGAAGGCAAACGCCATCACTCCGAACGTTCCCCCCTTCCTGCTTCTTCCCCCTGCTTTATAGGCTGAGCATGATGTCAACTGGCATGGGACATCCCTTGGGTCACTTGGGGTCAGCTGTCCCAGCTGTTCCCCCTCCCAACTTCCCGTGCACCTGGCAGCATGAGAAGCTAAAAAGTCCTTGACTACCTAGCAACAACTAAAAGCATTGGTATGTTACCAACATTATTTTCGTCCCAAATCCAAAACACAACCCTACACCAGCTACCAGAAGGAAAATTAACTCTATCCCAGCTGAAACCAGGCCACATGGTAAGTCTGAAAACAAATTTACCCATTTTCAAGGGGAAGAGGAAGGGTTGTGGCTGATTATCTGAAGGATACACCATCTCTGAACTTTGTTTCCGGACATGCTCAATTCAAAGTGCAGATCTTCACCTTCATTCTTTACACCTGAAATAAAAATTATCCGCAAATCTTCAACCATTTGCTATAGTTCAGAGGTTTTAAAGCAAGAAGGAGACTGTGAGGTCCTAGGTTTCGTCTCCTGTGTAGCACACAACATAGATCCTCACATAGTATTTTATGCTTTGAGCCCACCAAGTTCCAGCTGGGTACTTTTCACTGGCTTTCCTGAGTTGTCGCGTTTTACTGAAGATGCAGGATATTATGAAATGGGAATTTAATGGATATCCATTGGATAAATGGTTGTTTTTAGTTTGATAACTCAGAATTTAGGCTGTGCTTAGTCTTTCACATGACCGGTTTGTACTTCTTGGAACAGAATACCTATATGAGTCTATATTTGCAATGAATTTGTCAATTTGAATGCTGTAGTGAGTTTTTCTAGTTTCTGTGGCTTCATCAACTGGATGGTGATCTTCTGTAGAGTGATCTGGGGCAATTCACCTTTCTCAGCTATCCATCTGAATGCCTCAAACTGTTTGTCTTCCTTAGAAGAAGCAAAGATGTGTTAGCAGGAGGAGATGCCACCTACTGTACTACTCAAATGTCAAGGTCTCTCAAGGTCTTCTTTTTTTCTTTTTAAGTGATAGACATCAGTATGAATGCTGATGCAATGCTAATGTATGTGAGTAGGTGAGTGATGAAACGATTTAGCAATGCTTCACGTGAGCAGGGGCGCGTGCAGAACTCCAGACAGTAGCATTTGGCAAACTACAGGCCACTTATTTTTCCTCTTCCTTTCTTCTCCACTGAATATATCTGAACCTGGACCTGATCTTTATCGTTTTAACAGCAAGATAACATTGTATTGGAAACAGATGTTTATTCTTATCTTCCATATTCCTTAGCATTTTCGAAGAAAGAGAAGTGTCCAAACAATTCAACTGCCAATGAAAGAGCCATCAAAGGAAATTTTCAGGATTTTTTTATAGACTGCATTATTTGTTTGTGTGGTCTTCATTCCTGGGGGAACTACGAGGTTAATCCAGGTAGTTTAGCTACTTCACTGAGGACTCAGTGTGTTCAGCAGGGAATGAATTATCTTAATTTACATTTGTCATAAAATAAAACGTCACATTCATGCAATTACAGTGAATCAAGTTAACTTCTTACTCCTGAGCAACCCTTTCATGCATATGATTATATGGATTTTAAACCCATAATCTTTCAAGAGCTTGTAATGGTTAATAATAAAAGACTTTCTCAAGCATCCTCTATGATCTATGATGTGTATCTAAGACCTACACTGAAAATGAAAGACTTTAGATATAGTCCTGATAAAATTATCTCTTAATATCTGTCTATAGACTAAGGAAAGAACCGTTGTGTTTTCGTGGCAGTTTAATTTGGAGGACAATTTCTCGACATCTCAAAATTCTTAAAGAGTAATTTAAAAATATTATTAGATACTTTATATTAGATATTTAATAGCCAAAATCATGCACCTCATTCTTGGATCTCATTTAAGATGAACTGACCTGAAAAGCAGAACTTCGTAAGTATTTCTGGTCAAGGCCTGGTTACGTTTCTTTATTACAGACTAAATACAACACCAAGAATGATACTCCAACTATTGAAAGGAAGAGGAGGCAAGAGATACATGCTTGATCTGGTATGTTTTAATTATTTGTACCAGCTTCTCAGCTATAGTTGTAAGTAACCATTTTCTTGATATAAAGTTCGAAGCCGTTGAGTAGTTAACACAGAGCATGTGTTACTGCTACAGAAAGAACAGAATCACCTGGTGTCACAGTTACCATAAAACAAAATACTCGTGAATCTAATCAAATGCAGGTTAACCTAGCTGTATAGAAAGACTGTTCCTACAGGATGGGAGACCGCCTAGGAGAGGACCAGCTGAAAAAACTCTTTATATAATAATTTCAGAACATATTCTCTGTCGTATGTATAGATACACATATATGCTGTGGCTTGTGTGAGATGTGAAAGATAATAATGGACTAGCGTGTAGAATGACGAGCCTAAATTTTTTTCTGTTTGTGTTCTTCCTGGGTCAGACCCGGATGTCAGCATTACATCCCACTTTTTTGAGTTATTTTAACTCTGCAGTATCATACTTCAGGACTTAGTGCAATTAGCTATCCCTTAGTGTTGTTTGTGGTTTTCTTTTTAAACAGATTAAGACAAATGTTTTCTGAAATGTCCCCGAGATATCCACAATTTGGCACACTTAATGACAAAATGCTGAACAGGACAGAGCAATGTTCTAAAGCAATACACGATTTTTTCTTCCTAAGAGGCCAGGCCATTGTATCTTGCTCACAGTCTTAAGGTCAAAGTGATTGCCAAGTAAGTGATCAGAGAGGAATTTTTCCAGTGTGATTAATAGAGTCTTCTGTGGTGGAGGTTTGGAGGATTTCTCTGGGTATGGGGCTTTTTCACTTGCTGAATCATCTTGATGTGTTCTGGCTGAACACTTTCTTGCCATTTCTGAAGGCGTTGCTTATTTGTGGCAAAGGTGTACCCTTTGTGTTTTCCTGTGACACAAAGGAGTTTGGAAGGTTGAAATACAATCATCTGTCTGAGATCATTGAGGGCACAGTGATAAGCCTGACCTTAGACTACATGATAGAACGGTTATTTTGGGTTGTAATGTTATTGAAACCTTTTGGCAGCTTGGATGCTAATAAGGTACAATTCCTTGCTTGGCCCAATATTTTTGCTTTGGTTCATTGGGAGTACTAGAAGGACCTTGTAGTTAGCTTTAGTTCTGTTTCACAAAACCGTTGAACTTCATATTCATGCATACAAACATGCAGTCAATAAAGGCAGAAATGCCCTTGTAGATACTGAAGAAGTTGCCTCTGATGAACAGAAAGTGCATGTAATTACTTGATTATTTTGTGGTATTGTTACAAATAAGATTGTCATAAAAAGAGTTTATGTTAAACTTACTAAAGAGAACCAGTATTAGTAGAAAACAAGAATCTACAGTGAATGTAAATGTTTACATGCATTTTGGTGTCTGGCAGAAGGTCACTGGGGTGGTCACATAGTAGGAGACCCCAGCGAATGTCAAGTTCTAAGGGACTGGGAGGGAGGAACGTTCGTGGGGTGTGTGTAGAGTGCACGGAAGGAAAAGCGTTCGACCTCTTGGGTGTGGATGATAGGGCAGACAGTGGCCTCTAGAGGACGTTTTTGGGTACAAAAGATCATTCTCCCTGGTCCGGAGAGGCCAGAGAGAGAATACACCTGTGCTATTTCATACCTTCTTGTAAGTGACCTGATTAGATCTGGGAAAGCAGCTGGGGAGGAGGAGAGAGTCTGGCGACTGGCAGAAGGACAGTAGAGGACATGAGTACAAGTGAGCAGTAATATTTGGAAGAGCACTGATCAGTGATTTACTTGGTAGATGGCAAAGACAATAGTAACTAACCGTAAGATTGTGGTTGAGGCAGTGTAAAGCAGCAATGAGTTAACCTACACTATGTCAAATAACAAATATGCCATTAAATTAAGTTAGTTTTCAAGACATACACTCAAAGTTTAACCTGTGATAGCTGGTGTCTTTATGTGTCCACATGCATAACGTATCTACTGTGTACGGAAATTGGATTTGTCGGTCAGTAAAAGAAGGAGAAAAATCTGTAAATACTGTTTGAAAGATAAATTAATTTGCATTTAATGAGGTTTTCTTTATTATGTGCGGTTCAGTCTTTAATGTATGTTTATTACTGCTTTTCTGTTTGCCTTTATTTGACATTTGAAAGACTTAAAGATATAGTTGCCAAAGAAAAAAAAAATCCGGTGTCCTGGTATAGCATTTGAGCATGCGCTTAATCTGAAAATCATTAATAGTCCCATTGACCGGAGAGAGGGTATTAATGATGTTCAAGTTGAGTATTTCGATCTCTGAAAGATTTAGAACTCACTGTCTTTACCTTAATAGACTTAGACTGGCTGTCCACTAAATTCTGTCCTGTGTTCTGAGTAGGAAGTCTGAAAAAAAGTGAAAGAAATAGTTTGTTAGGGTTTTTTTATAGTCACAGTAATTTTATGGGCTGCTTGTAACATGGTGATTATGAAATTTTCTAACAGAAGTGTAATTTTCAAGCTGTTGGTACCCATTTAATGTGCAAAATGTTTATCCCTCTCTTAAGAAATGGAACAGCTAAGATTTAGTAGGTGATTTCTTTTCTCCTCCAGCCCTGTGCTATTAATCCAGAGCAATGCTGTTTGCTTCTGTTTCACCAGGGGCTGTTTGATGCATTCTGAGGTGGTCCAGAGGGCTTGTTTACAAGTTACACATGCACTTTGCTCTACATGTTTGTGCCCTAACATTTCTTTAACAATAAAGCTGACTGGCAACAAAAAAAGAGCAAGATTGGAACCGATACAGCTAAATTGCATGTAAATGTTGCTTCAGATTGAAAGCATTTACCATTCATTCGCCGAGAATTAGTGAAGCCCCGTGTTCTGGCTCTAGTGTTTGCAGCAATTCCAGTCCCAGCGGGGTGAAGAGCCTGCATGATCTGTCTCTGCTGACTTCTGTCCCCTGCTGCTCACTTTGTTTTAGTATCGCCTGACTCCCACACACTATTGCCGTTTCCCCCTTTTCAAAATGTGATTATATCAGAACCATATCAATACTAGAAAGAACTAGAAAAAAGGCTGTATGGTTATGTATAACATGGATGTTGGAATGAATCCATATGAAGTTTGAACAGTACACCTGACTGTGGGTCAATTGTATTGCTTGCTCAGTGGGACAGATGCCTCCAAGTGGGACTAATGTCCAAATTTTCCAACATAACTAGATTTCTCTTACCGAAATGTAAAGGATGCCAGTGTCAGCTTTCGAAGCATTCCTTCTTTCACCTCTCATTTACCCTGTGTGTGTGTGCACATCCATGCACATATGCCTTCTCACATGTGATCTGTTTGTATTCAATGTAATCCCCATTACTATGGTTCCTATGCATCTGGCAGTCTTTAATGTGTTTATCTTCACAGAAGTTAATCCTTCCAGACAGGCGTGTATTTTTATCCTGTATTGCAGAGGAGACCTATGTGCATTTTGCCAAAGTCATACAGGAAGACTGTGGCAGAGTTGGCATAGGTGTTGACATGGCACTCACCGATTCTTCTTCTTTTTACCAGCAATATTGTAATCTGGCAGGAGGTCTGGGTACCTTTCATTTCTGTGCCTTTAAAATTTGAATCACTGTATTTGACTGCAGAGGAAGCAGCCATTTTACTGGCACTTGTTACTTAATGTCACACACTGAATGAGATTTCTATGAGCTTTTATTATATGTTGAACAGTTTTGTGATTTCATTCCAAACTATCTGAAAGAAACAAAGAGAACTACAATAAGCATCAGTGGAAGAAGAAGTTTTTCAGAGAGAGATGTGACCGTGCCTTTGAGAGGACGTGACATGATGGAGAAAGGGATGACATTGGGTAAACCAGGCAAGAAGGTAGGAGTGCAAGGGAGATTTAAACAGGATAAATAAGATAATGAGGACAGCTGGGATATCTATGCATAGCAAACAATTTGCTTGGTGAATTTGTCCTTGTTCCCTCTTCGTGAGATGTGTATGAACAGATTTTTCTCAATTATTTAGCTATTCAAAACTATTTGACAAATGTGTCTTGTGAACAGATTTAACATATGCATTGCTGGTGGACTTCCTTTGTGCCATGTTCTCATTAATACTGTCAGATGCCTGATGGCCTTACCCATATAGTGTTGGTTCTGCTCCTTCTCTGGTCAGGGCATGGAGCTGTTGCTGTGTGACCTAAGTGACCGCTCTCAGCTGCTTACTCCTTGCGGTATACATTTCAAGAACAATCTAGGGATAAAATTGTTGTTAAGAATCTCTCTGATAAGATTTAGGAATACTAAACACTGTTGGTAGGGTCAAGGTCAGTTTACAGGGCAGAAAAAAAGGGCTATTTTCCACACAGAGTGTATTTGCAGTGAATAACTTAGCTAACAGTAGACACTGTAAATCCACTTTGGCAGATGGTTAAGTCTATGCTGTGACCCCCTTTTCCACCCCAGGGATTGTTTCCCGAGTGTGGCCTCATCTGGGTTGGCATTTTAATGTGAAAATATTTGTTAGGATGTTGCAGAGCTGTCTAGATGAAGTTACAAAATTCAGTGAATAAGAAATGTAATGGTTACCAGAAATTTAACATAAACCTCACTTGTTTTAATGTCTCCTACCCCTCCCAACCTGTGTAACAGTGAGTAATATAGTAGTGAGTACTGCTTATGTAGGGAACCTTATAGTTTTTATAGGGAACTTATTACTTTTATGTGATTATCCATCTAATCTATGGTTAAAAGACTAACAAGCAAGTGTGTGAACTAACAAGTTCAACACATCTGTTTAATCCTGATAAAATAACATGAAGCAGGAGTCAAGTTTTTTTGGCAGAAGCGTAGAACACATGTCACAGCAAACATTGTTTTTATTATTTAAGAAATGCAAATAATATGTTAGAAGCTCCACCAGAGTACTGATAGCCTTGGTGATTCTAAGATGTCTTTTTTGCTTACAGCATATATTTTGTTAGGAAGGCCAGAATACAATGTCTAATCGTTTTTGCCCTGAGCTCACAGATGCTACTGTAGGAGGATTGCAGAGGCTGACGTAGTTTTTAGCAGTTATGTTGGTGTAACTTTGTATAAAAGACACAGTGAGGAGGATCTGGTATAAGACAACAAATAAGAAGGAGAAAAATAAAATACTGTATAGACTTTATATGCTTTATTGTTATTGAGGTCTTTGGTATCAAAAAAGGAACAATTGTTGGAAGTAAAGATGTTACTCAGCTAGGTTTTATTATGATGGTGGTAGAGACTCACGTTTGTCTCAGGCAATTATGCCAAGTGTTATGGTCTCTGCTGGGAGGTAAATATGACTTGGGTGTTTCTTTCTAAACAGAAGGCAAGGCTGCATATTAAGGTGAATGTCAAGCATCTCTCGGTTAAGCTTGTAAAAGAGACAATCAACATCTTTAGCAATGTGTATTTGGATGTAGGTGGCAAGGTGTTGGTGGGAGGCTGCAGGGGTGGCAGCTGTGGGAGGCGTTCAGGGTCTGCCATGCCAGACTGTAGCCAGTTCCAGGTCACTCCAGAATGAACCCACCGCAGGACATAGCTGAGCCCATCAGCCAAGATGATGGCACCTCTGTGGTAACTTAAGAAAGGGATGAAGTACTGCATAGGCAGAGAGAAGTAAGGGGAAAAAAGTATGAGAAACAATCCTGAGAACACCAAGGGCAGAGGAGGAAGAGGAGGAGGAAGTGCTTCCAGGCTCCAGGGCAGATATTCCTCTGCAGCCTATGGAGGAGATGACAGTGGAGCAAGTACTTCCCTGTAGCCGACAGAGAGGACCATGCCAGAGCAGATACCCGTTCTGCAGCCTGTGGAGGATCCCATGCCAGAGCAGGTGGAGATTTCCTGAAAGATCTGTGGTCTGTGGAGAGCCCAGGCAGGAGCAGGTTTATCCTGAAGGACTGCAGCTGATGGAATGACCTATGCTAGGTCAGGGGAGATATGTGAGGAGGAAGGCGTGGCAGAGAGGAGCTGTCATGGACTGACGCCAACACCCCATTCCCCATCGCCCTGTGCTGCTCAGGATGTGGGAGGCAGGAGGTAGAGGAGTGGGAAAGGAAGGAGTGACGTTGAGCCTGGGAAGAAGGGGAAGGTGAAGGGAAGGTATTTTAGTTTTAGTCTTTGTTTCTCATCATCCAACTCTATCTCCAATTGACAACAAATTAAATTAATTTTCCCCAAATGAAGTCTGTTTTGCCCTTGTCAGTGAGTGATCTCAATGTCCTTGTCTCGACCCATGAGCCTTTTCATCTCCCTGCCCCATTGTTTTGAGCAGGGGGAGTGAGAGAGCGGCTGGGTGGGTGTCTGGCAGCTGGCTAAGGTCAACCCACCACAGACATATTGCCAAAGCTTGCAATTTCACATTTCTAAAAGAAATGCATCAGAAAGAGTGGGTCAGTTATTTGTGCTGACCAGCAGTGTTAACTATATATACGCATTAACAAACTAAAAGAACTGGCATTGTGGGGTGGTTATAGTGTGGGTTGCAGGCAACTGGAGACACAGGTTGAGTTTTCAGAGCGCAAGTTCAAGGATACGTTCTGTGCTTTAACTTACATGGTAATGTTGCCCTTTGCGTTGACAGAGTGAGAGGAAGAAGCAAGTTTGGCTAGAGAAAATTTGTGACAGCAAAGAGAAAGAAATGTAGCACAGAGAACATCATTCAAATTGAAAATGAATTTGTTTATGGGTTAGTTTTGTCCCCGTTGAATTTGACAGTATTGCAGCTTAGCTTTTACAGGTTGAATGAGGTTAAGAACTAACAAGCTTGGATAACTGCGGTTAATTAGAGATGCTACCCCCTTTATCACATAAATCACGATAGAGCCCAACTGTTGAAATACGCATTTACAAACATCTTAGACTTTCCTGAGGCTGGTTTGATAGATAGGCAGACAGACAGACACATATTTCTGTAAAAAAATATTTTCAAAAGTTCTATTTCTCTACGTTTGTTATTTGAAAAAGAAAAGAAGGATCAAAATCTGAACACATGCATACACACACAGGGACTGCCTTACCCTTGGTGCATTTTATCCAACCACAAGCAAAAAAACTTTGCCTTGTGCAGTTTATTGCATAATTTTGCTGACCAAGAGGCTTGACTATTTCACTTACATGGAAAAATTCTGTTTAATTCAGTGAGGATAAGAGTACTATAATTCTATAGGTACTGCTTTAAAAATGTATGTGATTGGTACAGGTTTATATATGTTTTGTAGCCTTTTGTAACCACACTTTTATTAAGTGCATTTTACAAAACTGCGCCATATAGCATTCCATAGACAGCTCTTTCACATCTTCCGTTTTTTTTTTGCATAAGAGCAGATAGCACGGTTACAAAATCACATTTCATAAGCTGAAGCCACACTACAGACCGTCTGAAGGTGTCTGTCCATGCCCAAAATCGAGTCCAGGCTTTGTCTGTGTGAGGGTGCCACTAGGAGTTATCATTTGACAGCTGTTTCATGTCTTTTGTGAAAAGAGCGGATGATGTCAGTCCAGTTTCTAGTAAAAGCTTCCATATCAGAAAATCCACTACCTTAATTAGCGCTAATTGGCATCCTTGTTGGAAGTATCAGTAGAAAGGCCAAGGACTGAATAAGCATGAAGAATGAATTAGCCTCTCACTCCTGGAGGTGTACCCTCCAGAACACAAGGCACCCAGGCTTAATAGAATGTGGGCTGAATACAGAGTTGAAGATGCTGCCAATCTTGTACTTTTCAGGGGAAATACTTTTATTTACGAAAATAAAATGAGTAGAAAAGTTATAAAAAGAGAATTAAAAACCTACAGTGATTATTAGATTAACAAAAAAAGTTCTAATATTTAAAATACATTAAAAAATAGCATGAGGGTGTAATGGCCAGAATACAACAGGAAAAGGAAATAAAACTGTATGATTGATCTAAAGAAGTAAAACATGTAATACGAGCAGTCACACAGATGAAGGACTTGTTTTTAAAAAGAGGACTTACATACATGACTACTGTTTGTGCAGTTGTCTACACACACAAAAAAAATGGTTTTATATGCATTCACTTATTATTTCTGCTATTATTCACTCCTTAGCTTCTATTGATTTTAAACGTGTGTTAGTATTTGGCTTGGTTTTGGCTCTGATGTGTGAAAACAAGTCAAAGTGTATTTTTCATTTCTGAACTTTTCCCTTACTAATTTTGTTTTTCTTTCTGTAAAAGCCCCCTACCAGGCTGGGTTGTGGCACCAGTGTGTGATAAAATGCAGTAGTAGATGCACCCTAAAGTGAGAGATACTCAGAAGATAAAATAGATCCATCTGCAATGTATGCAGGAATGTCAGTGATGTGTTTCCTGGTACTACATCTCTCTAAGATGTTTCTGAGATCTTCCTGTGTTTCGCTGGGTTTGAGCTGTAGAATTTCAACATCTGCGATTTGATCTTTCATTGATGCTGTGTTCAGTGGCCATACTGGCTTTGAGCGAGCTTTTTGCTACATCAAAAGATCGTTAAAAAATCAGCTAACTGCATACATTGCAAAGTGGGATAAAATACATTTCTTCTAACCACAGCTGGTTTTAAAGCATTGCCAGTTGAATATTTGTGGGGTGCAGCTTTGAGGACACCTTTCTTGTACGTTTGATGGACAGCATAACAGTCCCCTTCGTGAGACACATGTGCTTGGTTCCATCCCTGCAGATGACTTAGTCTCTTTAGGGAGGTTTCTTTCTTGTGTTTAATTAAGAAGTTTCCTTCCAGAGCTTTGACTGCATGAGTGGTAGCAGTAAAATGCCATTACAAATCAGAAGCAAGGTCTGCCCAGATCCTTCTTGAAACTTAGATCCCTCTCTCAATCCCCCATTCATTCATTCTTCACCCAGGAGAAAGTCAGGAAGAATAAAAGGGTTTTGTGGTATTACTTAGAGGTTAATGAACTAAGCTAGCAAAGCAATTCTAAATTAACAACACCTTCTCACTGAAAGTGTCCTGCCTTCTACTATCTCATGTTGTCTTGTCAGAGAAGCTGTTAACTTGAGTGTATCAGCTCATGGGGGAGAGATCAGCTTTCAGACGTGGTCTCAGAGGCCTTGATTTCTCACATCTTTGAAACTGTGTGGAATAGACCCCCTTACTGACGCATTTAACTGGAAAAAGAAAAAATGGTTGCCACGGTCTTGACATCCATAGCTGGAACCCAAGAAGACCCATGCCTGCACATCAGCTGATACTTAGTGTATTTGCTTCAGTGGATACATTGGAATACAGGTACGCATATGCAGCAGGGAGAAGAGGTGTTTAAGCTAAAGGGCAGTACTGGCACAAGCATTAATTGGATGCAAGAAGAGGGTTTCAGACCAGCCGGTCTGTGAGGCTCTGGACCGGCTTTCCAGGAGGAGTATTACGGGCTCCTGGTGAGTGAATTTGTATTTATAAACTGTCTTCACAATATGGAGGGCCTCTAATTTATATCTATCCTTAAAAGTAGCCAAAAAGTAGGAACGCTGTCTCCCAGTTGGCCACAAGAACCTCGCAGTGAAGAAGGGCTGAAGGTTTCTACACTGAGTTCTAAGACAATGTCTGTTGGCTACTTCTGTCTGATTAAAAGCTTCATTATTAATTCAGCTGCCTACTTGAACACTGGCTAGGTTTTCAGGCTGCTATGGCAAGACTGTTTTCTTGTTCCAGGAGACAGGACTGTATCACCGCATCCTGTGTCACCTTCACTGGCTAATTCACCTGATCTCTCCCAAATCCAGCTCTGCCTCTGTTCTTTCCCGGCCTCTCTCTGCTGACTTTTCTGTTCCTTTCTGACCTTCTCTGCGTCTCTTTTCCTGACAGTTTGCTTGTTTTTTTTTAATTTGGAGTATCATCCCTCTCCTCTTCTAATGACGACTAGGCATAAGTCATAGGTGCTGTCTCTTTTGCTCCCAAGCATTTCCCCAGCTCCAGTCACACATTTTCTAATTTCTACGTCTGTTTACCACTTTAGCTTGTGGTGAACTTTAAAAGTTGTTCATTTAACTTCATCACTGTAGCCCTCTGATCTCCCAGAGTTTATACTCAGAGTGCTCTACTGCTTTTTATTTCAGTTTTTTTCCTTCTCATTCTTGCTACTATGTTTTCACAAATCTATTACCTTTTTTAGCCTCATAGAATTGTTAAATGCGGGATCTGTTTGACTGTCTTAAAAGGTTTTGCCTTTTTTACCTTGTTTGAAGGAGCCTGCATAAGGTGGCCATACACAAGAAATATATACATTAGAGAGATACTATGTTACACGTTTTGTCATTCTTATGTGTGCGAATGAAACTGAAATTGGTAGGCACCATACACAGACATACACCTGCACGTGATCAGCTGAACTTTGGAGCAAATTAATAATGTCATTCGTATTTGGACTCACATAAATACTAATCACAAATAAAAACATCTAAATATAGGAATTGCATAAGCAGCCTAATTTTCATCCTCCAAATGAGGGGTAGTTTGATTAGGGACTTGGTTATGGGGAGAAATAAGAGCTGTTTAACGTCTCTACCAGAGGGTTTGGAAATGGTACAAAGATTAGGTAGTAGTTCAGCAAGAAGGAAGATGTAGTTTTGAGGCCCTGAAGAGCTGCACAAACCCAGTAGCTGCCAGCATCTCTTAAGGAGTGACAAGTCCTGATGCGGTGTTTTGCTCGACGCTCGCATTAAGTTAGTTCCTGAATGAGCAGCCTTAGACCCAATAAGGAGTTCCACCGTGTAACTACACTGGCTTCAGTTTAGTTGCTCCTGATTTCTGCTCTTGCTGCGAGCAAACAAGAAAACTCTTGTCACACAGATGTGCACAGAGAAATGGCAGGGAATATATCTGAAATACATGTGTATAAAGATTTTTCACCCTGTTTACATAAATACGTGTTTGGTATACAGGTGGCACCGCTATGAGTAGTTTCCTTACTCAGTGTCCATAAAAACTACAGTTCAAACAGGTGCAACCCTGAAAGCTGAACCCCAGTCTGCTCTCTCTCTGGCCCGTATGCAGAGATTTCATATTCTCCCCACCAGAAAATGACTGCCTCCCTGAAGGAAGCTGGAGGAACGTCTGAGCTGCTAAGGTTTTTATGGGTTTTGTTCACAGTGGCAACGGTCTGTTCTGCAGTGACTGTAAATGTAGTGATGAGGAAGGGAAGGCCCGTGGTACAGGCAGCACCCAGGTGGCCATGTTCAGTCATCCCGATGCCTACGTTCAGATCACGTAACATTGTTTTGAAAGCTGGAATATTTGAGTTCTTAATATACCATGCATAATTATTTTTTTTTGTTTTGTCCACTACGTGCTGTATATAACTTTTCATAAAAGCCAAATATTAGTCATATAAAATGGTCGTCAGTCACCTCTGAATATTGGTTGGATCAACACCCCTATTGACTTTTTGAACTGGAAAAGAAATGTGATTAAGAGAGACTAGTAGAAAGAGTACTGTTCCTCATAGAAAACCAGAGTAACTGGTTAATATCTAAATGAGAAATGGAGATAAGATGATGAAATCAAGTTAAGAAAAGGAATTATTTAGCAGAGAGTAATTAAAACAGGAAAAAATAAGAAAAGAGGTGGTGTGTTGCAGTAATTACACCTTTTCGTATTCATTGTTTCATCTAACAGATTCTTTGTGTCTCTCCTGTTAGGCCTTCATTTTCTCTAACACCTGCCTTCTCACCACTTGCATTGGTAATAATTTTCCAATTAATGCAATATAGAAAAGAAAGAAAAAAAGAAGTCTTTCTGGACTTACGTGCACATATATTTGCTTGGGCGCCGTTAGTTCTACTGGCCAGTACCACTGAATCTAAGCTGGAGAGTACGAGGTCCTGTTACACTCCCTACTGCCTTCGTTCAGAAGAAGGGGAACTTTCTTTTGGCTAGAACTGATGTAAGAGAAATGTATTACAATTATGAGATTGAAAGTAATAACAATTTTATTCTTGGGAATTAATTTCAGTTGTTTGTATTGGAGATCTGGTTCCTCACAGACCTATAAAAGTTGCATAAACAAGTCTTTAATAAAATGCATTCAGAAAGATTCCTTCGGTCACACTGCAATGTATTTAATCCTCAGAATACACAGGAAAAGTATTATATGCTTTAAGCAAGAATACAATATACAAAAGGAATGCAAAATGTTGCTTTGAAACATTTGTATTGATGTTTAAAGGTCTGCAATTAATAAGAATAGGAACGTTGCTAATACGTAGAAGAGCGTCATTTGATAGCTAAGTGCATCTCAGTCTTTCTCTGTTAACAGCATTTAGGTTCAAAACTCCTTTGTACAGCTTTAAAAAATGCCCTGTGTGCAGCTCTGCAATTTTAGTTTGTAGAGCTGCTCCCCTCGCGTCAGCGTAATCTCTCTGAAGAGCAGCACCTTTTATCTGGAACAACAGACGCCCCAAACTGGCTGCGAGACAGAGCTAGAAATCACGCCACAGTGCAAGCAGGGTTCATGTGTTAATATGCTGATCTGCTCTGTCAGACACCAGCTTAGAATTGTGTCTTGCCAAAAGCGCAGGTGAAATACGCCTGGCGAGCTGAGTGCTGCCCTGGGTGGATAGAAATTCAGAGCTCAAAACTGGTTAATGCCAGCTGGGAAGAATAGGCAGGAGCGAATTTAGGGTGTAGGGGGGAAACACAGGAGCAAAAAATTGTTACTTTTGCTTATAAAGGGTGCTGTGACAACGTCACGTAGGCAAGGAATTACGTAAGACAGTTTGCTTTTATCTACCCACACAGAATTTTGCCTGTGGGTGCACATGAGGATTAAGGCTCTGTGCAGCGTTCAGAACTCTTTACCTCTCCGAATTAAATGTAATGCAAGTCTTGTACCAGGTCTCTGTAATGCCATAGCTCCCTGATCTGAGAAATAGGACACAGTCTTAAGTCAGGGGCTTGTCTTTTTACTCTTCAGTCCCTAGGTTCATTCAAAGGCAATACTTAAATGTGCATGTGAAAAGAAGTAGTTCAGGGACAAAGGGTTTGGAGTGCCTAGCTGGATCCTTTGGAAGTTCAGATAATTCAGATGATTACCCACATAATGAGTAATTTGTTAGTCGGTAACTAGATTGCAACTGTATTTTGATTATGTTGAGACTACCTTACAGATTAATTTACATGCAGTTTATGTCTGATGAGGCTGATCCACATAAGGTCCAGCTGTCTTAATGTATGTATGTATTACATTTTATTCCCCATAGTTTAAAGCTAGGAATGCCTTATGGTGTCCTGCTAAGAAAAGGGCAGGCATACATGCTAACACATCATAGCAATGGTAATGATAAACCTTAGATTTTCACCATGTGCCCTGGCTGCCCAAACTTGCTCTTTAAAGACACATCCTTGGCCATATCATCTCCTGGGAGCCCAGCAAGCTAGAAGAAAAAGACTAAAAATAGCATGACTAACATGAGAAAATGCTGGGGATCCTGTCCCTTGCCTCCCGGGAGGTGTTGCCCGTGAGCTGCGAAGGGGCACCAAAAACTTCTGCTGATGGTCTGGGGTCAGACAGCGCCTGACAGCAAAGAGAGCCATCTCCCGCCGCGGTGCCCGCATCCACACGTGTGCTGCCACTGCCAGTTGTCTGCCAAGCCTTGTCTCCCGAGATCTTCGGTTTGGGCTCAGGACCTGCTCCAAATCCTTACACCACTCTGCACAATTTGGTACTGAATGAAGATGTTGCGATCTAGCCACTTCTGCATGTGGGATTTGGGTGGAGAGACCGAAAGGTGGCCTTGCCACCTCTTTACCCTCTCTCCTCTGGAGCCAAAGCTTCCAAAGACCACGCCTGCTGCATATCGGGAATAGCTCTGAGCCTGGGGGCTTTCGTTCAACTTTCCATTATATCAGTGTTAGAAAATTATGTGTATGTGGGTATATATATGTGTATAGTTTCTTCAAAATACTGTCCATGTTTTAGGTCCCAGAAACCCACACAGTAAGTAGATTTTGTAGGTAACTTTGCTCCTTTTTCTCCTTCCCCTTCAAGGCACTCCAGCCCTCGGTTTGAAAATTGGTGTGTGCTGACAGACGGAAGCTTTGGCTAGATTAGGAGTCCCTGAAACTCACACAGCTGGAAAGATACTTCCCAAAAACTTAAATTCGAAACTGGACCAGTGACTCCAATATATAGATATTTAATATTCAGACAGATAGATGAAGTCAAGCTTTTTTTTTTTTTTACTACTTAATAACATGCCGATTTTTCATACAGTCATTGCTCGGTTGATACCTATATTACATGATACCTTTATTAAATTATGAAACAGTAATAAAGACCCGCCTGGACAAGGTCCTGTGCAGCCTGCTGTAGGTGACCCTGTACTACATTCCTGTAGTTTTATCTCACTGTCAAACATCCTGCAAGGTCACCCTTAGCAGAATTCAAGTTCTTTTAAATTAACCTCAACTAGAGATTTCAGAATTGTTTGCAGTTAAGCAATCACACTGTAAGATAAGTAGTATATTTTCAGTAAATAAATATTGAAAAATACAAATTTATGACAGGAAACTGAAAATTTTTTATTACCATTTCATAATTTAATAAAGGTATCATGTAATATAGGTATCAACTGAGCAATGACTGTATGAAAAGTCGGCATATTATTAAGTAGTAAAAAAAAAAAAAGCTTGACTTCATCTATCTGTCTGAATATTAAATTTCTGTATATTGGAGTCACTGGTCCAGTTTCAAATCTAAGTTTTTGGGAAGCATCTTTCCAGCTGTGTGAGCTTCAGGGATTTCTGATAAGGTTTTGTACTGGTGGCTTTATAGTAGATTTTTTAAACTAATCATGTGGATTTGTTTTAATAGAGTGTTTTTATGTCTGTAACTGTGGGTATGTCTTAACTAGTAGATCACAGCCACAATATACATCCTAGTAACCTAATTTTTAAAAAATAGCTTAAAATATATATTGCAGAACCAAGAACCAAGATCATGTAACATAGACACTTGTGTGCTATTCATAAGCATACAATGGTGTATGGAATGCCCACGTACTAGAAAAGCTTATTAGTATGTGTGTGTGCACGTCTCTCAGATTGGAAGAATTAAGCTCTGTACATTAGTTATTCAAACACTTTTTGCAAACCATTGGAGCTGTTCCACATTTCATGATTGCAACTGTTTCAGGCACTTATGGAATAAACTGTGCTTTCTCAGGGGCACAGACAATAGGGAGCTTCTGCCTACTCATATTTTTACGTATCTTTTAGCTAACTCAGAGACCCGAATATAAAATTTAGTATTTGGGGACTCTGTGTAGGTTTACGACAATGGAGAATCTATTAAAAGTGGCTAGATTGTATACCCTTTATATGTCTTTTTTTTCAAAATGCAATGCTGACAGAGTAAATCAGACCAGGGTTATTCAAAGTGGGTTATCAACAGAAATTGTGATTATTAGTGAATTCATGTAACTGGCATGGAATATGTTTTTAGAGATCAAAACTGAAGAAGAACAACTTATTTGTGGAGGAGAATAATTTACAGTAAATAATTGATTCAGTGAATTGTTTATTATTGTGTTTGTGAAATGTCTGTGGCCAGCTGACTGTTTGCCTTCAAAATTTTTGTTGTTTGATACTGGCGAACAATTCTTGGCCAGCAGCTCTTATGCAAGTAAGATATACCATTTATTCATTGGAGTATCTGACTGCCTGCAGGGCCTTTTTGGTATTAACTGCTCTGACCTGTTTATAAAATCATGCAAAGAAGGATGAAATTCATCCTGTGTTTGGGGAATCCGTTGTAGATGCATAATTCGCATAGTATTTAGATCTTAATGGATACAGCAAAGTGTATCTGTCCTAATTGCAAACCATCAAGTTTATTAATTCGAAATACATTTTGTGTGCCGACTTGTATTTACGGCAAGAAACGTGTATGAGAGTTCTGGTTGTAGGCGTGTCCAAAAGGAGAGTGAACACATGAACAGAAACCAGATTTAGAAATAGTAGCGGAAAAGAGCATTTTTTTACTATATGAGCAGCATTATTACTTAATAAAATGTGTGGGAGGACTGAAGTGTTACAGTATTGGAAAAGTCCTTGCAAAGTGAATGGGCACGTCACCTTTTGAATTGTCTAGTGAAGCATGGTGCTGCTAAAATAATCCACTTGCAGTAGAAGTTCAGTTTCATTCAGAATCAAAGTTCACCCTACAAAACATGCTAAACCAGGATGCAAAATCTTCAAATACATTGTGTTGCTCAGTGATGAGCAATTTGTGGTGAGAAGAGTTCAAAAATATGTGAGAAGAAATGATTTCAGTTTGAAGACACTTTTGCTAAAGAGTGTGGAACCTGCCGTGTCAGTCACTGTTTTCTTTGTCATACAACAGTAATCTCAGTATGTTGTGCCAGGGGAAAAGAAAAGGATGGGTATCCTGTTTCTGACAGATCAGATTCTGAGTTTTTCAGTGCTTTTGTAAGACTCATGAAATGCCTGAGTTCACAAGAAAACACAGTGACTGTCATATGTTGTGTCTGTGTGGGAAACCGCAGTGATCCTGGGCGATTGAGGGTGAGGAATGGTCTTCCTGGACATGACTTCATGGACTGGAGGCAGAGGAAGCCAAATACAGTCTGTACCATGACCCAGAGTTGCACAAAGTGTGAGGTATTGCTGCTCTCATCTTCTGTACCGGTATGTCCCGTTGCCCTTTTCAGTGCTCCGTTTTGATGAATTAGTAGAAGTGCCTCTAAAGGCCTATTCTCTTCCATATCAGGGGGAAGTGTACCATTTACCAAGAACATAAGATGAACAATTTCCTCTCACTCCCAGCAAATTTAAAAGCCTTCATGGCCTATAACTGCCAGAACATGTACTTGCTTTTTCATTGTACCCAGCCATGACTGATAATGAGTTGAAGTGCTTCTTAGACTGTATCACAAGAACATAAACTGAGATTATGTGCTCAAGTGTAAGCTAAATATTATATTATGTAGAGTTAGAGATGCCAAAACATACAACTGCTTATAAAGAAAGGTATATAATGAGAAAAGCAAAACTCCTATTCTGTTAACTAAGTTCTTCCATTAAAATATTTAGTAGAAGCTTAAGAATTGGGATTAGGTATTCACCTCAACTAAGAGACTATTAGCCTATTAACTATGTAAATGTGTGTGTGGGTGTGTGTAAACAGCATTTGGGCATTTTTTCTCTCTCTCCCGTGTCCTCAGATTTTCTGTCTTCCCACTGTTTTCCTCCCTGGTTTACTTTTGAATTGGAAGGCTTTTGTCCCTGTCTTCTTTACCAGTGCTTCCTCCTTCTTCTCTCCAAGTAGGTGTATGATTTAGAAGTTGCTTCTTCTCTGCACCCAATCTCATAGGATCCACGGTAACACCAGAGAAGAAGGGAATGGTGGAAACAGCTTTGACCATGTATTTTGGTAAACGTACAGTGCCAGGGTAGGAGGAAGACATCCATTCCAGTACACCTGTTTGGGGGTGAGAAGCAGGAGGAGGCTGGAGGACTGGGCTTTTATGGAGTCTGGCTTCAGGAGGTTGTTGTGAAGCCTCTACACAGACAGAAAAAGAGGGGGAAAAAATCTGTAATGCTAGCTTTTGCTCTATTCAGCCTTTTCTTGTTGCAAATGAAGTGTGGATCCCTTTGTAAATGGCAGGAGGGACTCTGGTACCCTGATCCTTTTCATAAAACTGCGTTATTTAAAAGAGGGCTGTCAAGCTTGTTATTTTAGGAGACCTAGGGCCTCCACCCATTTGACACTACTTGCCTGATGTGTTATTAAGTATTGTGCAGTACAAAAAGTAGAAAAGAAGGCTTGAGTCTGGGAAAAAATATTCCAGACACACCCATGTTCTAGCCTCATCACAGTGCAGTTTCAATGTTACTTCTGAATTTGAAGTGAACATAGAGGGATTGACTTTGTGGATGGACGCTGAGCATCCTTGTGTAAGGAGGGTGGTTTTAAAACTCTGTATAAGGAAACGTTGATTACAGTTTCTGCTTTCTAACATCCTTGGGGCCAAATTCTGCCCTGATTTAACCCTTGCTTAACCTTTCTAACTGTCCTGGTATAGCCCAGGGTGAAAACGAGAGTAGAGTGTCTGTTCCCATCTCGCTACCTGCCCTACTTACCAAATATCAGCAAATATATATTCAGTGATTTTCTCTGTCTTACACACATACACTTATCAACAACTTTAGTAAACACTGACATCCTAACAGAAATGACAGGAACCATTTGGTTACCATGCATATGAACACATTTGCTATGTTTATAGCTTGCTTTTCCATATTGACGGAAAGAGTAAGGGAATTGTTAAGGATAGAACAAGTCGGAGTGGAGAGCTGAGCTAAATGTAAAGGAATCTAGCACATTGGATCTACTGAGCTTTTCTTGGCCAATAATTTCTTTATTTCTTATGAAGGAAAGTCAGATATGTCCAGACTTGTTATATGACTCATAGGTAGCTGTATTCACTTCTAACTATTGACCTTTCAGGGACATTAAAGGTCCAGCATTAATGACCAAATTCGCTGAATCACTGATGCCTGGCACTCATACTGATTCGCTGAAGCACATAATTCATTCTGAAAGTAGAATGTGGAATCCTACCAGAAAAAAAAAAAAGAAGCACTTTTGCGTGTTTTTTGACATATCTTCAGTTTCAATTTTATTTTTGGATGTTGTGCAAGTTTGGAATTTAAACCTTCAGAGATCAAATGAAGTCTTGGGTATGAAAATTCCTCATTCATTGTTAGAAAACCTGAATTGTGCAGTAATGCATAGAATTAATAAGGAGATAGGGTTCTGTATCCCTCGGGTACTAAAACTGAGCATTTGCCTCCTTGGATGTTCTATAGAATGTTTCACCTTATTTATAAACATAATTTCAACATTTAGGAACAATAATATTTTGAAAACGTGATATTTCAATGACAGTGAGATAAATTCTTTACTTCCCAGATTCAAAAGGCATCATAGCTTTACACATTATCAACAAAATGTAAAATCATACAGGTACTTAACTTTTACACATTGCTTACTTTGATAAACATTTCCAGCACTTACGCAGTAGTAGGTATAATAGAAGCATTATGTATATCCTTCTGTTGTTGGAAAAGCTTGTTGCTTTGAATGCCTGTGGGAATTTCATTGCAGCATAAGGCAATTCTTGCTCTGCACTTGGCATATGTGGCTGATTTCTGAACTGGGTTTCTCCAAGAAAGTTTTGGTACCAGCAAGTAGTTCCAATATTACAGTTGTCTTGATATTGCAGAGAGAATGTATTTTTCCTGTGAGAACATTCCGAAGTGTTTAAGCGAAAATGACCTCATGGTATACCAGAGAGCTGGGTTTTCTTACAGGCCTTGCGTTTAATGGAAGCATCTGAGCCCTTTACTCAAAGATATCCAGTTGACATGGCAGGTATCACTGGCTACAAAATCAAACAATATTCTGTGGGAGTTGCTTAATCTAAGGGTTAATAGCGTTTACTTCCTTTTAAATAGAACTTTGTATAAAAAGTGTGAAATGAGGTAAGTCCTGTTTGTACATTTAATTACTGGCCTGAAATATTGCCCCTAACAATATTTACTGTGTTTGGGCCAGTATTTTCTCCTCAGTGCTGCAACATACTGGAAGTGAAACTTAATCAAGCTGAATAATTCTAATATCATACCAATAATTAAATGCCTATAAATATCTTAAGGGTGGGTGTCAAGAGGACGGGGCCAGACTCTTTTCAGTGGTGCCCAGCGACAGGACAAGGGGCAATGGGCACAAACTGAAGCATAGGAAGTTCCGTCTGAACATGAGGAAGGAGCACTGGAACAGGTTGCCCAGGGAGGTTGTGGAGTCTCCTTCTCTGGAGATATTCAAGACCTGCCTGGACAAGGTCCTATGCAGCCTGCTCTAGGTGACCCTGCTTCGGCAGGGGGGTTGGACTAGATGATCCCCAGAGGTCCCTTCCAACCCTGAACATTCTGTGATTCTGTGATAACACAACTTCTGATAATCATAACAGTGTTTAGTAATGAATTAACTCCTTAGTTCAGGGAAAATCTGTAGCTGAGTAGCTCTCTGAAGGTCCTTAGCAAAGAAAGTATGTCTGAATGGCTACAAAAAAAATGCAGTTTAATATAGAGAAGTATTTATTGAAACACCACTGCTCATTCATATAGAACGATAAATAAATGAAGTTTGCTTAGGATGTAGGTTGATAAAGAATGACTGGAGAGATGGGAACTGTAACTACTTTTGAAAAAAATCTTTCCAGACTTCAAGTGCCAAATGAAGGAAAATACTGGAGAAAGAGGAAAGGTGGATGGAGACATGCACACACATACACATGCTTTCACTCCAGAGAAGGGAAAGGAGTTGTGTCTTTGTTACAAGAAAATGTCTGCTCCTATGACCTATTCTAAACTCAATAAGTCTTTTATTAGTTCAGCCAATATCACACTTTCCCATCTGCGTAAAAAGAAATCTTCAATATACAAATGCCAGAGTGCAAGATTTATTCTTGAGCTCACCTTTGAAATGCCAGCCACCATATACCAGTTGAAGGGAATATACCCTCATAGGAGATCAACTAAAACATTGTCGTGCTTATAACTAGACTGGGAGATCCAGATAAAGACATGGCCAGGGTATATCTGTATTGCAGTCACAGTGATGAGACACTCTGTAGTGAAATACAGAGGTGTTTTATCCTTAAATTGTAGCTAGGCTAGCTCGGATACGGATAGAAAGGAGCTGGGTGTGGGCTACATGCAGTGCTCCTCAGTGAGGTGGTGTGAACATACTCTGGTTGACAGGCAAGCACACAGTCTCAGCATTTATTTTATTTATTTTTATTCATTATTGCTTCCATAGAAGCAAACTTTGTGCAAGAAATTGCAAGAAAGTTTTAGTACAACAGAGTAAATTAGAAAGGAGTTGAGTCCGGAGAATTGTCACATGGCAATCACAAACAGCTATTAATGAGGGGTGTGTGTGTTTGAATTTGTGAGTATACAAATTCATGACGTGTTGCTTTTGTAACTAAGCTGCATTACCATTTTGTTTCCTAAGGAAATGCGGAGAATATGTTAAATATCTTACGTTAATTATCTAAAGGCAAAAAGTGAAGTATTCAGTGATGACCACCCTTTTGCACGTGCACATATATCTCCCTCAGATGTTTAGAAAAGAGCCTGGCTTTTGTTTTCCTGCAAACTTGCTGAGGGTGCACTCAGTCCCACTGTCCATGTTGCCAACAAAGATGTTAAACAGCACTGGTCCCAGTACTGGCCCCTGGGGAACAGCAGTTGTCACTGGCTTGCTAAGAGGCTTTTGAACCGAGTCTTAAAAACGCATTTGCATGCTCTAAGAAAGTAGCAAAATAGTCCCCAACTGCAAAATTCAGGCATGCTGAAGCCTGACAGTTTGGTTTGGGCCCACTCTTAAAAAGAATGGTTTTGAATGTGAAAAGAGATAAAACTTTGCCAGTGTAGTAGCATACAAAAAGTGCAGGTGTGAGGGAGACATTGCATTGTGTATATCTGTTAGTTTCTAACTTTCTCTAAGGGATTGATATAGCTCTTCTAGATATAAGCAGGCACAGTTTTGTATATGTATCTTTTATTCAGTCGCCATGCAGACTCTGAAATGGATCCTTGCCGATTCACTACAAAGCAGTGAATGCCTGTACTTTCGAGAGTAGGACTGAGACCCAAGGTTGTAAAATAAACCACAAAGACACACCCAAGTTGAAACAGAAAAGACATTTTTCGTACCCTAGGCACAATCAGGATTTATGGCAGTTTGAAGGTGAAGATGAGAGCAGATGCAACAAATGTTAATACTTTAAATTGGCCATTTAAGTTTTTACAATCTTTTTATTCTTTTAATTTTTATTTCTCTGTAGACTTGTAAGCCAAGGCAAAGCACTTCACTTTTCAGACTACTCTGAAGAGACAAAAAAAACGAACAGATTTTGGACCACGAATGTTTCAGTACTATCTATTGTTCGCATACCAGTTATAAGAATTATTAAAGAAGTATTTTTAGAGAGCAAGTCTAAATATATACACTGGTGAAAATGTTCTGCCACTGGCTTTGATTTCCAACCGAATGTTGGCATGTGTAATGTGGCTTGATTTCAGTACTGAATTAGCCATAACTTGGGTGAGTTTGTTGTGCAGTGTGGCACTATCCCTGTAGCTTTATTATGAGAATTGGCTCAAAGTGATTTTTTTTCCGAAAGAATTGTATTTTGCAACTCTTACTGAAGTTTTCACTTGTATAATTGTATAAAATTTAAGACCTCTGTCTTAAAGATGGAATTAAATAGCCCTGTCATAGTGTATATCTCTCTCCAGTCACTGTAAAGAAAGCTTTTAGATGACTTGTCTGGCTGAGTGTACCACAGAGCTGGCTTCGCAACATGCATAGTCTGAGGACATCAGTGAGCCAAGCTTAGTATGAAGAACTATCTTGTGTTAGGCTGGATTTGTAGAGTAATATTCAAGCCCTTCCTTGCATATCAAGTATAAGCGCTGATCTGTGTTACGCTTACAGTAGTTTAGCCTGAATATCTGACTTTTAGACATCCATTGCTTTGTTGGGAGCTGTGAATAGGGCTGCAAAGTCTGCACTAAAAATGGCAGAGAAAGAAAATATTATCCTGGGAATTAAAATGTGTTAAGTGGCCCTGAATATATGAAAAGTCTTGATCAGATTTAATCCAGCTATATGTTAGATTGGCTTGGGATAAGGTTTAATCTGTTGCAGTTTTAGTGAGTAGAAAATTAAATAGCTGTCGGATGCTGCAGACAGGTGTTTGCAGAAAGTCTGCATTTCCACATTATCACATACCAATTAATGCTCAGATGTGGTAGCACTTTCTATCCTCTCCGTACTTCCCGGTTTCTAGGCGTTCCCCACAAAACACAGTTATGCAAGTAAGAGTTGCTCTGCTCTGCCTTTTTAGCGGCAGAGGATCGAAAGAAGTTGAAGCAGGTAACTATTGTAGAATCATAGAATGCTTTGGGTTGGAAGGGACCTTATGGATCATCTAGGTCCAACTCCCCTGCCATGGGCAGGGACACCTTCCACCAGACCAGGTTGCTCAAAGCCCCATCCAACCTGGCCTTGAACACTACCAGGGAGGGGGCAGCCACAGCTTCTCTGGGCAACCTGTGCCAGTGCCTCACCAGCCTCATAGTAAAGAATTTCTTTCTCACACCTAATCTAAATCTACCCTCTTTGAGTTCAAAGCCATTAACCCTTGTGCTGTCCCTACATGCCCTTGTAAAAAGTCCCTCTCCAGCTTTCTTGTAGGCCCCTTCAGATACTGGAAGGCTGCGATAAGGTCTCCCTGCAGCCTTCTCTTTCACTGGGCTGAACAGTCCCAACTCTCGTAGCCTTTCCTCACAGGAGACCTGTTCCATCCCTCTGATCATCTTTGTGGCCCTCCTCTGCACTCACTCAAACAAGTCTGCATAAAAGAAGACGTTCTGCAGGCTGGATTAAAATGCAATCAGTGTGGCCCCTCATAAAGGAAAATGTTTGTTTGTGCAGAGTAGAGCTTTGACTGCAATTTGAGATCCTTCTGCAACTATTTCTTTATGTCACCTTCCCACCTAGTCAGGAAAACATGTAGTGAAACTTGAGAGGTGTGTTTTACCCATTGCCTTCGAGTGAAGGCAGAGATAGTCTTTGTGGAAGAACACAAAAGGCCATTTATGCACAGATGTATTCTCTGAAGTAGGCCAAAAAGGACTGACTGGTCTTTTTAATTTCAGTCAACTAAAGTGAACTTAGACTTCCTGTTGGTTTTGTTCGTCTTCTTTGAGCATAGTCCAGGACTGGAGATGAAATCCCTGCGACATGGTCAGACCCCAGGGTCACCCACAAGGGTGACAGGATGACCCTCGTCATTTTTATTTATTAAGAATGCATGTTCATAGAATCTTGCAATCATAGTATTTGAGGAGTAGATTAAATCTTTAAAATATATTTGATTAATTAATCCTGAAGATATTTATCAACAACCGGGTTATTTAATGAATAAATACAGAAGAATATAGGAATATGCATCTACATCTTCCAAAGATCAGTATTGGTATATCCTGAATTTCTCTGCAATCCACATTCAATGCATCTTCCTTCACCATTTCCTCTGCCTTCTAATGTAATTCTGTGTATGATGTATTTGAGAGCCTGTGGTCTTCAGGTTTCTAGCAGGTAGGTGCTTGTGTGCATACTTGTACTCCCAGTGCTTCTGTTGTAATTGCAGTCCCTCTTGCCCTGCAGTGCTCCGTTGCTGATAGCAGGATCAGTCGGTGATGCTGGGCAGTGCTATTATGGCAGGACCCCTGACTCTGTAACTCCTGCATGGAGTCTCATATGCTGACTCTGCCAAAAAGGCTGACATTTTTAAAGCTATATTAATGCCCTTCCAAGCTCTACAAAGGCATTTGTAGAGGATGTGTGGTGTTAGGTCTATGGCAAAGCTCACTAGACAAGAAGGAAATCCAGCAGTTTTCTCTCGAAAGTGATCTTGTGTACAGATTTTCTGGTGGCCTACTACTGAATGGTACTGCTTGCACATGCACTGCGTCCTTCACGCACAGCACCACATGAAGTTTCACAATAAGCATCAGTTAAAACTGACAATAAGGAATGTTTTTAAGGAAAGACTTACAGAGGTGAGTTGACTCAGAGAGTTGAGGGAGGAAAGAAATTGCAATTCTGTGGAGCAGCAGAAGTAAAAGTGCAAATTCTAACTGCAAATGAGGTTTTATCCTTAGAGGGGTGGGGGAGATCCCTGTTCAAGAATAATAAATAAATTGCTTTTAGGAAGAAATGTGATTGACAGATGTCAGGGACTCTTACACCCTGCTGCTAATGTGACATCACATTTTGCACAAAGTGCAGGCACAAATATATGTTTCTGTTTATGAAGATAATATGGGCTTTTGTGTACAAAAAGATGAAGGCTCATAGTCATCAGACGTCAGAAAACCTCAAAAATACTAATTTGTGAATTTACTTACTTAGAAAAGAAGTCTGTGTCCCCTGTGTTACATCAGCAGTCCATCCATCTCTTTTATCTTGAGCTTCCTGAGAGTTACTAACCACAACAAAAAAATTGCTAAGTACAGAGGGATGCCAGATAAGATTTTCCCAGCATGTTTATAGTATCATGTTAGGATATGAAATGTATCTTCATCTTCTGCCTTGCCTATATACATGGAAAATGTTCCTCCTGCATGAAGAAGGAAAAACATTGAAAGATGAGTGCATGCACGCACACGCAAGTGGTTTCATAAGGATTCTAATCAATCATTGTTGCTGCTTTTCCTGTGTTCCTCTGTGGTAATAAGAGCTACCACATCACTTTCGTCATGCTAGCTCAGTGCATTTAGACATTCAAATGCATCATTCTTTCGTAAAATATGAGTAAGCAGAAGTACATCTCAGATAATAGCACTGGAAATAGGGTAGGAATTCTTCACTTCCCATGCAGACTTTTTACTGGATGCCATACTGTTGCTTTGCTGACACTGGAGTTTGTTCCACTATTTCATCATGCACAGTTCAGAGCTTGCTTTTTAGCTTCCTGTCTTTATGTGAGTCTGTCTTCTAATCGTTCAGATCACAGATAGTTGTTGTTCCCACCACCTCTGTCTGTGGCATCTTTGAAAATGTTATCTTCTCTTTCTTCTAAATGTGGGGTTTTTTTGTTAGTTAGAGACCACAAGTGAGTGAAAGTGAAACAGAAAAATAAAGTAATTGGTTTAATAAGGAAATTATTGAAGTTTTAAGTAGTGTAAAAGCGTAAAGGAAAGATACTGTCTTTAAACACTCTGTGTTACAATCCATAAGAAACCCATCAGTTTCAGAAGAAATTGCACAAATATCAGAACCTCCCACAAGCAGAAAAGAATGGAAACACCGTAAGAATAAATACGTATGTTAACTTTCTTGAAAAGGTTATTTCTAAGTGTCATCACTTATGTGAAAATTCCTGCGTTGGCAGAACCGTGAATGAAAATTCTATCATTGTCAGTTGGACAAGTGCAACAAAATAAACGCTGTGAGATGAGGCAGAGATTTGGGGTTTTTTTTGTATGTCCAAATCCACCTGAACATGCAAAGACTGCTTCTTGACCAGTTTGTTGAATACGTGTGTGTGTATTCAGTGTAAATAAAAATGGAAGATCAATTAACGTAAATGTTCCAAGTGATGAGCCTTCTTACAATGATTAACATGGAAAAGAAAAAAAGTAGAGAGGAGTAGTCCAGCTCCAAGAGAAATACTTCAGTTCCTTCACTTCACCATCATAAAGGAAAAGATCTTTCAAGAAGGTGCCCGGAGCCACTGTGAACTTTACAGAGGTTATTCTGATTGCTGCAAAATCTTCTCTGTTGTTCCCTGTGAACTGGAGGATCTGTGTGCAATCAGCAATGCAGAGTTACATATAAAATACCAATTAATATGGACAAGTGTCTAGACTTGATAGAAGAAATGGTAGGTTCTTTAGGTACAATATTTGACCATAGTTGCAAATTGTGTAATCTGATTGCACACAGAATACTAGATGCTGTGTTGAAGTATTTCCATCAAAAGTTTTGAACCTACAAGACACAGTTCAACTCTGGTGTCAGCTAGAACTTCAGTGAGATGATGACCACTTCTGCCAGGTCAGAATTAGGTTTTACGGAGATAAAAATGTTGTCAACCAAGAAGCTGGAATTTGTTTAAGAAATTGGGCTACTGTTGTCATGTGAGGTGAATTTAGAGCTTACAGAAATGTGAATAAGGTTTCTTTGTGATGGGAGTGTTTAGCAATGTATGCAGAGACAGAAAACACCGAATTATTTTCTTTGTAGGAAGTGAAGCCCTTGAGTGTGCTGTTAGCATCAAATGCTAACAACGTTTAGTCGTTAGTGACCTGCTCAGTGCTTGAATCGGTGACCTGAAGGAGATAGACCTATTACCAATCCACTGAAATAATCTTGTCTGCACTTACAGTAAATTTTCAGCTCTGGTACATTGGGAAAAATCACTGCTGCGTGGCCATCAAACTCATACTTCCGCTTGCATGATGGTCTATGATGACTGTGTCTTAGCGTGTAAAATGAAGTGCTGGTAAGCTCACACCAGCCATCGAGAATTCATTTCCTCAGACTGCCTTGCCTGCTTGCATAGCAGTGCACGCATCGATGCCCGCTGCGAGACAGACCTGTTCAAATCTTATCAATTTTGCAATTGTCTCACCCTCTAGTGGCTTGTCTGGGAAACAAGATGTAAATGATGGGTAAATTTGAGTGTTGGTACTTAAATTCTAGGATGCTGTTCCCTGTATTTTCAGCTGACAACTACAGTGTGGATGTACTTGCGAACTACAGTGTGGTGACTAACTAATTTCAGTCTGCCTCAAATTCAGATGCTGTCCGCTACTCTGTGGATCTTGATTATAGGGGATGTCATGTGGAATAGGCTTTTCCAGTGTTTTTCACCATTTATATAAGCCAGCCAGATCAGTGTATATGCCAGTTTGAAAGGGTGGTAGTTTGATATTATTCATCTCTAACACAGAATCTTTTTTAGTATGTGTCTGAGTCCTGCGTTGTTGAGATGACGCCATGAGTTTTATTCTCAGAGAAGCATATACGCTATGTGGTTAAGTGACACAGTGTCAGTGTGAAGCAGTGCCCTTAGTTTGTTAGACACTTGCATAGCTTCTTTGCTTTGTTTGAGCTCTGTCTCTTTATGGTGCTGGAAAAATGCTCTCCTTAAAAGCTTTTGAGATCCTGTTTATTTATTTATAAAACCTGTGTGGACATCTGAATAGTGATAGCCAAACAAAAGAATTAACGAAAGCACGAGTGTAGACAGGGTATTGACCCTTCACAGCTTCAGATTCTCTCTTGGCATTCAAAATTATTTGCCAGAGGCTTTTGTACCTGCAGTGGATGGAGATGTAATGTTTTATACCTGATGACAGGTGAAAATCAAGTTATTGATGAAGTTACAGAGATTTGGAAATACAGGTCTATTTTATGCTGATAGGTGTTTCTGCAGAAACATAGGCTGTGTGACAACTTTGCTGAAAATTCATTGCTCATGGTACGAGCAAAATTGAGGCTAGTATAGTATAGTAATTAGTTTATGATACATGATTTGTTTTGGCTTTTTTTCAATACTGCTCTTGCATTATTTATTTAGGTAGTGCTTTTTCAGGGTATCAGGAGTGGGTCAACTGAACAAATTTCTAAGTTAAACGTCATTGTCCTGCGCACAAGAAAATCTCAAGTTGTTTAGATCTTGACAGCAAATCCTTCACTATGAACAGAATGTTATCACATTTCAGACTGCTGAAATTATTGCAATACTGCTTTCCCCAGAATACCGTCACTGATGTTCTTTATCTGTTTCCATCACTACTTCTGATCAATCTAGGACATGTTTGTTGTTGGTTGCTCCTTACCTTTAACAGTATAGATATTTAAGAAAGTAAACACGTAGATCTCCAAGTCCAGAGGCAACATGTGGCAAGGTTGTAAAGTTGGGCACTCTTTCCAGATAAAAATCACCATCTTTCTAGCTTCTGTACTCTTTCTTCAACTCTCCATATCCTTGCACATAATGCTGGAATAGTCTTTCGCACTAATCATCATAAAAACCAAGTGTTTTAACCTTCTGCAGGAACTGCTCGTGAAAGTTGGGGATTAGTTCTGCTTCTGTTGGGAATTACTGCAAGGAAGCAGTGGAGAAACACTTGTTAAAATGAGCAACTATCCGTAGCAACGTAAAGCATAGGCGAGAGTTGCTGTGTATTGCAGAAGGCAATGATGTTTGAAATATTAGCGTTTGGCATTCAATGCTTCTGTGTACTGCTGCGTCAAAGGTCTGGGCCTTAGCTGTAAGGAGGTCTAAATTGTATCAGTCAGCCAGTATGGAATGATTTGCTTTTTAATTTGTTTTACACAGAGATGTCTCTTCTGAAAGGATTTTGGATAGAAGTAGCACAAATTAGGTTATGAAATGAGTTGCTGTGTGTTCTCTTATTGCAGATCATGATAGCTGTAAATGAGATGTGAATTTTCAAAACCACTAAGTGATGGTAGAAGATAAGCAGGAGGGGAAATGTCTTCATCTGAGAGGTTTGCTATTTAGAATAGGGTAACCAGCTTCTGCCTCTGGCATGAATTTAACACCATGGGTGCCCTAAAAGTGGGATATGAGTTTCAGGGTTTCCGTTTGTTTATTTCTTAAAAACGGGTGTGTGGTAACCAGAGCTTCCTTGAATGATTCAGGTGTTTTCCCGAGCTCTGATGATATACTGTGTGTATTTGCATCACAAATTCAAATACAGTACAAATAGAGTAATTATTCTGTCTCTAAAGAACTTGATTAATCTTGCTGTCTGCACATAGCAGAACAACTGTTCCAGCTCCAAATCGCAGAATCACAGAATGTTAGGGGTTGGAAAGGGCATGTGGAGATCACCTAGTCTAACCTTCCTGCCAAGGCAGGGTCACCTAGAGCAGGCTGCACAGGACCCCGTCCAGGCGGGTCTTGAATATCTCCAGAGAAGGAGACTCCACAACCTCCCTGGGCAGCCTGTTCCAGTGCTTTGTCACGCTCAGAGTAAAGAAGTTCTTCCTCATGTTCAGACGGAACTTCCTATGCTTCAATTTATGCCTGTTGCCCCTTGTTCTGTTGCTAGGCACCACTGAAAAGAGTTTGGCCCCATCCTCCTGACACCCACCCTTAAGATATTCATAGGCATTTCTAAGGTCCCCTCACAGCCTTCTCTCCTTCAGGCTGAACAAGCCCAGCTCCCTCAGCCTTTGCTCGTAGGAGAGATGCTCCAGTCCCCTCATCATGTTTGTAGCCCTTCGCTGGACTCTCTCCAGTAGCTTCTCATCTTTCTTGAGCTGGGGAGCCCAGAACTGGACACAGTACTCCAGATGGGGCCTCACTAGGGCAGTGCAGAGGGGAAGGAGAACCTCCCTTGACCTGCTGGCCACACTCCTCTTGCCTTCTTGGCAACCAGGGCACACTGCTGGCTCATGGTCAACCTGTCATCCACCAGGACACCCAGGTCCCTCTTCACAGAGCTGCTCTCCAGCAGGTTCGCCCCAAGCCTGTACTGATGCATGGGGTTGTTCCTCCCCAGGTGCAGGACCCTGCATTTGCACTTGTTGAACCTCATAAGTTTCCTCTCTGCCCAACTTCCCAGCCTGTCCAGGTCACGCTGAATGGCAGCACAGCCTTCTGGTGTATCTACCACACCTCCCAGTTTGGTGTCATCAGCAAACTTGCTGAGGGTACACTCTGTCC
>Ga0065711_1027853_pt1 | contig 45512 bp, 21 predicted proteins | sample Hoacrofraction12_FD_59098 | JGI IMG/M metagenome (GOLD analysis project Ga0065711, IMG submission 59098) | Hoatzin crop microbial communities from Cojedes, Venezuela - Epithelial fraction 12 v2 (version 2) | ecosystem: Host-associated > Birds > Digestive system > Esophagus > Crop | place... | reverse complement strand
AAGGGAAAAAAAAAAAAAGACCACCAAAACTCCCTTGGTAAATATGAGTAGGGGCATGAAGAGAGTACTTAAAAAAGAGATGTTTACTGCACACAGGGAGTTTACAAATCCTAAATGAAAGACAGCAGTTATAGAACTACAATATATTGACAACAATTATGCTAAGGAGGAAGGAGCAGGAAAGCAGGAACTTTTTAAAGAAGTGAAGCTTCTGCTTAAAACACAGTTGAAGACTTTCTAAGGACTCTCATTATCAATAGAAGGGAAGCCAAAAAAATCAAGGTGGGGGTTCCATCAAGAGGAAAAATAAGAATTGAGAGAAAGGTGTAAAAAGGAAAGTGAAATAAATGTTACTGTATTTTGTCTTTTTTGATTTGAGTTTGAAGCTTTTCCACTGTAAGAAAGACTTTGTTAAACTTCATTCATTTAATTTCACTGACTAACAGAATGGTAAAGTTTTAATTTTTCTGAGAAACTAAATTGATAAATATTTTGGAGTGATTAAGAAATGACAAGATTCAGGTCCATTTTTTTTTTTCCTGATAACAGTATTTTACTGATATCAGAGACTCCCTGAAAGACTAGAATTCAGGAAAGAGAAGAAATAAGAATTCTGGGCACTATTTTAAATAACAACTCAGGCACAGCTCCCATTGCATTCTGTTTTCAAATTCTGGTGCTTCTGGAAATTGCTGTCAAAAGACTGCAGTTCACAAGACAAGAAGTACAATGAAAATAAAGAGGCATAGAGAAAACAAAACCACAGATTCAGATGACAGGTAGATAATGTAAATATACAGCAGACTCATCTAAAAGTCCAACATTGGTTGGCCAGAACAAGATTAGGATGACAGAATGGAGTTGATGATTGTCATGGCCTACTCACAAACTGGATATTAGTACAAAAAATATCATCTTTTCTAGCTAGGAATAAAAAAATTATGACTTAATTCTTGCAAAATTTTTCTATGCCCATCTTGCAACTTAGTGCTGACTACACTACCAGTGTTCAGGAAAGTATTAAATATAACAGTGTTTTACACCAATGTTTACGGAGTTAATAAAAATATCAATGAGTGTAGGACTGATATCTGAATCTTGCATAACTCTGACTCTAAGACACTAACCATCATGGTTCATGTATGTGTACTACAGAGAAATTATACATCAGTGAAAAAGAACTTTCTTTTCTGTATTTTTTTACAAAAGCAAGGTAAATTTATGTGAAACTAAAAGGCAAAAATCATGATCAGAAAAAGGTCATTCTAACACACTTACTTTTGCAATTTATTGGCACAAGGTACCACAGAGATTAAGATCTTAGCACTGGTCAGCAAAGAATGGACAAAAAAAACAAAAAAAACCACCCACACAAACAAATCACCTCAAGAAATAGAAAAAAAAAATTAGTCCCCAGAGAGCATAAAGAAATAAGTATCATTTCTGGAAGGAATATAAAGTAGAATGCTTATGAACATAACGTATTGGCCATCACGAGAGGCAAGGTCCTAAATTAGATGGGTAACTAATTAGTCTAATTGAACAACTGCTACTCTTTCTTTGGGCTATATATTTAAAATTTTTTTTTCTTTTTTTTAATGTTGAGTGAATTTAACAGTCAATTTTCCCTTTGAACACAGAACATGGAACCACATCAAATACTTTAAGTACACAAATGCTTTCCTTAAACTGAGATATACTATGTCCACAGCATTTCCTTTATTCTATAATTTATTTTGTCAGGAAACAGAATTAGGTTAGTTTAGGATTAATCTACCCTATCCAAGTTTTTCAGAAAAATACAGTAAATTTGGGTGATAAAAACCTTAAAATTCTTTAACTAGGAATTCTAAGAACCTACCCTTGGAAAATAAGATCTACAAAAATTACATCAAAGTTGGGCAGTTCCTCAAAATGCTTCTGAAAATCTTGACTTCGTCTTTCTAAAAAGCCCCTCTGAACTAAAGGATAATAACTTTGAAGGATTGCATATTTTGTCTTTACAAAAACATGATCATTCATGTACAGTCATGTCCTCTCAGTATATAAACAGCATTTTATTTCAATATCATATACATTTCAGGGTTTTTTGAATAAATATACCTAAAAATCATTTGTCCTGCATTTTTAGACCAGCCCAGAGGATCTCAACAATTTATTGATACAATTACTAAATTACAAATTATATATAAGAAACCTATGATATGCCCAACTAATACCTCTGATATATAGTAATATTTCTCAGTTGTATGGCAGTTTGCTGAAGACTTTCTACCAATAATTAAAAAGAATTCTGAGCAAAAATCAGGATTATGGATGTTGCAAAGTGAACTTAGTAACACTTTATTTATTAAAGCTTGTCGAATCATTGAGGTTGAATTCTCCTGAAAAAATGAAGCAAGAACTTGATTTAATAATTAATTCAAATGGCACCTCTAAGGTCACAGCATTTTTTCTAAGCTCTTCTGTAGTACAAGTGCAAGCTAACTCGAATGGAATATGCCTACTAAACCACTAAAATAGTTTCTAGGCTTCTCCATTAAACATTGTGGAAAGCAAAACCAAGAGAGATAATAAATCAGGAGAGTATTTTCTAATGAATAAATTACAAATAAAAGCAAATTTGTACTATTTCCAGATTCAGGAGACCGCATGGCTAATAATTAATTTTTGATCACTGAAAAGCAACAGCCTTTGGCAAACACAACTAATAAAGTTTTTAATATACTGCATATAAATTGTACAATGATAATAGTAATGTTTGGTTTTATATATATTATGCATTACAATTTAGTGTATCATCACTGTTTAATTTCTCAGATCCACGATGAAGCAATTTATATAGATGCACACACAGAAACATACATAGAAAGACATAAGACCTGAGCCTTATTTTCCTTAGTTCTTGAACTACTGAAAAGAGCATTAATCACAGAATCACAGAATGGTAGGGGTAGAAAGGGACCTCTGTGGGTCATCTAGTCCAACCCTCTTGCCGAAGCAGGGTCACCTACAGCAGGCTGCACAGGACCTTGTCCAGGTGGGTCTTGAATATCTCCAGAGAAGGAGAATAATATGCAATTGTGCTGTAGATGATGTGTATTTTACAAAAGCACACGTATATTACCAGACACTGTAAAGTGTCTGTCTCTCTTACGACTCTGCCTGTTGATTGCTCTTCCCTGCTCCTTTCTTAGTCTCTCCTTTTTGAAGGTATAATACAATGACACTTTTTTTTCTTTACTGTTCCCAAGCTCATAACATAGGCAAGTTCTACATGCCTAGAGCTTATTTTTATTTATTTTTCTGGATGGTGACAGAGTGTAGATTACAATGTAGACAGCAATCATACATTAATACGAATGCAGTGTATACTATTTAACTTAATTACTCACGATATGAATATATTCTATTATGAATATATTAACATAATGAGAATTTTGCCACTGATATCAGCAGCTTAGACTTATGACACCTAAATTCAGGATCTTAGCAGTTAGGAATCTCATCTAATTTAAATGGTGGGCCTTCATCACTAGCCAATGGAGAGAAACAGAAGAACTCAGGACACAATTCTTTTCTAAGATGGCAGGCAGAGAGAAAGCATCATATTCTTTCTCCATGGATGCAATTAACTAAGACTAGGAGGATAAATTTTATCTAATTTAATTTTAAGAATGTAAATCAAGTGAATAAGCACAGACAAATTGCATTCACTGTTATTTTTTTGCCTGTGGTGTACTAATATAATGAAAATAAATCTTTATTCCTAAGCCTTTACAAAGTATGCCACAAAATACAGATACCAAGTATTTTTATGCATTTTCCTTGAATTTTAATTTGTTTTTCATTGAAAGGTAAAAGTCAGCATATACAAAAACATAATCAAAAAAGCATATGCAGTAATTACATATGATTTATGAAATATCCTGATTTTTTTTTTTTTACATAAAGCATTTCAAGAAACTTCACTACTTAAATAGTTTTAGGAATTTCAATAATTTTGCCAAAGTTATTTAATACTGCTTATATTTTCTTTAACGTACATTATTGGGGTTTTGGTTTCATTTATTTGGAAAAGACGTTGTACACAAATGACAAAATATAGTATTTCATATTATTAGAAATCTGTTAACATGTTCTGCAGTTATATAACAAAATAAAACACAAAACTTCAAATGCTACCATTTTATTACTTACAAATACTTTTTCTTTTTTTCATATATAGATTCTTTTGTTAATTTGTATGATATTAAACAGTGGTAAAAATATAAGGCTTTAAAATGATCCTCTGCAACTGAGCTATAGTAAGTTCAGTAGGATGCATACACTACAGCATAACTGGTAATCAACATGACAGAAGTCTGTGGCTTGACTGTGTTTTGGTATTCAGTTATCAAAGTATGTACTTTACAAACTTCTTCTGGGTAAAAAAAAGGAGAACATTAAAAAACCCACTCTGCTTTATAATTTAGAGACAAAAAAATCTTTTAAGAACTCAATCATCAGAAGACATGGCATACGTCACAGGGAACATCCCACGGGTTAAAATCACACGAGGAAAGTGTATTGATATTAATGATGCAGTTTTTAAACAGAACTATAGACAACACATGAAAGGTTTTAGATAAGAAAGAAACAGAATTAGGTATTCTAAGCATGCTTAGTTCCACCAAGCACTTTAAAGTGATCTCTAAAACTCATACTGAAAAAAACCATAACTTACTTGAAGATCTTGCTGAGCGTCTGTGTGGCTGCTTAATTTTTTCTCTGTTCTCAGTCAAAGCACTTCCACTGGCCATGGAAACAAGGTCTAAATCCGTGTCTTCTCTGCTTACAGGGCTTGCCTGGAAGCAGTGGGAGAGAATGTACACAATCATGAAACAAAATATAACATTTTCTGAACGCAGCTCACATTACCTCAAATAAACAAACAGGGTCTGTCAAACAACCTTCTTCAAAATGATACCACAATCCTTTATTGTTGCCTAGGCTGAACAAATGCACTATGTCAAAGCAATTTTGTAAATAAGATCCGATTTTAAAATTGTGGTTTGTGATCTGAGTCAATGCAACAACAAAAGAAAACATTTTAGTACAGTAATTTTGAAGAAAATCAATCTTGCAGATGGCTGATGAAACCTTAAACAGCTTAAGATCATTTACTGACCAGTCTATAATTTAAGTTATAGCTGAATGTCAGAGATGTCATGTTGAATTATTTTCTGCAATATTTATGTTTTATCCAGGACATGCACCAATTCAATCAGTCCAGGGCCCAGTAAGTAATTTAATCTTTTACTTTTTGCTAATTAACCATAACCATTAGACAGCATTTAAATTACACTTTAGGTAAGGCTATTACATTAATTATAAACTTCTTACATCCACTGATAGTACATTTTGGCATGAGGCATATTACCTGCACATAAATATGGCAAAACAGAAATGAAAATCATACTTCATTTTAGCAATGGGTCCTTGTTTTGGGAACATGTAGGACAAACGTTAAAAATACTGACCTGGCAGATATCACACACTGTAAATGGTAGATTGTTAGTGTTGCAGAAATGACTTCACATCTACTCTACAAGAACTCCCTTTCCTTGAAATGAAAAGATATTCAACATCAAAAGCAGCCATCTAACAATACTGTTAACTAGCTACTGAGGGCCAGTAACAATCATGTGGAAAAAAGAGACACTGTGGAAGAGCAACCTACAAAACCCCCAGTGCAGAGCCAGTCAGCTGGAATTACTGACACACTTAAATTTACTAGTCTCTGGACCATCAGAAGTAGAGTCCAGGAGGCAGACTAAGTCCTTCCCCTATCTGGGCTGAAAAGCCCCAAATCCTTTCAGAAGCTAGGTGTCTAACTGAGCAGCGTCCACTTTTTATAAAAACAACCAACCAATCCACAAAAAAGGAAAGACTATGCTAGTGGTAATGTCACCAAAATTTTGCGTGGTATCATAGTAGCTAGACTGCTCGACCAGGAATCAAGAGACCGTGTCTCAATTCCTTCCTTGGAGGCCTGAAGCCTGCAGCTCCTTTTTCCTCAGGAAAATGCTGTTACTATGAAGTCGTAGGCTATTCTGGAGGAGACGATCTCCAGACTTCCTGTTCAAACCAGCTCACTGTACCAAGAGCAGCATTGCACCAGTGCAGACAGGCTTTGTAGTCCAGTCTAACTTAGAGAACTCAGATGAAATGGAGACCTGTTTCATTTCTTTGTCTTTACCCAGTCACTGTTTAATGTAAAATTCATTAAAAAGCTCACGCATTTTCAAACCAACTACTCCAAAGATACAGAGATTTTATGCTCTTCCTTAGTGACTGCATACCCTTCGTGTTAGCACAGCAAGTTTATTCCTTGTTTTCTGATTCTTGCCTTTTATATGTTTCATGACCACGATTTTAAAGTTTCGCTTTGCACAGGTAGCTGGTTGTATTATTGCTGTTAACATCAATATCTTATTTTATCTTCCATAGCAGTGTCAAGAAACTTTGAAAAGAGTAATAGTTTTATCCTGCCAACTCTTTACATTTTTGGTCTTAATATTTACAGTTGCTTTAAGCTTGAGAGAGCTCTGTATGTTCAAAATCTTTAAATAGAAAGCTTTCAGTCTTTCCTTAGTAGAAATCATGCAATCATTGTGATGCTCAGAGATTCAAATCAATGGAATCGATCATTCGTATTTCCATCTAAACTGCTTCAACACACAGCAAAAGTTTTCTAATGTCCCAACTCCCAAAGACCCAGGAAGCCACAGTATTTTAAACAACTGAACTTTCCATGGAATTATTATCCAGTCCCTCTCATCATAGAATCTGAGGCTTCATCATCTTGTAGACAATATTCAAAGTTATATGCTAGGTTTCATTATGGCTGTCTGGCTCTGATGTAAATTATTTGTTATTTTCTTTCAAATACAGATAAGTGTTTTCACCCAATTAAAGTCAGAGTAATATTTGAGGCTGTATTAATCACTGGAGCAAACTTAATTTTAGTTTTGTAAAGAACCTGATTGAAAGTCCTCTGAAGCTAATTAAAACCTTCTCTTTTACATTTATAGTTTAGAGCCAAATATTTGGAAGAAATTTAAGATACTGGTACAGTTTTTCACAGAGTGCAGTACTGGACTTTCATCTGTAGTGATCACCATACTTAACTCTTCAGACTTTCTGCACTTAGTTTTATTACTATAAGCCATTTTTTTCCCAAATAATTAGAAATTAACTTCAGTGAGGAAGAATCTTTGCCTTGAATACAGCTCTGCATCTGAATATTTGTTTATTCCTGTGTTAAATTATCAAGATACTCTGTAACCTTCTGAGGTGAAAAGTGCTTTTAAATTCAAGCTATATCTTAATGATTTGGAGTTGTTGAGTAATAGTGAAGTGGTTAACCATGTAGGTAACTTAAACTACACACAAAGATGAATCAGGAAGTATGTCCTATTTGTCATTCAGCTAAATCGTATTAATTTCAAGTGGTCAGTCTAAACTGTAAGTCAGCATGCCTTCCTAAGCACTTACGGAGCATAGTAGTAAGCAAAATCATCAAAATGATCAAGATTAACATACTAAGGTCTTAGATTTACTGAAGGTTACTTCATAGGGTTTATTGCCCAAAGAGAAGGGTTCAGACTTTATTGTTAATAAGCAACCATTCAAATATCTTTTTGAATCCATGAAAAAGAATGTCTTAAATTCTTGGAATGTGCACCAATACCGGTTAGAAAAAGATATTAATCTAGCACTTTCAGAATGCAGGCTTATGTAACACATACAAATTAGGGATCCTATTACACACCAGCAAACTTTACGATTGAGCATATGACGTCTGAAGAAACTACTGGAAATGCCCAGGAATGCCTTCCTTTTCTAATTATCTTTTTTTTAAAAATTACTTTTTAATGTATATGTTCCTCTTTCTTTCAGTTTACCAGAACTTTTCCTACTTTTTGATAAATGCAGCTACGTGTTAATTTTATGTTTGTCATGATTTCCTAGCTTTTAACAGAATAACTGTGCAAAAGCACTAGGTGTATGCTCACATTTCACATTTCAACCTTTCAATGTTAAGAAAACCCATATAAATTTTAAAACCATAATTCTCCAGTCATATGTGTGCACAAACCACATTATTATTTCATTGCCTATATAGTTCCGCTTTCTGCGTTAGAGATACATTTTATTCCTTTTTCTGTTTTTCGACCTTCTCTGTCATTTTCTCTGTATTTTATTCATGTGGAACCACTATGTAATTCTGTGGCACAGGCTGTGACAATCCCATAACACTGCTAGTTATGTGGGCACACCACATAACACTGTTGTAGGATTGCAGCAGTACTTTGTGGACAGAACTGCTTACTGTAAATAAGATACAATCTACCTATGTGCACATATGCTTACCCATAATTACATAACATGTGATTTAGATAACATTATTAGATTACGATTTGCTCAAATTAGAGCAATTACTGTTTTAGACTTCACCTAACAAATAACTACTGGTGCTGCTGCAACCAAAACCCACCACAGCGGTTGCCTGCTTCATGATTTCAGTCACTAAACTTTAACAGCAACCTAAGAATTGGACACACTCCACATCAGAGAAAAATCTTTGACAAAATATGACTTCAAGAAAACAGTAACATCTAAGTCTTAAAAGCACTTTTTCAGCAGTGAATTTTAGAAGAGTTTATGGAAGTGTTTCCCAAACATATATATTGCATAGGTGGTGTTGCTAAGGAAGACAAAGGTTGGACAGGGCCAAGATTGCTCAGAGTACAGAAGGAGGCATATGACACATCATCTATCTGGAAAATACTTTTTACGCAACATTTTACATTATATATGTGAAAATAAGACACTAATTCTGTATAGTTTGTAAGTTTTTGCCCCATTTTTTTAAGCCTCACATAATCGTATCAACAAGAATATTGCTATTGGCAGCAAGATGTAAAGTATGTGTATATCTCTCTCTATATGTATATAGAAAGAGAAAGTATAAATTGGCCTGTAGGCATCATAACACTGCTCACTATCAAAGGAACTTTTGGGTATCTCTGACACTGAGTCTTCTCCTCTTGTAAACCTTCAGATTGTTAAATAGCTCATATTACCCCTCCTGCCAACCTACAGAACTACCCATTTCAGAAAACACATTTCTATAAAATGCTGTAAAGAAAAGAATGAATCATGAAAAGAGTAGAGGGCATTTTATGATGTAAAAAAACAACAGAAAAGAAATTGTAGGAAGAAGTCTGATTTTATACACTGTTTTTAATAATGTCACTGTACTGATATACTAGTTCAGCTAACTGTTTTTTAATAATGACACTATGGGCATATTAGAATGATTTAGGTATGTGACTTACAGAATTTTAAAAAAATTGAACTTTACAAGCATACATGCTTTCAGTCAATAATGTAGTTAGTGCTGAACCATATTTAATTTTTATAAACATTTTTCCAAAGTTGATTTAGAAGCTTTAAAAAACACACAGTAGCATTTGATGTCTTAAAAACAAAACCAGTATCATATTATGAAACTAGAATCCTATGTACACACATGGGCTCTTGTGCTCAAACATTTTCTTCTGATTTCCATCAATGGGTGACTTGATTGCCAAACAGAGACAACATTAAAGAATTCTATTAAATAAAAAAATGTCCTGGTTGTTTTACACCAAGTATGAATTTGAAAACACCATCAAGGCATAGCTGAATTCTGCAAAATCCCACAAGGAAACAAGTTCTTACCACAAGTTGTACTCGTCTGCGGTCACGTATCGCAGGATCTAACTCAGGCAAAAAATAACAGCTGGGAAAATGTAGAATAGAAATTTCAGTAAAACTCACGGTACCGGGTTCACTAAAATACCTGGACAGAATCTTTTCCTGAAAACACTCCTGCTAAGTAGAAATGATACTATTTAAATCTATGTTTAAGATGTATTGGAGTAATTAATATTAATTGATATTGCTAAAGTATCAGAGTAATTAATATTAAAATATTTGTACTTAACATGAAAATCAAGAAATTATTAACAACTAATATTGATTATTCCTATGCTAGAATACTTATTTAAAAATACAAATGTCAGTAAATACAACCATGCTTGAGTTTTTGAATGTACTGACATAAATAATAGCTAAATCAGTTGCCACATTGCTTTACACAGGAATAAAATTGTTTTCAGTTACATAAACGTATCAGCTGTTCTAAACAGCCTTCCAGTAATGTTCCAATGGAGATCAGTGGGACTTTTGCCACTTTCAGAAACAGTATCATAATCTTAAAAAATGTCAGTCCAAATACTAGTGCATAGCACACACATGCAGAAGGAACATAATAACATTTAAAAAAATTCTTTTATAAATTTCTGTGTCTTCTTACTTTCAAACATCATTACATGTTCTGTTCCAGTGTTTTCATTCAAATTAAAAGTGGTGATAGCTATCTTAAACAAATACTTGGAGTGTTTCACTATTATGGAACATGACTGACAGAAATATTTTCTAAAGAATATGTGCTGCATATACTTACTACAATCATTGATACAATTTAGAAATATGAAATATTTTTCAATGCAAAACATAACAATATGCAGTCCATTTCATTACAAATTAAATACTTTTTAAATAAAAATGAAGATAAAATGTACACTAAAGCCATTGCTTGCCTACTGACATGTTTTTAGGTTTTATCAGAGGTGCTTGGCATTGTGTCTACTAATGACTTCTCTACGATATCCATGGTTTATATTGAATTTATGACCAAAATATACTTACTATGTCTTCATGTTAGTTCAGGGCATGAGATTAATATTGTATTGATATTTTACCTATTTAATAACCAAAATTACATACAGAAGGAACATGTTCACAGCATTTTATTAAAGTATACGATGAAGATGTAAAAGTTGGGTTTATGTTTTGAGGACCAAATATAAATAAATGCTATCTAGTTAAAAAGTGGGGATTTACTTCCTTAATCAAATCTAACAGTATAGGTAATATTACAGTTTATCTAAATACATAAAACCGTAATATATACCAATAAAGTTATAAAATACATGACATATAAGCACTTTTTTCCTATATATTTTACAATATAAAAAACACTGCATTGCTAGCATAAAGCTGTGTAGATATCTACTAGCAGATTCTTCACTGTGTACCATTTCATTATCGCTGTGGAAGAAGTATCTATACAACGACTACTAAACCAATTCTAAAGGGTAACATGTTTGGGACCCGGAAATACAGTGTACTGTCTGCTAGCTACAAAGGCATATTTGTTTTAGAACTATTAACCTAGGTTTCACTTTACAAGATAAACTTAAAATTAAAAAAAAAAAAATAATTTAAAGGTAATGACCTCACCACTTCATCTTTTTGGAACTGGCTCCTTCATAATCCAGAAGCTGTGTATGAAGCCATTGGTAGGTAAAGTCTTTTCTCCTGAGTAATTTCTCATCTAAAGCAGTATCCAGCTGAGAAAATTCTTCTCTTTTACCTGGGCAGGAAAAAAGATACTCCTGTCTGTCTTTATTACTTTAAAATATCATTTTTTTAAGATTCTGCAGATAAACTTTCAGCATATTGCCTTTTACAAAAGAAAAAAGGCAATTACTTCCTTTTCTCGCAGATTCCAGCTAACCTGAATTTCTTCAGATGCATTTAAGAAATACTTTCAAATTAATTTTGAATTTCATAGTTTATTTTAAACTTTAGGATTAAATAATAGCCTTCTGAATAAATTCATTTTATTGGGAAATAAGGTTGTCCTTTATTCTGAAATATATGAGGAATTATACATTAGACATAAACTGTATGTCATAACATCTGTGAATTTTTCTTACTATACTATCTCTGTGCTTAAAAATACACTTTCATGTGTATTTATAATGCTATTTACCAACCTATAAGCTAAAAAAAAATTACCATTATATGCAGGAGTGGACACATGGCAATCATTCATCTGATATGACTTATTACAACACTTTAATGGTACTTTTTGATATAGGCTTTCAAAGCAATCTAATACATAAGTGAAAATACAGAAATTAAACTATTTTCCACAAATTACTACCTACTTTTGGATCACAAAAGACACCCAAAGACAGAGAATAAAATAGCGACATTATGAAAAAAAGCTGTAAAATTCTGGAGATTCTTCAGTTTTTGGGACCGTTCTGCTGAATACCACATACTTTTTGAAGCATAAGGAAGAGGATGGAAGAACTGGAAGAGCCTGCACAGAAAGCATCGTTGTTGCATGGGGACATTCATGATTAGAATAACATGATTTTCTGTCCTTATACATCAACTTTACAGGTTATGTCTTTTTGGCACCTTTCAATCAGGGCTTTTATGACATATCAGAAAACTTTTTTGGCTTTGTACAGAAGTATTTTATTTTTCTCTTTAATCTCATTTCAGATGACATTATCTTCCCTCTTGCTCATTATTCCGTTTTCCTTTCAAATATTTTTCTTTCTCTCAGTGGTACGCAAATTCAGCAGCTACTAGAAGGTGCTTAGTAAACTGTGGGAGCATGCCTGTCCTTTTGCATTTGAACCAGCCACGAACATAGGTCACTCCACTTTGTATCAAGTCCATCTGCCCTCTATGAATTATTTCACTTATCAATTTATCTCCATTTATCTTGGTATAAAGAATCTCTGTTCAAACCAAATCCATTCCCTAGGCTGAACATGTTCAATTGCCAAACCCACAATTAGCCTATTACAATTAGGCAAGGTTCTGGTCCAGAATACGAAGTCATATATGTCTTCTAGCGACTCACAGACTAGAACTTAGGCATTTACCTTCTTAGGAAGACAGAAAATAAACAGCTTGGATGGACAGTCACTATATCTACCCAAATGCTGTCGTGAGGGCTGACTGAAAAGATCAAGCAGTGAACTGCTCAAGCAGTACCAAATATTAAAATAAAAAGAGTCTTAATTACAGACTTCATCACCTTCCTTGATTAAAGCGGGAGCCATTTCTTCTTTTCCAAGTTCATAATGTTGCCTTTCCCTGTTCCTAGTTCAGGAGTACATCTTTCTGACCCTTAAATTTTTTTAAATTTTTAGGTTCCAAGTCTGCAGCTACACTGACGAACAAGATGCTGATTTATAACAGCAGTAAGAAACATTCCGCATGACTTTGTAAGAACAGTCCTGCAGACTGAGCCTTCTGCTTTTCAGCATATGTTCTCCAGTAAGGAAGAATTCCCCAAGACACTATCTTTAGTTGTTTTCTTATCTGTATTTACAGAAAAGTTGGTCCAGTATTAACCATCTTTCTCAGCAGAATTACACTTCCTATTAAAAGGATCAGTATTATTCATGCATTTACTAAAATGTTTTATACCTTTTCCTCCATAGAAAGGGAAAACTATGTAAGGATTTAAAACCATTATTAGAAGTTTGTGTCTGAGTCTGTGTGTCAGCGAAGGTCAAAAGAAGATGCACAGACAATAAGCTACGATAAAACTTACAAAAAAATAACACATTTAACTTGGAAAGGTATTTTTCTAGAATGATTGTTAACAATTTGCCTCCGTTGCAGTTTGAATTTTTGACTGAATTATGTTTGAAACTCAACTAGTTTTATATAATAAAATTTTTTTTCTTTTTGATTTATTTTTATTTATTTTTTCATATTATTTATTGACACATTACTGAAATAAGAAAGTGACCGAGATAAAAGTGCACACAATATGGGTTTTTTTTCCTTAAAATTATATATGCTATTAAACAGTTGCATGTTAGTGTTACTAGCAGCTTTTTTACTCAAATGGGTAGAAACAGTTGAATAATTTGTTTAATAATGCTGCAGAAAACTGTATTCTATTTCCTTATTTGGAACACGTGCATATTCTTACTTTTTAACACTAACATCTCTCTTTTTAATTCTTATGAAAAAATACTATGTTGTGAATAAAACCCATAGCATTATCACTTTCCTATTCCACTTACAAACATCATGTGTTTGAGGATCTGGTGTATCAGTATCATTAACATGCATTTGCTTGATAGCTTTCTTAAATTAGGGCTTTGGGTTTTTTAAAAACCTGGACCTGATTTTGTAGAAGTACTAACACTCACAAATTCCGCAGAAGTTCCAAAGAGCTGTAAGCATTCTGCATCTTTGAAATGGATCAGACCTATAATCTTTAATTGTTCAACCCAGACAACTCTTAGAATATCAAATTAAAAAGGAATACATCAAAGAAGGCATAATTCCATCAAAAACCAAATTAATCACAGAGGTACTTTAAGTATCATACACTCATTAGATTATCACTTCTAAGCTTTTTGACTTTGACACACACGTTAATAATTTAATAATTTAAGATTGGAACAGTCTTACATTTGGCATTAATACAGTAATGATTTTTAAGTGTTGCCAGTTAATCACCCACACACATACTGTGCGCTTAGGCCAGGTCCAGTGCAGGTTTCAGGGGCGCCTACTGCCATTTGCCTACAGAATTTGGGCATCTAAGTACAGAGAACTTATTCAGAAGAGCCTGAGCACCTGAAACGTCATTGGAACTGAATATTACAGGAAAATAAATTCTCTTCTACGTCTGCAAATCAATATGTGGACCTGTAAGAACCTGAACTCTGGGATCCAGAAAAATGTCATCCTCTGTCAAATTAATTTGCTGGGCATTCTCTGAGACAGCACGACTCTGGTTCTTTTTAAAATATGGATGTTACTTATGTACTTTAATTTACACTATCTCTGGACAACCCATTAAGTGAGTTAAAGGAGAACAGCTAAGAATCTGTGAACTACTTCTGGTGAAGTGCCCTAAGTTCTAGATAGAGTCAGCTATCTTGTTATAGCTTTTTCTTCAGGATTGATGCATCGTGTGCCCTCAGCTGTAGCAGTCAACTTTAAAAAGAGGACTGAAACATACCCAAAGGGAATAGGTTGGCACGCGGAAGCTGGAGATTCAGACCTCACCAGGCTAAGGAGTACCTGAAACCTAAGTTTCCCACTGCTTAAGGAGTACCTCATACCCATGTTCCCCAGTGCAAGGGCAAGTGCTCTTAACAGTAACTCAGTATACCAAAAGAAGGAAGCTGGCTACACAACGCGTACATTCAGGATGATCTTTAAGATTCCACATTTCAGTTTTCAGATTCTATGCCCAGGAAACACCGATCTTGATTGCTGTAAATCCCAGTTAGCTACTCAACTTTTTTGTCAATTTATATGCAAAAGGATGCTGAGGAACCTGATTCAACACAGTGACCTTTTTTTTTCAAATCTGTGTGTTGATGATGGGAAGATAAAAGGTCTAACTGTACTATGTCATATGCTTCTTGAAACAGAGAAATGTGTGGATGTGGAGAAGTCTGTATTGTATGCAACCTTCTACAGTTAAATTTTGTGTTCAGAGGGTGATTAATTCACTTCCAAACTTGCTTCATAAAGAGTACAATACAAATAAAGACACTAAGAAAACTGAGACTTACAATGGGAAAAAAAGGGCTTGGAATTTCTTCAGCATGCTACGTTTTCCTCCCTTAACATAAAAAATATGTGACCATAGTTAATTTTCTCAATATGCATTCTGGAAATGATGCTCTTAATATAGGAATTAAGTAGTTGAGCTTGGGTATAAAATTCATATCTATGCTATTAAAACTTCAAAATTTTTCTTATCCATCAGTATTCTGTATACATTACTGGTCAGCAATTTATATTATGAGGGCTTGGGTGTATGAGCGTACAAACTACAAAAAAATTCTTCTGAATGAAAATTAAAACTCCACATACCCTGCAAGGATTTTTATAATTTCTCCTATGTCTTCTAGAAAGTTATGTTACAGAATCATAGAATTTTTTAGGTTGTAAAAGACCTTTAAGATCATCAAGTCCATGTTCTAATACCCATTAATAAATAATCTTGAAATCCCAAACCTAAAATCCAACTTTTAATCTCTTTTTGTCCATATGTTAGTCAACACACAAAATGGCATTATTTTCATCATAATCTATATAATACACACAGAAGAGAAAGCAAAAACAACATGAGTAATAACATTGGTACCAAGGCAAGAAACTGAAAAATTTGGAAACAGACAGGAAAACAACAATAATAAAAAAACCACAACAACCCGCCCACCTCCACCCCTAAAACAATCCAGAAATTTATAACAGAATGTAAGAGAAATGAAAGGAATTTCTTCTCTTCCACAAAAAGCTTGACAAATTTGTCAGAAGTCTACTTCGACAGAAGTCACTAAATACACCTAAGCATTACATAGCAATCACTACATGCCCAAAAGAATGGTTTTGAAAAAAGATTGGTGTTTAGAGTAGTCTTTAGCACGCTCACAGGTATTCAGGGAATACATTTATATTCGCAATATATATGACTTCCAGACAGTCGGTAATATCATGTGGCAGTAATTGATAGAGTTCTTTTCTCTTAAAATTACAGTATCTCCAGATAATGTCTGTTTATCTACAACTCAGGTCTGGAATTTTCAGATAGTGAAACACATACATTTCTACCTTGAAAACAAAGAAATGTGTTTGTGATACAGCTATCCTGTATGCATTAGATTATTAGTTTTAGACGTTACTTTTCCATCTGAGTAACTTTTTGCTAAATCATCTTCCATGTCTAGGACTATAATGAATGAAATAAATATATTTATAGCAGTGTCTGGGTGAGTTCACTGTTGAATAAAAGATGAAATAGAATATTTTCACAAGCATACCTCATCAGGTTATGACATGAAAAATTTCTTGATGCTTAAAAATGCATTATCAATTACATCACAAGGAGATTTGAACATGGGAGTGCTGATCAACCCGCAAGAGCATGTCTTTCAAAAATTATAAAAACAATTAGTGAAAGTACAAAAAATATTTTTGAGAGTTTTTTCCTAAAACTTGTGGCCTTTTTCTTTTTACCAGGTATTTCAGATGTTTTTCAGACTGTAAGTAAGGTCTACTATATTCCTATTCCATCTGTAAACCTCCTTCTTTTCTCTAATCTCTTTATCTGCTATTGTAATCATCTCCTTTTCACCACATGACTTTTCTTGACCTCACCCTTACACTCATTCTTCCTGCATTGAATCCAGGTATTCACCATAGTCTCAGTTAAGACCATAGTCTTTATTTTGGCTGTCCTTTTTCTCCTAATTTCTTTTTTCTGCTGTCTTTTACACTGTGCTCTGTCTCTGTGTGATTAACACCTGTAATCAAGCTCCACCTGCTTAGTTCATCCGCTTCAGTGATTACAACATTTTAGCCTGTGTTTTCTGTGTTATGTCTTTGATGTCTTCTTATTAGATTATGTAAAAGCTGAACTCTTTCACTGAGATTCCTAAACCACTGAAACTGTACAAATATCAGCTTGCGAATTCAAGGAAAACAGCCTTCCCACACATTCTTTCCTACTTTGCTACTTGTTCCTGCCTCTGCAGAATACACCACCACCACTATTAATCGGTAGTAATTAGCATGTATCCCTAGCTTACTGGTTATGCTCAGTTTGTTCCCTTCTCCACACTGAGGCAAAACCCAAGTGTTACTTAATCTTCAATGGTGTATTTTTAAGATGCTTCATTTAAAGTTATTTTTCTCTACTCGTATCACAACAGTGTCAACGAAGTTCTCCTGGCATTTCCTGATTATTTAATCTCTTTCACTGCAACCCTCTCATCACACAAATATATTGCAAACTACTCCTCCATATTAAATTGCTTACATCTTTTACTCTACTTGTGAACATGGCACATTTTCCTTTGAATTGCTTCATAGTGTTCACTTTTCTGGTGCTGACTTCAAGGCAGCATTAAACACTGTTCCTTCCAATTTATCCAACTTTTGCAATCTTTGTGGGCTGTGACCACTTTCTGTACTCCTCCATTTACGTTAAACACAATTTCTCATTTGTCTTCTACAATTTCCTTTATAACAATATCAGTTTCATAACACGACATTTCCTAAGACATACAACACCTTTCCGAGTTGATCTATAAACCTAAAGAAATATTTCACCTGACATGTGTACAGGAAGCTGCTACACATGCAATTGCTGATTTCATGTTTTGCTAATCTGTGACTGTTCTGATCTGATTCAGGCAGTGAATCTTGAGATAAGAACTTAAAGATCTATTTGGGGAAGGATATAGGGACTGAATAGTGGAGGGCTAATAACAATAAAAATGTAAGAATAGGTTGCTTGGATCAATTAAAAATAAGTCATAGAGATGGGAAGAAAAAATAAAGGAACGGTAACGCGCTGGTTTAACAGAGGTCCACGCTCTCCAATAAACTGTATGAGAATCCCTTGTCCACCAAATAAAAAATTATTTCTTTAAATAAATAAGCCAGAAAACAAAATAATATTCTGCAATTTGATTAAACTGGTTGATTTTGTACCATTTAAACCATTACACTCAGTGTTATGTAGACTACTGTTCAAACACATTCTTATCAAAGAATTCTTCAGCAAAATTGGTTTATTTCTTCAGGATGCTACAGTAGCCATTTAAAACTAGAATTAAACATATAGTTATGGTTATTTATTTTAACCTCAGTGCATGACAAAGGCCACGTGAATTTTTCACCATAGAAAAGCAGCAGAAAAAGCAGGAGAATAAACATGCATGAACAGTTGGAAATGTTAAGCTTCTCATTGCTTTGAAACCTTCCAAGTCAGGAAATGCAAAGATTGAGCTCTGGTCACTGAGTCTATGATTTTGCAATTATTAAATTTTTTATTAAATGCTGTATAGTCACTCACTCAGTTGAAATGTATCAGCTCTTCTGGGTATTTTTGTCTGTACTAAGGCAAGTATTGAAGGCGTCCAAACATCAAACTGTTCAGTCCCAGTACATTGGACTCTTCTATAGTGGTAGTATAATAGACATCATTACTATTAGGATAGCCACAAATTTTCATATTAATGCTGTGGTGAAAGTGAATATAGATTACATTACTCAGGAATACATGTAACGCAAGTGACAACAGATAGGATGAAGAGTATATATAAAGAAAACTTTAGTATCTCAACATCTACCCACACCCAAGGCTTCCTCAGGTTCCCAAAACTTAAATAGGTCGAAGTTGCATTACAACTGAAAAGAACAGACTAACATTTCTCAGTCCAGCCACCCAAGGGCAGACTTGTTTTATGTACAGGTTGGGAAATAACATGAAATAGCTTTGTGTTTGAAAAACTAAGTTGGTTCTTTCTTAAAAAACAAAAAGAAACCCAAAACAAATGCTAACTCTACAAAAACGGAGAAGCTACAGGTATGATATTCTACCCACTTGCACACACACAGATGAGCTCCCGATGTAAACTACTCCTTCCTGCAATCAGCACTCTTCAAGACCTGCTCAGGCTTTTACAAGTTCAAAAAGTACACAAAAAACCTCGCAGCACTACGCTGTACTTTCACATTATTCTTTTGTGCAGTCTTCTATGAGCAGGGTGTTCTGTAGTCTGTATACTATCTGCTTCAGCCACTCAGTATAGGCAAATGTCATCAACAGCACTGCTAAGAAATAAATTTGGAGTATAGCGAAGAGTTACACGGAGATCTTTGGACAGTCAAGGCCCTTGAAGATAAAAAAATATTTTGAAATGGTATGTTCAGTGTTTCCATGTTTAGTTATCCAACAGTAAATGTAAGGAATAAATGAGATGGAGGTTGATTGAGCCTATTTTCTTTACCCTTACTGCCTACACTCTCACATAATTTCTTCTCATCCCCCAAATCTGCCTAGTACAGACTGTATCTCTAGTTTTTCTCATGATCTTTGGAATTAATAAACCCCCCTAATGATGGACATTCTCTACTGAAAAGAGGAATGGATTTTATATTGCTCAGGAGAAAATTAAGAGATGCATAACATCAAATTTTTTTTACAAGATATTTTGGTAGATTTTATTTCTACACATTCCAGTTCTTAAGAATAACTGACAGAAACAATTAAGAATTTGAACAGAAGTGTTTAGTTGCTCAGTAATGAAACAGCATTCCCAAGCAAGAAAAGATTATCACTTCATATGAAGCCCAAGCCAGAGGAATACCTTTCTCTAAATTCAATAAACGAAGCAAAATGATTTAAGACATCAGATCTTCCAAAGGAATTCTCAAAAAAACAAATACAGAGGAACATTTTGTAAGAGTGCAGGAGGTCTTACTACTATGTTGCCCCCTATCTAGAGGGCAAAAAATACAAAAATACAATAAATATTGAGTGTGACAATCATTAAGGTAAGTTTTATTTGTACTGAAGGACTTAAAAGAAAGGGACCAAAAAATCCAAACTCAGTAAAATGTTTGTTCAAAATAACAGTTTGAGGTTGCTATGTGACAAGAAGACACGTATGCCAAGTACTGAAAAAAAAAAAAATCATTACTCAGGAGCAGCATGAAGTTAGTCAACAAAGCTGATTTACACGACAGTAATAACTGTCGTAATTTTTATGAGCAAGTAATTAAAATTGTATGTAATTTTGTACCACAGCTTGGCAATGTACATTAAAAAAAGCCTTTATCATGTTTACTCTTGAGAATAAACATTTTTTCTAGATAATTAGCTGAATAACATATGATCTTGTTTTTAAGAACTCATATTCATGAATACATGTATTGTACAAGAGTACCATACATGATTGGTACTTATAAATTTAGAGTAACACTGAAAGGGAAATAATGAAATTATTGTATTAATGTCAATTAATACAAGTTCAGTTATGAATACCTATGAATTTTTTATCTATTTTATCTGTTATGTTACATACATTTTTCAATTTAAAAGTGTTTTATTTTGTGTGGGTGAAATTCTTCCTAGTTTACTTTCTGATTTTGACTTGAAGTACTTGTTGGTATTTGATGAAGGTACTGTGACAACAATTCACAGCTTTGTCAGTGCAATAATGCATAACAGCAGAACTACTTTATATTTTTAAATATATACATAAAGTCTACACAGACTAAGTGCAAGGCTGCTGTGTAATTTACTTTATAGTAAAACCCAGAGGTACCACTGAAGATTAGGCCTGTCATTATGCCAAACACTGTATAAAAAAGGCTTGATTAAATGCTCATTGAATTCAATGGGAAAGACGTCTCAGATAGACATGGTTCTTGTTATTAAGACTCTACATCCAAAGTGAGTTAATACCCTAGCGTGTACAATTCTTATATATTTATATCCAGCTTAAAAATAACCATAAATATTAAACTTACAAGTGACTATAAATAAATACAGACATAAAAGTACTACTACTTCTTATTAAGTTATAGTTAATTGGTTGATACATCATGGAAAAAAATAAACAATATGAAATTCCAGTGTCTTACGGAACTATTAAGAAAAGGGAATTCCATTTGTAAAGAAGGACAGGTAAAAACAGCAAAACAGACCCACAATTTGTCTGTAAGTTGTCCCAGGTTAATTCTTAATTCATATGGCTCAAAGAGCTTAGTTTTTTTATAGATGTCTTGATTAATTGGACTGAAATTTTCAGTTTGTAAACACATGAAAAATGCAGTAATTATAACACAGTATATTATTTTAGAGAAACCAACACATACCCAAGAGCAGTCAGCCCCAGCGGAATTGAACTGACTTAATTATATTACATTGGACCAATTATCATTACAATGGCACAATTCTCTTATATCTATGCAGAGAAGGTTTGAATGATTTTTCTCATTGAATGAAGAAATCGAATTAAAAAAGGAATAAATTAGCTCTGACTCCTCCTGTTCTTTTACAGAATTTAGTTCAGACCTTTATTTAAATTCTTTTTTTAAGGAGAAAATAAACAAAACAAAAAACCCAGTTCTATTACTGAACATAATTTAATCTTCTTTAAGCTTGATTGCAAATATTTTATTCTAAGAGTAGGTGTGTTTAAATTAGTTTCTTTTTTACTAAACTTTTAAGCCAAATTCGCTTCGAAACTCTCCAGCTCACTGACTTACATATGTATTTCTCTGTACTTATATCGAAAATTTGTACGAAAAGGAGGGAGTAAGTTAAATACCATGATGATTCTGAATAGGTGAATTTGCTTTTTGTGCATTGCATTTACATTTGCAATAGCCTTCAAGACAGCCATAACTAATGAATTTAAAAGTATAATTTACCTGTTGCCTAACAACAGGTAAAACACTTGTCTATTCCTAACTTTGCTTGCTTGCAGCCAGTTATCTAAGATCCTGCAAATAGCATAGGAACTTACATACCATTAAGGTCTGATTCAAAAAGGAGTGAAATTCCATAAATTCAATTAGGTAAGCAAACTCTCTCTTGACATTAAGGAACTTCAATAGCTAATCTCACACTATTTACTCCAGAAGAAGGGAATGGACGATTATATTATGAGTTTTACAACCTTAGAGACTAAATTAGGATATTAAAATTGTATTAACTTACACTGGAATTTGTATATCATTAAATATGTATATCATTAATTTTTTTTTTTAAATATGTGAATTAAATATTATTTAACTGGTCAAACCAAGATTTTACTTCTACTGTAACAGTCACTGTCATGAAGAAGAACAAACATCATTTCATTGCGAAGTTTGAATGTAACAAGAAAATACCCACTTTTTGCCCTATATTGGAGAACTTGTTTTATAAGATTCTAATATAGTTCCCTTTTCATACAAGACCTAAAAATTTTAACAGAAAGTAATCTGAGTGAAAAGGTAAACAGAATTCTTTAAAACAGTTGAAGAATTAGAGAAATATTAACTAGTAATATTTACAGAATTTTTAAAAATTTAACTACAAAAGTGAGCACAAAGCATTGTTTTGTTCAGCAAGATTTTTATGCTTTTCTGAAAAGTTAAATACATTGATTAGAAGCAGTATGTTAGAGGTATTGATACAGAGGCTAGAAAAATGTATATGTATCTGCAATGAGAATACAAAAAATGTATGTAAGTAAATACAGAAACTTGTCTGTAATGTGTACCATAGTTCTTGAAACACTTTCAAATCTTTGAACTCCTCCATATCCTGGTTCAGTGAATGCATCAAGGGATACTAAAACTGGAGAAATGCCTGAACAGCATCATCATCTTCAAGGCAGCCAGGTCTCTGCACAATTCTCCTTCAGGATTCTCGCTAGAAGAGGATGAAAACGGGAGAAAAAAATGCAATGATGTAGCAAAACAGACACCCAAACCAAGATATCTAATTTTCAATGCTATTTAAAAGTCTGAATTCTACTCACCTTCTCCTGAATTCCAAACAGATTCTTCAGCTTTCACCTGACTAGTCCTGATTAACTACATCTCATAGTGCTCTGGATGCTCATCAGTACTGTCTCCTTGTGCAATTGCGTTAATTATGCGATGAAAAAAGGGGATTTGTCCCTACTATTTCTATGATAAACAAACACGTTGTTGACAGGAAGTCATAGAAATATATAGTATTCTCATCAGGGAAATAAAACAAATTTCAAAATAAGGAATTAGTATGATGCATGAATAACTCGCATGCTAAGTAATATAGTGAAATAATAGTAACTATTTGTACAAAGGTATACAAAACAAAAATCCAAAGCAGCCGTAATTGTGGCAGAAGCAACTTTTAAAATTTATTCCAAGTAAGCTTTGATACTTATTTCCATTTGCAATAAATGAGAGATGTTTGAAAGCAAATTTTGACTACAGTGCACAACTCACATGCTATGATGACAGCCTATGCAGTGTTTTAGCATATGTAGACCAGACTACAAGTAGAGTCTGACCAAACTTAAGAAGGCAGACCTGGCTAAGAGTCAGGAGTCACGCTTATTAAACTGAACTCTCAGGGGTATCATGCAATCAGAGGTCACAATCGAGGCAACAGAAGCAATGTCACGATATCAGAGAAAGGGCCAATTCAGACCTGCTCCCTGACAGGCAGTGAGGTCACGGCTTGCGGCAAATAACTGTATTAAAAGGGAATATTCTCTGCACACTTTTAGAACTGTCATCTGAACAAACAAAGTCAGGTCATTGGTAGGTTAAATCAGAACTTTCTGCCTTAGTAGCACATAGGTTCCTTTCTTTTTACATTCACTACTAATTTCTCAATTACAAAATATACATCAGCTACTAAAGCAAATTCTCAGTAAATTTAACTTTGAAATATGAAGTAGTGTTTGAATTTCCCCTTTTTAAAAGTTAAATTCTATTTTTGACAAAAGATATCTCTGGTCTCTTCATAAACCGAAAGTTACTAAGCTTGCTTCATATTAGAAAACCAAGAGCATGCAAGAGCTTTAGGGAAATGACTGTCCACGGTCAGTTCTTAGTAATCCTCATATTCAATCTGCATTTGGAAACCTTTAAAAAATTAAACTTCTTAATAATCTGCTTGTTTAATGATTATTGTGAAAGTGAAATAAAGTTTTTTTGTCTGGCTATTTGGATTTCTTTATCTCATTACCTGGACTGGATTATCTACAAGATGCTACAAATGTAACAATTAATGAAATTATAACCATGTTGGATTAGTTAACCTGACAATAAACCTGCAAAACAAGAACTATTCTAGACTGTCATGTAAATAAAATTATATTTAAAAATATTATCTCTGTATGCAGCCTTTCTTAAGAATATGAGAAAAAAACCCTGGAAAATTCAGTATTTCTACCTTTTTTATACACATAAACCAGATAAAATAAGATAGAATATCTGAATTGCACCCACCAAAACAGTACAAACTTATGAATTTCAAATAACTGCTAAAATGTTTCTGTATTGCACATGGTAAGAACTGAACTGTAAAGCTATGAAATTGGAAGATGTACATTATAGAACTAACACAGCACAGAAGTTACACAGATATCACTGCATGATTGTACATTTTTATTAATACATTTGAGTTCCTTGCAATTCTTTGTAAAACTATCTAAGTCTACTATATGTACTATTTTACGGATTACATGAAACTTGTAAAAGGTGTAAGACTTTGGTATAAGAGTTACTACTGAATAGCATAAAATTTTCAATATCTAAATTTCAGTTTTAGAGTCTTGTTTTAACGTTTTGCTTGAAAAATTTTGCACATCTTTACCAAAATATATTATGTACCTCAATCACAACATTATTACCTATAAAAAAGGAGACCTGTATGTGCATTTAGTATTGAACACACGAAAATGGCCTTATTTGAATGATGTATATCTCTGACCTCTTTAATAGTATAATTCTCCATAACACCATCATTCATATTACAGAATGGGGAAAAAAGAATTCTTTTATAAGAAACATTAATCAATTACATTTTCAAATCAATGAAAAGCTCTGGGGTGAAAGCCTTCCTTTAATTCTCCTCTAAAAGTACTTAAAATATGCAGAGGCATTGCTGTTAAAATGTATAGCTACAGGAAACATTTCTTTAGTTGTGATTTAAAATATATCATGTTGTCCAACTGAAACATTGTTCATAGCTCCATATCAAATACAAATTCTTCCATAAGATGAACATTTGTGCAATGCAACAATCATGATATTTTATGGACATAAAACATCTATTTTCTGTGGCCTATATTAAAAAAACATTTGCATACCAATATGATTTTAATGCTTGAAATACTCACTTCGGAAGATGCTTGGAATATATCTGAAAATGCACTTTTAATGATCTCTTCATTAGCAATTGGTTTTTTGAAGTGTAAAAAGAGTATTGGACATTGTTCAGTAAAAGCAAAACAAATAAACAAACCACTCCAATCTTGACTACAGTCCCCAGGCATCCAAACAGATGGCAACAAATTCAACAATTACTTTTAACTAGATGTGCTGAATCCAAGTGTTGTAACACTTTATTTTAGAGGAATTTAGGCAAATCTATTCTTTCTTTCCCCCTCCAACCAAATCCATTTGGATTTAAGTTGTTGCTAAAATTATCTGTCTTTTGCACTCTAAGACCTGGGTCACAACCTTACTTAGGGACAGGAAATAGTTATCAGGTCACTGAATGGTCAAATGAAAAAGGATTTGAAATGCTTCGGTACTCAGGGGTCTTATTCATGCAAAATGATTGCCTTATGTAGTATTAAAAGCTGTGAACACGGAGTCAACTTGTTTACATACATACTGGCTGAGATACAGATACCTACACTACCTCGCTTTTGGATATAAAATGTCAAGGAAAGGAGAAAAGAAGAGAGGTAAAATCTCAGAAGATGCAAATAAAACTATTTTAACTACTGTGTTACCTTATTCAACAACGAGAAAAAATAGTTTTGAACCTCTGATAACATTTTGGGTGAAATCTCATTCTCGCTGAAGTCATCATTGGGTAGTTATTAGCAAAAAGCATTAAGACCTATTTTTTTTTTCTTTCTTATATACAGTTCCTCTTAGGCTAAAGACTGGTAAACTACTATGCTATGAAAGCACAGGTGGTAGCCTACACATCATATAACATACAAATTTTGGAACTTCATTGGAACACACACACACACACTGTTTCTAGCTCAGAGACCACATTTAAGTCTGATGCACTAATAAAAGTCCTGATACCACCACGAATTATATCAGTCTGCAAAACAGTGGAGACATGAACAAAGAGATAATGCACAGGAAGGTGAAATGTGTGGTCAGAAACCTTTAACATGTGAATACAGGAACCCTAAAGACCGGAACCACAGTGACAATTCATAACATTAAGTTGATGCGTACCTATGGCAAACACCTCCTGTTCAGGAATTTCAGGCAAATAGAACATTCTTTTTTTGTCTTTTTTAATTGAATGTGAAAAGAAAGAATATTACTAAAAATGTTGCATGTCTATATCATTTTTAAATATTCAGGCACTGAAGTGCATTGCATAAATACACATAAATGATGTTTCACACATTTATTTTTAAACTTGTACCATAATTTCAGGATTGTTTCATTCCACAAATACTGAAAAAATCCTACAGCATCATTGATGGACAGGAGGCTAGAAAATTAGGCACAGATTTTATTTTTTAGTTGTATTTTATAGTAAAAAACTAGGCCACTAGAACTATGTAACTGAAGCTTGAGTGCGTGCACTGTAAGGCCCCTGCAGTCTTTTACAACTTTTCAGCGTACCGCTGTTGTGAACTGGGTTTGCACTCTGCCAGCAGAGCAGCTCTGACCCATGGAGAGCACTCCTTCAGATCAACACTGCCTCAGGCTTTACTGCTTTCTCCAAAAAGTCTTACATTTCAGGCATCAAGTTGAATTTCTTCTGGAGATGATTAACCCAAACCCATGACAGATTTTTTCCAAGATATCCAACTCCTTATGTTTATTTTATCCTGGCTCTTTTTGGATGTACTGGACACAAGTAACCTACTCATTTTACATGTTAAAGGGCTGGTGGAGAGCCATTAATTCCTTAAAATGAGAAAATATTTCAATGCGAGAGTTCTGTTGTGTGAGCTCAAACTAAATAATAAGAAACAAAGCCACAGAATTTTGATTTTAAAAGATAGATCCCCTTCCACACTACACGCTTCTGCAATGCATTTTCATCACATTTCAGGACAGATCTTAAGATTCTCTGGAAATGCATTATTCTGTCATTTTTGTCAGTGCTGCATGGCTTAGAAACTGCTTCTCTAATGTGGCACACAAATTTAAAGCTTGGGAGATATGTAATAATTGCATTTTATTGTAAACATGGCAATTGAGCTAGCAGAATTGCAGCAAGGCCATATTTAGAACGTGTTTCTTAATCCTTTTCAGATCACAGATCAATAAATGATGACTTGATTTAGAAATGGATGTTTACAAACAATGTGCTTCCTAGGAGTTGACGCCATTTATATTTTTCCATTGAAAATACCTGATTTCTACAAGAGGAAAACAGCCAACACAAATTATTAGCTACAGTACAATGTCCTTTTAAATGCTCTTAAATAATAAACAAGAAAATATGTAAAGCACAGAAACAGACAAATATTAGCATTCCATTCTCAGTACCTTCTCTTAATTGTAAGGCAGATACTTAAAAGCATCAGTGATTCAATACAATACAAACTCTATTTAATTATCACATATACTTTTCCTTCAATGTATTCATATTTTGTAATACAAAAAAATCTAAGTTGATCATTATGTAACAATATTTTAATGAGCTCACATAATTAACTCAAAGGTAACCTTAAATTACCACTTTCCAAAGTCTTAAGTTCACATTTTTCATTAACACTAGTAATAATAATCTATAAGAATGTTTTGCAACATTTTTCACTTGAGACTACAAGGAGTTTCATAATTATGAACTATAGGAAAGCTGGAAAACAGACAGCTTTAATTGGGTCCTTGCTATTTATCTTCCAACCACCTGACCTAATCACGGGATCATTTTACCTCTTATTTTTTTTTCAATACAGAAAATAAATGTTATTTCTACTGAAAACTGAAAAAGAAATGAATAAATATTTCCACAATTAAATTTGTATTGGTGAAATCTGTCTTAACATTACTCCCATTATGTTTTCCTTAGTCACCAATGTGCATAAAATGACAGGAAATACACTACTGCCAATTAGAATGACAGGTTCCCAAACTACAGTAAACCTATCTGGACAACATAGTCCAGTGCATTTCCTGGCATTGGTCATTGTGTGCATTCCTGGGTGAAGTCAAGCTGTCTTGTTTCCACTTCTTTGAAGTTTGTAGTACAGATGTGCCACTGACAAATATGGATATGACTAAAAATAAATGTACTATATGTGCCAATAAATCACTTAATCTACATAATTAATTAGAAAACAGCCTATGAAATTCTGAGAAACTAAGTGAATCATATAGAAATTATACTTGGATAGTTTGACCGGACTCTGTTGATCTGCTGCATTCTTCCAACTTGCTCTGCAGATTGGAATCCAGCTTCCCATTCCACTGAACAGAAATTATTTGGATAACCCAACAAAATAGCTTAGGTAGATGGATTAAAGAGGACCCCAAAAGATATACACTGTTTCCAAAGCTTGTGGCAAAACAACAGGCTAGGCCTGATGGCTCCTTCTTTAGTTTTGAGCTGCTGTACTGGGACAAGGCACCCACACCGTTGGGTTTGAAAAGTAGGTATCCTTCCTCTGTGTAAATGAAATTACAGACCCTATAATTACAGACCCACAGCTGGCAGAGATGCACATTCAGCCAGGACTAATTGGAACTTCTCAAGAAAAGAGCAGGAGTCAAGGATAGTTTCTGCCTTCAGTTCCTGATCTACTTTATCCAAAACAGTCAAGATTATTTTACGATAAATCAGTGACTGAAATAGCCTCCAGGCAACAAGAGGAGAAGCAGTAATAAAGCTTTCTAAAAATATGCTTTGCTGCAAAATAGGAAATTATGCAAATTATCTGTGTTCCTCATAATGTTTCCAAATTTTGAGACTTTCGAAACATCACTGTCTACAAAACACACAAAAAACTCCAAGAACATTCAATAAAACTGTAAGTAGGCGTATTTTATTTATCAGCTAACTGGCACTAACTGAAACTCAACAACCATGCTGGAAGCATAATCCTATCACACCAAATATAGCAGTGTAATATATATATAATCCCAGGAAACATCCAACAAATCATCAGAAGTGGAAGTACATCAGGTCACCCTTTCATCTGTCTTCAGGTTTTTGATCAGGGTATAGTTTCTTAAGAGAAGCAGTAACTACATATTTACACTTGCATATTCTGTGGCTTACATTACAACCTACTGAAGATAATGTCACAATATATAATTATGATTCAAAACTATTATTTATTTCAATAATAGTTTTAATGAATCTATATTATACAATCACCACATGCACTAAATTCATTTTAAAGAAACTGAAACAGCATCTAGACAGAAATCATTAGGATTACAAAACTTACATTGATACTACTGCACGAGACCGTAGTTGTTCATAATTTATTTTCCGTTCAAAATATACAAATAAAAAAGCATAATTGCTATGCTTATTGAATTCATATACTGACTTATGATATATGCATATGCATTTGTGTGTATACATGCGTGTTGTATGTATATGTATTGACACATACACATATATAGACACACACATGCACACTAACACATATTTAATTACATTCTCATGGTTCTTGCCTTCACGTGTTGCTTGTATTTTCAAATGTTAAATTCTCATCCGTTGGGACAATGTTTCCTCATGCTGTTGATGAAGCGTGTAATACAATGGGGTTTGTCTCTGACTAATTTCTGTGTGCTATTGTGATACAAATGTGAAACAATGATCTCCTGTGGGGATTTTTATAACATCAGTGAGTAAAGCACAATGACTCTTCTAAAATTTAACAGAAATTTGTGATGTCACTCAAGTTTTGAAAATGTATTTTCCTACAATGTGTACATCAAATTAGACATACATGAATTCTCCCATGGGATTAAAGTTATGTACAGGTTTTCAAAACTGGATATCAACATTTTGCATATCAGCTCCTCAAAAGTGCTCTCACTATGATTAGATATTGCTTTACAGATGCTGTATGAAACAACACTGTCAGTGTGATGCAGAAGCTTAGGCGAGAAGGCAAATTATGACAGAATATAACCTTTATCTCAGAAACATACAAGCATCAGATATTAAGCTCGCTCCTTTTCACTATTATTATACCTCTAATTTTTTTATTCTTTTTTGTCTTATTTGTCTTTTTAAACACAAACTAAAGACACAATGAAGACGAAAGACATTCATTGTACATTTTAACTAGATTATCTCTTCAATATTCACTATCATGATGTGTTCCAGTTTGAAAATCTAAAACCATTCTAATTGTTTCACTTCCGAGGGCATCCCCTTTCAAAAGTAGCAATTCTGTTATTTAACAGATAACATATGTGTACTCGCTGGTGATGTTATGGTTTCTCCCCCCATTTCCCAAATTAAAGAAATAAAGCAGGAATATTTAGAATGTGCTCTTTTTTTTTTTTTTTTTAAAGATTTATTTCGTGGTTTATGAAGGAGATGGATTGGAGTTCAAATTTTCTACCAGAGCCCTGACTACCAGTCTGTGAATGTAAACGGGCTTCAATGGAGGAAGTTTATTTCCACCATGCAATGGACTGGTCTGTGTACAGTGTCCACAAGATTTATGGATACAGAGTGAAAGCATTCCACCTTCTTGTTACAGAAAGAACTCATCGCAGAACAGACCCAAAGAAATCTATTCCAGCCAAAAGAGGAAGAAACGGTCAAAAGGTGAGAGAGGGGAAATGGTAAACCAGCTTTTCTGTGAGTGAGGGAAGAAATGACTGATACCACAACTCCGTGAAATCACCATGCAGGTGCTTTGATTTGTAGTAGATAACATGCAAAATGTTACCAAATTCTAAATTTAGAAACTCTTTGTTCTGTCTGATGGTATCTCACATACACATAAATTAATGCTCTGTGCTGCACTCTGGGTTCTAATCCACAACCTAGTGTTTTCTGGCCATACCATATGAAGTAGGAATGCCTCAGGTAGAATGACAATTTTATATTCCGGTCAAGCAGAAGAGTATTGTTTGTCTTCTTGAAGGCTCAGTAGATTGCATGTAACCACCCAACAGAAGACTGCTGAAAAAAAATCTGTTTATTAGCTGGCCAAAGGAGTACAATGGTCCTTGATAAAAAAGATTAACGAGAGCGCCACTACAGTGCTTGCCTTTTGATAGCTAACCTGCTATGGTGCATTCTCTCCATGTATTCAAAAAGTAATTTCAGTAATATTTAGAATGCATATATTGGCTTTCCAGAATGAAGGGAAATGTCTCCAGGCAGGAACAGATAAACTGGTGGAAAGCAAGCTAGGCTAAACCTACACTGACTTTAGGATACTGAGCCTGGGATCAAGCTTATCTCTTTGACGTGGCTTTGAACATTCACACTACACTGCTTGTAGGCTTTGGGCATCCAGGGTTTTGCAGGCAGTCTGCATGTCCTATTTCTTCAGCATATGACGCATTCGGGCATATAAGCATACGCTACAGGAACAGACACTGGGAATGCTAAGCCCAGCACAGTATACTCAGACTCTCTGTATTCTAGGTAAATCCATGCTTGGATCCAAGGAACTAATAGTGCAAATATTTTTCCTCTTCATAATTCACCAAGAATTGTTTCCAACCTAATCTGAGTATGGTCTCATGAATGTGAGGCAAATTTGGACTTTCATATAGCTATGTTAACTGCCTGAATTGCAGTTCAGGTATACTCAAATTGATTGCACACGTGTCTCAGAAAGCTTCTAATTTCTACCCTCACTCAGTGAATGTTAATATAGTATTTTTATTTTTATTTTTTATTTTACTTTGTGGGATTGCGAGTAAATCAGATAGCATATGGCTATGTCTTTGAAAAAGATAAAAGGAAAGAGCTGACAATTTTCTGAGCAGACTATTGATTTGCAAAAGGAATCAAAACAGTCTAAAACCAATGTCCCTAGAGATGCTCAGCTTCTTACAACAAGAGTTATTTAAAATAGACTTGACCTTATTCTAGCTGTACTGAAACCAAGGAGAGTTTTAATATTAATTTTAACAGTAAAAATGCTACATCAGTATTTACATGCTTTTGGAAAGCCAATTTTATATTTACATGTTGGAGATTCTTTTCTTGTCTTCTGTCAAATGGTGAGTTTTTAGTGAACGTTTATGAAAGTAACTTCGTAAAAACATGATAATGTTAATCAGGAAATAATGGCTAGCTTGAGAAAAAGTGACAATGAGTGAAGAATTTGAAGTGACATTTCATTTACAAAATTTTATTATTTGTATTTTATACCTCTGTGACATGCTTTGATGTTTTTTATGATGAAGATGTAATAATAATAAATAAATTAGGCACTGTTTCATTATGAATTAATCTCTAGGAGCCCCCTCCCCAATTAACTGAAATTGAAATGTTTCACTTCTGTAACTTGAGATATTCATGAACAGATAAGAACCTTAAACTCCTGCCGCCTTCTATTTGTGCATAGTGTTTTAAATTTCAAGTAGGCTTGCTTAAAAGACATTAGAAGATATACATGCTTATATGCATGGAGATAAAGTGAAATACTTGTTCATACCTTCAAAGCAACCAGCATTTCTAGGCTGTGTCTTCCTTGGTGGTATCACATGGAGATGTTTATTTTCATTGTTTTTGAACAACGCCAGGCGCACAGCTGGGTCTAGACGACAAGAACAAGTTAAAATCAAAGGTCAGACCTAGCTCATTCATTCCTTCAAGCAGTTTTTCACCTTTTAGCCATTTAATAAATGAAAATACCTTTAAAAGTAGGTTTTATATTCACAAAGGATTACACTTTCTAAAATAAAACAATATAAACACATGCGCAACTAAGAACCAAAGCCACTACTTTGCAGGATTTTAATACTGTTGATGTTTTAGCTAGCTCATCTCCAAATAAAAATAAATTCTAAAGCACATACTTCAAGAAAATACTAAAAAATCTGATTTTAAAGCTTGAAATTAATGCAGAAATATTAACAGAATATATGTCAAGCACTGTTTCTGAAAGCTTTGGTTCTGATTTATTCAGAAGTCTAAATCAACTCATTTATACCTAAAAAATGTTAACAGGAGGCAGTTTATTTTTCAAGGCTAAACGTGCAGCTGATAAGCTAACCTTCTTCCATGGTCCATCCTTATTGAAATAAAAAATACTCCAAAAGTCTATAGTTGCCCAGAGAGGTGGTGGAGGCCCTATCCCTGGAAACATTCTATGGTTCTATATGCCTCAGTATGAAATCTTCATTAGTTTCATAACTGTGATTTTGAAAAATTTGCAAAAAAACAAAGAAGAGCACAGAACTGTCTACAAATCTAGACAACACATGTTCCTAGACCAGAAAAAAAAAAAAGTTTAATTAACAAAAGCTAAACTAATGCAAACCAAATGAGCCAGGAAAGGTGATTTTCATGCACTATTTCTTATGTGAAGGAATAATTGTTTGCTTGACATAGAAGAAAAGTAGGAGTTTAAGGGAAACAGTGGGTTAGAAAAAATGTGAAAATTCTATGCACAGTGCAGAATAAACCAGTCAGTTATTAAAAAAAAAAAAAGGATTGAGAAGAATGTAGAAACAAAAGCAACGATATAATGATGAGCAAAAGTGTACAGGGTTTTGCAGGCATGACACTGAGCACGACAACATGAATAATAAAAAGCCTAAGGAAAAGTCCAAGAAATATGTTTCACATGGTTAAAACAACAAGACAATAGCACAAGCACACAAATACATCCTCAGTAATAACTGAGAAACAATGAGGCAGAAGAGGGTTGTCTACAAAAGTGACTACAAACTGTGAGAAAAGAGTAGAAATTAACAAAAGTAAAGAGGGAGAACAGCAATAGAACTTAGCAAGAAAGTAGATATGGCAAGGAAAGGATCTAAATTTTCACAAAGAATGCAAGCGTAGCAAAAAATGAGTATGTGAGACCCTGCCAGAACAGATAGAGCAGGAAAACAGGAGATGGAAAGACTCAAAGAGCATTCAGACAGAATAAATTTACAGGACTAATTATGGCTGATGTTTCTTTTGAACTTGTTACATGACCTTGTTGGTGATTATTGAGAGCGTTCACAAAAGCATCTATAATACTGCAGCAAAATAAGGAGCTTTTTTGTTTGTTTGTTTGTTCCCTTATTTATGGAAAAAAAGGATTAGATTACCCCGTTAAGTTAGTGAGCAATTTCTTATTAAGTTTAATAGAAATTCATAAAGTTGGTTCTGACTAGACCTCTACATTTGCAGTAGACACTTCAGTCACAAACTAATGGAACATAAAGGGATCCTAAGAGCTCCACTTTTTCTCAGAGAATGCTCTTTTGACACAAGCGAGATGCCACAGACGTTGTGTATCTTAGCCTTATAAACCCAGAAAAAATCTCTAATGGGGTGTGGATTCTTTTAGAGATAACACATTGACAAAACACATCAAAATGTTACAGTATTCTTGGTCAGCCCATACTGCAGCAGCCTTTGGTTGACAGAATGTTCTTAACGGTGCTGACCACTCATAAAGCAGCAAACTTGACTAACGAAGGAATCATGGAAAATATGGATGGGAGTAATTCAGGCCATGCCTTCTTCCCAGGGCAGAATCAGCAATACCTTACACTTTGTTATCTCAAATTCTTCAGAAGAACCTCTCTCATCTTGTTCTATGATGATTATATCTTCCAGATTAATCCAGAGGATGTCCAATTTAAAGTAATTTTAACCCACTTTCACTAACTAAAGTATAAATTCAATGAAATAATCCAAGAAGCCCAGCAAATGATGACTAGGTCCATCAGTTTTCAAGGTAGATTATTAGAATGATTCTGATAATGGGATCACTTTTATTCACAAACTGGATTACCAGGTTTGTAGATATTTTCACTTTGCATAGACGGATAAAGTAGGCCTATTGTGGCATGCCTTCGAACTCAGAAATAAATTTGTAGCAACCTACTGCTCTTCAGGGTAGCAAAAGTTTGGGACAGTAGACCACAGTAAGAACTGTGATAAAAATATTTTTAAACAGTAAAACACTATATTTCAAAAGTTCTCTGAAATTTGAAGTAACAGAAGTTCTAAAAATATTTTAAGTATCTATACTATTGTGTTTTCTATACTTATAAGATACATAGTCATACGACTACTATACACCGATAAAAATGTACTGAATAAAATTTTTTGTAATTACAATTTTTCCAACATCCAGCATACATTGTTGATATGCTACAGGGTTGACAAAAAGACTTCTAACTTTTAGTTCTACACTAGTTACAAAAATAGTGTCTTTCTTCAACAGAAAACCAAAGACAAAGTGACAAAACTGATTAAAACCTCTTAAGACAAAATGCGATTGAGGATTTCCAAACTATTTTTGAAAAACTTCAAATAATTCCTGAAATAACACAGTTTTTTTCTATGTGGGTCTATTGAAATTGTTCCAAAATGTTTCATAAATATCTTTCCTTAATCCTACCCAATTCTGTGAAAACTCCAACCAGTCAAAAGTTAAACTATACCAAGGACTTTTGCGTGAAGTCACACAAAGTTATTAGTCCCAACCTAGATTTTTCAGACATTAATTTGTGCACAAGGATATCAGCAGTACAGAAGTCCATGAACTGCAAAGAGAGGGGAATAATGGAAATTGTTCTTCTAAGAGATTTCTATTGAGTCTTTGCAAAATAACTTAAATAATCTACAGGAATTTAACACCGTGCCAGACTACTTGAATTTGTACCTACCTGGATCACCCCAACCATTGCCTACAGCTCTTTTGTTATTAAAAATGAGTCCTTTTCTTTATCTAGTCCCAAATGTAGGCAATATTACACAGATTACTTTATAATACTAGTGCTTTTCAGTCTCTGAGTGAGCTAGGGAAATTAATTGTGTGTGTGCTTTGATGACAAGCAATCAAATGTTTAAGATTTCACACAGAGAACTGCGAAAGATTCCAATAGTTCAAAATCATACAAGTATCTTCCTGGATTCTAACATACTCATTTAAATGTGGCTTACTAGATGATGATCTGTGCTGGCAATCTAGGAACCAGGGAGGTAATTTAATGCACATTGCTTGGCTGACTCCAGATATAGAAGATAAGTTGGACGAACACAAGAAATGTTATAGAAACAATATGGAAGGAATAGTTACTGCCTGATCTGGCACCATGTTTGCTAAACAACTTCTTGATCATATGTGAAACTGAATAAATTAAATGTTTGTCATTCATTTCTGTTGTGCAATATCTGTAATTAGAAAAACATAAAACATTTCTGTGTTGACTTTAAAGAGTTGATAAATCAAAGTAGCACTGAGTGACAAATGCTTATCTAGATGATAATTCAATTTGTAAATTCATTTGGAAGAAAGACCACATTTTGTTCCATAATTGAACAGCACTTAGAACTCATCCATAGTTGGAGTTCTCAGATGATTCTGCTACAAGGAATGTGCAACAACAACAAAAGTAGTTTGCTTTCTGCTACTAAGAAAATATAGATTAGTGGTCATTTATGTAACGCATAACAAGCAATAACAATATCCCCCAGATTTTTATTCTGACTGTTGTTAATTCAACAAATCAATGTTGTACAGTCAGATCATCTGTTATGGGGTTGTGGGTTTTGAGGGGAGTGGGTTGGGTGTTCTGTGGTGGTTTTTTTTTTTTAATTAGTATTGCATTGCTGTCTTAAATTCTAAACTAGAACTAAATAATATTTGCTGATCTCTCTGAAATATCTTTGTCATTGAGCTCCAGTTCTAGGAGTCAATGCCCACTTCAGCTGCTTTTTACCTTTTTTTTTTTTTCTTTTTCTACCTATGTGGCAGCAAGAATTACCATCTTATCCTGTCAGTCACTGACAAGGGAGCTTTCCTTTGGAGAGGAAATGGTTAAATAAGAAGTAACACAGCAGTGTAACAGAGTCAAGCTGAATGCAAGATAAGTCTTCCAGCCATCTTAAAAGAAAGAGAAGTTGACTTTCAGAAGCTAATACAAAGTCCACAGAATCAAGGAAATTCAAAGTTAAGCAAGAAATTCTGTACTAGTATGCCAAGACATCTTTAGGAGGCTAGGATTGTTATGAGCCATGGACATTCAATTTTTAAGCACAGTGAGGTGCATTAATGTCTGCTGTTTTTGGATTTTTAATTATAATTTCTACAGAATTTTATGCACCCATGATAAACAGGAATATTTCTGACATCATGCCAGATGTATTTGGCTGCAAAATTTCTGGTTTCTTACCCATACTTTTTGTATTATCTTACTGTAGAGTAAAAATAGTTGAAGCAGACACAGCCTACATTTGGTATCGTTAAAATACAGGCCACAACTTTAACTACATGAACAAGCATACATAACTGTAGTGGATTAGGGCATAACAAGCCTTAAGGCCATCAGTTGGTGGGAGTGGTCTACTGCAATAGAAGCATTGCCTGAATCATTCCCCATTATAAGGTTATGCTACTTTAAGCTCTCCCTTGTAATACAAACCACAGGATTCAGTGCACTTGCTAGTATTTTCCATATTTTTTTCACTACTGAGAAGGTATGTGGCCAGACATAATGAGGTAAGATACTTCTCAGTTACTTCTACATATCTACAGTTTAACTCCGTACTTCAGCCAGTCACTCTAGGTTTTGTGTCTGGGCAGTGGAGTACTGTAAGCACTTTGAGAACATTCCAAATGATACATTAAAAAGCTCAACACACATATACCATATTGAACAATCTGAACAAAGTGAATATAAACATATAAAAAAAGTCCACTAGAACTACAACAAAAATAGGATAGCAAGTCTGACATGCGCAATCAGACATTTATGACTGTATTAATTACTACTAACATAAACCTGAAAGCATTTGGAGAAAAGATGAAACACCTAAATAAGCTCTATTCATTAAAAAATGATAGAGAGGCCACCAAATGGAACATATGTAAAAAACTCAGCTGCGCACTAAGTATTTACTATGGATGTTTTTTTTAGGAAACATGGTAGAGTGTCATGGGAAGCTATCAAGATTTAAACAGAATCACTTTAACCTCTTCTCCATGTTTTCTCCCTTCCATAACAATAAAGCCTGGTTTGTTGATTACATGCCTATCTCCCATCCTATTTTTTTCTTTTTTTTTAAACTAGAGATCTTTTTTGTCATATTTAATTTTAGGCATTATACTGACAGTAGAAAAAAATTACTTAGAGAAACACTTTTCTGAACTTTATTTGTAGGTTGAATTTTTCTCTTCCAAGAGAGAATTGTCTTCCAATATTTTCAACACTTAATACAGAAGAGATTTGCAAAGTTATACAAAATAACTATAGCTTGTGATACAATGAAAAAAATTAAATGTAAATAAAGGTACATTTTCCAAAGAAATTTTAGAGTTAGGTCCTATTGTCAGCTAGGCTCTTACACATTTGAACACTTCTTGTAATAGCAGTATTTTATTAATATTTTTATTAACATAGTCCATTAACGTTTGTATTAGCATGCTGTACTAACAGTTGACAATTCCAAGAAAGGGTAATTGACATAAGAAGTATCAGAGAAGAACCAGAAGACAATTACACAGAGAAGCTGGATAAGCATTCTCTATTTCCACAGTGAATATTTAATACAAAAAATATTATTTCATTTCCTGTATATGAAACTGTCATTTTCATAAATAGTTTTTGCATAAGTCAAAAATTTTAACCTGAGATTCCCCTGGGAAAGACAAGAAGCACAAACTGCAGAAATAAAAATTCCACATCTAGAAAAAGAGATACATGAACAAAAAGAAACAAAACCTGTTTCATATAGCTGTCAAATATTCAACTTCAAAATACAGTAGAATGTTTTTCAAAATCTGAATATTTTATCACTGGAACAAACTGATTTCTTTACACACATTTAAACTGAATCACACTCCACCTTTATTCAAATTAATGTTTAATGTTGCGCAAGCAAACTTTTTAAAAGAAAGATACTATTTTGAGATTTAAGAATAGAAACATTACATCAATGTAACCATTTTTTAACTGTTGACTTACCTAAATTTTTATGACTATATTTTTTGGGCTTCATTTTATGGGCCCTCTTCAGCACTAGCTGTGCAGTAGAAATATCCTTAAAACCCCTAGGGGAAGAGAATAACTTACTAAACATTTCACATATGTTACATCAGCTGCATATTATTGTATAATGCATTTTTCAAAAATAATACAAGTGTATAGCACTTCTTATGCATGGTATAAAACTTTCTGAATTGCACAGATAGCTGCAATGTTTAGCATTACATTATTGTAACTTCTTAAGATGGTCTCCCAGACACTTTTAAAAGTAATTACCATAATTTTAACTTTGGTACGAAACAGAGATTCTGGAAAGGTAGAACCTAAAAATAGGAAGCAACTACAGCCAACTGTATCTATTCCTGGAAGTCACTGTGTAAGCAAAATAGCTTAACATACCATTCTTCTGATATTTTCTCTTCTTTTTCAGACATGAATGAAAATTTCTTTTTTTCCTTCCAGTCAGAAAGCTGTGTCATTGTTCCCTTCCCTGAGCTGAAAACAAAGTATAAGATCAGTACTGAAAGGTAGGTAAATAAGGAAGAATCTCGGGTGACTATTATGCAGCCTTTGTTATTCTGCAAGTTGTTTGTGCCTTTTAAAGACACTTTTGAAACTTGGAAATAATACAAAAAATCTATTTTAATACTCCAGGAAGGCTTTATCTTGGACAGTAATAAAAGTCTGTCATCAATTTGAAATGTTTACATTTCAATTACTTGAAGCATATTGCAGTCCTTTCTCTCCAAAAGAATGCAGCTGTGTAAGAAATCCCTTTTAATCTTTATCTAATCTTACAGATCTCTATTTCAATATCTATGTTGTGATACATATGAAAAAATACAAGTTTTATGATTTATAGTCATAGATAAATAAATATATATATATATATTCTTATCGTCTTAATTCTATTAGTCAATGAAAAATAAACCGATTATAATATATTTGGTTTTAATGAGTCAGTAAATTTTAACTCCAGTAGTATCATATTAACCAAAAGTAGAAAAAGCATCAGAAAAAAGCCTCAGGTTCTTCTCCTTTTTTTTTTTTTTGTCAAATCCAAAAGAACTAAATACAATGAAAAAATATATTATTTAACTTACCGGCTATGAAAGTGGGTATTTTCCGCTGAGTATGAATGTGGTCTGTTAACAAACTGCCAAACTTCTTGTGGTGACAATGGCAAACTATCTGAACGTTCACTGGAATTTGAAGGCCTAGAATATTTCTAAATAAGAGAAAGAAAAAGAATGCTGTTGATGATTCCTGTAAGTTTGAGATTAAAATGTGCACATAAACACATAATCTATTACTGTAAAAGAAAGTATTCTTAATGGTGATATGCCCATTACAGACCTTACCTTCAACTAACTAAATAGGGCAAAAAGGTCACTTTAATTATACTTAACATCTCCAAATATAATGAATTATACATTTATAGAACTCCTTTCTTTTAATTCTAGGAAATAAATATTAGTAATAGTATGCTTGTAACAAGAAGAGAAAACTCTATCAAAACAAAAAGTTAAAACTTCAAAGATTATCAAATAAATAGCAGACATTATAGTTCAATGACCTTTAGCTGTTCTGAAAACATTCAGCTGTTGTCACATAATGCAGATCTTAGTATTTTTAAAGTAGTGTGTCAACTAGCAATTTTTATTCCATTGCCAAATGTACAGATGAAGCACATCATCTTTTTTTTCTGCTACTGTGAAGCAAAGTGTTGAAATAAATACAAAATAAAGAAAAAACTAAGTAAATGAAAGAAAATCTAAAAGAAAAATTGCATCTGGAGATGAGGAGGAAGTCTGAGACTTCTAAAAGTAATTATGTTTTTCGAGTCAATAGATTGTCTTATTAATTACCACAGAACAGCATATCCTTAAGGAATGAATAAAGACTGAAGAGCAAGAAGTTTCAGTGACATTTTACCTTTGGCCAGTGCAGCTGGTTTGAGAGCAGGAGTGTTTTTGAAGGGAAACGGGTGGCATCTAGAGTTAGCCATTCCTTCTCTAATGCAGCCTGCATGAATGAGTGAAGTCAAATAGTGCACTGATAAAATCAGTTTAGTTTTGATATCTTTTGCAAAGTCTCTTAAACTGTCTTACATACTGTTTCAAGTGTTTTCAAGTCGTATATCAGAACTGCCACCTGCAGAGCAATCGCATTTAAAACACCTTTGGAGGTTCTGTGGTGTGTTTTATTTTACACAAATCAGATTAACAGCATTTGTGGGTTGTGGGTTTTTGGGGGGCTTTGAGTTTGTTTCGTTTTTTAAATAAGATGCATCCCTTCCTTCTCAAATTCTTATAATTTTATCTCAACATTGTTAGTAAACTCAAGTTATTAAAAAAGACTGCCAATCTCTGAAAAAATACAGACATAAGGTACTAAAGGCCTAGAGAACATGAACAGCTTGCTTTGCTGTTTTTGACTAATTATTTTATATCCAGATGTAGGTGCCTGATTCTGTCAAACTTGCTTTTGTTGAGTTGAACTGAATTGGTGAATAGTTTTCATTGAAATCATGGTTAAAAAAGTGAATATTATATGTACTTATTCCTTCAATTAATCAGTTTGCTTTTTGATATAATCAAATAATTTGTAAACTAAAATAATAGCTTGGAATGAAGAGGGGTGACAGAATTAGGTGCTGACTGGTGTCTCTAGCACTTGAAGGCAGAAATCAGTTTTATTTCATAAAAACAAAATTCAGATTTTGTTTCAAGCTCAACCTGGATACCGCTTATTTTTCTTATATGTTCTTGAGTTTTTTGACCATATGTTCTTCCAATATATTCTGCTAAGTGTGAGAAGTAAATTACTCCCGCACTAAGTAAATACCTCTGAAAAATTTGGCTTCACTTACCCAGGGCTCAGTCACTCAGGCTGTTCTTACTTCACCACCAATGAGCTTGGGGTTCATTCTTTTGAAAACGTCTAATTTATAAAACTTAACTACCTTTCTCCCATTCATAGAATATTTCAGATTGCACTGATTTTTGATCCTGAGAAATTATCCTAACTTTGGATACCTTACTGTGTAGTTTGTGTAAATAGGACTTTGCACAGCCTTAGACTGGTGAACAAGCAGGTCTCCCAAGCCCTTCGAAATTCTAAGAGACAAAGCGACCATATTCCAGCTATTTCAAAAAAGTTACTTCAGGTATGGGCCACATTATTTGGTGACTATTTTACTTTTTTTATTTATCAGGTATCTGTGAACCACTATTGTTGTTTTTCCATTATGACTTAGTTTTTTAAAACAAATTTTCAATAAATCTCTACCTTATTTTAATGTCTTAAAAGGGATGCATGCCTACATCTATGATTCCTTATTCTGGAATTCCCTGTTCTTTGATTACAGTACATTTTGGTTTTCATCCTTTTATTTAATGAATCCGGATAAATTCTATGCACTCAGTATGAACAAGTAATGTCTCTTAACCACTCTTCCCCTTCTTACCATTTCAATTCATGAAAAATATACATTATCCTTTTCACCACACCTCCTCTCTGGTGGTTGTATATGTTAAGAAATCTATGTAAATAAACTGTGAAAGCATGCAACAAATAAAATGTATCACATTCTTTAACTGTTGCATTTACCTACAACCCACTAACCCATCTCTCCTCAGTGATTACTCTTATGCTCACAACCACTAAGTGGCTGATTCAAATAATTTTAATAAAGAAAAAAAAGTTACAATCTATTCCAGAAGCAGACTGTAATAAACCAAAACCCAAAGGCGATCATTTAAGGATGTGAAATTGGTACAGTTCGGACACAGAAGACTGACAAGTTCATACCTCAGTAGAGATAAAGCTATGACATCTACAAGTTTTGCAATTGCCTGGGGTCTATGGGCGGAATGGTCACAATGACTAACTATGAGAGGGGAGAAAATCTGACCAAAAACTGTCAGTGAAAATAGATACTGTTCCTCCCTGAATTTACTCTTCAGATGCACTGTGCAAACGGTATTGCTAGCTTTTCAGATGAGAGTTTTTCATTTATTTTCTACGCGTGGGTGTCCAGTCCAGTCACAGGTAAACTCAATGTCTGCAAAAGAGGTGTCTTCAAGTTTGCTGGTATATAAAGGTATATGAAAATGACGTATTTCTGAAGTACTTTTTTTCCTCCTTTATTTGCAAAAGAATCAATACAGCTGTGAAAGAGCTAGATTTCCACTTTTACAATTTAAATGTCAATCAGGCCACACGAAGAACTACTTTTCCTAGTGTTAGACATCCTGTAGGTTAAATAATTGCTCAGACTGGGAGGGGGAGTGGTCAGGCAAAAGGATCACATGCTGAAGGTTAACCCCGTGGATACTCAATAGAAAAAGGGATAACCACAGCCAGCCATACCGTGCTGTCTTTTCATCTGGCAGAAAGCTGTAACTTTCTCTCTTGGTTCGTAGCAAACATATTTCACTCTGTGGGGTATTTCATTCAAACATCATGTCACTCCAGGACAACACCTTCCATTTCTTTTTAAACTGAACTTCATTTCTTCCAAGGCCTAAGTATTCTTTGTTAAGAATATCTTCTCTATAAGCATAAGTAAGTTTTGACAAACTTCTTTTTTGTAAAAATCTCAAATTTTTAGTTCTTCTAGCTGACATAGGACCAGATCACTTTTCCATGCTTATTTATATATTGTTGATAGACTGTGATCTGAAACTAAAGAACTGAATATTTTTGTGTATTTAGTCTTTTCTTTCATCCAGTCTTTTTAAGAATCAGATTACCCTCTGAGCTAGCTTTTCTGAGAAACTCAAGCTCATGCGAAAAGCTTAGTTTAATGCTAGGAAGTTGAATATCAGTGCAGACCCAGTCCTTCTAAAAAACTTCCAAAGCTAACATAGTATCAAATATTAACATCCTTAACAGAATAATCTATTAGTTGCATCATTATTCCATTTCCAATACCACAAAAATTCAGCTTAAATTCTGCCATTTTAAAGCTATATGTAAATGTGTTGATTCGAAAAATTTAATAAAAAACTGTATACGGACTTTTTTTTAATTAGACTGTTTAGCGGATATACGTTTTACAGAAAATGGACCTCTGAACTGCAAGCAGTAAGAAAAATAGTCTTTATCTCTGAGTTTGTCTCTCATGTTTTTTCACTTATGTTATGTGGTGAAAATAAATAGATTAGCACCCTAATAAAGGTTATTTTAACCTTCGGCAATGCTTCTTTTTCAACCCTGTCTTTATATAAGACAAGAGAATTAGGAAAGAAAGCTGGGCACGGCTGCATTCTTACAACTGCTAAAACCAAACAATGTTTCAAGCCAAAAAAAGTAGTGAGCATCGTATGGATGCCAAAGAAACATCACAACAATAAATTGACCCCAAGAGATTTTACAGACTTATAAGAGCTGGTTAATTATTAGAGTACATTCTTGCAGGAAAATTATAGGACAAACACAGTTGCGTAGGTGTCCATTTATAAGAAGGATATATAGACAATTATTGGAAAAATATCAACATTCTGTCAAGAAAATTTTATTGGGGAATGTGTTCTCCAAATGTGATTTTTCCAAACCGTTTAGTAAGCTCTAAAAATGAAATGGTGTCTCAAATTCTAATACATATATATATATATTTATATTTAATATGTACCTATGTGATTTCTCTGAATATATTTGACTAAAATTAAGGAAGTAAATTATTTCAGAGAGATATATATTATATAATATACAAAAATAAATGCATAATAAAAATTTCAGGGACCAGAAAAGGTTGAATGTATATATGTATCATTAACTGTTGGGGTCGATGTAGTTTGAGAGTTAGCATGACTAGGCCGCTTAAGCGAAACAGTTAGCATAGCTGGACAGGCCGCTGGAAAGGACAGCTAAGAATAAACATGATGTGGGTTAGCAAAAACAAGATGTGT
>Ga0065711_1027852_pt1 | contig 45530 bp, 27 predicted proteins | sample Hoacrofraction12_FD_59098 | JGI IMG/M metagenome (GOLD analysis project Ga0065711, IMG submission 59098) | Hoatzin crop microbial communities from Cojedes, Venezuela - Epithelial fraction 12 v2 (version 2) | ecosystem: Host-associated > Birds > Digestive system > Esophagus > Crop | place... | reverse complement strand
GGGGGGGGGGGGGCGGGGGGACACACGGTGTGCGGGGCCTGCGCGACGTCGCACAGCCTCAGGCGGGTTGCGTTTGGGCTGTGTGCTGCGGGACGTGCGGCGTGTTGCTGTCGACTCCGTTCTCTTTTCCTTCTGAAGGAAAAAAAAAAAAAATCCTGAATAGTGATGCTTTGTTTCTGTGCAAACTCAGTTCTAAGATCACGCATACCGTGTCCTTCCAGGTCGTTTTGCTCTGGCCTTGTTGCCTGCTTGGTGCCTCTTTATCTCTGTAGCTTGGAGCATCTGCCCTCCCACGGCCGAGCTGTCCAAATGACGTTATTTAGGAGTCTCTCTATCTTAGAGCTTTCCTATCCCCCCCAAAACAGCAAGTCAGGTTTGTCTAAGTAGCATTATTTAGGAGCCTCTTTATCTTAGCGCTGTCCTGTCTTCTCAAAACAGCAAGAATTTAGTTTAATTACAATTACTCTAGTAAGTGGAAATTTTACATTTACGGGTATCAATAGCTAGATTAATTTAAGCTGTCTTGAATTCCTCATTCCGTTCGTCCCCTGAGCAGCTTCCAACCTTTCCCGCCTGCCAGCGTGTTGCACGACGGAAGCCTCCAGTGCGGCAGGTGCAGAGGTGGATGGAGAGCACAGACTTCACTTGGAGTTCCCGATTTGTTTTTCTTCAGAGTGAGACTTGTTTGCTCTTGTGCCGTCCCTTCCCCTTAACTGCCCTTCCCCATCCTGTCACTAAGCGTTGCTGTTGTTCTTTTCTTCTGCTTGAGAGCGAAACTCGAGACTTCTGCCAAGGCTTGGCTACCCCCAGGCTGCCCGATGCACCCCGACTGCTTCACGTCCCACTTCTTTCTCCTCGCTTCCTTCCAGTGATGCCCAGCTCTCAAGCTTCTTTTCCTCCCCTCTCACCCTGATTGAAAAGTTCCTGTGCTCTGTCAGACGAGCCGGAAGGTGTTTCCTTGTTTGATCAGCATCCTTTCTCCTCCCCCTTCCTTACCGATTCACTTCACCCAGCTTGTTTGCCAGGTTTGGGTGGCGATTCTGCTGGTTCTATTTGCGTGGAGGACTCTTTCACTCCCCAGGGGGTCAGTGGACCCATGTACAGGCAGACTCTAGCTGGTTTGAAAAGAGAGTGTCAGAATCTATTTAAGTGTATTGATCTTAAATCAGTGTTTTTCAACAGATAAGCTCCTAAATCACAATGCAGAACTCTTCAAAGCATGACTGAGAGAAGCCTTGGAGACTCTGAAATTTGTGCTGACTTTATACATAAATGACATTACATTTTTTAAAACCTTATGTAAGCTTAGTTATCCACATACCTGTTGGATGCTATATGTAACTGTCATTAGGAAAAAACAAAAAAAGTTATTCTTACCAAACAGCGTGCCTGGAGAGCTGGAGGCAGGAAGAACGCAGTCTTTAACAGGGATGGCTATAAAAGCTGCGTGTAAAAAGTTGTTGCGTAACCTGCTGCAAAGTAATGGCCATACCGAGCTTAATCTTGCTACTGTTGTGAGCTCCTGCCCTGCCTCTGTTTTTCAGCAGGGCCTAAATTTTAGACTCTCTTCTTGCTGGCCTCTGTGAGATACGATGTAGTCAAGCAATTTACATATTTATAGAGGAAACAGGAGGATTGCTCTAACTGGCACTTAGCATCCTAGGCTCCCAGGCTTTGCTCTAACAGCCCTTAGGTACAATGCAGCCAACCTCCCCAGTCCTCCCAGTAGCACTGCACGTTGCTTGCTGGCCCTTCTCCTTCCCACAGATAATCTGGAAATGGAAAGTGCTCAAAATGAGCCTCAGCTTCCTTGTATGTCAGAAGTGTTGACAAAAGCCTATAAGGTTGGAATGGAAGAATTCACTACCAATGGTGATAAGTAATTGCTCTAATTATAGCCAAATTAATAATAAATAAACCATATGTTTCAATGGGAATTAAGGAAGATTTAGGATTAGAGTTGATAGCGGTAGTATGATTCAAGGCAGCAGACCAATCGCTGATGAGGATCAGTCAGTATGTGGGTGCTTATCTAATGTATATGAACTAACACCCAGCTGGAAAAAAGGTCAGATCTTTTCATCTGAGTATCAGTACATCTCATTGCAAGTCAAAAAGTCCTGCGTTTAACCTGCTTTGACAAGAGGGTTGCACTAGGTGGTCCACAGAGACCCCTTCCAACCCCTACCATTATGTGATTCTGTGATTTCTGCAGCTATAGGTCAGGAGTTCTTCCAGCCTTAACACCTGAACAGAATCATAGAATCATAGAATGGTTTGGGTTGGAAAGGACCTTAAAGACCATCTGGTTCCAACTCCCCTGCCATGAGCAGGGACATCGTCCACTCGACCAGGTTGCTCAGAATTCCATCCAACCTGGTCTTGAACACTGCCAGGGAGGGGGCATCCACAGCTTCTCTGGGCAACCTGTGCCAGGGCCTCACCACCCTCATGGTGAAGAATTTCTTCCTAATGTCTAGTCTAAATCTGCCCTCTTTTAGTTTACAGCCATTCCCCCTTGTAGTTCTATATGCTTTAGATATAAAGTCTCAGATTCCTATTGAAACAGGACAAAGATTTTCTTTAATTAATCACATGCAGTGTTTTATTATGCCTCCTTCCTCAGTAAGGCACTCGCAGAACATTATAATCATACTTCGCTGTTCCAGGTGAATAAAGAAATAACAATCCACACACCCTGCATTGTTAGGGCCTGATCCAAAAGCCATTGAAATCAATGGAAAGATGTCATTAAATTGAGGACAGTTGCCAGTTTTGTAACAAGCATGATATTACATCTTTGAACTCACTGGATAAGTTTGCAAACAAATTACTGCAATTCAACTGAAAAACTGAGAGTATATACCTTTTGGGCTACAGTTTTTAGCCCCAAGGGCAGGAGATAATAGAGCCTAAACACATGCCTGTGTCAGGATAAAATACTTCCTCATCCAGCTGGGAGAAAGGAATAAATATTATCTGGCAGGATCTTGTTATAGATGGTGATTGTTCAGGTGAACTTGAAAAATAGTCAGTAGTCCTACTAAAAGTCTTGCAAGGAACAAATCTGCAGCCAAAATTGCTTACACAATTTGATTCTTAAAATTAAAAATCCCAATCTGGAGACTTTATCCTGGCTAGGAACTCTTTGAGGCCATTGGGTATATGTCTTATCCTGGATCCAAGAACGAAAATTCCTGCGCAAGTTCTGCAAAGGGTTAAACTTCTCCAGCTCCCTTTTAAATCAAAGGGTTTGGGGATACTCAGATTTCAAGAGGTGTTACTGTTTCTGCGGTAGAAAGACCTAGATTTTTTACATTACCTTCGTCTCTGCCCCCCTAGCACAACAGTACTTTTAATAGATTGGGCTTCTTTTTAAAGGGCTTGTGATTTGTTACCGCTAGCTAAAGGCAATAGTTACCCTAGAACTGCCTCCTTTCACGTCGTGGATATATTGTATTGCTCTATCACTGCACGTTTTTTCAAAAGACTGTTATTTGAAAGGTTAAACTTTTCATTATCCTCATGAAAACCTGTGGGAAAGGAGGAGGGCAGAGCTATGGATTTGGTAGTGACTTGTTTCACCAGGTTGTAATAAACTTAACACCATGTCAAAATTAAAGAGCCTCTGAACTTGCAAGGTCTGTCAAGTGACACATTGCAGCGCTGAACTGAGCCCAAGGAGGGGTGAGTGTGCAAGGCTCCCGGTGCCTCAACAGCAGTGCTGCCCGTGCTCCCCAGGCCAGGGGGACAGAGCTGCGAGCAGGGACGAAGACCATCCGTATTGCTGCAGCAGAATGAGTGTCAGAGGAGCAGAGCCTGCCAACCCGTTCGCAAGCCGGCTGCCTGCTGCCATGCAGACGAGCGCTGGCTGCTGAGGACCTTACCGCTCTGGTGTCTTCTTACACGCTATGTGCCAGTTGTGCCAGCAGCACTGCTGCCTGCTTTGGCATTGTGAATTCCAAAGTGGGGTTTGGCCTTTTCGTTTATTTGTCTTGTTTTCTGTTTTTTCCCATTTAAATCTCCTTGGCCCTTTTCCCAGTCTGTTGGACTGCTGCAAGAGAAAATGATATGATCAGACTGGTGTCGTATGCGTGTTGAATTCCTGGCATATGCATGAGGGAAGCTGTCTCCTAGAGCCAGCAGATGAGGCAGATAAATGGCCAGTGTGGGAGAGTATTGAACACTCAATTGACTTAAAGAAGACCTCAACCCAGATACTGAACTGTGAATGCTACGGGACCAGTGCTTAGAAACTGAATCATTTGGACTCTCATTCTGTGCTTAAGCCAGGGTGAAAGAAATACAGAAGCACACAGGGCAGCGGGCTTGCACTTCCCTGCACATCGTTAGATGCTGCTACAGGCAGACCTCCCAGCAGACCATAGGGCAGACTGTGTCTCAGCCAGCCGCATGCCTCTCCCCTGGCCTGCGACACTGTTAAACAGACGTAAATACCATTTATGAGTAATGGGTAGGATAGTAGGCATATTATCACTAACTTGGGAAGCTTAAAAGACATACATATATTTTTGGTTTCTTTATTTTTTAAATCTCCTACTTAACCATCAGTACAATGATCACAGAGCTGCCATCTTTCTTAGCTAAATAACATGATGCAAGACTTACAAAAATGAAATCAAGCAGATGAGTAGCAGGGTTTTCATCTTGTCCCCAAACTCCAGATTTTTTTTTTCCTATATTCCCTTCTCTGTCCTTCAGCTGTTCACACAACAGTAGTCAATCATTCCTCCATTACACCAGGTTAATTCACTTTATTTCATGGTCTGTCATCACAGTTTAAAAGGTTATTTTCTCTTGATTCTGAGACCTTAGAAGACAAGACTGTTCAAGGAAAGACTAAGGATAAAGAAGGAAGAGATACAGAAAGAAAAGACAGTTTTTAAATTAAGAAGGTGTCAAGGGCACCTCTCATCTTTTCAGTGGGACTCCAGCTTCTCCCGCAGGCAAGGCAAGCACTGAAGTTCAAAATTAACAGATCTAGAGGCACTGTTAGCTAATTATTATTCCCGTCGAAGCAAAAGTTCAAGAAGGAAAATGCTGGTACTGTCAAGCAGCCATTCAAGGTTAGCTAGTTTAAGGAGAAATTCCAACTAAAAGTACTACACATGTGAAATGCTGAAAAACAGAATTAGGGCTTGATGTATTTATAGGCTTCTTACCACTCTGGAACTGCAGAGACGCTGTAACAGGGATGATAACATACATCTTTTCCACCTAAATTCAATTCACAATCAGTACAGGATTGCTTTTACTCTGTTAATTGCTGTGGAAGGTTCCCTTACAAAATTGACTTTGTGGTGCCGGGCAGTTGTCCAGCAAAATGTGACAAACTGTTGCTATTTTCTGAGCATGTGAAAGAAGTTACTGCCTTCCTAGAGGTATTTCTGCAGTGCTGGCCCATCTCCATTCCAGATGCTGTGATGTCCATATATTCCTGTGCTCAAAATCACAGAGGAGAAGGAGGAGGAGGACCTTCTCTCATTGCTCCCAGCGGGTCTCTAGCAGCTCCAGCATTACGAGACCAACATAGGCAAGAACTGATCCAACACAGGATGCCCTCAGGGTCTGGCAGGCACTTGAAGCCTGTAAAAACCCTACACAAAAAAGACAATTAGAACTTTAAAGTACTTTTTCCATTTCTAATAAAGCCTCTGATCTTGAAATAACACTTGGACAGGCTTTTAATGATTCTGTCCACTAAAACTTCAATATTTCTTCAGTCGGTAGCATCCTGGTAAAGAGATGTTCACGTTGTCATCAGAATTGGTTCCTTCTCAATTTTTCCCTCCTCCTCTACTTTTGTCACAGAGTTCTTCCTTCTCTTTTTTTTTTTTTTTTTAATTTTTGGAACTGGTCAGGATATTCTCTGTGAATGACAGAGTGTATCCATTAGCCCTGGCCTGTGCACCACTCCACAGAAAGAGGCAGACAGCTTTGCGAATGGTTTCAGACTCCGAGAATGCAGCATGCTCACTAGTTTCTTGCTCGTGTCTTTATTCACTTTTGACCAAATTGCTTTGTCTGCAGTAAGTGCTAATCACTTCTCACATCATCCTGTCCCGCTTGGTGGCAGGAGGAGAAGGTGGTCTTTTTAATTCTCTGCGCGGTGCTGAGAGTCATAACAATGATCAAGAGGCTTGACTGAAAACAAAACTACTTGTAATAGTAGTGGAATTACAAAAGATAATAACTCTGTGACTTCGTAACATTACTTCCACAGTCCCTTATCAATATGAGGAAGTTCCCAAAGCACAATGCCCGATTTAGGAGTTTGATGAATTCGAGCATCTCTGTCAGGTTCTCCCAAGACAGGTGTTTGAGACAATTGCCCGCTCCGGCCTGGGGATGTTTGTGACAACAGTCCACCCCAGCCTGGGCTGTACACACATGCGTAGCTCCCAGACCAAACTCTTTGTTAGGTTAGTCTGGTTAGTCTTTCTCTGGGTAGTCCCCCAGAAGGAAAGCTGAGGTTGAACTCACAATTCACACACTCTGTACTGTAATGGCCATATGAAGGAAGCATACCTCAGAACGCTGGTGTCAGCACTGAAATTAGGCTGTATCTGGAGGAATTTATGAATTTGCCATTCCTTTTATCAGTTTCCATTGCAGAACTCATGGGGCAATTCATTTCTACTGCAGGTAATGCTCCTCTTCAACAACTGTAAGAAATACCATTTAGTGCAAGAAAGTGTAATTTTTGCATTCTTCAGCCATACAAATCACCACAGCAGCTAAGACTGACTAGTGTTATTCATGACAACTCTTTCCTTAACAGCCTATATCTTAAAATATTTTGTGAAAGCCTAATAGCACTTTTTTCAAAAATTGATCTTCTTATGACTTAACTTGCCCCCTGCATGGTAGAGGACTGTGAGAGCAATTGTTTAAATGCACCAGCTCTAGCTGTAATGGTTACCTAGTGTTATCACTGGTTAAAGAATTCTGACTTAGTGGGAGACACTTCATAAAACAGCAGCATGTATCTCTAAGTGATATTGATACCACCTGATAATCTTTCTATATTTACCATTTTTTTTATTGTGCAGCTTGGGTTTCGCCTCACTAAAATCTGAACTGCCAATATAATTTTCAGAACGTGTACAGAGTTTTATGCTTTAAAATTTCACAGCTGACCCATTATTACTATGATCTATTTTCTCTACTTACACTGGTATGTTAAGTTGTATAATGTAGTCCGACATGATTGACAGAGCCTGCAAGCAGTGGATATTTTGAATCTGGCACATCTTTCTGTGTTAAACAGTGTTGCACATAAACACTTTTTAGCATGAAAAGCTTTTTTCCTTGAAGGGAAGGAGAAGGGGATGAATGGATTTTCATCCATAAGCTCCCAGATCTTGCAACACACAGACCGATAACGTCCTTAGATTGAAGGAATCTGTAAGTCCGGTACCTGGCAGAAAGTACTTTAAAGAAAAAAAAAAAAAAAAGGATGACAATTGTACATCATTTGGCAGCAGGAATAATGCTTTTCAAGCACCTATTATTTTCCTGACACTCATTCCTGGTGGGTCATTCCATCATATGATTGACTACTTGTTAAAACCGTCTAAATATCCAGTAAGAATTTTCCTTCTGGGGCTTTCTTCAGGCTCTGCCTACTTACCTTTTTGATTTCTTTCTTAATACTGTGAAGAAACCTTTCCTAGCCTTTTTAATTGGCATACCTCAGATATTTATAGTCTCCTGTAATCCAGTTTTGCCACCTCTTGGCTGGGCTTATGCACCTGCTCAGTTCCATCTTTCTCTATTGAACAGTCCCTCTGGCCTTTTCATTTCTTGCTTGCTTTGCCCCAGCCCAGCAACACGCGATGCAGTCTGGAATCAAACAGAGGACTCATTTTGCCCTGCTCTTCCCAATGCTGAAAACCAGTAATCTCCGTTTCCCTAATATAAACAAACTGCTGTGTATCTCGTGACATACATCCTAATGCTAGTTCTACGTGTCCAGCACACCCTGGCATTACAGGGAATCCTGTATGTTTCCTAAAGAAAGGTCTTTCTTGCATATACACACACATCCAATGGCAAAGACAATGAAAGCAGAGTTTAAAGTGTGGTCTAAGTGATAACCATGCACAAACCCTGGTGAAATCAAAGGTATTGCACATACTAAACTGACGGCAGAACTTTGGCCGTCTTCTGAAGAATTCGATTGTCCATCTCAGGAACTACTTCACCACATACGCTTTCTAGCATCGTACTGTATAAGCCTACATCATTCTGGTCGAATTACAGTCCAATTGCAAGGTCAAGCAGATGCACAACTTTTCCTCAAACAGAAATGAACTTTCTTTAAATCTACACGTCGTACAGATTTCACTAATCTGGAAACAGTGCTTAACAAGTAGACAGTAAAGAGAAGATTTAAAGATAGTTCATTTTCATTAAATCTGTGCTATGGGACTAATATATTTTACTTCCTCAGTACATTCTAATTTGTGGAATATTTAAGGTCAAATGTCAAGTGATAAACAAAATGACCCAATTTAATAGTTCAATGTTTTACTCAACAAATGATTTTGAATACAGCCTTAATAATCTCACCCCATTAAAATCCGGTTTATTTGAAATACAGTAAATTATACAACCAAACATTTAAGAGTCATTACTTCTTTTTTCCCCCCATGATGGAGGAACTCAGGAGTGACACTGGAGAAGCTGGAGGAATTCAGTCAGAAAAGCACATGGGCAAGTAGTTCTGAACCATATGCATGTATGTATAGATGTGTGTACACACACATATGTGCTAATACATGTATATATACATATATATGTAAACACATACATAATAGCTGCTTCAGAGTACTTTATTTCTCTGCTTATAGAAAGCCTTTCTTTGATCACTAATTAAAAAGGTCCACAACTTCCGTATTTTCTATTTTGAAGTGCACAGTTTTCTGGCAGGATTGTTTTGTGGTAAGAATGTAAGATTTGTCTTCCTTCCTTCCTGCAAGATTTGCAGCATGCCATGTGCATGCTTGTTGATAAGCAGAGCGTATGCTGGTCTTTATTACTAATTAATTATTTCGATTGCACGGCTTCTGACAGTGGGAAATGTGTGACATTTGCATACAAAACCTGTATATATTTGTTATGAAAGCAGTAGTGGCCTATATTCAGATAAAAAGCCAAGATGCATGAGTAAGCTTGTTTAAAATTAAAGTATGTAGGCTGCTGTTATCTTGCTATGGCATCAAATATAAATGGTATAATGCTATTCATCACTTCATTCTTCTAGAGGTTACGGTTTTTAGGTGGCTTAGCTGCTCTGTTTTCAAGCTTACAGATTTTTACATATCTTTGAAGTACCATTTCTCACATATAAACATCCCCAAATAACCCACAGCAGTGGGGTGGCATTCTCATTCACCCTTGGTAAAGCGCTTTACTTGGTAAACTGCTATTTGTATTACCCTCCCCAAACAGGTAGAAGTTTCCCTAATATGTGAAAACATGCAATTTGTTTGAACTAGCATCAGCATTTTGGTACCAGCAGAGCTCTGAGAGATCTAAGAGCTCTCAGAGAACGAAGACAGTTCTCTGTACTCCTTCTGTACCTATTAGCCAGCAGAGGGAGCATGAAATACCGTCTGCGTGTAGCATCTGCTACGCATTAGCAAAATCTAGTTTTAGCTGATATTTCAATGCAGTCATTAAGAGCCCAATCTGGAAGATGTTACTTCTCAGAAACTTTGTGATGAACACTGTTTGCTAGTCCAGATTCTTAACATCATTTTTAGCTTTTGCACCACACCATTTGATTAGCAGAATCTTCCACATGGATGTTGGTCTTTGGCCAAGTCACGCAAAGTCCACTCAGACTGTAAGAGCTATGGAAAAAACAAGCACTATGGTTTTAAGTATGGAAGAATAATTTGAAGACCCAGATCAGGGCTATTCCTAGTTAAAATCTGTTAGCATCTTGCAGGTTTGGCTTTCACACAAGAAGAATAACATAATTTTCCATCCCAAAGTATTGGGGTTTACTGATTATGCCAGTGGTCCTGCTGGTGGAGCTATTGGGGTAAAAGAAGGCAGACGAATTCCTGTCCTGCTGAAGGCTAAGCACCCACAATGAATTTTGCACCCTCGCTTGACAAAAAATATGTGTTTGAGCCAAGCATTGTGCAAAATATTTCTGTTTTCCTCTTGATCTTTAAAATACTAGCAAAGGACTATTTCAGACCCTTACATACGGTTCCCATAATGCCAGTGGCATAAATGACATCAGTTTTTAAAGCATAAAAGGCACCTCATCTAGGCTCAGAAATGTCAGTAGTAATTACAAACTTTGTTTTCAAGTATAATCAATTCTTTATTTATGGTGTGAAATGTTTTTTACCCTTTTGAACTTTTGCTATTCTAAGCCAAGCAATATTGTTGGCATGTTCCTTTAAAAATAATTGCTTCTGGACTGAGAAATTGAATGTCAAGTTCCAACTTGATGTAAATTAAATGGGTTACATTAATAGTCTGGCCCGCGGTAGAAGTGAGTGTTTGGATTCTGGGTTTGACTTCAGGACATGACCTCTTGATCACACAGGTCAGCACAGATGGGGAATACTGAGGAGGTACCGTAGGCTGACGTAGGGAAGAAAGTGTCTTGTACTGATGTATCATAAACTGTCTGATCCATTAAACAGAAGCAATGTCAGACTCCACAGACAATAAAGCTTAGTTGTCATAGGTCGTTATGCTCTTAAAAAAAAAAAAAGAGGAAAATCACAACGATGGAAATCCTCAGGGCTGTCATGTACACATAATCTTCTAAACCTTACTGAATTAACACTGCCATGCCTATATACAGGAGGAGCAGAGTAAAGAATACAAATAATCTTAAATTTTACAGTAGAAGTATGTCTCAGATTTCCCACTTGTACCTGTTATAAAGGATTATTTGACAACATACAGTATTTTAAATTTAAAAGCAGGATATCTATACAGCTAAGCCCCACACTTCTGTGATCTGGTCTTAAGAAGAATTGCATTCATGAGAACAATCATGTTGGCAAGATCAAGCAACACATAGTTCTTCAAGGGGAAGGAACAAGTGAATTGGGGAGAAGTTTAAATGTGTTTTTTTGATTTGAAATGCTATCTCCTGCCTTTAAAATTTACTTTCATTTCAATTTCTGAGCAACCCCAGCTCTCTCAGCCACTCTTCATGACAGATTTTCCAGTCCCTTAATCATCTTCTCAGCCTTTGTTGAACCTGCTCCAGTACGTCCACTTCTTTCTCATACCTGGGGAGCCCAGGCCTGGACTTGACGTGGTCTCATAAGTGCCGAGCAGAGGTGAAGAGTCACTTCCCTTGACCTGCTGGCAACATGCTTCCTAACACAGCCCAGGAGGCTGTCGGCCCTCTTTGCTGCAAGGGCACGCTGCTGGCTGATGTCCAACTCGTTCACCAGCACAGCAAAGCTGCTTCCTAGCCGGCCGGCCCCCAGCATGTACTGGTGGATGGGGTTATTCGTCCCCAGGTGTAGGGTTTTGCAAATCCCTTTGCAGAACTTCCTGAGGTTGCTGAGGTTTGCCCATTTCTCCAGCCTGTTGAGGTCCCTCTGAATGGCAGCACAGGTCTCTGGTATGTAAAGAACTCTTTCCAATTTCATATACACATATGTGTATATATATACAATTCCATTTTAATCATTAATAAATAAAAAAATCACTTCAATGCTTTTGTTGGATAGGACTCAAGAGTTTTATACTTTACTGGCAATGAAGTATCACTGATGAGTCCCAGGTCTACGGTCTTCTCAAGGACACTGAGTAATAAAAATAATCTGGTAAAGAGAACACCAAAATTAATTTTATGTGATATACTATGTAGAAGCTCTTACATGAATTGTTCCCTGTAACATCTAGCTCTTAATTATTCAGTGTTTGCAAACAGGAGGAACAAGTGATAAAGCCTAGTATTTTTATGTCTGCTCATTTGCACTGTTTTAAATAAACTCTGAGGTGACTATAGTAAGGCACAACCTGCTTCTGTTTAGATATCTGGACGGTATTTTTTCAGATACAAGGAGAATTTCAAGGAAGTTAAGCTAGCCTTTTACTGATCACCTGGGTGCCGATCCCTTCTAAAAAAATATTTGAATTAACTTAGAAAAGGACTTCTGCTGATTGTGTAGGGAGAACTGGATTAAGGAAAGCGTGCTCTTTCCCTGGCTGACAATGAACTTTGCACTTTCAAAAAACAGTCTCAGAGATAAGAAAAAACACCTAGTATAGACAGCTAATTTATGCTGGTAATTAACTGCTAGAAATAGATTTGGTGTATCTGATTCAGATTGCTCTCCCACTGCTGTAATTCTTTGAGTCTCGCTGTGTTAACATGACACTATCACAGAGAATCATAATGATCAATACAATTATGGCTGTAGTTACTGTCCTATGGGCACTATTTTTCTTAACAAAGAGGTTTCAGAGTCTGTTATTAGGCCTGTTTGTGAGGCCAGAACATCACTGTAAATCACCACCTGCAGTAACAAATAAAGAAAACTACTTAAATGCTGTACTGTGAACGTGTCTGTACAGCTACAGAAGTTAACTGTAGCACATAAAGACATATAAAAACTAGATTTAACCTAGCTAAATCACATACCTATAGCCAGCAGTCCATGGCAAGCACACACAGTCTCAGCTGAAGTCCATGCTATCCCATTGCCATTGGGATTGTTACGTGACCTAGCAAAAGTGAAGCTAGTTTTGGGTCTCATGCTTCCCAGCTTCAAGATGTGTTAAGCACATGAAACCTCAGATAGACAAAGCCATCATTTAGATAAGTTTTCACACTGCAAAAGAACTGACATTGCAGGTATGAGAGAACTGAACACCGCTGCTGAAGTGAAAAGAGGTATGATCTTCTGCCATTCCCGTTGGCACAGAACTGAACTGCAAAATCACAGTCCAAAATCTAAGGTCTTCTGCATCTATATCTGCTCTACAGCAAGTCACAGCTATTTACACAGGAAAGATAATATACATCAGGTAGAGTGATTGCCTTACAAAAAAATTGTGGAAATGGACAGTTCAGGGTAAAAGACTTGGTTTTCCGTGTTTAAAGTGATAATAAATTATGTGAAAATACATACCGTAGGAACAGAGAAGTGTAATTGTACACAGCATAAATAGAGATCCTATTCATGCTATTCATACAGCTTTGCTGAGCACAGCTCAAAACACACACAGCATAAACATGTTATGTATGTTCACACATTCATATTTTATATTTTTCTATTCTTAGGTCTCCATTCTCAGTTAAGCTGTACAGGCCCTATTAAAAATATGACTTTCTATCCCACTGGCTTTTTCAGTTTGTTTCGATATGGACTGACAATGAAGTTATATAAATACAGTCACTTTTGTGTGTTGTGGAGATTCTCATTGGTTTTAACAAAATGAGAAAATCTTGCAAATGACTGAAATTGTTCAAAGCACCGTTTCCAGTGCAGAAGCCATTTCACACTAGACAGCACAGTGGCTGTGCTTGCCTACCTCAGTTAAAATGAATAGGAAGCAGCCAACAAGAGACAAGACAGAAAATCCCTTTTAGGGGAGACTAGACACAGTGTACATTTCTCAATGGTTGTGTTCATCAACAGCAAGCACTCTTTAAAAGCCCTTAAGTGTTTGTAGGACTGAAAATTAATTTGTTTTCCAATTCCAAAGTGAATCATATGCTCCAAACAGATTTTCAAGTCAGTGAAACATGACCTTGTATGATCTAATTAAACAACTCAAAGGTATTGGTTGTTTGAAGATCCCTCTGGACATACTTCAGTTCAAATGCACACACATCATCTGTATGTACAAGCTCATAAATCTACAAAAAATGCAAATCAGATCATTAATGGTTTGAATTTGACAGTCTTACCACAGTTTTCTAAAAGGTAAAACATGAAAAATTCCTGAATTATATATACTCTTTTTACAACTTAAAGAACACACAAAAAACATCCTGGAAGCAGAACACCAAAGATCTTTCTTTGGCTTGCAAATATCTGATCCATAACCAGGTATACACTAATCAAATTCTCTAAACCCCACTATTCCAATTTCTTCTCTGGATGATGCCCTGACCCTTTCAGTGGAGCACTGAACCAAATGATAACCTTCAAAAGTCCCTTTCAATCTAAATTTTTCTATGGTTCTGTCTTAATTTTATACATTTTGTGAATTGACTTCTCTCTGCTTCAGCACACATGATTATCCTTATTTAATTACAAAAAAAAATATCTATGACTGTTTTTTTCTAATTTTTTTTCAGTCTTTTGTCTTTGGCATTGCTCCTGTGGTCCCCTTTCTCCCCTCTCACTTTTACCTCCTCTGTGTAGACCTTATTTCTGATCTGCAATCTTTCTAACATCCCTCACGTTCCCTGTATAGGTTAATAGTCATACACATACACACTTGCTCCTCTTACTCCCATAAATGCCTGTGTGTCTAAGAAGAACGCTATCTCGAATGCCAATACAAGCGTCTTTGGGGCTACCACTGATTCTTGTATTTCCATGTCCTTTTTCCCATTCACATTTTTCTCTCCTTTTTCATTTGTTTAATCGTTTAATCTCCAAAATCTTACCTGCTATTTTCTCTGCTTTCTTAATGGTATCCTCCATAAATCACCTTTCTCCACTTTAACCTGTCACGCCCTGTAGTTGTGCTCTCCCTCTTCTCATCAGCCCTTCCTAGCTCGTATCAATGACGTGGCCACAGCTATACAGCCAGAAAATCCACTCAGGAAGGATGCTGCCTGGGAAAACGGGGCTGCCACAGTTCGATTTTCTTTCTTACCTCCATCAGTGAAAGGCAACAGCAGCTGCCTCCTTGCCTATATATAAAGCTGACTCTAGAAGTAGGGAAATGAAAGGAAAATGAGTGCCACACAGGGACATATTTCTTCACCAAGTTTTTCTTTACTCCAGATTCAGACTGGACTAATCCTACAATTGGATCCACATGGCTGGCTGTGTTAATCAAAATATGGGATGAAGGTGTAGGCTACAAGCAACAGTTTTGCCATGCTGCCCTTCTAGGGCATGGCCCCTTGCCATTCGCTGGCGCTGTGTGTCTGACCTGGGGCTGCGCTGCTTGCCCGGCTTTGCCCAAGGAGCACTCAGCAAAAAGGCTGGCTTATCTACCCGGAAGCTGAAGCCAGTGCTTACCTCAGTCGGCTGTTTCCAATTTTTATAAAACAAAACACACCCCATCTCACTAAACAACTAATCACCTACACCATGTTCTTGATTTTCTGGGGTTTTTTTTCAAATTCAAACTATTCTAGGTGTGACAAAATATGTGAAACAAGTGGAAAAACATTTTCAAGTACTTTTGCTCTAAGAAAACCTTTAATGATTGAAGAGATTAAGGGATTTGGAGTTCTTACTACTTTTAAAAAATCCATTTTTACTGAAAATTCAAACTAGTCTATGAAGCTTCAGGCCAGCAATATTTAAAAAGCTTGAGTTACAGCATGCCATTCTGAATGTAGCACATTATGAATTCCATATCCCTCAGCTAGAGTGACATATTTAATGATTAAGCCAAGTCACTCAACTCTATTTCTATTTTAATTTTTTTCCTAGCCAGTATTAACTTTGTGTTTCCATATATTTCAAATGGCAAGAGGGAAAACAGCAGAATAGTGAATTTGTCTGCAATAAAGGAATAACTAGCAAGGTCTTACGACTTTACAAAATTAGAGTTCTGTGTGAAAGGTATCATGTGCAAATTCACCCAACGTTAGCAAATGCTTATTATCCTACTATTTTAAAGTATCCAATTTTTTGTGTGCTCCAGCTCTGCCCTGTATTCTGTGCTTCATTTTACATGAGCTTTTCCTGCTAAGAGAGCAAGAAAAATTGCCATACTAGATCGGATCACTGGTCACATGAAGTTCAGTATTCAGTATAAGCCAGTTCTCTACTGAAGAAAAGTAGGAGAAAAAAAATCCATTTCAATACCCCTCACTTGCTCCACACTGATGTACATAAGAGTAAAACCTCCTTCCCGACTTCCATGCAACTGATTTATGCCCAGAAGCATGAGTTTTAATTACAGTCACATAGAGATAGTCAATTTATTTCCTTGCGCTTACTCATGAATGTGCATTTCCTCCTTCCAGGAAAGAGTAATTATCTCTTTGCAATTATCAGCACAGATGTGGCAAAGTTAGAATTGTCATGATTGTCTGCTAAGGCCTGGAGCCCTGAAGAATATATGCTCTGCCAGATCTTTCCGCTGGATTCAGGATTAATGAGTCCCTTGAAAAAAATTGTTTCTGCCTCAGGTAGGATTTTGGAAGACATGTCCAAAACTGTAAAATATAGGTGGAGGAAGCATTACTGCAAACTCTTTGTGTTTATCTTCCATGAAACATATTCTGAAATGTATGCTACAATTTGAGTTTCTCCAAGGTTTACTCCTCATTTTATACTTGTAGGTGTATGGATACTTATATGTGCGTGTATAGTTTGACTCATCTACAGCTCAGTTGCTGAGATTATTTTATTCAAGGAAGTCACAGAAACACGGAAAAAATAGAATTGGAAGGGACAGACATGCAGGTATCATTTGGGCTATCTATGTGTCCAAGTGCATCACACTGCACTTTTGTCTCTAACTTGTTTTTAAGTATCCAAATTAGACCTTATGGCTCCCAGTGGACATCTTTTGCCAAGGCTTTGGTGCCTTATTATCATTATGATCTTTTTTGTACTGAAGACTGTTACTGTGTCCATTTCCTCAGCTTGTCTTTTGACTGACAGACCTACATTTTTAGGCTCTCCTCATGAGCCATATTTTCTAGACCTGTGCTTATTCTCATTGCTCTCCTCTGAACTCTTCCCAATTGATCCAAATCTTTGCAATGCGGAACAAAAAGTGACTGAGTATTCTCACTAAGGTGTGACCAAGACATTGTAATCTGGAACTATTTTTCCACTTGATTGCTGGTCATTCTGGCTGGGGACTACAGAAACTGAATGAGTCCTTCCAGAATTGAATCCAATATTTTTCAGACCATTTCTCCAATTTCTTATGTTCACCTGTAAGGGTAATTTTGTCTTTAACACACTGAAAATTTTCACTTCACCCTGCTTTACTAGACAATTTAATAAGCAAACTTTCTATACCATCATCCATGTCTTATGAAAACACTGACTAGAGCAAACCCAGGACACTCCCAGACCGTACTCCATAGAGTCTCCCAGTTTGACAGGGAACCTCTGGCAATCATTTTCTGGGTAGGATTACACAAGTTTTATACCCAATTTATGGTGGTTTCACGTAGGTTTTTATCCTTGGTTTGTAAATGAAAATGTTATTAAAGACAATGTCAAACCCTTTCTGTAGTTAGAGTACCTACCACCTTCTGTAACCCACTTGTTCTTGACAGGTTTGTTCAAAACACCCACTAGCACTTCTGACATGGCCTCGGGCAGTTTGCTAAATATTCTGGTACGGAGTTCCTCTGTCTAGCAGCGTCATCAACCCCGTGTTTTCACTGAGCTGTAATAGTGTATGCCTGTCCCAACTTGTTGACAGTGTGTATGTTCATAATCTTACCTCAGAACATTTGTCAGGATCATATTGCAAAAGGACTGACAATTACCTGGAAACTCCAACTTTTTCTTGTTATTTTCAAAATAAAAAGGCATATTAAACTTCACGCTGTAGCATGAGCCACCTGATAAACACTACTGATAAAGTACATCCATACTAACTTATCAACATGGACTTTATTTTGCTTAAAGCTTCCTTACCTTTCGAAGTGTCTGGATGACATTCTTACCCCATGGTGTTAGAATTTATTATAGGAAAAATGACTCAATGCCTGTATCAGACAGTGGAAGGAGAAGCAGTTTTCTGAGCATTGTCACAAAAGCAATTGTGAACCATAGATTAAATGAATCCAAAATTGTATCCTGCATATGAGTCTTTTGGTGAAGCTGGAAACAAAATTGACACAAGGTCAGGAATTTCCTAATTAACGAATGAATGGGTTGAGGGAGAAGAAGGAGCTGAAAAACGTGTTTGCCAAAACCCAGCATTTTCTTGGGTACAGGCTGAGAGCGGCTTCAGGATCCATTGTTGAAATTTTAAAATGGGAAACTGGCAAAACAAAGATCTGAATCCACAGTTTGCCATATGCTTGTTAGATGGTATAAATACCAACTCAGGGAAAGACACTCTCGCTTTATAATTATTTCACTAATTACACAAAGAGATATTGCTCTAGCAATATTTTTTAAACAATTCATCATGTAAATAAAATATAATGAAAAGAACAAAAAAATCTGCTGCTTAAATTATCACAGCAATAAGTAGTTCAGTCTCCTGAACTCTATTTTACTCTCATTAAATTAGGTCTAAATCAAAATGTCTTGCTCAAGAGCTGAAGAAAGAAAATGTTCTAGTAAATTTTTTTCCTGTCTTTAGCACACTCAAAAATCTATAGACACAAATTACCAGTAAGTAGTACAATGAGAGCAAATGGAACAAAAAAACTTTGTAAAATAAAGAAACGAGATCCAATTGTAGGTCTTTTCTGTATGCTTATTGAGAGGTACAGTTTCTCTGAATGACAGTGACCGTGAAAGTGTTGAACCTCTTGAAAATGAAAGAAAATACAGTCTTAAAAAACAACACCTTGTAAAACAACAAACAGTGACAAATCAGTTTTGGACAGATCCTAAAAATATGGCTTTCTGTGAAAGATAATCAAAGTCTAGTGTGAGCACACTTGGACAGAACATGCTGAAAAAGAATTTAAGTAGAATACATATCTATTATGTAAGGACTTTAATGAGTCTTACTTTAAGCCGTGTTGATCTGGCTTGGGCACAATGCACCACCAGACTACATCAGCAGGTACCGAAGTGGAGCAAGTTAATCCTGGAAAGGAACCCTTTATATTAACTGTTTTGAATTTTGCAGAAACTTACTTTGTGGACTGCTTAAGTGCTAAACAATCTTTTTCCTTTGGAAAGAGATGATTGCAACTAGGATACAGGTTTACACCATTTTAGTGACAATGTTTACAGGTAAATATTTTATTTTTGTGAAATTATATGTGCACTTAGACTGTATTGAACGTGTAGTATCTATCCAGACTGCTTGTACTTGGTTGATACTTATATGACATCAAGGAACTGGAAAGGCAGAAGGCTGTAAACAGATTTCTAACCAAAATTGTGTGTCAAAAGTGTAATTTGGATAATACTTTTATAATTGTTTAATCAAAATGAAAATTAGTGGCATTCAGTGGAATTATGCTTGAATAACTGCTTTTGTCATCTTGCTTCTGCAGGAAACCTTTGCTGCTAAATCTGAAATGTTTAATTAAGAGGTGAACAGTTAGATAAGAGCTAGGCTGTAGTAATAATGTGTAAGTGAAAAAAAGGAGATAGATATGAGTGCTGTTATCAAACTGAGACAAAGGAGCTGTTTTATCTCTGTTTTGAATAAAACTTCATCAGAGGAAAAAAATCATTATCTATCGAAACATGATTAAAATATTCACATTATCTGAAATTTTAGGTGTTACATATATGTGTAATATATTTAGAAGAGAAAATGCTGAATGATCTTACTATACTTCTTACTTTAAGAACACAAGTATGTTTAGCTGACCTAATGCACATAACCACCAAGAAGAAAGTAGTAGTTCCCCTTGTACTTGCTTTTGGTATGTCTTATATCTTTTGAGAATACTTTTTTTAACATGCTAAACTTGCGCTCCAACTTCAGCTATTTGAACTGCTTATACAGTTCTATAGATATTGACTAATCCTTTTATCTAGAGGACTTTTATCTTGAGTGACAGTGGTCTTTGCTTGTATAGGGATTGGTAGATAACAAGCAATATCAACACCGCTTGTAAGAACAGCTGATGTATTTATTCTTGATATGAAAAAAATGGTTTGTTATTTGTCTTTTGGTGCGACCTATATTTATGTTTGTGCTAATCTTATTACGAAATAGTAGGCATATAGATGTAAGTGTATACATGTGTGTACATATATACACACAACCCTGCAAAATAATTATTTTGAAGCATATTATTAACATCATTACTTAAAAAATAAGCATTATATTCAGACACTGAAATGCTTATGAAATTACATGTATTTACATGGCTTTATCATAGTCACTCTGCATTTAGTAACTGGTATTATTAATTTTCTGTAGGCAAGGAATACACTAACAGTAATACGTGTACCTCCTCATAAAACTAATTTTATTTGTTTTTAGACGTTGATGCTTTTGTTATCAAATATGTTCTCCTAATTTAAAGGTAGAAACATGTATGATTTCCAAAGCAGTTTAGCATTCTCATTAAATGATTTCATTAGATTTTACGTCTAATTTGATGAAGTAGAGAGCAACACAGACACTAAACACTATTGTAAAGTTGGGTTCAGTTTATGCATCTGTTTCATCCTTTCCAGAGACAAGTCACTGTTGCAAGGTGTGACTCAGACCACAAGCTACAACGCAAAGGTGATGCCTTGCAGGTGCTGTGGGATAATAAACTAATATGTGCAGAGTCATCACGCATTACTGAAAATGCAGCAACTAAGTATCTAGCAATTCACTAGCACAGAATCACAGAATGGTTTGGGTTGGAAGAGACCTTAAAGATCATCTTTTCCCAACTCCTCTGCCATGGGCAGGTTGCTCAAAGCCCCACTATGCTGCTTTTTTCTGTGAAAGGTTTTATAGGGGCTCCCAGTCTGTAAATCCTTAAGCACTCTCTGACAACTCTGAAGCCCTGTGACAAGGCTAAATACATCCCTGATCCTACTGCTTCAGGGCTGCACTAATTTTTATTACAAGACCTGTGGACACATTGTACTCGACGTCAAAGCAGGGGATGAGCAATATCGGATAGAAGATGTACTAAAACATGGACCAAAACAGGAAACAGCTCACGGTAACTTCAGTTTTCATATACTTAAATAGCAAAAGCACGACAAGTTACTAACACACAAATTGCCACAAACTGGGCAAAGCAGGCATCATTCTGGCCCCCAGTCAGGAATGGTTTGGGAAGTGCACTTCACTTTGAGAAAGTCAATCCCAATGAGTCATATTTCTGCCAGATGCCATTACACATTAAGGTACGGGTAGACATCTCACGTTAGAATAAATATGAGCCTGGCTGGGAAACAGAGAGAAACTGCTGCTGTAAAACCAGACTGCCAGACCAGGGAGATAGCACTAGCTGTGTCTGAAAATCCAAAGCTTGAAGTGGAAACTATGTGCTATAATTGAAGACTGATGAGCGAGGAGGATCACTGCAGAGAGAGTCTTTTCTATACGTGCTATGACCACTTCACTGGCTAATCTTTCAAACAAATCTCAACAAATTCTCAGTTCCCTTCTGGCTCTCCTGTAACCTACTGCTCGCCGAGATGGGTCTAGTATACAACTGTGACTGAATAGAGTGGACAGGCAAGGAATTAGCCAGAGTAGCTACGTTTATCTACTGCTATTTGAAGCAATTCATTGTGGCTGAATGCTGCTCTGTAATTTTCCATGAAAAATCGCTGTGTTTTGCTGTAAAAATAAATCTCAATGTGAGTTTGTACGTAAAGCTATGAATGCTGCCTGGTACCTAGCTGCAACTCTGTGAGTGTCAGCATACCCTATTAACTAATTCACAGGCACCAGTTTTGCTGTGGGGACAGAAATAATTATGTCTGTTAACTACTTTGTGCTGATGATACTAGTTTGAAAACTAGCTGAAAAGTATTTCTTATTTTTCTCTAGAATAACTGTGAAAGGAAGTGGAAATCTTAGGAGCTGCACTTAGCATGAGTTTTCAAAAAGGCATTTGGATATTTTGACTGCTTCCAAGGGAGATAAGAAACATCCATTGCATACATATTGCTCACTTGATTGCTCAAGGGAGAAGTTACTATAATTACCACTTAATAGATGAACAACAGTGCAAGAGGGATAAACAGATTAGTTTTACAAGAGGAACAGATTTGGTGAAGTCTGATCGAGTAGACATGCCTAGGTCACATCTGTCAAAATACAATGAAGTTGAGATGGGGAACTCTCTTTTTACCCAATATACCAGAAGCCAAGTATTATATGGAAGAGGAAATCTGAGTCTGTATTGCCCATCTTCTACAGAAGTGCTTTCATTGGCAAGCTCTGAGACATTTGAGAAAATATTTGTTTCATCTTTTCTTGCTTTGTATTTTGTACATAGGAGAGGTAAAGAAATTTCCACTGTAGATACATGGTACAAGGAATATTCTGCTAAGACATACAAGTTCAAACCCCTCCAACACCTTCTCTCAGATTCTCATGTCCCAGGGGCACTCTCCTCACAGTATAAGACCATGGCTGATGGACCAGGAGTCACTGCTACCTTGTTTTCGGAAGACCTGAGATGCATTGTTCATCTGTGAATAACTGCAGTAGGCACTTAGCCTTGAAATGCAGCAACTGCCCACTCGTTGTGGACGGGGTGCACCTCACTGCATCTCACCCAGACCGCCAACAGGGTGTAGGTTTAAGCTCCTGTTTGGATTTCTTATTGTCACACTGGGCAGCTCCCTGCTCACTCTGTGAATTTCATTCTTCAGGTAGCCAGCTCACTATACATACATTTTACAGGGATGTTCACCTACTTGCCAGTCAGTCTGTCCCACTATATCATATAGTACTTACAAGTCCTGTGGCTCTCACTTGAAGATTGTTGCTCCAAAATGTTCAATATGGGACCAGGCATACTAGTCTGTGATTCTATTGTTTGAATGAATGTGAAAGAAAGACCAGCAGACTATACTTCAGCTCATCAACATACTGTATCATGAATATGAATTAAGCAACAATTCTTGGCTTTTTATATGGATAAATAATGCAGTTACTCTCAAAGCATTCTAAATTTCTGCCACGGAATAGCTGGGAAACAATTACTTGGTCGTATCTTTCAGAGGTGATTTTTATCTCAATTTCATCACGCTATCCATATCAAAACTGTCAATTTGTTTGATTCTTTTCTCCAGAAAGTGATTATTGCTAAGGTGCTTATACAATACCTTGCACAAGAAAACCATGGCATGTGAACAGTATTTTTATATTTAACATATTTTAGACTTGTGAGTCAATCATCGATTTATGAAGACATTCCGTTCTAATTAAAGATAATTTAATAAAACGCATTATTAAAAATGTCTTTTTGAGCTCCAGTTATCCAGTCCAGAATGTCTAATGCTTGTCTATTCTCCAGGTACTCACTGTGATGAAGATATCAATGAATGTTACATGAACCCTTGCCAAAATGGTGGAATCTGTGAGAATTTTCCTGGGAATTACACTTGCCATTGCCTACCTGCAGACAAAGAAGGGATTTATTACGGTGGCTGGAACTGTACAGAAGTTCTCCATGGCTGTACTGATCAGCAATGCCGAAACAATGGAATATGTATCCCACATTTAAAAAATGGCCAACACGGATTCAGCTGCATATGTTCAGCTGGCTATACTGGAACACACTGTGAAACCATAACGACGTTTTCATTTCAAGGAAACAGTTTCCTTTTGTTGAAGAATCCCCTGACCCCTAAAAAGGAATTTTTCTATAATATAAACCTGAGGTTTCAAACTGTGCAACCTACAGCTCTTCTGTTTTACCGAGGGGAGAAAAATACATTTGCGAAGCTGGAGTTACTGAATGGCTACTTACATTTATCTGTGCAAGTGGATAACCAGCTACAAGCTCTTTTGCACGTTTCACATAATGTCAGTGACGGAGAATGGCATTCAGTGGAGGTAACCTTGGCAAGGGCTGTTACTCTTAATTTGCTTGACAGCTCTTGTGTAGAATCATGTCTCAGTAAAACATCTGCTGTGATAGAGAACGATCACGTGATGCTTGCATTTCAGAGCACGTTTTTGGGCGGCTTACCAGTGGGGAACATTAGCAGCAACTCTCTACTTAACATCTATAATATACATTCTGCACCTTCATTTGTAGGCTGTCTTCAGGACATTGAGATAGACTTGAATATTATTACTCCAGAGAATGTATCACCTGAATCATCTTTAAATATCAGGACAGGATGTACTAGAAAGGACTGGTGTGAAACCCACCCTTGTCGGAACAGGGGACGCTGTACCAACCTGTGGCTGAGCTACCACTGCGATTGCTACCGGCCGTACACTGGCCCAAGCTGCGCAACAGGTAAGGGAATGCTGGCATTTGGGGTTTAAGCAGTTGCTGAAAACATGATCATAAACAATCCCCTTTACCTGGTGATGAAACGGCGTGGCCTTTAGGATCTCTGGAGCTTAATGTCAAACGGGAGGAAAGTGCAAGAGGTTAGTAGTAGCACGCCTTCATTAGTTTCTAGTTTCTTTCCTGGGAAGGTTGCTTTTCAGTCTGACAAAAAGAGTCAGGCTAAACTGGTGGATTCCACTCATCCCATTTTAAAATCTTCTTAGTGCTCATAGCACACCATAAATTCTGGAAAACTGTAGTTCACTGGAGGTTATGCACCCCAAGTAAAATTTAGAAAGCAACCGAGTCACTTGGAGTTTAAGTCTTACTTTCAAAGCATTCTTTGAAAATTTTATCCTCAAGCTCTCTAGGCTTTTATAAAGAAACTCATTTAAGGCAATGAAAGGCAAGCAAAAGTACTGCAAGTTAAAAAAGGACAGATTCCAATTTTAAAAAAAGAACGAGATTATACTATTAACTTAATCTGATTAGCCCAAGGAGAAGACAGGGTTTCAGAGGCTAGAAACAGGGCCCATTCATCTCTCAGCCGCTCCCAAGGCAGCTCGGGAGAATTGCAGATGAAGGCGGCCGTTACCAGAGAGCTGCTTGGTGACCAGAGGGAAACGTGTCCATGTCTCAGCAAACAAAAGAGCATATCTCAGCAAACAGCCTCTTTGGTAGCGACAAGCAGGAGTACAAGAGCTGCGGATGCCCGTAACACTTTTCCTGCTACAAATGATCTTTCCAAGCACAGGCTGAGGTGAAGTGGATGGACAACAGGAGGTCTCTGCCCAGCTCCCTGCTATACTGCCTCTGGAGTGTGAAACCATCTGGAGCTGTAAATGCAGCACCCCTCAGGAACATTTTGGGGTGGGGTCTGCAATCCTACCTCACAGAAAGTTTTAGGGATTTCAAACAAATAATTTTGTTTAAGAAAATTGTACAGGACTGAGTCTTCCATGCAATGCTCTTGCCCCTGTTTCCCTCTCTGCCCCCTTAGTAACCATCCACACATGGTCAATCATAGCAACGTTTAGGGAGGAAGAAATACATACATACCTACACGTATACATACATACATACATATATTTATGTATATATATTTGGCAAGTGGACTGGAAAAAATGAAGTGCAACAGCAGAGCCATGGTCAGATTGGAATGGACAGATCCTAAACTGGTGTAAACTGGCACGGCTGCACTGCCGCCAATGAAGCTACATTGATTGACATCAGCTGAACGACTGGCCCCAGGGATTTATTGAATGCATTGCTGCAGAAAGCTGTAGCTTGAAATGCATTTCAAAATGTTTAAATACAATTTCATTTTGTATGCTATACTTAATAGTTATCAATACTTTTCAATAGTTTTTCTTTTTGGTTTTATTGCAAAATGACAAAGTCTGAGAGGTAATTGGAGCAGACTTCTTTGAAGTCTAGTTGTAATTTATCCAAAGATTTGGAAAGCAACTTTGGAGTACGGGACAACATCTGGTAAATATGTTTGCCTCCTTATATGAAGCAAAATTAAAACCAGTCAGGGCCAGGAGAAGCTTATACTGGCATTAGAACTGTTGAGAAAGCATGCTTTTTTTTTTTTTTCCTGCTGACCACAATATTCCTTGCAAATTGTGGCACCATGCCGTTTTGATACATAGGTTCTAGATATATGCCATATTTAAAAGACTATAGCAGGTTTCTTAAGAGGCAGAGTGGGGGAGACTTGCGGTAAAGGATAACATAAGAAATGCTAGTGTCTTTTTGAAGAAAAGTTGCTGCCAAGTATTTAATTGACAAGAGGCAATATTTTCTCTACATATACAAAATAACAAACAGATGTTGACTTATTTTGATCAACATCCAGATGTTGTGACCCAAGAGGTTAATATTGACCAAGGTGATGCTAGCCTTCTCATCAAACAGAAGATCAGACTGATGAGATATATGTGTATATTTATAAATAGAGAGAAAGTAATTGTGAACATGAAATACCTTTTTGAAGATTAATGCTTCTTTCTAATATTGCAAATGTGTAATCCTCATGCCAGCAGAAATTTTCTTTTCACCCTCATGAAAAAATGTCTCAGTCTCCAGTACCACCTAACAGAGAAGGTACATCTTAAGGAGATTTAATGCCTCAGAACACCCATTTCAACAAATACTTATTTCTACATAACAGAGTTTTAACAAGCAGGTGTAGATACATAGGTAATCATATTCACAGAATTAAAATATTTCAAAATTAATTTATTTATGAAATTGTCTATTTAGGAACAAGGGATTTATCCCTGTTGCTAAATAATATTCCCATAACACATAGTAGTGCAGTGTGGTTATTAAGGATCTGTTGGGGCTTCACAGTCAGTCCCCGATTTTCACTGGATTTTTTAATGTAGTCATAAAAAAAAGTAGTGCTGCAGGCGGAAACTTGGCCTATGAGGACTTGCTCTCAGAGTTTTACTGTACAAAAGAGGACTGACTCTTTATTTATGCGAGCATTTTAAAGAAGCTCGGTTTATTCTTTCTATCAATTTGATCTATTAAAAATAGCTCTTGAAAGTGTTTCGACAGGAAGTCTATAATATTGAGGACAAGATCACGAAACTTAAAGTGTAAAAATAGAAACTCTTTGTTGTGCTTTAACGAGATGATTCATCAGAATAAAATATGGTTTGGGCTACATATTTGTATCCTTACAAGTCTGAAAATCATTACTGAAAATAAAGAGTATGGGAGGGACACAGATGGTTTTGGTTTAATTGTTTTAATTGATAAGCACAAAAAAAAAGAAAAAAGAAAAAGGCTTACACAATCCTGGACGATTTTCCCCCCGCAACACCACAGCATTATGGGCACTCACAGGACTGAGCACCATACATAACTGGATACAAGTTGGTCTTTGTGAGCATGTGTTGAGCCCCAGCAACAGAAGTGAGGCCATGCAGCACCAAATAGGTGCCCTCTTTGAAGGTTTTATACAACAGGGGTTTGCTGAGCAGCTTTCGGCTATTTCTACGATTGGAATCATTGCAAAAAATATCACAAAGTTTCAGAATTACATTAAATTCCATGGTCATCAGAGGATTGAAGCAGCTAGGTTCTTTTCAAAACAATCTTTCTGAGGACCAGTGCAGGAAACTGTAGAAATATGTCCTTGTTTAACTATTTGAAAACACAGCATTACGCAGAGAACAATAAAGGGGAAAAATATGCCAAATGATGTAACAGCTGGTCCTGTACTGGGGCTTAATGCTACAGCCATAGAAGTCAACAGGAATGTTGAAATAGAAGCTATTTACAGCTGGATCAAGTCTTTATTCATCCATAAATACCAGCACATCTTACTACTATACATAAATATTACCAGAAATAGTTATTTGATCATTGCATTGGCTCCCTTGTCATTTAGCCCTAACTATTTTATTTTCCTCCCTTTTTCTCTTTTTTTTGTTTTATCTCTTCTTATATCTCTAACCTCAAGAGTACATTCCAGGCCGGTTTGGATCTGAGGACTCCTCAGGCTATGCTGCTTTTTCTGTTGATGCCACTCAGAATGAAAATTTGAACATATCAATGTTTGTTCGAACACGCAAATCTTCTGGCTTGTTACTGGCTTTGAGAAACAGTACTTACCTTTACGTAAGAGTCTACTTGGAAGGTGGAAAACTCACAATGTTAGCTCTAAATTCCATTAAGTTATTAGGGAAACACTCCATGAACGATGGAAACTTTTACTTCATAACATTAAAAATAGAACCAAATAAGATGGAATTGTTCCAGTCCTCTCAATACCTAGGTTTTATTTCTACTCCAGTACTAACCATCCAAAGCAAGGATATTCTATACATTGGAGGCCTACCAGATAAAAAAGAAACTGATAGAAATGGCAGGTATTTCAAAGGCTGCATCCAAGATGTAAGAGTGAATAACCAGCCGCTGGAATTCTTCCCCATCACCGATCCACTGAATTCTCTTATCAACCGAACTCTGATCAATGTCACCCAAGGCTGCACTGGTGACAACCTCTGCAAGGTAAGAATGACACATTTCAGAGCATTTTCACATGTTTATAATGGGGAATTTCTTTTACTTTTTAATATGTTCCCATACATTATTTGATGATTTTGACATCCTTGGAAAATATGTAAAAATGTTACAAAGAGCAGATTTTGTTGAGTTGTGCTACATATGATGAATATCAGCAGAAAAATGTATTTACATAGGGGACAATTAAAATATTTTAAGGTTGTAATACTGTTTTTCACCAATTATTGAATATACTGTGCTGTTATAGTACTGGTCTTTATCACCTCCCATCTGAAACAACCAAACAGAATTCTCCTTTTTGTCAAGCAGTCCCCAATCTTTAGAGTTGGGAGTCCACCAGCTTTTATTCATACTTAGGTTGTCTCTTCTTCTTCCCCATAGTCCAACCCTTGCCACAACGGTGGTGTGTGCTATTCAATCTGGGATGACTTCACTTGCACGTGCCCCCCTAACACAGGGGGGAAGGCATGTGAGGATGTTAAGTGGTGTGAGCTTGGGCCCTGTCCTCTTGAAGCACAATGCCAGCTGGTACACCAAGGATTTGAATGTAGGTACATTTCAGTTATTCCTATCATCTTTGGAGATTAGAAACAATAGAAATTTTCATCAGCATTTCCTCAAAACTCAATATTCACTGCCTTTAAAGTTTATTCAAATATTATTTCTGTATTAAAATAATAATGATGTCAGTTGTAAGTAACATTAATGGGAAGAGGCTGCCCTACCAAACCCAGAAATTTTCAACCAGACCCCCTGACACAGAGATCGATGTTTACGGGGCCTTTACTTTTGACTGATTCAACACAATTTGTCGAGGTCATACAATAGATCTGTACATTGCCAGCGTGTGAGTGCACCCCTCATACTTCCACTGCAAAGAGACAAAAGGATATCCAGTGTTGGATTAACCTTAGGATGTTCTCTACCCTCCTGAAAAGACAAGCTACATGACACACATTGCATCATTTGATTTTGTTAAATGTGAAATATCTTTGAAGAAAGCCATCTTAATACCAGCAGTACAGTTATTCAGCTGGTATCTTCATACAAAGCACCTGCATGCCAAGCAGTCTATTTGAAAATTGATGACCATTAGCTGTCTTAAGAACATATTAGCCACCCTGTATATCTCTTTCCTTCTCCTTCCCACCCCGGAGTGGAATTTAAAAAGCAAGTAAGGATTTTGGAGTAATATTTTTTCTTTTTGCTATCAAAGAAAGCCCTAATGATGCTGTGAAGGAAGATAAATACACACAGAGTCTGATGGAAGCTGTTAGAATGGCTGACTCTTAGGAATAAGAAGGCTGGTCAACAGAAGATTTCTATCATAGACAATTTGCTGACAGACCAATATGATGCTATTTTTGTTGAGATTGTTAGAATCAGCATTGCAGCACTTGTTAAAATTTATAACTGAAATGAAAATAATTGCACCTTCTCTAATAGATGTCTTTAATGATTACATGAAATTACGTTCTCTCATAAACTTTACTATTACATATTACAGTAGAATGTGAACACACAGAGACAAGTGAAAAGTATCTGAACTGTTTGCTTTTGCTAAACTCAAGGTCATTTACACTGTTACATCACCCTTAGATGCCTGTGCTGGTTTACATGGCAATACGAGGAAGTTTCCCTAAAAGATATTTAAAAAATCCTGCACTACAGAGCTGTATTTTTAACTAGTTGTTTTCTTAGCTACAGCACAGACTTCTTGCTGTTCAGCACAAGGTAATGAAAAAAAGGAATTTTACTGGCCAGTGAGTTCTCTGCCAGCCTAGTGTCTTATGCTCTGGATACCATTTCAAGCTGAGGCAGAAAAAGAGCTGTTTTCTGGGGCCCGTGGCTATAGTTCCTCCTAGATGGCTATGATTAGCAAGCCTGTTAGGAAAACATGCACTCCAAAAAAAAAGAGAAAAAGCCGATACAGGAAGCTGATGTGGGGAACATTAAGTAACAGCAAAACTGTATGCCCAGTGTCACAACTGAGAGTAAAAGCACATTCAGATGGCTTGCTGTGCTCAGGACTTAATAAGAGTTCTACAGATGTATTTTAGCTTTATGAGCTTAAAAAGCTCAACTTTGCAAGACATTTTAAAAACAGAAATAATTTTGAAAAGCTCTGACTTTCATTTTTAGTATGGTTTCCTCTGAGGAATTTTTTCCTATGAGAAAGATGCCACATTTGATGCGCCGGGCAGTGTAGTTACACCTCTGCTGCCTTAGTATCAGGCTATGCAGTCAACAATTTCATGCTGGGACTCCCAGGGGTTCCTTTCATCAAGATTCACTGAGCCCAAAGATAGTTCAGGAACCCACCTTATCTCAGTGCTAGGATCTTGCGAAGCTAAATTTGTCTGAAGTACAGACAGAAGACATTCCTTCCTGTCCCTCCTCCCTGTCTATAATCCTCATAAATCTCAGAATGTGCAATTTACAGCCCAGCAAGTTAGTGCATTTTATTTGAAACAATGCTAATGAAATATGTCAAATACTTTTGTGAAGATGTCCATAAAACTGCTCCAATGCTGCCCATCAATTTTCACTCAGAGCAGTACAAAATGAGTACTCCGCTGCCCTCCCAGTCCCACTAGCACAGGCTCGGTGCCATCAGTTGGGCTGTGGCAGTGCGCATGCGGCAGGAGAAGCTGGCTTTAAATGTAACAGGCATGACCCTTCTTATGTTGATTTTGAAGGGGCTTCTTGCCAGCTGACTTTAATTCAATTAACCCTTTTTGCATCAGTGAGAGTAAATTGGGATCCAATCAAATATTTTGTAAAACCTGTTTAGTGCTTTACCTAACAAAAAAGGAATTGAGAATAGAGGTTCACCCCATCCAGATCTTTCATGGGCAATACCTAGCTGCCCGTACTTAGGGAACAAATATAAAATGACAAATATATATCTGCTTTTGAAATAGCTTCTCAGCCTCAGGTTTGAGTTGTATACAATTATGATCACCTCCTTCTCTTTGTCTAAAGAGGAAAAGGAGAGATAACACTAATATAGAATTGTATCTTTAGAATGATAACTTCAGATGATGCAAAGCAGGACACTTTTCATGTTGATATAGCTGGTGCTGGCACTGCCCTGTGATTTCTGTAGCCATAAGGGGCAGGCAAGAATAACTGACACACTGGTGGAATTTGTTTTTCAGCAAACCCAAAAGGACTTACATGACAGGGAGCATGGGGCACTGAAGAGATATTGTTCCACGTGTATTGGTTTAAACTTGGCCTGGTTTCTCAATTATTATCTTTGCACAGGTCTTGCTAATGCAGTGTTTAGTGGCCGAAGCAGTGCGATATTTTACAGAAGCAATGGAAAAATCAGCAGAGACCTCACCAATATCATGTTTGGCTTTCGAACTAGGGACTCTGATGTGATACTGCTGTACGCGGAGAAGGAGCCAGAGTTTGTTACCATCAGTATTCACAATTCCAAATTACTCTTTCAATTGCAAAGTGGCAACAGCTTTTACAAGCTGACCCTTACTAGTTCACTGCCTGTGAGTGACGGGAAATGGCACCAAGTGATGGTCTCTATGGTAGAGCCCCTGTCCCAGTTCTCTAGATGGCACGTTGATATAGATAACAAGAAAGACACTGCAACTAGTACAACTGCTGCAGGAAGCCTCAACTTTTTAAGAGAAGAGACAGACATCTATGTGGCTGACAAGGCTTTTGACAGTCTGGATGGCCTGAGAGGATGTATGAGCACCATAGAAATCAGCGGCATTTATCTCTCATACTTCGAAAATGCTGACATCCCTACTAAAAAACCTCAAGAGGAGCAATTTCTCAAAATATCTGCAAACCCTGCTCTGACTGGCTGTTTGCGGGTTGATGTCTGCGGCTCAGATCCCTGTATGCATGAGGGGATATGTGAAGACTTCTATACTTCTTACCATTGCATATGTCCCAAAGGATGGGCGGGCACCCACTGTGAAGTCAACATCGATGAATGCTCTTCAAACCCCTGCGTTCATGGAAACTGCACTGACGGGATCACCTCTTACAAGTGCAGTTGTGAACCTGGTTACACAGGGCTAAATTGTGAAGAGGACATAGACAACTGCCGTGGCCACCAGTGTGCAAATGGGGCCACTTGTGTTGATGGGATCAATGGATATTCTTGCCTGTGTGCTGGTAACTTCACCGGAAAATTTTGCAGGTACTATAAACAAGGCAGATCAGTATGATTTTGTCAGGTATTTTTCTGAAGGGTTATTACATCACTGATGTCTCCATTTTAAACACAGATGTTATGCATCTACATATATATTAATCATGGCTTCAGAATTAATGTATAAAGAGTCTGCAGTACAGAAAGCTATACAGATCAATTAGATGTGGACCGAGGCAGTGAAGAGCTGGCAGCTCAGGAAGAGACAGATGAGGCAAAGAGACAGGGAACAAGGCACAGCTCTGATGCCCAAGCTCTGCTGCCAGCCTGGGTCCTATGAGGTCTCTGGTGACAGGATTACAAGTTCACCAGAGCTCGGAGATAGATGTGTTACATCTTTTTTAGGAAAAAAAAAAAGATTTAAAGGGTTTTGAATCTCTAAAACTATGCTTTATTAGAATAATAGAGCTCTAGAACTATAAGTAGAGAAATTCAGAGTTGGTGGGTAAGCAAAAATAACAGTATGAAGGCTTGTAAAGAAGCTTTTCTCCCTACCCACAGCATCTTTTCTAGGTGGGTCTTTTCCTCCAGGCTTGCTCTCTCAGCCCAGCAGTCCTGGTGGCTGCAGACATCACAGAGCCTGCTCTTTCCATCATTTCTGAGACTCCTCACATGCCTGTTTCCTATTCTTCTCAGACACTCCTCTTTAAAGGCTGCAGGCTCTTCCCTGGCCTCTCTCTCCTTTAACTGAGCTTCTCTGCACATGATAAACTTCTCCCTTCTGAGCATGTCCTGTTGCTCTTGGAGAAAACAAAATCCTCTTCCTTCCTCCAGAGGACTCCAACAAACCCAGTCTGCTGCAGCCCAAAGGATGCAAACAGACAATTGTCTTCATGCTCTCCAACCACAGTTCTTTCAGGCTAAAATTACATAACTGTCAGGTTTTGTTGAGTTTTTGTGAGTAGTGAGGACATCTTCAGATTTGAAGATGCCTTATATTGGCCCAGTATGGTCTGTCTTGTACGCTAAGTCTCTCTTTTGAACTCCTCTACTAAGCTGTCCAGGTATCACATAGAGGCAAGCCAGTAATATCGGTAGAATGTTGTCCCTTTTTGTTTGTTTACTTGTTTTTGCTAAAAAATTAATCATTAACTTGTGAGTAAATACTTGGAAAAGGAAAACTAAATTCAGCAAAATAAAAGAAGTTAAGCAAGACATGTTTTGTGAATCTTAAACCCCAGTTCCTGCTGTCTTTCCTTTGGACCATAGCCCAGTCAGTAACAGCATTGCTCCCCAGTTCAGCTGCTGCCTACCACTAACTGTGAGCACCCCAAGTACCACAGGCACCAGGCGTGTCAATGCACACAGATCTGGGGTTTCCCTTCCAAAGAGCAAACCAAGAAGGCACTAAGCATGTGCAGCCCCGAAACTGTGCGTTTATTTACAGGTAAAATGTAATGCCTTTCCCATTGATACTGAAGAGTGCTTGACAGCAAGAGCCCTGCTCCCTCTATTTGGAGACAAACAGTACTAGATTCTGCATTCAGATAACAAATTTGCATAGTAGATCTAAGTATTTTCCACTAAAGCAGTGGACTAGAGTCAAAAGAAAATAGAGCACGAGACATCCAGAAACAAGGAGGGTGCAAATAACTGCCATTGCCTTCTTATTGATCTAGATACAGAAGATTACCATATACAGTTTGTGGGAATGAAGAGAGAAACCTCACATGTTTCAACTATGGCAACTGCACCGATCTCAGCGGCGAGTTGACGTGTGTGTGCCTGCCGGGATTTGCTGGAGAACGGTGAGATGCCTTGACCAGCAGATCTGTGTGGAGCAATTCTTCCAAAAGCTGTTCCAGAAAGGCCCAGAGGGTGGTGATGGCCACAGGGGTTTTGCCCTCCTGCAGAAACACAGACAAAGCAGTTGTTTAAGTTCAGCTGTTCCTTGCTTGAGTGACTTTGAGACTTTTGGGATAGTGAGAAAGGAAACACTGTACATGCTCTTAGTGAAATTAGCATTACATCAGAGTATAATATCCAAAAGTTCAACAGGCCCAAGTTATGCTGGCTCTGCAAACACAACGACGTTTTCAACAAAAGGTTTTCATTCTCTCAAAAACTTATTAACCCACTGATTTTGTGGAAACAGTACAGTAAGCTATAAAAGACAGATGAAATGAAAATTTCTACCCACGCAGTACACAGTGTAGTTGGCAGACACATCTGCATTGTACCGTTTGACTCAACCAGAAGGTTTGTGTACAACCCCACAATATTAAAAAAAAGGTGAAAAAATTACATAAAATAAAAGATAAAAAGTAAAAGCACATTGTTAGACACTTCTTTGGTGTATCTATTTCTTGGGACTTCAAGGTAGAAGGAAAGTACTTTTTCCTTCTTCTTTCCCCTGCCAGGCAACTTGCTAACTACAGCTTTGGGAATGAGCCTTCCTTACATCCATCCCACTGGCTGGCAATAATCCCTATTTTATGGTTCCCATGATTCTCGTATTGAATGGCAGCCTCGTACCAAGTGTGCTGCACTTTAACTATCACAGCAAGGCATGCTGCTCCAATGTCTGAAATGGACTATTTGTCCTCTTTTCCTCCAGGCTGCCAAACCATAAACCAGTAGTACTGCTGTGCTTGCAGCTTCCAGTATAGCAAATGAGAACATTTCACTTCTTTTTTATCCTGAATAAATTCAAATATATCAGTTAGTAAGAAAATTAAAACCAAAACCTTTTTTATGTTTATGTATTACATTGATAAAGTATGCATTTTCCTTTAAGACAGTATTTCATCCCTCCGAAAGACACTGATGCACAGTCTAGAGAAAATAGTATCTTTCTTTGTCAGTCAATTGACTTGGGATCACAAAAAAAGCCTAGTGAACTCAATAATAAGTGGAAAAGGAAACCTGAAAAGATTACTTTTCTTAAAAGGAGATACAGCTGTCTCCTGAAATTGAATTTTTCATTCAACTGAGGCTGGGATTTTCAAAATTACCTAAGGGAGTTAGGTTTTCAGGTGTTCCTGAAACTCAGTTGGATTCAGGTGCCTAATTCCCTGGAAGATTTGCGGGGTTGGTGGGGTTTTTTATTTGCATAGGTAAATTCATAGCTATACAATTTATATACATTTGATAAATACTTTAATTTAGCTTTTTGAAGTATATGAATATAATTTACCATTGAAGGAAACTGTTGAAATATTTTTAGAGATAAAGAAAATCAGATAAAAGAGTTTAATATAAAGAATTGCTCTTCTCTGATGGAACACTAAAAATTTATTGCATGGTTGTGAACATGATTGAACAAAGCAATTCCTATAATTCAGAGGGAGTTTCTCAAATTCTTCTCCAAGATAAACCTGCTTTTTCATCTAGAACAATTAGGACTAACTGTTAGTGTTATCTGAAAAAAAAGACCAGAGAATTAAATTGTCAGAGCAGAAAATCAACAGATCATTACTAGTTTTCAGCCAGTCTCACACACTGCTCGTTAAGGTTCAATTGGTTGCCTTGAGAAATTATGAGAGCTCAGATTTCCTTTATCATCAGAATTAGCTCAAAAACATTTAACAATAAGTATTTATGCTTGTAAAGCCCTGTTCTGCACCATTCTTACCGTTCTCAGGGCCCATCTCAGAGAGACCAGATAGGAGCTTCTGCTGGGATCTACTGGCATTCTGAATTGAGAGAGAAAAAAAAAACAAAAACAGGTGAATATTCCCAGGAGCACTCAGCTGGGAAGACATGCATTTGTTTGACTTACATCCACACTACTGAGAAGGAAAAGGTACCCTCATCTCCCCGTAACAAAGAAAACGGATAAGCAGCTGTCGGCAGGACTTGCGCCAGATCAGCCTCTGAAATCATACACAAACTTTCATTTAGTATTGCTAAGCACCACTAACCACAAAATCCTTTACAGAGGTGAAATTTCTGGCTTAACTATCTGTGCTTGAAAATAACACAGGAAGTTCAGGATCTGAGCATGGCTAATCAGGTACTTGATAAAATCCTAAACATGTGCGGAAATATACCACAGATTTCAAATACAGCATCCTCCTCTCCCTTCCCCCAAAAGCTTCTGAATTTAAAACGTGACTGTTGGATGCATTTGATTTGTGATTTCAGATGCTCACTATTTGCAGTCTTTCCTCTAGGTGTGAAAAGGACATTGATGAGTGCAGCTCCGACCCATGTCTGAACGGAGGCCTCTGCCAGAACCTACTCAACAAGTTCCACTGCCTCTGCGATGTGAACTATGCTGGAGACCGCTGTGAGATAGATGTAAGCGACCTCTCCTTTTTTGTCTCTTTACTGTTGTGGCAGAATCTCTTTCAGCTTCTCTCCTATCTTATTCTACGAATGGATGATGATCCAGCAGTCGAGTGGGGTGAACAGGAAGACAATTAAGCAGTCTTTAAACTTTTGTATTTTAATGCAGCAGAGGATGCCTTGACCAAACAGCTTAGCACAGCAGTATAAACATCAGAGTTGTAAAACTGGTTTCATATTTCTTTGAATGATTATCCATTAATCGCTTTGGGTCTGGTTTAGTTCTTTCACTTAAGTTTCAAACAAATGCTAGCAGATCTTAAAAGGTGTTTAATCCCACCTCCACCAGAGCATTTCACCACAAAGACACTGCCAGTGGACCACACCAACAGGCAATACATATTAACAAGAACTATAAGTTTACTGATGGTGGCATTCAAACCCTACTGCAATGAGTGGCAAAGACCTGCTGCCTTCAGTAAGGCTGACTTTAGCATTAAATCTTACAGATGGTCACTATCTTTGCATCACATACCATGTTCATCGCTGTTTCTTTGGTAGTTAGGTCTCACATCTTTGAAATTGTGTAGGATATTAGTGGATAATGAGGTAATTGTTTGGATTATCAATTGGCAGCATGCTGAGGACACTCTCATGTCCATTTGAATTAGTGACAATCCTGCACTGATATCACTAATCCTGAACCTCTGCTCCAGTAGCCTGTACACCTCCAATATGTTATACCGAGGTATAATACAGTAATCTTAATCTTCATTGTGATTCCTCTTTCAAGAAAGGCTAAGTACATCAGAGTTTAAAATTATAGATTTATTGATATTACAAATATTTCTACACTTTAAGTAAATCTGTGTTACCATCAATAGATACGAGTGTCATCAGACAAAAATATGGGATTTTTCCATTTTAGGAAGTAATCAAGGTAATTCAGCTGATTGGCTGTCCATGGATTCTTTAAAAAACGAAAATAAGAGGCCTAAAAATTATGAATACCAGGAGATGTAGCAAAAAATATTACAGCAAAATATCTGTGTAGTTGCATTTTAGAGTATAGACACAACTGAAGTACATTGTCAAATAAAAACCAGTAGTGAAAAGTTAGTTTTTGTTTTTCTGAACAATTCTTTAAGGCAAAAATCATTTATGAATGATGCAACCATTTCTTTGGGCATTCATGATCATACTTGTATAGATTCTGGACTCTTAGTAATTCAAGTAGTATCCCTGAGTGATGATTCAGAAGAACAAGTATGTATAAGGGGGTGTTTTATTATTAAGTGATAGGGCATGTAGCAGTTACAAGAATGACTAACTAACACCATAAAATGAGGTTTTATGACTCCAGAGAGAACAGCTGATCTTTTGCAGAAGTCCTTCAGCCCACCTATATTAGCTTCTCCCACTTCAAACCTGACGCTGTTTCTTCAGTCCTACCCAACTTGCTGTGGATTGGACTTGGGATATTGATGGAGAGCAAATCCCGCCTTTATTCTACAGTTGCATTAAGGCACCTTAAAATGTGTAGAAGTGAGATGTTAAGGTTCCCATTTTGCCATGGTAGAATATAGCAGCAGTCACTGCCTGAGCATCAAGCCTATATTTTTTTATTTCCCAACTTTCATAAGTGTCCTAAAGTCTGTTATTTTTCTGAATACTATTCAGCACATAATTGCAGCAACACTTGCATTATTAAAAAGTCTACTTCTGTTTGGGGAGGGGGGGTGAGGAGGGGAACGACACACAGGAACAAACACATTTTTTGCATATTTGTGGAAAAAAACCCATGGTCCATCCCTGTGATATGTCACATATTCCCAGCTGAAGCACCTGCCTTAGTATGAAAACTTAAGCACAATATATTTATTTAGAATAATTGTATTACACAAGGATAACTTCTTTGCTGTCTTCATTATACCAGAAAAGTGACTGGAGTAATTTTCTTGTTAATATCTTATTTTTAAAAAAATAAAATTAAAAAAATCATTCACTAAAAGATCCTTTCTTCTTTGTAAGCGATCAGTAAACACAAGATGGGAATGCATGTTCCAGCACTGGGGATGAAATGAATGTAGCAGTATCAGAAACAAAACTGTATATTCTCTCAGATGTAGCGCTTAATTATCTTGCTGGGAATCACATGTAATATTGTGAAATATATGAAACAGTCAAAGACAACAAACCAAAACCAAACTGCACTTTCAATTTTTTTTTTCAATGAAAATACAGTTTTGGAGCATTGCTTTTTACTCCAGAAAAAGTAATGTGATTGAACCTACCACATCAGAGGAAAAGATTTTTTTTTTTTAAATGAAATCAATAATTCTGTGTGAAATGTTTGCATTTTGGTTTAAAATACCAAAGAAAGACAAAACAAAATTAAAACATTCAACTTGTTTTGAGGTAAAATGTCAATTTTCTTTCATATGGACAAATTTAAAATAATAAACAACATATTATGCTGAAAACTTTATTCCAAAATGTAGCTTTCATTTCATCGTAGCTAAAAATGTTACTTGGTTCAATATTGTTAAAATTAAAAAAGAAATGTTTAAACACAAATAACTTGAAATTAAAACTAGCGTATCATTTCAATACGCTAACCAAAAGCAAAGAAATCAGAAATTTTGAAAACTCGAATGAAAAACTGATGCTACTAACCAAAGCTGTTCAAACCACTTTAAAAAAAAAAAATTAAGAAAATTACAATAAAGTTTGGGGTATTTATTCTCACTGGGTTTAGTTCAGTTCCTACATAAGTAAATGAAACTGTTATGTACTTTATAGAATATACCCTACAGGGTGCACTACAATAAGGAAACATTTCATCCTGGTGTTAATGTTGAAGAAAGCTCGAAAACAATACATGCAATAACAGTATGCCTGACATACTGTAGCTATATGCATAATACGAAAAACAAAGAATAAATCTGTACAGAGATTCCAAAACTCTTTCTCTTCATTACTGGAAACTTGTACATACAATATTAAATACAGGTTTTAGATGGATTTACAGCAACATGCAAGTTATTTATCCAGAATATATTAGCAGAGCATCAGTTCACTCCTTCTTTCACTGAATTCACATCTGTAATTGAATTCTTTCCTTCCTCTAATGCCTTGTCATCATGAAACATCCCCTGACTTCAGAAATGCTGCTCCTTTCCTCTTTGTACTTCTGTTTTCTCAACTCCATTGTGCATGTGTGCATAACTTTCCTACCTTTATACACAAAATAAACCTTCTGCCTTTGTCTCTTTATGTCTGCTCCTCATTTGCTGCTAATGACTCCATTCATTTGCTTTAAGTGTGCCACGTTTTCTGAACGTTTGCACTTTACAGATACACCACACAAAAACTAAGGTCGCATCTTCCCTATGCCTTCTCCAGGCCCCTTGAGTCACTTCCGCTGCGGTACCACATTACCCATCAGGGGCGATTACCTTGGCTGGGGAGCTCTTACAGAGCACAGCTAAACAAACAGTGAACAACTCGGAGAGGGAGGGATTTTATCCACATGGCTTGAAGTGACTCTTATTACTTGGTTCCTCCTTATATATTGTCAATACTTAGAAAACTGTTGAGTGTTACGAGGTCTCCGTTAACATTGTGATGGGTTATCCCTTTCCACTGAGCTATCGGAGCCCGTAGGCCGTACCTGTCCCACGCACAGGTCTTCCAACACACCCAGTGGAGAACAGACTTGATATTCCTAGTTTAATAGGTTAAAAAATAAAGAAACAAATGTCAGATTAATTAAAATAACTTCTTCAAAGATACATTTATATTTTTAAAAGAAATGCAGTCGTAGGACATTTAAAGAGAAACAGCTATAGAAGCAAACATGAAAAAACAGCTAAATGAATAATGACACTAGGCACTAATTTTTTTGTAAATACATCCAATTGCTAAGATTTTTTTGAACTTTAGGGGTTGAAAAGGCCTTTATTCATGTTTAAGATTGAGATATAACAGCAAGATCTTCATACATCTCCAATGCTGCAATTTTATTGCAAATTTTTTGACATTTAAATTTTTATGTAGAACACAGACTCACAGATGAGTTCATGCTTTTGTCTGAATCTCAGCATTTATTTAAAAAAAATTTAAAAAAATAGTTCATATAATTTTAGGTGTTGAGAAGAGCTTGGAAAACAACCATCTCAAGATGCTCAGAATTGGAGGAGGGATACCAGACATGCAAATAAAAGAGATCAAACAAGCAAGGTCATGATTTTTGGAGGCATGGCTTGTGATGCTCAATACTGATATTATTTGTAATGGATCCCTCTATGTTTTCATACTGAGATTCAAATTGTTTTTCAGATGCCAGTGACTGTCATTCGGAAATATGGGTAATGAGAAGTACCGGTGTTCATGCTTGAGGAAGAAGTAAGATTTCTGAAAAGAAGGGAAAGACAGCAGTGATAGAGGCACTAGAATGATGAGCACAGGGATTTGCATCAGCTGTGGGATGAGGGGAAGGGTATACTTTAACATGTTTGGCAAACCCATGAGCCCTATTTCACTGGGGAAGTACACACAGGAATGACAGAGTTGCCTTACTGACAATAGGTCCTACTTCTGACCCTTAAAAACCAGGCTCTGACTGACTGTCCCCTCTCTAGGAGCTCTAATACTGTTTGGACTCTGCCAGCAGTATCCTATCACAATTTTAACTACAAAGAGCCCATGTGTTTGTGTCTTGGAAAATATCCTTGATGTTGTATGCTTACTTGAATTCTCTTGCTCCCACAACATTTAATTTTTAAGAAACTAGATCCCGTACTCAATTTACTCAGGGCATGTGACTACAATATGTTGGTGAAACTAAAAATAGGGAAAAATCTGCTTCGAACTGGCAGTGATGAAATCAGGTTTCATTCTTTCATTGCAAATCTTTTTCCTGGCCTGATACTGAAAAGTTCAGCCAAGGGAGCACTTCACTTGTATCTATTAACTTTTAGGGCTGGAATTTACCTTTTATATCTTGAGTTAATGATTCTCCCTAAAAATAAGGAAACTTTTATTTGCATTGAAAAATTCTTCAAAATTTCTACCTCAAGAACCACAAACCCTGGCTGTAAGAACTATAGCCTAAAAAATAGCCACAAAAAACCTCCAGCAAGTCTTCTTTCTGTGTTACTTAGATTGCTGTTATCTGAAATAGATCTTCAGAGAGTAAAAAAAAAAATAAAAAAAAATGCAGAGTTTGGTTGTTCATTTCACTTTGTTTTCCAAGAGTGCCCTGAGGCCCCATTAGGCTCAGCAGCCCATCCCACCAGCGCTGCCTTCTGCTTGTCCTAGCAAAAGGCAGACACATCCCTGCACCGACTGGCAAACAGCTCAGGCTGTACTTTGAAATTGTTTCTTGAACGTTATCATCAGCTACACCTTTGGGACAGCTCTTCCTCACAAAGCATAACCTCTCCTACGTACACGTGAATCTACATGAAACTTGAAAGTGGTGGTGGATTTCACATCCCAGAATTAAAGTTCTGTTTAAGGTAGCTATTGCTATGTGCTCTGATGTGCGCCATTGTTGCTTTCTTATCTGCTTCCAGCTGGTACCACCATTCCATCCTCCTGGGGGCAAGGACAAGCATCATGCACTGGAGGTTACGATTCACATTTAATGTTATTAAAAATACACTAATGAGCATGTAAGATATGTTCAATATTGAATCTAAATTCAATAAAACTCTCTCAGGCTTCCATAGCAAAGACACACAGAATTTTGATCGAATCGGCTCTACAGCAATTAGTTAATGTATTCATTAACTGCAAGGGTTAGTAATGTGAATGTAACAAATGATAATTACAATAATTAATGCCTGGTGATTCATGAATAATGCATTCCATAGCTATTTACATATTCATACTTATGAGCCTATTAATGGATAATTATCATTTGAATAAAAGATGTGGACATCAGGAATGTAACAACTACACCGTTTTCCCCAGTCTCAATGTGGCTTTACCTGTCTTGCTCTTGCCATTACACACAGAAATAGAAACAATATTTTATTTTCAAGACCTATAGAGCAATATAATGGCAAATACAGCCATACAGATTAGTTTTCACACTACACCGGGTCTGAACCACTGCTCTGATCAGTTTATGTCTCAATGTTGCAAAACAATTCAGAAGAGTTTTAGGATATTATTTGAGAAGAAAAAAACCCAATGCTTCGCCTCATCTTTCCAGCAGAAAACTTCTCAAATATTAGGAGGTGGAGGGCAAGAGCAGTATTAGCATTCTGCTTCTTCAAATGCAAAAAAAAAAAAAAAATCCCTGAGAAGAAATTTACACAAATGTAAGGGAATGTATTTGGAGAAAGAGCTTTGTTCTCTTTCTCATCAGTATAGATTTGTTCTTGTCCTAAATTTACACTCTTTCCTACCACAGGTGGTTAGGACACTTCCATACTTCAGAGTTCGTTCATTTGTGAAACTAAGGTAGCAATATTGTCAGCACCTTCAATCTGAAGACATGATTCTGCCCTAGGTGGCTGGTATTTGTGCTCTAAAATGCAAGATTTCAGCTGCTATGAAAGCAGACAAGTTGCTGGCAGTCCCAGGCTTGGAGAAGACCTCAAGAGGCACAGAAGGGCAAACATACAACAGAATTAAAAAAAAATATTATTCAAATATAATTATTTTAAGGCAACATAATAATTTTTCTTCTTTGCCTAAGCTTGAACGCTCAATGTTGACAACACTAAGACAGTGCTCAGCTGCTAGCCTCAAGAGTGTGGTAAAATGAAGAAGTAAAGCTGGGTAAGTTAACTGAAACTGAGAGGTGCCACCACCCTGATTTTCAGACAAGCCACTCACCCACTGCTCCTCCACAGCACTGGCTGATGATCTGTGGGTGCCTTGGGTCACCGAAAACCTTACCCCAGCTGTCATAACCTGTAGAGTGAACAGAAGGGCTCAGCCTATGTGGACGTCAGCTCCAGGTTCTCCTCCTATGGTGTGGCTGAACAACCCGTGACTTCAGGCAGCAGGATCAGGTCAAGCCACTGGGGAGGCATCGGACTGATGTCTGAGTGAGTGAACACATTTGTGTCTGCTGTGACTTTTGTCTTCTCCAGTGATCTTGCAGCCTGTTGAGAAAGACTAGTATGTACAGTAAAATACTTTCAAAAGCAAACCATTTTTCTGAAATTGCCTGCACAGGTAACTCCACTGTGTTGGAGGTCCTTGCCTCATAATAATATAACCTCCTAAAATCAGACACTTTTAAAAGCACTCATTTACATGCTGTAAAATCACATTGAAGCCAGTGGTACTTGAGGACCGAAGGAGAGAGGACTGAACCCCTGCTCAAAACTAATGCCCTCCACCTCCAGCAGCCATGGTCAGCGTAGCCAGCCCATGACACATTCCTGCAGGCTTTCTTTCCCAAGCGAGGAGCAAACCATGGGTTAGGAGAACTGTCAACGAGCAGATGCCGACCCTCACCTATGAGCTTTCCTGATGCTCCTCAGGTCTAGACAGGGAGCAGGCTGCAGGAAGGAAATAAGCAGTCCGGTCTATATAACCTACATTCTGTAAGGCTGCTGCTGGAAGCATAAAGTGTATTCCCTGGTGCTTCTGATTTATTCTCTGTAGTACCTTATTTTGAGAAAACCCTCATCATGTCAACTATGTGGAGAAAAGTTCTGTACAGCACAGGTAAACTTACTACAGTCTGATGATAGGTTATTGAAATAATATTGTTTCATTGACTGAAGGAAGTTTTTACGTTTTTTGTTAGCCTAGCAGAGTCAGTGTAACCGAGCAGGGGAAAAAGCTGGAATTTATTTGTTTTCACGTCATTCGCATGGTTGTAGATCACCCATGGTGGCAGAATTGTTACCATTGATGGTAGGAGCCAGAGAGAGCCCAGCTTTATTCCTGTGCCAGGTCAAATGTGGGGTAAGAAGAAACATCTTTAGATTTGTAAAATGAGCAGCTCTGCTCTGGAAGTTATTGGAAATGTCACAATGCCATTTTTACAGTTGTTTTTTTGGAGCAGAACAGCCCCTTAATATCCGTTGCTATTTTCTATTAGTCTGTATTCAAAAACAAAGAATTTAACTAAAACTTCTAAAAGGATATTGCAGGAACCACATTTAATATGTGTCATAATGTAAGGTACAAAAACATTAGGATGCAGAGACAATAAGGTTATCTGATGTGTCTTAGCTGGGAAAGACAAGAAAGCTGCTCACAAGGCCAGCATTACTGCACGCATCAGTGAAAAGCAGTTGAATATTTAATGTGCATGGTAAATATAAGCAGAAAAGTGAGCCCAGATGACATATGACAGTGTAACACTGCAGTATAGGAATCAGCTCAAGTACGGTATTCACATAACACATTTAGCATTCAGACTAACACAATTTGTCTGTACACCATCCTTTATGTTGCAATGGCATTGTTTTCCTTCCTCTCATCTTCTGATGTTTTCCCTGTAGACTCACGCTCACATCACATGGGCATTTACTTCAGTCATTGCTCATTTTATAACACATTCATGCACTCCATGCCTGCATTGTTCAGATACTAAATTTTACGTCTTTTTTCTCATATGGTTCATGAGACTTAATGGTCTTTTCTTTTTTGTCTGTTTTTTCTATATTCCAGTAATTCAGCAGGCTTAGCACCGAGTGAAGGTATTCTGAAAGTTGCTTTAGAACAATTAACTCATAAATATAAAAATAATAGTCTACTTTTGCCTTTTTTTTTTTTTTTTAGTGAGAG
>Ga0065711_1027851_pt1 | contig 45535 bp, 23 predicted proteins | sample Hoacrofraction12_FD_59098 | JGI IMG/M metagenome (GOLD analysis project Ga0065711, IMG submission 59098) | Hoatzin crop microbial communities from Cojedes, Venezuela - Epithelial fraction 12 v2 (version 2) | ecosystem: Host-associated > Birds > Digestive system > Esophagus > Crop | place... | reverse complement strand
TAGACAACATCCACGGCTCTCCCTTCGTCTACCCAGCCAGTCATGTCATTGTAGAAAGCTATCAGATTGGTCAGGCATGATTTCCCCTTGGTGAATCCATGCTGACTACTACAGAAACAGCAGGTGTGACCTGTTTGAAATTTGTTGTTGTTTTCCTGCAAATGTCCTAGTGAAATCCTCATTTTGAGTCCACTGACTTGCGCCCAATTCCTTATTATTTTGTTCTCCATTTACTGCTGAGTTTACAACTCTTACTCAGAGAAGCAACCGATAGGCTTATATGAAACAAACACGACAGAAAAAAGCAAGACAATGAAAATGACTCTCAGAATAATTGCACCTTCTGTGTTTCAGTTTAGGCTTTATATTTTGGAAATTTGTATATTTATGAATAAATGCTGACGTTTTATTTAAAAACTGAGAACTTTTAAGGTTCATTTTGTGCAGGAAGACAGAACAACCTCCCTGCTGTCATTACTATGGAGAGCTCTGGTGGTAGGTCAAAGACTCACAGTAAGAGGATGAAAGAAATGAGGACTCCACTTGAAGACTAAAAAAAAACTGAACAATACTGTTGATAGAACAAAAACCCACAAAAACTATGTATGAAATTAAATTTAAAGTTTAACAAATGCCTGATCAAATAAATGCTAAGACTGAATGATTAAGGTTCAGCAAGTGAGGAAGACAAAAATATTAGATTTTCAAGACTGGCAAAATCAAATAGGTGTATGCAGTAAGATCTTGGATAACACAAAATAAGCAACTGGTGAGGGAAATTGCCTATCGATTGCTTGTTTGCTGTTGTGTTCTGTGCACTAGAATTACAAATTATTGGTCTTTAAAATCCAATGTTGTTTCTTACCTTTCCTTTCTTTTCCTAAGATTTTTTTATTGAATTTTAAAGGTGATCTGTGGTACTTTGACATAGTTCCAGTAAATTGAAGCCAACCGGGAAAATACTCAAATACTTCTCAGAAGTTTCGAAATAATATTTTTTCTGGCCTTCCTCAGTACAATATGTGGCATAATTTTCCCCATTTTTAAGAGGAATTAAATTCAGTATCAAAAGCACCACTTTAACTCAGTTTATTAACTCAGTTTATTAACTCAGTATTTTAAAAACAGTTTAATCATTAGGGGTTTTTGACTATTGATGAAAGCCCCCTTAGAGGAACTTTGCTACAGAGATTGATATCATTCTTGTGTTGTACTCTGGTCTCCATTTGACCTAATGTATTTCTATTCAACAATAGCAACTATAAAACAAAGAACATGATTCTGAAAACATACCTACTGATAAAAAAGTTTTTCTGCATGTATATATGTTGCATTGTCAAGCCCCCCTTTCCATTAAAAATGCATAAGCAGTGGTCTTTGCATTCTGCTGGAAAACTATCAAATGGGTTGTAATCTTTGTGCTCTTTGGGATGAAGTTTCTGTATCTCTATTACAATATTCATTTAACTAACCATGGGGTTGAAAAAAAAGTATTCTAGGATTTACACCAGTTATTTTGGCCTGCCAGGTTTACAAACAGTTTGCAATATGTTGCAGTTCTGAGACAGACCTAAGATAACAATAAACGTAAAGCTTGTGTCTGTGCCACTATTGCTTTTGACTTTGGAGTGCAATGCAACATACACTTTTGGCCACATGAGGAAAAAAAAATAATCATTTTTTACCCTATAGTGTTAAAAAAATACAACGCAGTCTTGCATTTCTGTAATGCCCTTTCCAAAAACTGCCTCCAGATACAGAGTGGGGATCATTTTTGTGATCAATAAGAGATATTAAGTTAGGACTGTGAGGGGAAAAAAGGAACATCTACAAATTTCCCAAGAAACCTATAAACTAAGAATATATAATACTGAAAAGCAAAAGTGGTGAATAAACACATCTTTGGTTTCTACCAGTGCAGTGTCCCTAAATCTCATGATGAGAAAGTAGAAACGGGAGAATACTGCTTTGACCTGCATTCCTGCAGCAAATAGGGCTCCTGGCTCTTGCCCAGTAAACACTACACTTTAATTTCCAATGTTTCCCTTCATTTCTTTGTTAAAATAAAAACACAGATTCCGAAGGGTTTTTTTTCTTTTCCCAAACTTTTCCCTGACTTACTAATCAATATTAGAATCAGTTCAAATTCAGAAAGAATATATGAGATAATTTGCAATTTCTGGTGCACTGCTCATTACTGCCTAGTGAGTGTTCCTGAATTTTATCAGGAAGGAAGACAGGCAGAACCCTAATAATTTGTAGAAATACCTGCACAGCCCCTTAAACAGCTTTGCAACTTGGTGATGGACTCTTCAAAAAAGTAAAAGAATATCACATTCAGATACATATTAAAGTAGTGATAATTCTACAATTTTAATTTGGCAAAGATAACACAACTCTAATAAAAATCCTTTGGAAAGGAAAGTTCTGCCACCTTCTATTGAACAGTACCTGAGTTCTCAAAGAGGCCAATTTCAAATCAACAGATGAGAAAACTCAATAGTTTTCTAGGATTTTTTTGAAGTCATCTTCTAGGATGAAGGTATCCTTGCCATTGCTTCCTGGCATTAGAGTGAGGACACACAACATGGACTCCTTACAAAAGTGGAATTCATTAATACCTGTCTCTTAGACACCACACAACATTTTTTATTCACATATATAAAAATATTCTCCAGGACACAAACACAGAAGAATAGCTGAATTAATATTGGCAATGTCAGAGAAGCATCACAGTAAACTGGCATTGCTAAGATAGCGAGGATGTGAGATAGGACTCCAAAAAATATTTAAAAGTTTGAGATTAGTGTCACAATTAAACACTTCTAAAGCTACTGGCAGCTCAGGAAAAAAAAAAAAAGGAAAAAGTCAAGGCTGACTCGATTGTTGAAGTTCTACTGCAAATTTTGATTATTTCTATCCATTAAAATGGACAAAACCTTCCCACAACAAACCTAGCGTCTCACATATAGCCTTTTCAACTAATTTTTACCCAAGAAAAGCATTTTGTCAGGACCTGGACTGCATTATTTAGGTCTTAATGGCCTCCACATACACCCCTGTCCATGGGCCCAGGGCCAGCAGTCCCTGTCTCAGCAGCGCCGGAGGTGTACTGGTTCCAAGCTCAACCTGTGAGCTGATGTCCCAGCCTGGCCTCATCACCACAAACCTGCCTGGTGACTTGGGCTTTTGGTTGAACTCAGCTAACATAAGTGACCTGTCCTGGCAGTCCTGTTATTTCCCTCACCTCCCTGTCCCTCAGGATCAGCCAGCTCCCACTGTGCCCTAACGCATTAATTAGCTTTCAGTTTAAAATCTTTTGAAAAATTCTGTTCTCACTGCAATTGAATTTTGCAAATAACATTTTTTTGTGTTTTGATAACATCACTGAAACAGTGGGGTGACTTGCCTAGGCTTTAGACAAGTGAAAAAAGGATTTCATAACAGAAAGAGATCAGTCTTAGTGTAGTTATGGCCAAGAATATATTTCCTTAACACAAAATAGCAGAGAAGTACTTTGAATTTCAGACTAACATCCTAACAAGATCAACCAATTTTCACATTCATTCCTGTATGCTGTTTTTCATGGACCAGTGACAGATGCTTCACAACAAGGACTATGCAATAACATTCCAATTCTATACTATATTTAACTGTCCTTAGAGAAAATCTTCTAAACTGCAATATTATGGGTCAAAAATCTCAGAGTTTAGTATCTCAAGTTCTCTAAACATGGTAGTCATTCTGGGTGGAGTCTTCAATGGTATAAACTGAAATATAGCTTGGTTTATTGTTTTTAATGATGTGGCAGCTTAGGAAACTATGCAACTCAGAAACAGTTGAGGATCAGAAAGATAAGAAACTTTTAACAATGATAGAACTGCCTTGTAGTGATCAAAAGTATTGCTACGGATCAGATTGTGCCTTCACATTCTAGGTTGAACTCTTTACTGATCTCACCAGGGAGCTCTACTCAAAAAGGTTTGTGAAATTTGCTGTTGGCCAGAATATTATGTTTTACCACTTAATTCTATACTGGCATACTTAAGATAAGTCACATTACCCTTCTTAAAAAATTGTAAAGCAGTATGAATTCTGCCCTTATTTGCTTCTGCTTTTTTTTTTTAATTAATATTTTGTATTTTTCTTTTTCTTCATATCTGAGGACAGTAAAGCTGCACTGTGATCCACTGTGACCATCTGGTGTATTTAGCACAAACAAAAGATAGTGAAAGCAGACTTTAATCTGAAGCAAAGGCGGAGTCTAAATTATTGATACCTGTCCTTTATCAGTGACATGAAAAACATCAAATAGTATGACAATTCCAAAACATAAATCATCAAAACAGTAGCAATCTGTGATTAAAATCCTTATGAATCGCACTATCATGTTTTTGAAATTAATAACTGCATGGGTGCAATTAAATACTTAAAACGTGTGAAGAATCTGCAGATATCACTGTCCCTAGATGTTCTCCAAGTGCATGGTTCACTCCATAGCAGTGGAAGGCAAGTCTTGTCATTTCAAATCATATATGTTCTCTACAGCATAATGCATAAAGATAACACATGAAATAGTCATTTTTTTTAAAACCATTAATAGGGTTTTTTCTATTCCACTGAATATTTGCAAAGGAGAAAGAGGATTAAATATCCATTTAGAAAAAAACTGAACATATTTTTTCCTCCAGAATAACTGGTTAATGAATAGAATTTATCTGAAATCCAAGCATACTTCTAATTCTCTGAAATATATTATTTTCTTTAGCCATTCTTAATAAAAATATATTCAGAACAGGACACCTACAACACTTATACAGACCAGTATTTTTAAAAATCGTTTGGATGTAGAATGCCTACGTTCAAACAACACTTCCCAAATCAGAAGACAGATGCAAACTTCAGGCACCCAATGAGTACCTTGATCAGAGTGGTCTCTAAAGAAAATATAACTAGTTCATCTCAGGACAAATACAGACAAAATTTTCCCAGTTTCTCCTGTATTGTGCAACCAAAGGTAAACCAGTGGATTAGAGTATGCCTGAAGAGATACTGTGATTGACTAAAGTAACATAACTGATGATGAGTTCTTTATCCAATAGCCACGTGATTAAGATTCAGTTCCTCATCCTCCTCCTAGTTTATTTCTTAATTTTCTTGAGACACTTAGTACATGTGTTTTAATGTGTTTTATTTCATTTTCTAACATTTTTCTTTAAATAAATTATCAAGTGGGTTTTCCAAGTACCAACTGACAATATGTTCTCAAGCAAGGATTACATGTAGGAAGAGGTTCATAATTTATTCAAATGTCTCTTTCATTTAGACTTGTGGAAAAAAGCATTGAGATCTGAATCACATCTGACTTCCAAAAAAAAAAAAAGATCATGTTTTCCAAGGGTTAATCATCCATTTTCTTGCTATAGTGCAATCTGAACAGTCTAACAGTTAAAATATTTTAAGAGATTGAAGATTTTCAACCATAATTAATGAAAAAAGATCTCCCGAAAACCAAATTTACAAAAGTGGTGTTGTATTGTGGCAAGTAAAGTCTAGGTATTTACCTTGAATTCTCAAGGAAGTGGTTCTTTTTTCTTTACAGTGAAATAAAATTCCAGGAAACAGACACTTTTCAAGTTATATCCTTTTATCCCAAAGCAAAAACATATGTCTTGTGTTGAAGAACAATCTTCTGTTTAATGTGTCTCCCCCCACTCCCACACATTTCTTATTTATAAATCTGCCTTTCACTTCTGGAAAATTGCCACAATTCATCTTTTACTCTTCCTTTGGTTTGTGGAGTTCTTTTCTGTTTTCCTTTCTGAATTACTTCTTTCCTCAAAAACCATAGTTCCTTCTTCTTCTGTTCTTCCCAAATCTCTGTTCTCTGGATATCAGAGTCAAAGGTAGGTCACGTGAGACCACTTTTATACATTTCTTCCAGCCTCAATGACTCTGCATTACCCATTCAGATGTAATGAGCTCCTACTAATTAATGTTCTTACTTCACTACTGATAACTGCACACAGCTTTTCAGAAAAGGGACAGTTGTCATGCTTCTGCTGCCTAATCTCTTTAGAATCCTTTCCCTCTGCCTCTCTGGTCATTTTCTTCCTTTGACTTGAAACCTGTTTTCTCATACAGTAATTGTTGTGTATTGAACATTCTGAAAAAGATGCTTCATTTTTAACTATTATTTGACATGCAATTGCATGAACAAAGTTTTCATGTAGCTGCTCACTCCGTGTTGTTTGCACAGTTAGCATGATGACATATGCACACAAATTGGGTAACCATAAATTCAGTATCTTAAATGTATTACTGCCATAATATTTTGTCTTCTACAGCATATACTGCCAGTTTTACTGGTATTGATAAGCTGTAAAGTGTAAAATATGAAAAAAAAACCCCAAAAACCACGTCCTGGTATTGGTTAAAACAGAACCGATTCTCTGTTAGTGGTTTTTCCTTACAGCTAAGTTCTTCTAAGTAGCTGCATTTTTCTGAAGTTGGCTGCATATGTTATAGCCAGCTTCTGAGGAGGGCCCTGCTCTTTGTCCTGCCTGCGATCCTGATCCAGGTTCCCATCTGTGCATTCCCGAGTCCAGTTCCCATCTAACTGCAGAGTCCAGTCCGGGACTTCCTGGTGCCTGCCTGGCACCAGCCCCCGCGGCACCCAGTTCCACAAAACTCAGTATTGGTTTTGTCTATTTTGTTTTATTCCTTTTATTTTTAATATTATTCCTGTTATCAGTAAAGCTGTTTTAATATTCCATTTGTAAGTCTCTCTCCCTTTTCCTCCTTTGTTCCTTCCCCTGGTGGGAGGACGGGGGGGTCAATAGCGAGCATCTGCCACTCTGTTTATTGCTGCCCTGCACTGAACGGTGACAATCCAGAAGTTTGCAACCTTGCCCATGTACTGCTGCCAGCATTTTCTATTTGCTTCCTCCCCCCCGCAAATTAAGGTACTTGTTAACTTTCCTAAAGTAACAGGTAAAAGAATTGGGCTACTATATAAAAATATCTCTTTTTGTTAACTGTAATTGATGAACTCCTCGTTAAGAAAAATCTTGGAAGTATTGTGTTATACCTCAAGTTTCAGAAACCAGATGGAAAATACAAACATTTTTTAAAAAGATTAAATCCCGAAAATCCGGTGTTTTACTTCCCAGCACAAGGGTTACAATACTGCACAATGTCAGCTCTAAGCCCCAGGAATAAAGTCAAATCCAAGAAATTCCTCACTCCAAAACGATCACTGATAAGGCATCTTTCAGCTTATAAAAATGAGTGGATTGTCAGGCTATGTAGAATGTTGCTAGCAGCCATTAATACAGAAATTCTATTCTTAAAATTAGGTGTTTTGAGTTCCCCTTCTGAATGCATCTGCCACTGTATTGCAGGGAAAGAGGCAGTTCCTCAAGCAGCAGTAGTTGATGGGTTATGATTTTCATTTTGTTTGTTTAGTTTTTAATTTTAAAGTTTCCTTCAATCCATTCAAAACCCAAATGACAACCCTTGTGACTGAATCATCAATTTATTGATTTTTTTTTTTTCCCCTCTGTTGGATTTTGCCTATATCATCATGACTAATTTGTTTTAAAATCATGCCCTTTGGTACTTCAGATATTGTCAGAGCAGGTAGGTTTTAGTATTTTCTTGCACTGTATTATTTGCCTTTCCTTTCAGAAACATGCAAAGCATTGCTGAGGTAATTGCTCTATGCTCTCAGCAATGTTGACAAGATATGACAGACAATATTTGGGCTTTGGGAGAGGGAAGAAAGGGGAGCACTGCAAAAGACTCCTTATGTTGAAGAAGTCTGTAGAGCTTGGCAGGGATAAGGAAATATTCCTCAAATTGTAAGTGAAAATAATTTGTCGGTTAAGTATATGACAAAAGAACAAGTCATTATGGGTTACTCTTGCTTAGATTAATCATAGGAAACAACTTTTCACACCGACCTGTCAAGCTATCAGTATGTACTATATGAGATGTTCTTTAGCCAGGTAATTTTGAGCTCTGAGCTCCACCAACACAAACATGACTATCCAGTTCTTTGACAAACATCTGAAGTTTTCAGCAGCTGACAATTATTGATTTCTCTTTCTTTCCTTAAAAAAAAAAAAAATCAATGCAAAAGTGCAGTGAAGACTCTCAGCACACTGGAGATAGTGAGCAAATGCAATGACTTTCACTTTATCAGCCATTCCACCAGGGAAATCTTCACAAGTGTTGGATAAAAGTTTCCTGCTATCTAATACTTGTTTACAGCAGTGCTCCATACATAGGAAACCACCTTATGGAGTATAACAAACATTCCTTCTTTGCTCCATTCAGGAAGAAGGCTGGGATCTCCTGTTGGTGTGAAGTTTGTATTAGTTTTCATCATCATGAATGGTTTTAAGATGATGATGTTTAATGAGATCTACATCATTCAGATAGCTTTCAAGCTGTGACTCAGCAAGACTTCACCAATTCAGCCTTTCTAAACATACCTTTACCTTCCTTCCTGTGACTACTTCATGACACAAATTAATGTTTCATTGAGCTAATTGGATCCTTGCAGCTATTAATTTTTTGCAGATATAGTATTTTGAAAATAAACCATGAAGCTTCCCCTTTGAATATGAAAGCAAATGTTCATTCATGTTCATTCTATTTATGTGTTCAAGATAGTGTGAAACACATCTCTATCATGTGATGGAAGGTCCAAGCTCTTTACTTTCTGATACCCCAATCTAGATATTCTTGGTTGGTTAAATCAATTTTTGTTAATCAGTATAAACAGGCAAACCCATGCAAATGATTTACTGGGCCCAGAAAATTAACACAGGTAAATGTAAGTACTTTGCTGCTGAACCTTGCCCTTTCGTACACAACTATCACCTACAACGGCACAATTCACGCTACTTCATGTTTCTTCTTTTCCCTCCCCTCAGTTTTGCAAGATATTTGTATACAATATCTTTTAGGACACATCTTCAAGGTGTATTCTGCAGACCAGGTACATGCTTTCAAGCTGCCTAGATAAGAGTCAGCTCTGACAGAAGCTATGGAAGTCATGTTAGCACAGTACTCAGCTCATACAATGTTCATACCTCAGAGTCCATTAGGTTAGAGTCCATCAGCAACCAGCTACTTACATGTGCCCAACTTCTGATATGTAGTTGGCTATCATCTAACTGACTTCAGACAATAGTCTGATCAAGTTAATGAAGGCAGAGCTCTGTTCTGTTTCTAAATTAAAATCCTACCTTGAGACAGAGAGGAATTTAAAAAGGAAGTCTAATTTTAAGATGATATTCCTGCTTTGATATGATATGTTCACCTGCAGAGCAGCCCGCAACACTACTTGTTCATTCTTGATATGAGCAGATCATCACTTCTCCTGCAGGACAAGCTATCTCTGTTCAGCTCTGGACAAAGTCCTAACACAACAAAAGCGTAAAAATCTCCTAGCTATTTTTATAGTTTGTTGAGCTAGGAAGCGATTCTGGATCTGTTTGAAACAAAGGAAACCCATGTAGTTAACTGACAGAAAAAAAAACAGGCTGACAGCTCTAACAGACAGATGGAAGTCTTTATAGGAAGCCATCTGAAATCAAATTTACACCCATCATCTTCACTCCCTTTATTTTCTAACAAAACCAGACAGAACCACCCATCCCACTGTGGCACGTGATGCAGATAAAACACATACTTAACTGTACAGCATCTCCCTATGTTTAGAGGTGGAAACAAATATAATAGGTAGACTTCCAAAACAGCCAAATAACAGGCTGTAATATGTGCTAGTGCTCAGTCCACTGGTTTCACTATTTTACTAAATGTTTTTTAAATCAAGATTGTATTACCAACCATAACTCAGTGGTCTAGTGAAGAATTTGAAGGGTTTTCTCTTGTGACCTATCATGCAAGAGGTTAGACTGGATGACCGTAATAATGACTTACATATCTCAGTTTCAAGCTTTGGAATTATACCTTTCTGAAAACTGCATTTTAGTAGTAAACATTTTTCAAACTCTCCAGAACACTGACATTGAGCCCACAATTTTCATAACTTTCTGACCAGTTGGGCATATACCTGTTCTCCAGATGAAACTACTAGGGATCCTAGCCACCAAGAGAAAAGCAAACAAATTTTCTGTGAAGTCAACTAATTGAATAGCACATCTTTACACTTGGGACTTCAGAATAATGGTATGTCCATTTCAACAAACTAAAAACAGTTCAAGATGTTCCAATGCCTGTGAACAGAGCTACCATACAAGAAAGGGAACAGAAAATACTGTATTTCAAGGGTGTCTCAGCTCTCTGCATCTCCAAAGGAGTAAAGAAAAGAAGTTTACAAAAACTTTTTCATGTCCCAAAAAGTTTCTGCTGAGTAGCTGTCTATAGAAACTTTAGGTCTCCAACCTTCTTCTGAAGAGAGCACTCAGCATGATGCACTGGAGCATGAGAACATTTAGAATACCACTGTGCTGAAATCCTTCACGTGCTGTACTGAAATACTTCAGATGTTATGCACAACAGTATAGCTTAGGAGCAAAAATTTTGGTGAATAAGCAAAAGTAGGATATTCAATAACCAAGAGATCACATTGAATAAGTAACAACTTCACATAAAATTTGGAATTCACTTTAGTCACTATAAAATCTGAGAAGCAACGTTCACTTCTGCAAGCTGGTAATTTGGCGCATGTTGATATAATAATGCTTAACGGCCTACTCCTCCCCACTCCCCCCCTAGTAAAAACATACTAGTTTTACGAAAGCAATAGGTTGTTTCTGATCTAAAACTGGCTGAACTAACAGTTTTCCAAGTAGAGTGGTTTAGAACCATGACAGAAATAGCCATTTCACTACATTTCTGAATAGATCAAGCCTGATGCATAGAAAAAATATGACACAGAAATATAAAGTCCATAATTTGACAGTATTCTGTTAAACTCCATTGCAAAGTATGCTCCTCAGCATAATTTGCAGGAGACTTTCATACTCCCATTCTGTGCTCATACCAGTTCTTTAGAAATGTTTCAGATAAGCCTTCAGCTGTAAAAAGCCTTCACAAACTGAACCTTTTTCCTATAGAGCATTTAAAACATATAATGAAATTATCTAAAGACTTGGGGTTTCTTACACTTTTATTGGAGAGATGACTGCAACCCTTGGATCATTCTAATCCCAAAAAGCTGTTCATACGTAAAGGTATTAAACCGATAATAATTCTTAGGATATGTGGCTTGCACATACACCAGTGCTACAAAAAGGTGAAAATAAAGGTAGGGCTTTAGGTTTCTGTTTCAAATTGCTGTGTCAGGTCTCTATGCAGTTTTCTCCGATATATCAGTTGGAGAAATGACTGTATTTAACTTTTTCCCCATTCTCTTTAAAATGTAATGTATTTCAGAGTAGCAAAATTCATTGACAACTTCATAGTTACATCCCCAGTTATGAAGCCTATAAGATATATATACACACATATACATATATATACACACTGTTGATTACAAAAGCAATTTCACTGTTATCACAGCGAAATGAAGAACATGTTCCTAGTGCAGGATGGCATAACGTCTGCTTTCCTTTCAGACATTATAACCTTTAAGGTACTAACAAAAGCCTGTCAAGTTTTTCAGCTGTCTCATGGCCTTCAACACTCCTGTTATGACATCAGTTATCTTTGACAGCAATTTAGCTGTATGTTCTAAATAATGCAAAACACTAACAGAACTCTCTATAAGCAGGGAAAATGTTTGGGGTTTTTTGCCTTTGAGCATCTATGCACCTTAAAAGTATCTATTTTGACTTCAGTGCTGAAAGTCATTCACTATTGTTTCAGTGAAAAATGAACATTCTCCATGAAGAAACAATCCATTAAGGGAGCAAGGAAGAACACATACATGTACAAAAAGCCACCATATAATGTCATCGTCAAAGACTGCAATGCATGAGGAACTGGTATCTTTTCATTAGCACTGTACCATCTTATTAAACAGATATGTCCAGAGAAAGTGTTCATACAAAATATTGAACTTTTAGAATCTGAAGGCATTCCCACATTTTTTACAAGTCACACTTCAACCCAGGATCTTGAAACGTATGTAGAGTACTTTTGCAATACTGTAAACACTGTTCCTCTCCCAAAACTGTAACAGAATTTTATGGTTTCAGTAACACAGTAGTAAGAGGAAAAAGTAGCTATTGGGAAGCTATTGAAAGAGAATTAACAGAGGTGGAAAAGGCTACTCACTATGTCTAACAAAACTATGGACCTAAAAGTGCAAAGTAGGCTAAATCACAACCACTGGCTCCTGAGTTAACAAGGAGATATACAAACTTGGGCATCTTTCCACATGGTTAGGGAGTATTAGCAGAGCTGCATCCTTTCAAACCTGCTTCTGAATTTGGGTCATGAATCTAAAGTTTTCTTAAGTCTGACAGAAGAAACAGTGAAGAGGGGTGTTTCTTTCCCATGGTTTTATCAGCTTTACTGCCCTTTCACAGAATCAGTGGTTTGTTTTTTTTTTTTGTTTACCATAATTTCCAAACCCCATGAGGTAATATAGTAACATTTCCAAGCTAAAATGTTTCAAACCTCAATATTCAAACTATTATATAAACTAAAAATTATGAACGTAAAGCTTAGATTAAAAGCTATTTTTATGTTCTTTTAATTGACCACTTAAACCTAATGAAATGCAGTTAATGGTAGAAGGTGAAACTCTTTACACCAGCATCACAGAATCACACTCATCTAGGTATTTTCCTTTATAAGCTACAGAAAGGAGTTATTTTATTGAGTTGTTTTTAAAGAGTCTTCGTTGTATGAGTAGTGCTGTGCTAGCTACATTCTCATCAACTTGAGAGCTGTTCTTCAGACACTTCAAATGTTCATAGTGTAAACTATCTCTTTCCACATCTACCTGCCAGATGACTCAAAGGCTGAACTTACTGCTAAAAGTCTGGTTAACCTGAACATTACAAGTAAAATTTGTATTTATGCCTGAATGTTCATATAGGAAGAATGAATTCTAGTATTCTCTGTACACTGTGACATACTATCAGATGTACTTCTTTGTTGCCTCACTGCATAAGAAGGTGTCTATCAGAAAATACTTAGTTATTGGAAGGTTCTGAAAGCTCCGATTGACTTGTGGTCCAGTGCATCTTGGCAAACTAGATATTCAGATATATACTGTTTTTCTACAGTAGACTACATTACTTAACCTATTTTAATATGATTAGTTTTCAAAAGATTATTTCACACACATTTGCAATTTAGACTGTTAGAACCTGACATGAGTATTCAGAGGTTTATTAAAATTAACTTTAAAAAATTGTAATGCAAATCATCATTAGCAGTTTTGGATTGCATTAGAATATACCATAGACACTGTTTGTTCAGTCCTCTCTTTCCAAATCTGCTAGTGGATTTCTTTGACAAGTCTTAAATTAGTGGTTTTTGTTTCTGGTCATTGTTAACGCTTACATGGAATTCATCAAATTCATTCATGTGAATGAAACATTTTCAAAATAAGATAATGTGACCTCTGTTTTGGAGTTCTGAAATTTTTTTAAAGTGACAGGAATACATCAGTAACACTTTGTTAGAGCTCCATAAGAAAAGACAAAGCTAGCATGAGCAAACCAAGGAACATTCTTTTTATGAGGCACTCTTCTAGACAAGGACACAGATATTACATGTTCTTCTGCTCCAGGCACTCACCTTTTCTGTCAATAGAGCAGATTTAACATGAGGAGCAAAGATACAGACTCCTGCTGACACCTGAATGATTGATGACCCTTGTGCCTTAACCAAAAGTGGGGACCAATCCAGACTGTTTCTTGAAATCTGCATAATCACAGAGCATCAAAATATTCAACTATAGCAATCAGAAATCCTCCTTTAACACATCACTTGCCACAAGAGCAACATGATATAGCCATATTTTGCAGGATTAAATCGCCATTCTGAAATGATCCATGAATCAATAAAACTTCACAAAAACTAATTTTAAGGGGTAACAGTACCAAAAACTAATGTTCACAATGAAAGTAAAACTAATTACCCTAGTGCAGTATTCCATTTAGCTATAATTCTATCTTCATTAACTGTACAATTAATGAACATAAATTTCATAGTTTATTTCATCTACCAAAATTATTTACTTATTTAAATTTCTGGTTTGAAAAAACAAAAAAAATACACAAATATGCAACTCAATTCACATATTACTAAAACTACATTTGTTATGTACATTTTGGGAATTTGTTAATCATTAAACAATTACTTCTGCATTTTAAGATGTTGCTGATGTTACTGGAAACCAATGTGATTTCCCCCTCCCCCCCCAGGAAACAAACAGATATGAGTTTTACATGTACACATGTCCCTCCACAAATTGAAATTATTCTACCAAGAAATCCTAGACTACCTAAAATATTAATTCCCCCTCCCCCCCCCCGCAGTTTATTTGCCATCCACTGGGGTTTTGTTTTGATTTGGGTTTCTGCTTTTATTTACTTCCGGAAAAAAGGAACCTTAACTTCACCTGCATTGATGTACACTAGTTATGAAGTACACTAGTTATGTCTTATCCTCTTCATAACACAATATGCAATTCTAATTCAGCTCTCCGCAATGTATTTGTCACTCCATTTTATGAACAGTACTACCTAAAGGGTTATTATTTAGGGCCACATGAACTTCACAACTGTTCTGACATTAATCAGCTTCCTTCTCCTTTGCTTAACGTTTCCCCACATCCTATTGCTCTGAACAGAGGTCTGAAAATAGCTGGCTTTTATGGAGTGGATCACTGGGTGTCCAGTCCTCGCTTCTGTATGTATAGATCGAAAGACCAGATTTTTTTTTTCCCCTCTATATACTATACTGATGCAGCTATACAGAACTTTTAAAATAGTACTAAATTACATGTATAACAGTTATAAATACTTTTTCTATTTTCACAGTAAGATAAAGAAACTTCGTGCAAATCTAAATTAATCATTCAATTTAAACACATAATAAACACTGTGGATATTTATTCAGCACATGGCACTTCTGAGACTTCTTTGTGCCCTGATTTTTCTTTTTTATTGAAGTGCAGCTAAGCAGTATGCTTTATATTCTCAGCAATAAATTCGTTCTTCTGGTTTCTCTAGGGAGACAACCTGATCCCTGAATCTGCATATATAATCTGGCTAATGTCCACCCTTGCCAGAGCTAGCACATTCTGGACAGTCTAGCCACACTGACATCACACAGGTTTTGGCCAGGTTCTTTCTCAATTCCAGATGCTACTCCTTGGGCCCCCAGACACAATTTTTTGTGGGGGCTTCTGTTTAGAAAGCTTGCAGTCTACCAATTTGAGAGGTTTTTTTATCAACTGTGCCATGCCTAGATTCAACTGAGAGAATTAGTTGATCAGGAAGTCTAGAAAGAAATTAGCAGTAGACTAGGACCTGGGAGCAAAATGAGAGTTGAATTTACAGCCTAGGTACATTTACATAGTACAGTTTTGAAAAACCCAGAGAGCAGACAAATAAAACAATAGCAGTTTGGGTTCCTGATACTGAAGAAAAGTCTTCAAAGAGGAATGCCACTCTCCATGCCTCTTCTAGATCCCCCAAACTGGACACTGGCTACTTACAAAGCAGACAAAGGAAGCCTTCAAAAATATAAAAATCCTCTAAGATGACCTGAACAAGGTCCTCTGCTCCCAAAAGTACATCTCATTTTTCTAACTATATCCGATGTTCCAACAAAGGTATTTCCTCTTGTCCTGTCAATGACCTGTAGATCATAATATCTAAAGCAAAATACCACTGGAATGATTCAGATCATCGTAGTACACCAGTACTCAATCTCCAGTCTCTCTACTTAGGTGACAAGCGTGGGGTTGGAGGGTGCTGTTCATTTCAGCCTTCACTTCAACATTTTTTTCTCTGTTAGGTGTTATGTGAAAACTGCTCTTTCAATGTTTATCATGCTGTTTTGTATTGTATCAGTCCCAGGAAAGTATTTCTATACAACATACTCTCAAGGGTTATGTGTGTTCCAGACTATATGTTTGCCCACAGCAAGCATTTTAGGGAAGCAGTGATGAAAAGGTGAAGGAAAAACAGGAAGACTTGAAGCTACGAAAATAACATAGTCCTTGAGGAACAGGTAAGCCATAGGCTGAGGTTCACAGGCATTTTAAACACAATAAGGCAAAAATACAGAATTGAAAGGATTGAGGTTTAAAGATATTTTTCAAATACATAAGGAACAAGATGCTGACAAAGGAGAGAATAATGTCATCTGAAGGACAGCAAGAGATATTTACTGCTGAAAGAAATACATGTTCTAAAATTAATTTTAAGAAAGGAAGGTGTGCAATAGATAAAGAGCAACTGCATTTAGTCAAGTTTAGATTACACGAACACCCCATTTAAGAGCTCCAAGCACTTTAATCCTTTCAATGCCCAGTCTATAATACCTTCAACACAAGATCCCTTGCTGGTAGTGGGATCCAGCAGCATCAAAGAGTTAAAAACTGCTATGGTTGTCAGCATGCAAATACAAACAATGTTAATAAACTCCATGCTCAGAAAACAAGTAGAACCTAAAAAAACATGGTATCTTTTAGAAACTGTGGAAATTCAATTTTTTTGTTCTTTTATCTTTCTTCCTCACCTGTTTTTAAGGGTTTATTTGTTTGGGTTTTTTTAACTTCGGGGTATGCTTGGGTTCATGCTTCATGCCTTTCTCTACAGCCATGACAGCCAGATATTTACCTGGAAAGGAAGCTATGATTCAGTCATTTAATGACTCCTGAAAGGTAAATCTTTAGGAATATCACCAATTATTTCAAGACAAGCTAGGAGCCTATAGTAGTAAGCATGTATTTTTACACTTACTAGCTTATATATATATACACACATGAGAGATCTCTTACACCAAATTCCTTAGTTTTCCTCCATTTGAGAAATGCTGTTTGCTTTGTGGTACAGGATTTGCTACACAGGTAGATCAGAACAGATCAGGTAAAATACTTCTAAAATTTTAAGCATTCACTTCATTTGTGTTCCTGACTCCAGGATTCATTTCCTAGAAAAACTCTAATGAACAGATACAGGAGGAATATTTTTGGATGTGCTATGAAGTGTTCAAACTGTAAACATGGAGTTGCTTTTCTGTGGAAATTTCACATTTTTATCCTATTTCTAACTTGAATAAATACAACATGCAACTTAAATGACCAACTTTATCAAATATTCCAAACTGACTTTCAAAAATGCATTAGAAACCCATAATTGTTGGTACTGAAATATATGGAAAATACTGCAGGCCATTTTTCTGAATAGAAATGGAATGCATAAAGACAGTTACTTGTCAGAAATTACTTTTCCACCTATACTAGTATGCATTTAAAAATCCCTTACCTGCTGCGCAGCAGCTGCAGAGTGAAAGGAGAAAGAGGTTAAAGATGGCCTTGAAGCATCTTTTGTAAAAGACCTACAATTGATGGCTAAAAAAGCCGAAAGCAAAATACAGAGATATTTTCCGCAGGGTGTAAGAATTTAGCTGAAAAGGGTTTTCTGAGGCTGGAGCTAGGCCTTTATAATCTTCAACAGAAACTCAGGATAAATTTGAAGTAAATTGTGGTAGAAGAGTAAAATGTTGTCGTACAACCAACCTAGGGAAAAAAGATTTCTGATACTGGCAAATCTCAGCATTAAAATGGACATCGTACAAAGCACACAAATACTTGTAATCTTGTGTATGTTGGTGTATTGCTTAAGTTTGCAATTTCTCCTCAAAAACTTGGAAGAAAGGAAGTTAACAGAAGGTCTAACACTGTCCCTTTCACTGACTGGTTTTTTTCCTGCAGCCCTTTCAAAACAAAAAAATATTTAAAGGCAAACTGAAGAAACCAGATATTTGTGAGACCTTGATACTAGAATATTGCAGTTTCACAGAGACAGTTTTTGACTCTTGAAACATCTGTGTCTGTTAAATGCAGCCATTATAGACTACAAAATTTTGTTCATTGAGCTGAGCGCTCCATTCAGTTTATTTGCAGGACTTTGTACAGTTCTGGCAAACTTATTGCAGCAGTTCAGTAAAAATGCACTGACCACACTTCCAAAAAAACACTCAGAATTTCTTCAGCTTACTCTTAACAAATAGAGTTTGGATGATCACTTTGACATAACTAACTTTCCTTGAACTAATATTATGTCAAACTTGCCATAACTTTCTATACGGACGATTACTAAAGACAATGGCAAGAGTAAGAACTTGTAAATAAGACTGAGAAATAACACAAGTCAGTTATTGGTGAACAGTAGTTATCCTTAAATAAAAATGTATTGTACACTGGTGTCACCGTTCAGTGCAGGGCAGCAATAAACAGTGTGGCAGATGCTCGCTGTTGACCCCCCGTCCTCCCACCAGAGGAAGGAACAAAGGAGGAAAAGGGAGAGAGACGTACAAATGGAATATTAAAACAGCTTTACTAATAACACTAATAATACAAAAAATATTAATAATAAGAGAAATAATACAAAATAGACAAAACCAATACTGAGTTTTGTGGAACTGGGTGCCACGGGGGCTGGAGTCCAGCCAGTGGCTGCCAGGCAGGCACCAAGAAGTCCCAGACTGGACTCCACAATTAAATGGGAACTGGACTTGGGAATGCACAGGTGGGAACCTGGATCAGGATCGCAGGCAGGACAAGGAGCAAGGCCCTCCTCAGAAACCACGGACGAAGAGAGTAAGATCCTCATGTTCCTCCAGCTTTAAACTGAGTATGGCATGTGTGGCATGGAACACCTCATTGGTCAATATCGGGTCACCTGTTCTCTCCACCGCTTCCTGCAAATATGACCCTTTACAACTCCTCACTTGCGGGACATAAAAGTCTGTCAGTGACCTTGGCTGCCATAGTAAGAATTACAAACATGGGCCTTTTCTGCCTTCCAGTCCTACCATTAGTTCAATAAAAGTATAAACTTTAGGTGTTATCAGCTTTGGAGTGGACACTGTCTGCAAAATATGCAGCCAACATCAGAAAAATGCAGTTACTTAGAAGAACTTAGCTGTAAGCAAAAATCACTAACTGAGAGTTGGTTCTGTTTTAACCAATACGAGGACAACTGGTTCAGAAAATATATAATTTGATTGTCTCCTTAACAGTACTTAGTTACCTCATTAAGGTTAACAATCAAGTTTTATACTCCTTTCAACTCCTTTTTTTCTTCTTTAGAGACGTAGAATCTCAAAACACCTTGTTCTTCTCCCACTGTATTCAAGAACCAAAAAATATGAGTTATTCCTCTTATCCCAAAGAGCACAGTTCAAATTTGAGAGAAAGATTCTGATCCTTTGGAGCTGGAGGATTAAACTCATAGAAAATCTTCGAGAGAAATGTCTGGTGAAGATGCTCTGAAATCTCAGAACTGTGCGTTCAGTCCATGACAGCACTAAAAGGCTAACATTCAAAACTGAGAAGACCTAGGATATAGAGTGTGCACATTTATCTGTGGGCATTCTCTAAAAGCATGTTTGAAGTCAGCTGATAACTTTCCAGTTAATTTGAAGAAGTTTGGAGTCAGACACTTGAACACATGATACAATAATCATAGCTATACATATATAGTTAATGTCACACCTGTCAGTAAAATGAGACTTTCTAACAATTCATTCTTGTAGCTCAAACCAAATCCGCCCTGTTATAGGAATGTTAATCCAAATATAGACACACTTTTCCAAAGGAAGACTGTTGTAACCTCTGTAAGATGCTGTATATTAGAAAAAGTGTTAATATTAAGCTTCTGATGTAGGTGTTGGCCCTCATTTTATACTAATTGAACAGAACAATTTTTGCTGATAAAATTAGGTCAATGACATTTAATTGGGTCCATTAAACCAACTATAAACATGTGAATAGTTTGTAGACTTCAGTTATCATATCTTCCATCATCTCAAAGTTCCTTGGCTTTGTTCCATTGCCTCACCTCCTATCTGCAATCCTAGTCAAAGATAGAAGTTCCTCTGTCAATACCTCCTTCAAAGTTTCAACCAGTATGCACTGCTTTTCCAGTGAAGTGAAAACAAGATCATCTGGGGATCACTTGACATAAAGCATATGAGCATAGCTGCGCAAAGTACTGCGGTTAGCTTAACTAAAATTGTATTTTTCTCTGATTACTTGATCTGAACATCCTACTTCAATCTTGACAGTATACCAGCATTCCTTCTTGACATTTAATGTGATCATATGCAATCACTATGACTGACAACCATAATTGTCTACCTTAACTTAGTCTCCTTCTACAGCCAGTAAAACCACTTTAGAACAATCTTTCCTCTTGCCTTTCAACTGTTTTTTGTTTACTTTCATCAGATCTTGAATTTTCTAATTATCTTAAATGAAATTTATCCTAGCAGGTCTTAAGTCTCTTGAACGAAAACATCGTGCTATCAAAAAAACATCAAGAGAATCATGGGTGCTAAAGAAACACTTGTACCATGCATATCTTTTCCTTTTGAAAAAACTCCAAAATCTCCAGAAGCATCTGAATCAAAAACAGGCTATCAACAGCAGTAAATAAACACAGTCCTCATGATTTTAACCGTTCTGCCTGTTCACACTTTAAATGAAGATTAAAGACTTCAAAAGAAAGTACATCTTATCTTCGGTTAGCCTAGAAGTAGTACAACTTTTCTTTTAGCCAATATATTCTCTTTATTTTTTTAAAGGAGAAAGCTTACAGTCCTGAACTCCTGCGTAATGTGTAAACATTTCAAAGTGAAAGAGAACTTAACTAGACTGAGAAAGTCTCAGCTCTCTTTTATTCTCAGATCAAATTACAAGTCTGAAAAAATGTATCCAAGCTACTGGGACTCAAGATGCATGAAAGTTTAATATCAGTAAAGAGCAGTGAATTATGACAATGAGAAATTAGTTTTGATGTTGTACATCACTTCCTTTCTAGCTGTCCTGTTATGTAGGAACAATGTCTTCTAACTTTCAAATGTTATGAAATTTCTACATATTTGTATTTTGGCTTTCATTTCGTAGCAGCAGCAAAACCAGCATGTAATTGTGCTGAGGTACGTAGAATCTAGCCAGCAGCTGTCCACAAATATTTCAAAACACTCCCTTTGGTACAAAATAGTCCCTATCTATAAGTCAATTAAGAATTAAATCATTTTTGTCCATCAAAATGAAAAATTTCTTCTGACCAACTTAATTTTTGTCAGGATATTTAACTTCAGCAGAAGTACGGGGCTTTTAGCCACATGCAAATTCGATACCCAAAACTGACGTGCCTTCTATCAAAAAAGTCAGGTTTGATTATTTGCACGTTATTTTTGATGCCCTCACCATTAAGATAATTTCTTTAAAGCTCTGAACTCAATGAGACTGTTCAGTGAAGGTCTAAATGACAGAAGTACAATTTCTGTATGCGGGGTTTTTTTGCCTGATGTGATATACTTCCATTCTTTTACCAAGAGCCGTGTTATTTCAGAGCTTGAGAAATTCATACAATGTGGAGAGTGTATCTGAGAAGCAATTAATATATTCAGATATTAAAGGAAACAACCTTGGAAGAAAGAATTAGAAGTAAAAATTTAAATCTGTCAGAATCAATGCTTTTCCAAAGACAACTTGCTTGTTTATGTTAAATACATATTGTAAGTGACAATAAATTAAAAGTGCTCCAAAAAGCTCCACTGTTTTCTATTTCTTATTGAAAGCTTGTAAGTATAACTTCCAAAAATATGGTATATATGAGGTATATGATTTAGTTTCAGACTATGCTTATATTATATTTCTGGCTCATAATTTGATTTTTCCAGCAGCTTTCCTCAAATTTATGTGACCTTATGGTGTACACAGAAGAAATGTTCTAATTTAAAGTGCTCAAAATAAGTTTCCACTTTACACTCATGGCCATATTGGATATGAGCATGCCTTAACTCCTGATACTGTCTGTTATCTGTAAAAAAAAAAAAAATTACACCATTTCAGTATAATCTTTTCCTAGACAATTAGTCTCAAAGAACACGTCATTTTTGCCCACAACCCAGCAGCAAAAGTCACATGGGAATAACTGTTTTTTCTAATCATTCAATGATTAAAAATCAGAAGAAAAGTTGATTTTCTTTGAATTCCGAAGATGCAAGAGTAGATCTTCATAAAGTATCTGAGTGTTGATATTGATTCTTCCTATTGTTCCCTTCCAAGGATAGCATTTGTCCATAACACTATCGCCTATAATGGATAATGTACTTAGAAAAAGGTTTGGTCATAAATCTTTAAGCTTTTCAAAACAAATGCTTAGACCATTAGATCTCTACTCCACAGATGCACAAGATGGTGAGAAACATCCTTTCATCCACAATTATTTTGCAAGGTTTTTTCATCTGTTCTCCTGCTTTCTGACATTTTGTTAAGAAATAGCAGTTACTGAAACTTGAGAGTTTTGAATTCCACACTTAAAATATATAGAGCAGAGGGAGAGAGGAGGGTTGGGGTTTTTTTTTAGTTATAATTATATCCTTATAGAATGATATGCAGCATTGATATTCCTTCTTAGCAGTTATCAATTTGACCTCTAATGAATAGAACAGATTTATGGGAAACTCATTTTGGAGTCAGGTTACGACTTCAGTGATTCATACTAGCTGATAATTAACAGCATATATTGAACAATTTATGAGCTCTAGAAATTGAACTTCTGCACTGTAAACCATAGTAGACTATGGAGACAAGATGGTTTGGATAGTATTTACTACTAGCTGTTCACAGGACCAACAGGAGAAGGCTGTGGTCAGCCTCACTTCCCAGAAAGGTTTGTTTTCTCTAGGTATTTCTTTTTACCCACTTACTACAAGAATGCATACTAAAGGACAACAAGCAGCTAGGTATCAAACTTTGAAGATTCAATATAACTATTAATTTTAATTAGTAATTATTATATAATAACTGAAGCAATTTACTATACTTTTATTTAAAATACTTTCAACAAATAAAGATTCATAATTTTAATTAACTAATTGCTAAAACAACAAGTAGTGGTTAGCTCCTTTTTCCGTTCATGTTGCAGATTGATGCATGCACACAATGTGACTGCTTTCTATACTCTCCTATGCCTAAGCTTTCCTGCAACAGTAAAACAAATCGTCACTTTTCTTCATATATATCGTTATTTTATTTATGTGAATAGCATATACAATATAACACCAGGTGTACCAAAGGCTGCAAATATAAGGAAGCATGGGTTCCTACAGATATGTGGCATGCGTTCCCTACTTTCCCACAATAGCCCTAGCTACCTCCTTACCGCATTCCCTAGATGTTGCCCAGGATCTTGTTTTTTCCATTGCCTATCAACATACCTTGACAGAAGGGATCTTTTGCCTAGCTTTTGATATAGAAACATGCTAAGACAAAAGTAACAAGACATGACAAGCAAATCCAGGCTTCTCGTTAGATGCTGTCCTTCATGCTAACAACTCCTGACCTTTCATGAAAGGTCTCCAGTGAGTGCTTCTTTAAACCAGTAAAGTTTCCCTGTGTTTCAATATTTGAACTGGAATAAGAACTAAAAATATGCTGAGGATCAGGAGGAATTTGGAACTTTCACATTTGAGTTCAGCCTTTTCCTCGATTTCCCAGATGTCCTTCAGGTTTCCACACTGCTCAAGATCTTTCTTGTAAAGCAAGATCTGTCTGACAATCTGTTTTAAATGGCAAGCACCCTTCCTGGTTTTAATAATGGAAACCCAAAATTTCTGTATATTCAGGAGCCTCAAGTTACATACTTCAGGAGACTGTAGTTGCTGTTCAAGAGAAAGCAATGCCTTTCCGTAAGTCCCAACACTGTTTTGGGAATGGGATGAACACGCAGCCTAGTTCCAAGGATGACTCTGTTAACTCCCTCAAGCCAGCCTCAGAAGGAACCCTGTCTGTGCCTCAAGCTGAAACATGTACTTTCACCGGCAAGCTCACAGCAACCTGTGAGATACAGCTTTCACAAGGGTGGTACCCAAAGTGCTCAAAAAGTGTATTCAAGCTGGCCACTCCTGACAGAGAGACTAGTATTTTCAGCAAAGGGTTTAGTTTTTCTCCACTGCCTTTTTTCCTCAACTCTACAAGCAAAAATAAATACATTTACCTTTAGCAATGCAAACACAAAGTTAGTGGCGTCCCTTGTGGCAGCAATACACACACTATAAGACAAACTTAAAGAGAAAACTTCAATTTTCACTGAAAATTGATCAACTGAACACTTAAAATTACCCAAGCACTACTACCTTATGCAGACTGAAAATATACTACTGTCCTTTTCTAAGAAGACGTTCAGTGTATTATCACTGTAGAAAAAAATGAGACCTTCTCAAGGACATGGCTTCATTGAAATCACTGAGAATGTCATTTTTATAAAGTTTTATATTAACCACTATGTCATTTTCTTACACAGAACTGCCTAGATAGACCCAGTGAGGGACTACGGCCTTTGCTCTACGCTACTGCTCAGTCATGTAAAAATTAAAAACCTGGCTTTATTCATGTGAACGATCTTATTGATATCTCACATGCAGAAAGATAAAAGCATGATCAATGTTATTTTAATCAAGATTAAAACTAATGCTAATTCTCTCCTGCAGTATTTTTCCAGTTCTTGTTGTAAGAAAAAAAGATTATCTTGCCTTTTTCCAATTGTGAAGTACAGAAATAGCTCTTTATGACAAAACTTTAAGAGCAGAAGAAAATCAGTTTCCTAAGTTTCCTCCAAATGGCATGGCAAAGTGATATTTGATCACCTTGCAGTAGCACATTTTCTTCAGAACAAAATAGCAAGATATGCACACACCAAAAAGCGTGTAACACATCAATAAGAACAAACTATTCCACGTTCCAATCAGGGGAAGGAAAAAGATAGTGTTAGCATGAATTGAGTAAACCTCTATTTCAACAGTTTCTGTTGTTTTCACTTCAGAGTGAGATAGCGGAAAGACAGTAAAGATTACTGATGACCTGTGTATTTGTCCTCCTTTTTTCTACTTCAAACGCAAACTGACTCCTGCATTCATGTTTTCCTGAGACAAGTGAGAGATCTAATGAACTGCTTTATTTTTATTTCCTCTTTGTGAGAACATTCTTTGACATGAACAGCTTTTTAAAAAGATAGGTTTTTTAATTTCCACACGTGGAAAATTTGACAATTAGACTATGTAGACAGCTACAGCTGGATTCAGAGCAAAGTTACTTTGAATATTCTTTATATCCTGAATTCCTTACTCCGTTATATACTAACACTGCTGTTAAAAGATAACTGTAGTTGGATTCAAATTCCAGTTTGAGACCCAATGTAAAGCATCTTTCCAAGAATGCATAATTAAGCAGCATTTGTTAGAGTCTATCTGAGTGCGTGAAATTATTGAACATGAGTTAATTTTTGTTGGATTAAAAGCACCACCTGTTCACTCCTGTAAAAAAGTGCCATGATTTCTGTTTCAGTGAAGTATTTAATCCTTACATATTTGGTTTCATCCTTGCAGTATGCAGTTGGTTTACGAATACTCTCCAGTACTGCAAGAGTCAATATGTGCCCCATTTATTCACTCTTCCAATAGTGCAGCACTACAATTCCAAATGCGTTTTCCAGGTAGGGAAAGCAACATAGACCAGAGTAGCTCAGACACATGTACCAGTGTGTGTAAAGGCTTAAATGGCTGCAAGGCAAACTGCTGTTTGCCAATGAAGTTCAGAGCAGTAGTGGTAGTTACTACTTTATATGGCGGCTCTTGAGATGCAAGACTTAATGACTGCTAGACAACAGCTACTTACCAAAGCCTTTCACAGCAGTTGTAGCATTTTACTCCTCTCAATAGCTGTCATATAGCAGACTGCTGTGGATAATGCTTTTTTTGCCTTCTCCTGTAGACTTGTTTCCAAATGACAAGCTTAAAAATGTTTTACAACTGTGAAGTTTAAGAAGTGGTTCAATAGATTGCAGTGAGTCACAAGCAACCACTATAAAGGTTTCAATGCAAATGTTTTTCCACTGAATCTTTCATCTCTGGTGGTAGAATAAACTCTTGACTTGCTTAACATCTGATGAGAAGACATGGAAATTCACAACTTTGGAGAACAAACAGAAGATTACAAGTCACCTAAAAATCTATGTGGATCCACAGGACATGGATACTATGATACTTTAACCCCATCAATTTTATTAGCAGAGATTCACAGCTGTACCTGTAGAAACAGAGCTGTCATACTTTATCATTTTCATCTTTAATTAGTCCAGAGTGTCTATCTTATACAGTCCTGTGTACCTGAAAGAGGCTATTTTATCAAGGTACAGGGTTAAAGGTTTATAAAGTACCATCTGTTGAAATAAGCTGTACAAGGAAAATATTTATAAAATGCAGTTTGGAAAAAAAAAAAAAAAACCAAAAAAAACATAACACACCAATCAGTGGAAGAAATTATCCAAGAAGTTCTCCTTTTAAAAGTATTTTAGGGACACCGTCAGTTCTTAGAACAAGATAAAGTGAGTTGTAGACACTCCGAAAGCATTACTGTCAGCAGCATGAGGTGTTCAAAGGAGAGATACATTTAAAGGCTTTCAATGTAGGGGGCACTGTTGGAATTCCATGGAGGCTGGGATCACAGAGACACCCTCTCTCCTCTTGTAGATGCTGAATTTAAAACCTCAAGTGTTCAATTTCATCATCAGAGATGCTGAAAAAGGAACCCACGAAAACAAGCCCAGCATAATAAAACCAAACCTGCAATACATGAACACAGTGACAAGGTAGCAACAAGATTAAAATGTTACTCAGAAAAGGAAAATAATAATTTTAAGTTCCCTGACAGAATAGAGTGAGAGCACAAGACAGCATGCATGTCTAGGAACCCTCAGAGTAGCTGGCAAGGCACCTCATCCACCTCATCTTCCTCCTGCTTCTGTTTATTCCTCTATCTTTATATCAAAGTTCAATTCTATATCTTGAGTGTTTAACTGGCAGAGAAGTGCAACAAAAGTTAAAGCTTTATGCATGTGTGAAGGAAGGGGTTAAAAGGAATTTTAATAGAAGTGGCATTACCAAATAGTTGCTGTGCATTTAAAAAACTGATAGTGCTTATCTATTGTCTAAATTAACTGAAGCAGAGAGTCTTGCATCTCCATACAAAAGGGTTAGTTCCCGATAGGGGCTGGGAGTCACCTAGAACTGGTCAGAAATGACTCTGCTGTATGGATGGGAGCCAGAAGAGAACTGAATTTGCGCAGAAACAAAGGTCAATCAGCGGACACCGTGACGAAGAGGATGGGCCTTCATCTTGGGACCCCCAATGACCACCACTAGGAGGCACTGCGCAAGTGCAACTGGGAGGAGTCTATGGAAATTACTTATTGGAACTAATTATAATACGGGAATTATTTCTCAGAACTGATTTTGATATGCAATGAGGGTAGATGCATATGTATAGGTGTATTGGGAAATCTAATATGTATGTAATATTTGATTGTATAAATTGAAGAGACATGTTGCTGCTCGGTGTGCACAACTTTGGTGGGACTACCCCCCATGCTGCCCAGAGCCGAATAAACATACCAACTTTACAGTCTTATAGATTGTGGAGTCTGCTTTCCGCACGTCAGTGACAGGAGAAGTAACAGGGACACAAATGCAATGAGAACTAAATTTTGAACAGAAGTTAGTCACTCGGTTTTTCTTTGCAGGAATTTGGGCTCTCATGCTTAAATATATTACTGCAGGTAGCATTATTGCTGTATGCTTAAACTTATTATTACAGCTCTGGGACTTCAGTCTGAATTCAATAAACTGATATGCAGAGTATTGGTCCCTCAAAACCAGAATGCTTGCTAGAGTTACATATCCTTATTCATAAAAAACTCTGTTATCCCACAGAATTCACTTCAAGTCATAAACTTCCAGAAACTCACTCAGCTGAACAAGGAGTATAGACCTTTCCTATAGTACGTGGTACAGACTGGCACTAAACACTAAAGACATGTGACTCTTGGTGATCTCATTCTGTAGTTGTTCATGCAAAAAATTGTTTTTCTCTTTCATTTCCCTCACATCCAGACCTTTTGATTTTGGTTTGATGTAAGAATTTGAGAATGTAACTGTGAAATCAACTTGGTTTCACCTGGCTTGAAGTCAAAACCAGTCAGTTTGATACACTTCCCATGACACTTAGAAGCCTGTTCAGGACAGCCAGTTTTTTCTTCATGACCCTCATGCAAATTTCCAACTTGTTATTGTATGGAGAGCAAATCTCATTGATGTAGGAGACCTACACAGCCTCCAGTTACTCCAAGTCTAATTTACCTAATCAGTGCTACAGCTTACAAGCTCCAGCATTTGTAAAGCATTTACCACCTAGTTAAAAACAGTATAGTACATCTGTTAAGAATATTTTTATTTCTAAAAGGTATGAGGAGAATATTTTAGCATTTTTCTTTTGATGTCAAGTTCTATCTACCAAACAAATCCACCACACCTTTTTAATTCAAGAGAATGCAAAATACATGGAGAGACTGCATTTGTATGTTTATGACTCTTATTTAAGTAGCTGCTTACATAAATCCTCAGATATGTATGATTAATTATTTGCTTTCTAATCCCTGTTCAAAAGAATGCATCCCCTTTTATGTTTAAATCAGGTTTTAGCACCCTTTTTAAAGCATTTGACAAATTAAAAATGCAGACACCTGTACATTCAAAAGAAATCTTGTAATGCTATTGATAATTATCTGCTATTTAGCTCGTCTTTGCAAAAGCTGCAATGAGCTGTCACACATTATCTGTTTTCTATGATATTTGCCTTGGAGTTAAGCATATTTTCCACTAAGGTTTACAATCCTGCATTTCACAAGAGAGACTGGCATTCCAAGCTCTAACACAGATATTGGATATTAGGCTAAGAACTGGATACCAGGGAAAAACTAAATCTGTGGGAACATACTACAGGTTTGACCATTATGTTTAGAGAATCACCTAACCAGCCAGCCTAAGCAAGTTGCATCAGGAACAAAAAAAATCCTTGAAAAGGCAAATCTACTTACGTGGATAAGTCTAGTTAGAAGTCAAGACCTTCCTAAAAATACTTACATCCACTATCCTACAAACTTGGTTCAAGAGGAAAAAACTGTTGGCTTAAACACACACATATATCCAGACTTCCAACTCACATAAACCATTCTGTTGATTTCTCCTAGCCATTTCCTTCCTGAGTTTGTTCAAGTTTACATGCATTTCACATCACTGTAATCCAAAAACAATGACTGTTCCAGCCTTAGAACTGCTTCTGCAAAGGCCAGCAAGCTATCTTCTTATCTAGGCTGCCCTGAGCAGGAAGCCATTTGGGAGTAAAGGCCCTAATTATGATTTAGCCCCTGTTCATGAAGAGACATGCATATGTAAAATACTCTTGCAGCCTCATAGCCTCCAAACCACCAGAGGCTGAGAGAGCATCTGTGGACTTTTTCCTAAAAGGGATCCTAGATAAAGTTATATCAAGGAATTTAAGTATTCCCTGATACCCTTTATTTTAGGGGAACTATCTTTGGCCTGAACCAAAAAAAAACAGGTCTAGAACGAAATCCTTTTCAAAATTTTTCATATTTAGGCTTTGAGACTGACTACAGAACCTTATCTATTAAGTGCCCCAAAAGCCTCTTCCCTTGGAAGGGTAGTTTCCTTGTCTTGTACTTGTATGAGGCAAAGCTGAACCTCACCTTTTCCTCCCAACGCTTGAACAAGAAATGGCCTGTCTATTATAAAGTGTTGCAGTCACATCATACAGAAGGTAATTTTCTGCTGTTTGCAGTCAAACTGCATGCTAGGCCAGAGTAAGACAAGTAACATGCTGTGATGCAGCGCTCAAAGCAGAGAAGTACATTTACTATCCATTTTATCAGGTGAATTATCTTGCAGAGGACATTTCTCACTCTGCTTCTTACACTCAAATTCATACTGGATGTTGATGTGAATGTTGTAAATTAACAACCACAGAAGTGTAAAAAAGAAATTGATAAGGACCTAGAAACAGCATCTAACCATCTCATATTCCAGGGCAGAATCAACTATGTCTACACTGAAACTCTATAGTTGAAACATTGTTTGTATCAATACTTCATAGCTTCTGCCTAAATTCGGACCTTTCACACTGGATTTGGGTCATGAAGTTTTCGTTAGTACTTAATTACTCAATATTTTATTGTGCTTCATTATCTGAAATAAATGTAATACTTGTCAAACCGTTAAGTCTCTTCATGGCACATGTAATACAAACGCTTGTTACATCAAGCTCACTGCCAGCAACAACTCCACTATTTTCCATTCAATTATAGAACGCACTGATTTTCCTGCTGAGTCACCTCAAATTCAATTTCTCATTGAGAATTCAACTACATTATTCACCCATGAATTAACAATGCTGAATGCTAACACAGACATTGAATTATATTACATTTCAGTGACTAGAAGATGTAATAGCAGCTGACAAGGTCTGCTTCACTTTTTTCTTCTTTTCCAATTTTGACTTACTGTTCCTGCCTTTTAAATACAATACTCCGTGGCAAAAAAACAAAACAACAAGAAAAAAACTCCACCATAATTATTTTGTAGGATTTAGGATGCATCCCACCAGGTCACACAAACATACTTCTGTTTCATCTACTGAATATGGTTCAGACATCTTCTCCAGAATGGTCTTGTGGACTGTAAACAAAACAGTGTTACCTGTTCCTGGTTTTACTCACTGATAAGACCCATTATCCTGAAACTACATTTCAGTGCATGAAACATTGTTTGGTTAGCACATTCACCTGCTGGCAAGTAAAGTAAACAAACAGATGCAATCCATGTAAGAGCAGACAGAACTGTCTTGCTGCTTCCTAGAATAATGAGCATGTTATTTACCATGTCTTTTTTCTTTAATCTTAAGTGATTTGTCTCATGTAGTAAAAACCAAAATCCAAATAAAATTAAAAATTCAGTCCAAATTACAAATGCTACCTAGTTAAACTGAGATAATTACCCACAATCCTGGATATTCATAGGATCTAACCAAACCTGATGAGCTATGAAACCTAAGCTGTAATTCATTAGAACAATATTTCTGGAGAAATGGAAATAACATGATTTTATCTGCTACAGTACTTTGAGTATATTTATAGTAACTCAACTAAAGATGCACACAATTGAATGCAATTATTACCCAGAAATTTCAAACCAGCAAGATGTTTTGTTTGTGGGTTTGATTTTGTTTTTGTTTAATAAAAATTGTTTACTTCAACAAAATTCTGTGTTTACATCATACTGGAAGAGAAAACAAAGACTTTCTAGCTGCATGTATGTTTCAGAACAGTTGAACCTGAGATGGCCTATCTTGCAGCAGATTTTCTTCCCAAGAAACCAGGAGAACAGGCATGGAGAGCACTGCTGTGTACATCAAAGAGACTCTAATGAGACTGATAAGAATGGGACTAAGGAACTAAATCTGATAGGGATTTTTCAGTTGCTATCTCTTTACACTGAAGTCACTGGTATATAGCACTGAATAACAGTAATACACAGGTATTGCAAGCTTGAATAACAATAAAATAATACACTGATACAGAGAGATCAAAACATACTTGCCCGTTAGTATGATCAGCTTTCTTTGGTAATGATATAAAATTCAGGTGCAAACAGACTAATATAGGGACTTTGTATTTAGTTGAAAGTTCCAACAAAACACTTTGCAACAGCATTTGCTGTGTCATCAAAATTCAAACATTTTTGCAGAGTAGCTCAGTTTCAAGCAGAATGGAACCCACCTGGTTTCCTGGCAGTCAGCCCAGTTACACAGTTCCACTACAATTGGCTTGAATTTGTGGACTGTAGAGTATTTGCAAAGAATTTCATGTTCTAGTTGTCCCAAGAATCAAACAAAACTTCAGAATACTGAAATACAGGGATACATATTGTACAGAAGGTTAGCCAAAGTGAATTATCCAAACAAGAATTTTCAGGCACAGTTACTAAGTAGGTACATTCACACATGCAGTTCCTCAATTTGTAACTACATTTTCCTAGACTGTATGTGAAAAGTGTACTTATAAATAGCAGAAGAAACTTGCCCACAGTCTACTAAGGAAGATATTATTCCATATCGGAACTACAAAAACAGATAACTACTTCTAAAAGAAAACTAGAAAAATTAAGAAAAAGCATGTACTCTTTCTTTTGTATTCATATTATTCTGGATTTTAGCATATTCAGCCTCTAAATAAGTTAGTTCCCGTAGTGCTTTATCTGCTGCATTTTTAAATTAACATGTTACTATAAATGGCTAAATAACTACTGTTTTTGATCACATTTAGCAATAGATGGCAAGATGTTACTGATGACTATGACACTTCTTATACATTTTCAGGCATTTCCAGTACAAATAAGTCATTGATACAATTCTCCAGATGGAGTTAAACTAGGGGTGAAAGCTGAGTTATAGCAAGAGGCTCCAGGACCTTTTCAAGCTACGTTGTTAAACAGATCCTTTAAGGGCCTGGTGTTGATTCCAGAAACCAACTTAAATATTGTCTGCATGTGAAGCTGCTGCTAATGGGCTGAAATGGCAACCATCTCCACTCCTACCCTGCTGCAACAATGTTGGCAGAGGTTCCCAGAGCAATTGATTTCGGAGATCTTCAGAAAAATGATAAAACAATAAACAAATACACATGCAAATGCTGTTAACACTACTGTCCAAACCTGGATGTGTAACTATCAGAATATCAGCTAAAATTGCACATGTCTTAAGCCACGACGTAGAAAAGTAACCTTCCATCAAGATATGTCTTCTTGTGGTCTTTCTGTACTGAAGTACTACAAGTTTGTGAATTATTACAAATGCTGGCACTTGAGGACAGGCTAAGCTTGTGGGAACGATGTACTTCTCTAGATGATTACCAAGCATTCATCTGGCTAATGTGAGGCCAAATCTGGCCTGACTGTCTAGCTCAAGGGAATATAATTAACTCTGCAGTCAAGTTGCATTTGCGAAGTAGGATGAGCCCCAGGAGGTGCACGGATATGAGAGGAGAGCTAATGCTGCCACCCGGCGTGCAAAAATGGACTTGCAATGAAAATCATGACAGTCTTTTTCATATCAAAAGTGTGTGCATATCAAACACTCCATTATGGCAATCACTATAAAAATAGAAATATACATAAACGGATTTTCAACATTTCCTTATGTCTGACCAGTTGGAAAACGATTCCTTACATTCTTCCACTCAAACATCCTCACCCATATGCGGTGACCTTAGGAAACCATGTTTGGAAACAGCTAAGTACATTTAAGTGTTATTGATTGCACAAGTAATAGCGCCAAAAGTGATTACACAGTGTGGTACTTACAAAAATAATTACACTTCAGAAAATCAAAATTAATTTGTACACTTCTGCTACACTTTTAAAGTTGTTGACATTTCATTGTAGTGCTCATAATGAGATGAAAATTATTAATAATTGTTTCTACTTCAGTGTGACAAATGTCATTTATGTTAGGATGTGAACTTGTCAGTGTCCCATCAGATCACCAAGTTGACTTTTGGCTCATGTGAGCATTTGAAAGGGGGGTTATTTCTATTTATAAGATGCAAGTTCATACAGGCCAACCATATTATGATCTATACGTATGCTGGTTCCTAACTGTGAAGCATCTTGCGTGGTGTCATCCTCTTTTCTTAGAAATCACTCTGAAAAGGTGTAAAAACAGTGGAAAATGAAATTGCCTGGACAAAAGATCAAAATTTTGTTTTTTCAAACCACTTTACCAGCAAAATAGTGTAAAATAGACTAGTGCAAGGAGCATAATATCAGGACCACTGCCTGAAGTATCATTTCTTTTCATTCCCCTACAAGCAACTTTAGATTCAGTTTGACATATAATGAACCGCATTGTTCAAGTACAGAAAATTATCAAATGAATAGCAAAAGTGCTTGGTACAAAAAAAGAGATCTACTGTGTAAAGTAAAAGTTAAATCATATTATGCTCAGTGTTTGTCTCAGACAATGTATGGCCCTATTAAGCGTTATATAATTAGTACAAACAAAATAATTTTGCTTTCAAAATACTTCGATAAAAATACCAAAGACTCTTTGAGTACTTTAAAAGCATTAAATGGTTAAAATTCCCACTAACCACATCTGAAGACCCTTACTATTCTAATTTTATAGTCAGGTGAACCGACAACCAGATTATTTGTCCAGGTTATTATAGCAAACCAATCAAAAAGCTGCAAACTGAGTTTTGGAAGACCTGTCTCTAGGCTGCTCAGACAGTTCTCATCTACTGCCCTCAACTTTGACAGGAGTCTTTGCTTCAGGACATCCTATCAAGATTCAAGTTACTTTCCAACAGCTGATCTAAAAGTACATAGAACGAAACATCCTGTTTTTGATGACTTAAAAATACCCATGATACAAATATAGAAACTTTATTATTTGGAAACCCCCTTATATCGTACACCATTGCTGTTAATTCATGGATGGGCAAAGGTGGACAATTTCTATCCAAGGATCAATGTAATCGTTTTGTCTAAGTGCTGTTTGAGCAGTACTTTCAGTCATATAAAAACAATTATGTTAGGCTGAGATAACTGGTCTGGATATGTGGTAGTTTCCTCAGAAGGAAGTACTATCAAGAGCCAGTTTTGTAAAATCAAAGCCTCATGCAATGATGGCTGTATTAATATTTTAAGAGTTTCTCATTTATCTAGGACTTATTTCACTAGCTATGACTGATGATAAAATCTTCATTGTAGATGCCACACAGAAGAGAGGAGCCTGCTAGAGATCTGCTTTGACTGTACTTGGGGAATGGGTACTCCTGGTTTTCCAGTTGTTGCCATAAATCCAAATGGCATATTGACAGGTTTGAAAGAACAGCCTGCATAAAGCCACATGCTCAATAAACATACCTTCATTTACAAAAATAGCCAAGAAAACCAAAAGTAGTAGCAGCATATACATTGTAATTGCCTTCTACATCTGGATAGAATTTTTATTCCTTTTTTAACATCGCAGGCAAATTGTCAAGATGATACGCTTTGATCTGATTTCTATTATACTTTGCAATTAGAGGCAGCAAAGAAAGGGCTATTTAAGGAACTTGCTTTCTCAGAGACATGAGCAGATATCCAACATGGTGACAAAAACAGTGTGAGTGGTCAAACTACAGTAGCAAATAAGCAGCCGAATAGTCTGGCACAACCAGCTATTTTTTGTTTATAAGAACGACCCACTTCTCACCCACTCTGATAAGCTGTTTCATTTCAGTAGATAAACATAAAACCTCCCCAAATAAAATGCTTGCCTTAGTTTCCCTTTACATAGTCATCAGTAGCTTCCCCCTTTGACTTTTTAGCTAATCAGTAAGTTCAAAAGAAAAATTAAATAGGCTAGAAAGTTACTTTCTTCTTTTCATTTTATGCTTCTTTTATCCCATTCACCTATATATCTCTGGTTTATCCCTGCTCAGTGTTATCACACTCATGATGTTTAGATTGGTGATGTTTATTTCTCCTACAGTCCCAGTTGTCAGGCTCTTAAGATTATTTGAGAATCCCAACTTCAATTTAAAAATCCTTATACTGGTAGCTCTCAGGTTCTGGAGAACAGTATGAAAGTATGACTCAAGTGTACTCTAAAAGCTCTGTGTGAAATGCAAAGAAAAGTTTTATCCAGAAAATAACCCAAAAACCAGGGAATACATTCTTAGTGTATTCTCAGCATTGCTTGTTGGATTTTTGTTTAATTGCTAACTTTTGTGAAGCAATTACATGTAAGTGCTGTATTCTGATCATAAACATGTATTGTATATAAATGTCACAAACCTGGGGCAGTGTATAAGCGGCCAAGTATTTCTGAGGAGCACTGTCAGGATGAGCAGAGACTTGATACTAAATAGTCAGTCAAATCACCTTGCTTATATCCTTTTCTCATAACAATGATATATAAAGGGTGACAAACCAGGGCAGGTTTTGCTCCAGTGACACAGCCCACCCACTCACAAATTTTGCAACCTGCCAATGCTATTCACATACAGTGTCCCCCACCCAAATCAATCTCGAATTTCTGTTTTGTCCTTGGGGTGACTTAACATTACCCTACTCCTCAGGAGGCCAGCAAACATCCCACAGAAAAAGAATATTCCAGATGGAGGTCTCCCACACATTTCCCATCACAGGAAAACAACTGCCAGGGCAGTACCTGCTCTGCCCTAGCTATCGCAAGCCTTCTTAACAGTGCTGTCTCTATCACAGCATAACCCTGCTGAAGAATGCTCCTATGCATTTTCCCACAATAATATCTGAAATTTCACCTGAATTTTTGCTTAATCAATACCCTCAAAACAGAACAGACTGAAATTACAGCTAACAAGCAGACACTGCCTCCCCCTCCCCTCAGGAGAAACCCTCTCAGACTTACCTTCTCCAGCCACTCTCACTTTCCAGAGAAGAATTAGCCTGGGCTCTCCCTCCAGGATTTATAGCTGCAGAGACAGGGGATACAAGACATGAAAGGGTAGGAAGTCAAACCCCAAAGAGCGTTAGGGACAGGATAGGAGTTTCTTCTGCTAATGGCCCTCACGCTGCTGGTGGAGAAAGGGCATGGGCTGGGGCCTGTAAGGAAGGGCTGGCTGTGTTCCCTCAGGTGCAGCTCCACCTCAGCTGAGCACCAGCTGGCTCTAATTTGAGGGAAGAGTATGTTCTGAGGGTTTTTTTTCCAAGAAGTTGTTACTGTTTACCATATTATCTTACAGGCTGTAAGAAGGTCATGAAGCTACAATGGTCTCTGGGGGTGTTGCTGGGGGTTGGTAGGGGTTTCTCCTGGTTCTAGGCTAGCTCAGCTAGGCTAGGCCTTGCTGAGCCACAGCCTCTTGTGGCTTGGGTGTTCAGTCTTCAGCCATACGTGTGAGTAGCAGTGCCCTGCATCCAGAGAACTGCCTTTGAAGCCGGCAAACCATGAAGTGCTCTGTTCGGGCTAGCACATGGCTACAGCATGCCTGGGGAGGGTGTTGGTGAGAGGGGTAGGCAGCCAGAGCCCTCGGATATTAGATCAGGTGTTTTTCTGGCTTTGGTAAGTCTCTGCCCCATGGGAATTGGTTTGTGAATCCCTAGGTATAGGCTCCAGACTCTACAGAAGCAAAGGTGTTTGGATTTTGACCTAAAAGCCCTGGTTTCACAGAGTGCCAGAGAGATAATATAGATGATGGTTGCATGTCCAGTCCCATGTTTGGCTTGTAATGCTTTCAGGTAAGTTGGATTCTCACATCCTCCTTGCAGCAGGTATTGAACCTTGTTCCACTTTGGTTCTAACAGAACTGAGATGTGAGGGAAGCTGCTTTTGTCTGTAGCTGCATTCAAAAGGGATGCGTATCTGGTTTATTCTGCTGAGTGTGGAAAATGAACTAAAGAGAAATGTGTGATTTTTTTAAGAATTGGGCTGTTTGAGAAATTTGAAAGGTAAAAAGGCTTGTATTCTATCTTCTTAAAAGCTGTGGCCTGATGAGCAAGAGAGAGGGGAAAAACAATCTGTTGCTGCAAATGGGGAACAGGTAGACAGGTGGTGTATGTAGCGTTGCTTTTTCTCTGGTGCAGAATTAGTTTACTTTCTTGGGGTGGTTGTTCCAGAGTTTGCAAAGAATCTTTGAACTCTACACAAATGCCTGTGTCTGGAGAATTTATGAGCTGGTTCACTAATCACAGAACAGGGTGGATAGGTTACAGTTAGAAAGCTACAATATAGGCAGATGTGCAAACCTTAATTGTACTTTAGTTTTATTCCTGTTGAGGCTACAGTAAGAATGTAATTTAGAGGTTAGTATTTTGCTTAGAGGTATGAATAAAAATCCTTAATTAACACAATAGCAAAAAACTTTGGTTTCTTATTTGGTCTGAAATAAAAAAAAACTGGTTAGGTGAGTAAGGATATATTCCCCTGAAGTGAAAAATTAGCACCTTACTAATATTTCTTTCAAAACCTCTTGATTTTAAATTAAGAATAGTAGTTTTGTGATTAAATCCCTGGGTAGAAATTCAGTAGATTTGAGTTTCTTTCTCAGATCTGAGCCAGACTCATTATGTGACCCCAGGTTATGTGTTAGGTACCAGGGCTAGCTTTTCAGCACCCATCTGCTTTTAATTATGAGTACACTGCAGTTGAGAAACTGCCAATGGGACTAGCAGGATTTTTTTCATTAGCTGCAATTGACTTTGGATCAGAACCTTTTATCTGTCTGTTTCCTAAAGGTAGAAGTATGGAGAACCAGGCTCTCTACTTAACTGGGATATTGGAAGCATGTATTAATTAGCATTGTGCACTGCTGAACTATTATAGAGAAGTGAATAGTGTAAATAAATACATTTATTACAATAAATTAGCAAAATATTAATACTACTGTCCTGTTTTCCTGATTCAGTGTGTTCGGGTAACAATTTTGCAGCTTTCTAAAGTGTGAGACACCATTTCTTGGTTTAAAATATTTAACTTTGTATGCCATGATGAGAAGACAATAAAATATATCCAAATCTTTCCAGTCATTGGAGTGAAGGATTTGAACAGAGCTTAAGTCTTTTGGAAGCAAAAAAAGTAATTAAAAATACAGCAAAATAATTTTGCAACACATTTGCCTATTGTTTAGGACAGGATCTGATTTCTACTATATGAAAAGACACTTTAGAGTTTCTGTGTTTTACAGCTTTTCCTTTCCAAACATAGGACATACATGAAGAAACACATTGCATGACTACTGCAAGAAGAAAGAATGCAGAATTGTACCCATTCCCAGGTGATCAAGATTTCAGGAAATTTTGGAAGTTAAATTTTTACCACCTTTGAAAGGTAAAATTTGGTTAATTGTTATTGACAAGCTTTTGATACTGCTAACTGCATGTAATAGCTCTGGTTCCTGGCATGATGTGATTGCACGAAAAATGATCTTAAGTTTAAACTTCATAAACTACTGTTGTCATATTGTACCTGAAGAAAAAAATTATTTTGATGCTACGATATTTCTGTTGAAAGTGTGGGAATTTTATTTCTTTCTTCGAGCTGCATATTTGGCTAGATAGAATATGGTGAGATGTATCTGAGCTGAAATTTAGTTAGGTGACAAAAAGGTGCTTATAATTGTTGGTACTACATGGGTGTGGAGCAAACATGCTTTGTAAGGTCTGAACAGCTCTCTGGCTTTTCTTAATATCACCCTGAGAAAGAGACTACAGCAATGAGCCTACTAAATTAAATTGCTCTGTTTTGGGTCAAAGATTGGCCCTAATGACACACCTGTAGTCACTTAAGAAGGCCATTTGATTTGTTTGCTGACATCAGGTCAGCAGCTTCTAGGCTATCTGTTCTCTCCTGAACACTCTGAAAAAGCCAGCAAGGTAAAGTTCTAGACTATGAATTGTCATTTGTTTCAGGCTGAGCTCAAAAACTTGAGTCAATGAACAAAACTGAAATTACTTTGTGGGATTTTAATTATCTTGAGTATTTATTCTCTTACTACTTAATCTGTGGTTACTTCTTTACTGCTTACTGTACTTTTTTTTGTTACATGGTAAGTATTTTGATGAAGCGTTATTAACTGGCACTGTTCTATCCATGCTAGAGAAAGCAAGTGTGAATCAATGAGCAACTTGTAGGGTGTGTTCCAGTTCCTACGATGTGTAAAGTCTCATGGCTTGGATGAAGAAAGATGAAGTAGTTTAGAAGTAATGACTGGAGGAAAAATGTATTAAGACAAGTTATTTTCACATTTAGATCAGGATCATTATAACCAGAATTTCAGGAGCCATTATTTTAAGCATTAGTGCATAATGCAATACACTACATTAAGTTTTATGTACAGTAGTTGGAACCTCAGGATGACTACTGTAAACTTTCCATCACTGCTAGTTTTCACAATGACCTTTTATCTTCATTAGGCAATACTGTGAAATTGCTTTAAGTATACCAGTATGGATTCTTTGGTAGTATAAACTAGAATATGTATTGGTGTTAATGGAGCCATTCACATTTATTAGTATAAATTAGTTTTAGTAGTCTCTCGCATCATAAATCATAATGGACATCAGGAAAGTCATTTGGCAGCACTGATGTAAAAACAATGAAAATGAGAAAACCATTGACTCCATTATTCAATGTTTAGTAGCAAAAATGTATGAGAAGCATGTATGTGTATATGTATTTCCCGATGAAGGGACAGAGTAAGAGTGATTTTTGTCACAAGAATAGGACAGCATTTACCACTGTCTGACCCTCCAGTCTAAAGTCTTTCTGTTCTTTCTGGTTCTTGCATTTGTCCTGTGTGTGAAAATTAGGCATAACGACACTGATCACCTACGCATGACCATATTTTGATTTTGTCTATAAAGTGTACTGATAGCTCAGATAATGTCTATATTGGTAAAGAAATTAGTGACCTGTTACAAGGCCACTTCTGTCTGCTAGGTCATGAAATCCACACAATAGCGTGTGATAGTTATTACTTCTGTGTATTATTTGAGAAGGAAAATGATATTTAGATTTTTAGGCTCTAATTCTAGTAGAGAAATTTGTTGGACAGGTGAGGATATCCCAAGTCTAAATCTAAGGCCCCTATTGTTACTGACAACCACATTAAATAGTTTGAATTTTTAAGGTGTTACTGTAAAACAAATGCCTAACACAAATAATAATTCGTAGGTAAATGACAAATAGTTAGGCAAGCCTGAACATCTGTTTTATAGTGAATGAACATTGAACACTTCTGGCATCTAGTGCTCTATTTTTACCCCAAAAATCTGTACAATATTTAAACCCTTTTCATGCTGCATTTTGATGACTCATTATTGCATATTGATATCATACAAAGCTGTGATTTCCTTATGTGGAAAAAAGCCTTGCTGGGTTTATTTGTCAATGGAATTTGTGAGGAAAACTTCTATAGAATATAGAAATTGTGAGATAGCAGAAAGTATTTAATCATGGCGATGGCTTTTTCAAGTGATTTTTCTTTGTGACAAACCAAATAAGTATTGTATTATTTGTGGATCAGTATATCTAACGTCAGCACACAATTCTGTTATTGACTCATTTTATCATGCTGAACTGTCACATGCTTCTTATTAATCTGTCTCTGAAGGATCAAAATGCTTTAATAAATATATTAGTTCCTTTAGATCTTAGGCTGAAATGAAACTGTTAGTTAAATGTACTGTGACTTTGAGTGAAGATACTTTTAGAGAGATTTAAAATGGGACCATGTTATATAAATCTGACTGACAAAGGAGAATGCATCTTTCTGTTAATGGCCAGTTACGACACAAATTAGAAAAATAAAAAGCTCTTTTCTATACAAAATGTGAGACTTCTTTGTTATGTGGTACTATTGATTTATTAAAGGCATAATTAATTTTGCAGTTTCATAGTGAAAACTGATTGCTTGTGTGTGCTGTTCATTTACGTGAACAGACTGATGTGCTTTGAAGTCAGTACACGTAATGTACGCATGTATGACACGAGCTCAGGAAGGTGTCCACCTTTCATTACTATAAAGACACATGTGTTGTTAAGAAGCTGAATTTTTACTTTATTGAAGGATATGAAAAAGCATACTACTTTCTTCAGCTGGCAGGGACAAAAAGGAGGGGGCCTGAAGGAAAAGCAGACACTGAAATGGCTGCAAGACCTTAGGTATCTCTGCAGAGGAAAGTGAGTGGACTTGACTAATGGCGGAAAGCTAATTATTTGCCCAGTCAAAATAAGTGTACCCTTCTGAGCAAGAAGCAGTATATGCTTGACTTCTATTAACAAATCAAAACATCATGCAAGATGCAGGAGTGGTTGGTGCATGCCATTTCAAAGGAGAAAGACATTTGAAGAAAAGCATCAGATTTAAGAAAAAGGAATTAAGATCATCCATGCGGTACTGTCATTGCTCATTGTAATACAACTTCTGGTTCTTCGGCAGTTCTCACTATATGAACCTGCAGACCCTTGAGTATGAGCCCTCTGCAGTATCAGCAAGTCTTTCATTCCATCTATGTACTAAGTTAACTAGTATTCCTGGGTAAACCTTTCACTATTTGAAAGAATTACACCTTAGATCTTTACTTTTGTGGGTCAAGTTTTTTCAGCTTGTTAAGATCTTATCATCAAGATTTTACACATCAGTTTTGAAAGTAAACACCTGTCTTTATTTGGAAGTGCCTGGATGTTTTTATATATCCCTCTTATTTAAGAGTTTACATGCCTTGAGTTTAACAGAGAATTATTTTTGTTTTATGTAATATTGCTTAATTCAGCCGCCTTCTGGAAATGCCTTTCAACTATCAGAAGCCTGTGTTTTTGTAATAAACTGGTCTTTGATATTATACTCACATTGAAATGGTGGTAGTAGTTAGCAAGTCAGATAATTTTAGATTAACATCCAAATGCAGAAACAGTTTTATTGATGTGTACACTTGTGAACACATTGCAGATGATCATGTGTAAATAGCCATGCCTGTAAAAATTCTCGGTATCACTCTTCAAAAGCAAGCCCCAAATGGCTGAAATTAATTTGTTTTCAAGTGCAAGTGTGTGTGTGTACAGCTACAGAAGAAAGTGTGTTGTATACACTAGGGTTTAGTTTGCACAGACCACCCATCCATCAGTCTGCTTCCTTCAAAATGTTAACAATTTGGCACTACCTCTTAGCATCAATCCATGATATTGTTACAGTACATTACGTGGCTTTTCCTCTGTGTCATCATGTATTGCCATTGGGAAATGAAGCATAAAAAGGGTGCTATTAGAGCACATCATTAAATAGACTACATGAATTCCAACAGTTGAACAATTGATCAGTTCCGTTTTGAGCCAAAGACATGTTTTATCCCTATTTGAGTTCTTTTAGTACATAAAAAAAATCCGTGTTTTAGTGGTGCCATTAATTTGCTTTAATTTTTCTTTTAGAAAATGTACAGTAGAATATCAGCCCCTATCTTGTAAAGGAACAGATCAAAGCATACCAGAACTTATGTTCATGTGATAAATGTGAGAAAGTCAGAAATTCACTCCCAAGCATTGTAAGTTTTCTGAACGATCTGAAAGTAATTCATGCTGAGGGGTTGTTTTAAAATGCCCTGTTTTAGTTGGATGCAGAGCATAGTCACAATTGTTCAATTAACTGCAGCAAGAAGGAGTGGATATTCCTTCCACAGCACTTTTTCATTGTGCTGAGTTGTTCAGTTGCTATATTCGGTTTGCTAGTTCACACATCTGGAGGATTTGGTGTTTTGCAATGGTATATTTATGAAGTTCTTCAACTATTTGTCTAGTAGTCTGTTCCACAGAGATGGAAATGTGCGTGTTGTAAGAGTAGATCAACAAGAGTAGATAATGTAGACAGGTATGCATACAGGTATGCTTGAGCAATGAATCTTGTGGCTTTTCTTTCCCTCCATGTTTGAATGTGACCTGAGCTAGCTATATCCTCTGGGTTTCACTCAGGTGACCTAATGTTACTACTTTGTCAATAGCAACAAAGTCAGTTGTACTGCATTGTGGTTGCAACATGAAATAAACAGCTTATTTCTCTATTTTAGCATAGCTACTATAGCCAGCTAAATCTGAGACAATCCAGCATAATCTGGAGTTGTTTGAAGAGTTGGATAGTACAGGGGAGAGTTCACACCACTAGTGGTATGGCTAAAAAGATCTTTTCGTGGTATGCCTGATTAAAGGAAACGAGCAGTGAAATTGAAGTTTTTCTGCAATAGGCAAAACTGACTTCAGAGCTGGACCCTAATTAAAACATTTTCTTTTAACAGTCTAGTAGCTGAAAGGCATATCCGTAAAGCTATGATACAGGTAAAATGCTTATTTAAAAAAAATCAAGCTATGAAGTTAAGACCTATACGTGTTGTTAGAAAGTGCTTCAGTGCTGAAAATAAGGATTTATTAGACACCTGTCTGAAGAAAGTGGGTTCAGTGAAGAGGATATAGCTTGCCTATGGTGCTACATTATTAGTGGCGGCACAAAATTCATGCTTCTGTTTGAAAGACTGAGAACCAGTGCAATGTCAAATCAGCCTCTTCTGTATGTAAACATGTGCCTTACATCACTGAATCATTAGTGTTCTGGCAAACATAGATAACAAGTATCCATAAATGATTATTTAACATAGCTCATAGACCTCAAATTTCTATCTCTACTTCGGAGCAAGTGAACATTCACCGAATTTAAATCATTCACGAAAGGATTAAGTTTCAGACATGTAATTTAAGATAGACAGAAGGGATTGTGAGGTGTTTAAGTAGTTTAAATTAGATAGTAGCACTAAGGGTGACAGATGAGTCAGATCCCACACCCCTAATGATCGTTAGATCACTGTGTACTGCTAGTTATCTTGCTGTGAAGTGTATTGTGACATTTTTGATCATGAAGACTGTGAACTAGGATTCTTGCCAAAATTAGTGTACTTTGGAACCCTAAATCTATCTTCTTTCATGCTGCATGGCAATTGTCTTGTTGCATTGTTGATGAGACCAAGTGACTCAAGAAAGAAGAGGAAGGAGGGAGCTGATTGAATGTTCTCTTTGTTCTTACAAATTCCAGCAAGTACTTAGGAATGTCATCTACCTGTCTCCTGGTGCTCAGAATGAGTTTATTACAGTAATTGGTCAAAAAGTGCACACTAGTTCATTTACTAAAGTGAGTAAGGTTACAGAGCTGCTGCTGCTCTCGGATACCACTGTATCTTTAAAATATCCTTACATTTTCTTTCTTACAGGTATTAGAAAAGCAATTCACAGTGGTAAAATAAGGAGTATTGAAATACATTCTAATGGAATACTGTGCAATTATGGAGTTAAACTATGTGGGTTTTGAAGTAAATGATTACCAGAGGCCTAATCCAAACTTCATTACCAGTTTCTGCCAAAGAGATCATCAAACAGTGAAAACTGCTGTAGAATCCTATGACCATGGCACTGTGTCTCATGACTGGGGGTGTTCGAAGGTCCAAATATTACTGTGCATTTTCAAGGGCTGTAGGAGTAGAAATACGAGCACTTTCTCACTGTGGAAGAATGTAAAAGCTGAGTAAATGTGAAGTAGTTTTCTAATAGTCCTCCTGAAGCCAGATGGTTGAATTCAGGTAAAACCACTCTGCTTTATTGCTTTATAAACTGGTCACCATTCAGTTAGTCATATTTGAACAGTCAGTTTTCTTTTGAAAGATGCAATATCTGTCTCTACTTGAATTGCATTCACAGTAAAAAATCTAAAGCTCTACCTTTGGAAACTCTACCTGTTCTTGTCAAAGTAGGATTTGCAGTTCCTAGAATCAGCATTCACATAACTTGAAGAACAGAAGGTCTGCATCATAGTATTCCTCCTCCTTTATCATGTTGCTGTTTCCACTGATTTTTTTTTTTTTTTTTTTTTTTTTTTTTTTTTTT
>Ga0065711_1027850_pt1 | contig 45541 bp, 22 predicted proteins | sample Hoacrofraction12_FD_59098 | JGI IMG/M metagenome (GOLD analysis project Ga0065711, IMG submission 59098) | Hoatzin crop microbial communities from Cojedes, Venezuela - Epithelial fraction 12 v2 (version 2) | ecosystem: Host-associated > Birds > Digestive system > Esophagus > Crop | place... | reverse complement strand
CTTTTCTTTTCTTTTCTTTTCTTTTCTTTTCTTTTCTTTTCTTTTCTTTTCTTTTCTTTTCTTTTCTTTTCTTTTCTTTTCTTTTCTTTTCTTTTCTTTTCTTTTCTTTTCTTTTCTTTTCTTTTCCTCTTCCCTTCCCTTCCCTTCCCTTCCCTTCCCTTCCCTCTTCTTACAGAGTTTGGGCACGGTATTAACCATTGTCATAGAGCAAGGAAATAAGTTTCGTCTCTGAAACTTGAGGGACCTAATTTTCTTTTTAAAAGGTATGTATGTCAAACACAAAGAGACCAACAGAAGTGCCATGCTGGTGTGTCACAGGTCCAGAGTTTAACAGGACAATCCCAAAGTGTGATGTGATCCCTTGTAACATTGAAGACACAAGGAAAAGTTCATGTTATTGGCATGAAGTGTTGTCACCAGGTGTTCACAGAAAGTCATGAGACAGCTTTCCAAGCTGCAAATAGAAGTGTATTAAAGTTACTTGTGTGGTTTCAACACCCTATATTTTTAAAAATATTACTGGAGGCAATTTTTGTTTTTGGTTTTGGGTTAACACAGAAATGAATCTCAGTGATGCTCAGCCAAACCCACAAGTCTTGCCTAGTTTTGAATCAAAATTCTACAAAACCACAGTGTTTACCATGGTTTCTACATGAAGTCATAATTAACCCCAGGTTTGCTCAAAACTTGGTCCAAGTTAGCTAAAAATTCTATAAACTTTGGGGAACCTGGCTGAAGTATTGGGCAAGTATGAGAACATGAGCTGATATTTGAGTTTGGTCTGATTCTAGATTTTGCTGAAAAAGTGTCAGATAACTGTAGCTGCAATCTGATCACTTTATCCCGGAGGGTAGATGTTAATAGAGATGAATTTATCTTCTGAAGTACAGAAATCCTTTAAGGGTTCAGTGTTTTCCAGGACTCCAGATTTACCACAAATATATAAAAATACCTTCTCTCTAAAGAATTTCAATTTTGAATATACTTTTTTGACTCAACTTTCTGAAGTTTTTCTAATTAGAAAAGCAAAATTTTGGTCGATATGGTGGGGTGTTGGTTTTTTTGGGGGATGGCGTAGGGGTGGTATCGCAAGCAATGTATGTTCTTAAGTAATTTCAAGAAGATATAGTTATTTCTGTTCTCTGATTTGCTATCCAAAGCATTTTTCCAGGGTATTAGTAGGAAATGTTCACTCATATATATTTGGAGCCATTCAAAAGGAAAAAAGAGAGACGGGGACAATGAGGCAGAAAGACAGAGACAAAGTGACAGAGAGAGAAAAAAAAAGTCTGTTAGACCTCAGGAGAGGCCTTTGTTTGAAAATCATTAATAAATTTCTGTGGCTGAAAATACTATTGGAAACTGTTGCTTTGACAAAGGATCATTCTAGAGTGAAATTTTGAGCTCACTGGGATCTCTGAAAGTTTATCTATACTGTACATCAGCTCCATTGGAAGCAGGGTTTCCTCATGGATCTCAATGCAGGAGATGTATGTTATCTGATGATTTTTGTTTTCTGCAACAGATTTTGGTTTATCTATAGTTCATGGACTTTGCTGGGAAGTTCCGGTTAGTAAATGCTCAGCACTGAAGAAGATCACATGAAAAGTCAGGACTTTTCACACACATTATCATATCCTAAATTCCCACATATGACTGTGTAACTTAATAAATGCAGAGACCAGAGTTAAAATCAGATAGTAATTTCAAGTAAATGAATTCTATTTTTCCAGAAAATTCTGCTTAGGGAAAAAAAATAACCCCAAACCCCAATGCTTTCCCACTGTAATGGATTGTTCCTGCTACAAAAAAACTATGAAAATGATGCGAGGGTTAGGAACTGCATGAAGCCTAAATGAACAGCATTGTTTATCATTAAATCTTTCTAGATATCTATTGTCACTTTAATACAACAAATACTAGAGATAAAGTATTTGATTTGAGTTTGAATTTGAAACTGGTAATTTTAGCACCAAGTGTACTGTACAGTCAAAACCCTACTGCATTAAAACAATTTTAGTATTAAGTACAAAGGAGCATATATATAGATGGCTTTATTAATAAGCACATAAATCTATGGCTTAGTTAATTAAGAGTCAACTGCTATGTAAAGATTTTACACTAGCTTAACCCTGGTTTACTAAAACAGGTTCTCTGAATAGGAACTAAGCAACTGCCAGGAGTTTCGTTATTTGCATCATTAATTTTGACCCTCTATTTGCAAGACTCTCTCTCCCAAAAGTAATTCATCTCAGTTATCACATCACACCAGAACTTCACACTCAGTGCAAGGTTTGCAATGATTTCTCCCCATATGGCAACTTCCTCAGCTACATTATGCACAGTTAGTATGCAGCAGTCTCAGGGAAGTGTGTCTTTTGCATAATGAGATTCTCTAAAAGCTGATCACCAAAATATTTCTGGAAGCAGAACAACGATTCTTTGTTAGTAATGTGAATATATTTAAGATCAAAGTAGAAAAATTATTTTGTAATTAGGAATTCCTGAATTCTCAGGATTTGATTCTAACAGCTAGCGCTTTTCAGGTTTCCATTTCAAATGGTGGAGGGAGAAGGGCACTGCACCTGTAAGTTCAGAGACTCCAAAGAATTTGTGCATTCACAGATTTCTTTCTGTACATACTCATTTCTTGACTTGTGCCCAGTCTTTCTAATATGTGTTAGACACAGAAGTCTAGATCCCTAATTAGTCCTGCTACCTGCAACTTCCATCTTTATTTGTTTGCAGAACTGGGGATTTGGCAGTTTGAAGCCAGGAGGAATGTTGACAAAACCCTCCTTTTTCCTACTGTCTGTCGCTCTGTGCTCACAGCCTATGGACTGGAAATCTCCACTTTAGGTATTAGACACAGAACACATTCATCACCACTCAGCAGCACAGTCCCTGAGGGACTGTGTAAAAAGTGTTCTAGGGAAATAAAATTCCTCTTTTTTCTGTGACTACAGAAGAGGGTACATATAACTTGCACTTCAGGTGATGATGGATTTACACTACAGGAGCAGGAAAGCAATAATCCTTAGCACTGAGACATGGAAAATCTTCCATAAGAAGAAGTAACCCAAAGCACTCATGTAAAATATGTATGCAGTTCATGGGATCAGAGAGAAAGAAGATGATCAGACTGCACAAGAGGTAGTACCCACTGCAGCCCAAAATTTTTTAGCCTAAAGGGGTATCACATTGAAAAAGGCAATTCTTAACCGTTTGTGCTAGTGGATATTCAAACTGTGTTGGTGAGTGCATAGACTCTATTACACATCTCCCCATTTTCATAAAGAATACAAATGTCCCTTTCTTCATTGCTCATGTACTTTCAATGGCCACCATTTATATGGACAGTAGCACGATGTCTTTTCAAAATAAATAAGTCAAGCATGATGGTGAAGCAAGTACTAATTACAAAAATTTTAAGAACAAATCAAAGGGTGATTGACAGAGGGAAATAAAGAAAGATTATAAACCAAGCAGGAAGAATAATAGCAGCTCCTTGAATCGGTGTCCTGGCTGGGGAAGGATCTTAGCTTTGGGCACCTTACAGAACAGATCTGGGCCCTGGACAAACAGATCAAAAAGCCAAATAAGATTTCCCACCCCATCAGTTGACAGAAGCTGGAGCTAAGATTCGTGAACCTCCTTTTGCATATAAGAATAATGTTTTGGCACCATACTTCCAACTGTGTTCACCCTCCTTACCTTGATCACAGCTGTTGTAAATCACTAATGCAACACTTTTTAAAAATACCACTGAAAGAAAGATGTTCTTTTCACAGTTTTCTTCCTTGGTCAAATGCTTTTGCATTTGAATTTTTGCATTTTTGCATTTGAAATCTTTTATGAAGACAAAGTACCTTTTTCTTGAGCATCATCTTTAAATTACTAGTTATGCACCTTCTATCCCTTGTCTACAAGAAATGACCTTTGTAATTTGAATAGTAAGCAAGAGTAAACATGAAAAGAGAGAAGAGGTGCCTGCCTCACACAAACTGAGAGTTTTCTCACCTGGAACTACTCCTTGACTCCAGCTAACTGCTTTTTGTTTGTACGTCTGCCTCGAAGTCCTTACAGATATCTTGTGTAAAAGCTTTTAAAGGACTAGCTTCTAAAAGGTTTCCTTAAAGAAGAAATATGTAGACTCTAGCAGACACAGGATAAATCAGGCTGGGAGGGTCTCAGAAAGTCTCTAGTCCATCCTCCTGTTCCATGCAGGGTCAGCTGTGAGGGCAGATGAGGTCTCTCAGGGCTTTGTTCAGCTGGGTCTCCAACAATGGGGATGGATCAACCTTGCTGGGATCCTGTTCCGATGCAGGCTTCTCATTGCAGTGAAACAGTTTTTCTCTGCAACCATGGCAAATTGCTCTTGTTTCAATTCGTGCACCCCCAACACAGCAAAAACACTTAACAACACAAAACTGAAAAGAGATCTTCAACCTTGTCAACTTTGTAATATGCGTTTAGCCCAGAAAGATCCTTTTCTGCATTGACCATGTCTCCACTCGCATGTTCCCCGAAATATCTCCCAAGACTGTCCATCAAACTGGAGTGAAAGATGAAAAGTTTTGGAAGTGCCCTATGCCACATAAACAGGAGACATTAATTATCTTAATTTCATGATCCTTCAAGGATTTAAAATGTATTTTTCAGCTCATGACTTTTCTGCATAGCAGTGTCATATTCCTCATGTAAATCATATACTTTCTCAATATATTGTTATCCAAAATCTCTCAATAGTCTATACATTTATGTGGTTGCATTTTTCCTTTTGATCTGCCCATTGACTGGATGCAAACTAACAACTAAATTTGTCATGTAGCCAACACTAGGGAAATTTTGCTACTTGATGACCTGACCATTTAAAATCCATTCCCTGTAAAGAGCTTAAAATAATGTTGCAAGTAGATGTGCTCTAGCATATTCCCTTGGTTCAAAACATAGCAGCAAAAATTAATGTTGGCAGCCACATGCAACTATATGGTCAAATATACCAGGGACAAATCCTGAAGTGACAGTAAGAGAGATTTGACATTCGCTGAAGACAGATCATCTGGCGCTTGGAAGCGGTAAACAAGATTCCTGAACAAACCCACCAAAGCAGTAGCAACCAAATTGAGGAATGAAGCTAAAGCTATACTGCCAAAGCCGTACAAACAAAAGCAGTCATGTGCAGCTGCAGTGCTCCCTGAGTATCGCATCCTGGCTCCCGAATGGAAATGGCTGCCAAGTGTTTGCTGAACGATGCCATAGCCTTGCTTACAGCCTCCAATTACTTTGTGCTCCTAAGGCTGCAGGTTTATAGATCCCCAGCTGTACAATTTAACGCTTTGTGCCCAGGCACTGTATTTTATATTAAGATGCTCCCAAGTACCTAGTTTTCAGTTTTCAGCTTCTTTAGACTAATATTCTCCCTCCCTATTCCAGTCACTAGGCAGTCTTAAAGCTGTTGTGCGTGGCCTCAGGATGATCCTGGGGGTATTTCACAGAAAAATAGAGCTGGAGTAATGACACTTGTACCACTTCCCTCCCTGTTTATGTTTGGTTCCCCCTTAATGACAAATATATCCTGCAAGAAATGAGAATATTCCCCTCCATATAGAAACATAACAGTAACCCCTCATTACAGATAGAGATGATTTAAAGCCAATGCAATGTTCCGTTAACCCTTTAGAAGGAAATGTATAACTCAGCAGGGAGTGGTAATAGAAATAATGATGTACATTGAAGGGAAAGAGAACTCTTTTCCTGACCTGCAAGTTTCATTTCATATAGGAATTACCAAAATTCTGCAGAATATCTCACACATAGCTGAATTTTTTTGAGTTTCTACTCTGTTTGTAGACTGGAGTTAGAACAGATTTTGAGTGAAGTTGTGCAAGACTGTACAAAACAGCTGGGCGCGTGAAGTCATGTTGGACAATTTCTCTAGTTTTCAAGATGTGGTTTCCAAGGAGCATGGCTAATGTTGACCTATTTTATATATTTTTACACATTCAAAATGCATGTTTGAATAGACTATGGAAAATGTGGATCGGATTACATTATCTGAAGTGATGTCTACTGCCAGCTGATATGCTCCAAGATGTGCAGTTTCATCTCCAGCTGCCACTCCAGAAAGACACAGGTGTCCCAGAGGTCCTGAGTGACATCTGCCACTCCAACATGGATATCTTTATTCCAGACATCTCCAGAGAGCTAAAACCCCGTATTTTCCAGAAAAAAAATGCCCCACAGCCAATGGAGGTTCACGTGGTTATATGCGTGCAGGGGGATGATCTAGGCCTTCAGATTTCACTTGAGGAAAATTCAAGTTAAATGAATGGAAATTTTGTTTGATAGCAAGATCAGACCTTCAGTATGTGGAGAACACGCACCCACTTCTGCCACTTCAACGTTCAGCATCTGGTCATTGTTTAGAGACAGCTTCCATGAACTGCGGCATGTTTGCAGATTCCAGGCTTCTAATGGAAAATGTGTCTTCAGCACCTTTCCATGTCAGAAACTAACTCAATTCATTTTTACTTTACAAAGAAAATATTTTTTTTGCATAATTAAAGACTAAATGATGACTAAATTACACACACAAGTGAAGGAGACAACTGGTTAGCCATTAATAGTGGAGAAGTGCCAGCTGTCAGAGGTGTTTTAATAACCATAGGTGATTACTACTTTTAAAATTTAAATATTGTAAAAATATCCGGTAGGACATACAAAGCCTGACCTGCAGATGGTGAAACTCAGATTGGTTTCATTGTCATGTCTAGTCCCTAATTCTAATTTGGTAGGGCAACCATGTAATTAAATTGTAATTAATGTAATTTATTCAGGATTAGGAGGCACGCACGTACTGAATATGAAATATATAAGCTTCTAATGACCAGCTGCTACTTAACTTTATTGTCTTCCTTAGCATGAACTCAAATGAGTGATAGCCCAAGCTGAAAGTATTTAATACTGAAATTGTCACAGGGAAACACCAAAATGAACACTAGCTCTTTCACCCAATTAAAAAGCATCCTGGTTGCTATCAAATGTATTTTACAAACCAGGATTATTTATAAATATATTATGATAGAAGGCAATGTAAAAGATGGACTGAGAAGCATGATTCGAATAAGTAATATGATGAAATATCAAATTATCATTGTAGTCCTTCTCTTGGTAGACCAATTATCTGAGCATGTGTGAGTGTGCACTGAGCTGGAACTCCACTCTGCCAGAGCTGCCAACTACTTGGCCTGAATGTGAAACAACTGAAGTAGTCTCACCCTATAGATCTAATCTCACGTACTGGTGCATTTCTCCCAGCCTTTCTCTCCCTTTTGTTTTTTTACTAATTTGAGAAATATAAACACTTCTTACCAGTGGAGGAGATGCTCAGCAGTGTGTGTCAGAGGTGGTGTCCCAGCTCTGCCCTCTTCTCGACCTGTGTTGAATCAGCATCAGTTCAGAGAAATAAGTGCTGTGGCTGTTTGCTTGATGTAGTACATCTTTTGTCCTAGTACTTCGGTGATGCTAGTTTGGGGGCTTATACAGGAGATGGAAGAAGTGCATGTCCCTGAACTTCTACTAACGTGGAAAAAAATGTTTGGAACTGAAGTGAGTAGCCTACTTTCTTTCCAATGTGTTTAAATGAAAAAAAAAGCCAGTTTATACGCTTTTAAATGAATCACAGGAATCATGGCTCGTCACATCTGAAAATATAATACAGATCTAGGTCCATCTATTCTATTCTGCAGCTCATACTTGGTGGAATCTGCTGTGCATACTGCCAGATCATAGTGGTACACACACTTGAAAAAATACCATTTGTCATCCAAGATACTGGGACAGAGCCCAATGAATGAATGTCAGGAGACCACCAATGGAGTGTGACGAAAAGCGCTGAGGCTAAAGATTTCTGGGTGACTCTGTTACACTTGGCTGACCTTGCAGAAAAACACCCACATTGCTGCTAATATCCAGCTATTTCACTTCCACAAACAGCATTTCTCTCTCTAAATATCTATTTATTATTTTACAAGTGAAAGTCACTGGATTTGGGGATTAAATTATGACATCTGCTTGCACCATAAATAAGCAGAGACCTTCCTTCCTCACCTCTGAGCCCATCGTGAGGCAGAGGCTGGAATGCACCCTCAATCTCTAATCAAGAGTGTTTGCGCGTCAAGGATTGCTGCCTCGGGGAACCTGCTGAGAACAACAGTAAAATCACTTAGACATCTTTTCCTTTACCAAAGCCTGCAAATAAACCTGCTATAAAACCTGCTGTTGTCTTTCCCCACGTAAGAAGAACAATATCAGCAGAAGTTGACAGTTTATTCCAGGAAAACATGGTAAAATTACTGTTCCTGTACATGGTAAGTGGTAGCTGTCTGTGCTGTCTATTTGTAACACCTAGCAGTCACCACACCTGGACAGAACAGATGATCTCTGATCCAAAAAATTTTCAGTCAAGTGTAGGTCATGACACAATAAACAGATTGGGAAACAATGCAGCCATATTGGTCCATGCCAGTAGCCCTACCATATCAAAAGCACTGTTTTACTTTTTTTTCCCCAAGACTACCTGGCAAAGCAATGTTTTAAGGTCACTTTTAGAGGAAAATCAATTTCCTTTGCACATGATTATTTATCTACACTCAAACTCTGTTGAGTGTATGGGATTGCCTAGCAGACAGCATAGAAATGTTTGTTTCGAAATTGAACAAGCCGATGATGAAAGGGTCCGTGCTTAGGGCTGATCAGAAGCAAAAACAAACAGGTAGGATGACAGCAGGCTGAGAGAATACTTAAGACATCTGCAGAAGTAGGAGACAGAGATGGCAGCAATGTGAGGACTGGCACAGGAAGACCGCTGCACCTGGAAAACGGTCATCTGCTCCAGCTGGATGATGACAGGCAGTTGCTTATGAAAGTGTCATTGAACTGGCTGAGATATGATGATAAGTATTTGTGTTGGATAGTTGGAGAACAAACAATATATCTCAAATTATAGAAGACGCATATTTTTAACCTATGTCTTCTAATGCATGGATCATATTTATTCTGAAATGCCCAGAGACCTTGCAGCTCAGCTGGGAAATAAACTTATAAGTAAGTGCAAGTTTAAATCTAGTTCTAAAAACACTTCGATTTTTAATTCCCAGCAAAATTAGATTGCAATATGTGCAACCAATAACAAACGAATGTCGCAAAGTGATACCAGGAACCTGCTGGAAGCGAGAGCTAACAGACATAGCATGGACTGAGAGAAAAATGGGGAAGTTATACCTCATGACGAGACTTCAGGGAGCAGACAGAGTTAATGTTTAATGTGGAGCAGAACTCACAAACAGGATTAACAGAGTTGCAGCAAATGAGAACTTGGTGCTACGATGATACTCAGCTAAGATTTTAAAGGAGAGGTCTCAGGCAGGGAAAGAGATTGGTATGTCATCTATACTGAGAGGATAATTGAATTTGTGCTCTGTTGATGAGATTAACCAGAGGTAAGATATAAAGATGAGTGAGAATGGAAGCAAGGACAGACATATTTGGGATCCCCACTGAGAGCTAAGGGAAGACAAGGACATGTTTCTGATGGATACGCTGAAGAGAATAAGCTGACCAGGGGACACCGGAGTCACAGGTGGTGAGAGGAGGTGCCATTTCAAGAAAAAGACTAGGGTCGCCTCCGAAAAAATTGACTGGCATATCCAAGGATGGAGAATTTTTCTCTAAAATCTTGATTCGAAGATGTTGTTAAAGACCTCGTTAAGTGTGGCTGCAGGTGAATGTGAGGGCAAAAATCCAGCTTGGAGAGTCAAGGATAGAACTGAAATATGTGACCTGAGATTATTCAGTGAGCTTACATATGAAAGGAAGAAAGAAGATACAGCAGTAGCTGGAGGAGAAAGGTGAAGTCAAGAATGCTTTTACTATAGAAAAGACCATAAACCTTGCAGTGGGAGGGGAAAAAGCAATACAAAAGTGAAAATACCATGATAAAAAAATGAAAAAAAACCCACAGTAGGGAGACTGGGATATGGCATGGAACAGAGCTCCTATGTCAGTGCAGGTACGAGGAGAAAAGAGCAGGAGAGAAACTTGGGATGGGAGAGAGGAAAGACTTGTGAGAGAGAATGGAAGTAAGATGAGGAAGATCATGTTGTATTACTAATTTTTCTCTTGAAGGTGTTGAGATCCTTCATGAAAAGAAGAACAGTCATTTTGAGAAACAAATCAAAGATGGCAAAAAAGGAAGGGGACTAAGATAGAGGTCACACTAAATATCAAGGGAAGCAGAAAGATTATGTTTATCTGGCAAACAGATTTATTCAGATGGAAGGAAAGGGAGATGAGGGTGGAAAGAACTGAAGAGCAAGTGTAGCTGGAGGTAACCACACAGAAGAAGACCTCATAGGGGAAAGAATAAAAAAGGACGAAGACAAATACTTAAGTTAAAGGGAACAAAAGTCATTGGCAGTGGACAAGAAGGGAAAAAACAGTCTGTGCTATGAACATATTGTATTGTGCCCTTTATGACCCAGAAACGAAATCTGCCTCTGTGCACATTTCTGTCAGACAATTATAATGAAGTTTTTGTGTTTCCATATCAAGGCTAACGTGTGGTTGTGATGTTGTCATCTATATTCTTAAGCAATGTGCTTAAGACGCCATTTGTTCTTTTGGCAAGGGCTCAATTGAGGCCTTCTGGCATCACTGGTAAGGACCACTTACCATCAATGAGAATGAGGTAGCAGTTTGTTTATATGGGATTGTTGTCCAGGGGATAAAGAAAAAAGGCAGGATCTTTTCTCCTGTGCTAGGATTAGCTCCACAGCAACAGAGTGGCAGAGATTGTAGCTAGAACTGCTTAATTCCTACCACATAAGGGTCTTTGTTATTGGTACACTAGGTGTTTATGTGGATGAAAAAATACTCTATTAAATGTAATGCTTCCCGTAGAGGAAGAAGGCATGGCCCCAAATTTTGCCAGTTACGTTTATTTCCCACAGTTTGAATTGACAATGTGATTTGGAGAATAAAACTGCTGTAGGCTGCAGAAAGCAGACTTTGCTATTTATCTAGATTCCTGTTTCAGCAGGGCTTCCAACTACCAGGGATCCACTGCTGTGCCTGGTCACACGGCCCCTCTACTCTTTTGTGTAGTTTCAGTAAACTTTATCACGTCTCCCTTTATTCTTACTGTTCCTCAGCCCGGACACCAATGACAAAAAAGCACAAGGGGATCGTTCAGGCAGTCCCGAGGTGAGCTCAGCACTGCAGCCATTCAACACTCTCCTAAAGCAGGTCATTTATGTAGATACTTTTATTCAAGGGAGTTAACTGTAGTGACCCAAACAAAAAATCTGGGTTAAGGTTGTCATGGAAGATCACTTAGATGAGTGGTATAGACAAGAGAGCAAATCAGGCCCTGCTGTATATAGCAGCATATTTACAGGGTACTTCAGGTGACAGCAGATGGCTTCCATACATAAAGATGAACAGCCAAGGTGTTTTGAGTAGCAAGAAGTTCTCAGGAACATGTTTCTGGAAAAGTATTGTAGGTACTGTAGTGCAGATCTGGAGAATATAACAGTTTAATCTTTTCTAATTCAAGTACTTGAGCTGAGTTAACATAGACTGAGGACACTGGTCTTGATCTCTTTGCTTCACTTCTCCTGGCTTTGAAAAGAGCTTAACAATACCCAATTCCTTTGTACACGTGAGCCAAGTGCTAATTCACTCTCAGGTCTGTATTTCTTTCCGACGCTACTGTAGACTGCTGTTAAGAGGAAGATTTAGTCTAGACAATTATTTATTTCAAAATTCACATCTTTGTATCTCTGGCAATGCATAATGCAGTGTCACTGTTCATGTTGGCCTCAGGCAGATTCAGTAAAGTAACAGCGATTGCTTAATAGCATCAACAGCTCTGGATTTTTTCTCAGAAATAGTGCAATGAAGGTAGTTATTTGTGACAGCTATTTTCACCGGTGGTCTGAAGCATTATAAAACCTGCATGTTACGTACTGTTAGGTGTCTTGTGAGCTCTACCACATTCATTTAACCACTCAGATTTTGCCACCGTTGCTTCGGGAAACACAAAGCCCAACAAGGCCAGTATGTCCACGTAGAGCAGCACAGTGCAATGCAGAAACACTGGGTCCATTTAAAGCAAAACTTTGAGCATGCTTGAAGCGTGAGAAGCTTTTGGGGCAGGGCCATGCTGTGGTACACTGAAGTACACACTGGCTGGGTCCTGAGCCCACGTAAAGGAAAGCTGGCTGCTCATAGCTGCCTCATGAAAATGGGTGTCTTTCCCATGGCTGACTGTGGGCCAAGGGGAGCCATCCTGCATGCCATCGCATTTCCAGGTGGGCAGCTGGATTCAGGAAGGGAAACTGCAGGTATTTAGGACATGGCATGGACATGCAGCCTCACACCAGGACTGTGTGATGAACCAAGGCCAGACATACTGTTTAAGCCATTTGTGAAACCATCAAATGGAAATTTCTAACAAAAGAAAATAAGGTGAAAATCTGTCCTGAAAAGCCTCCACAATGTCCAGCAAAATGAAAATGAGCCTTTCATGTTGCATCCATGAGTTATTTAGCTGATAAAACAAAGAAGTGTTTCCAATAGTCGGCTGCTAAAATACAGCACAAACCTGCAATGAATACACAGACAAGGAGTCCCACTGCCTTCCCCAGGACCAATTCATGTGACCAGAGGCCGCTCTTTTACACAGAAGACAACTCAACAGCATACTGATAAACCGTTATATCATCAGAATGGTCCCTTATTTTGACTATCACTTTTTCTGTGTATGTATTAATTTGGTATACATTTAATCTTCTGTTTAAAGTTGTTTTCCAAAAATTATGGTTGGTAATATTTTAATGTATTGTACTTTACAGCAGATCTTCATATCTTTGGTACCGAGTGCATTAAAATACATATTCCTGGGAGAAACGAAGAGAAAAGTGTGGTTCATTCATGACCTATGACTTTCCTTGCTCTTCCACCTTTTCTGTTCTTACCCCTGTCCCTTGAGTCTATTTCATAGAATCATAGAATCATTTAGGTCTGAAAAGACCTTTAAGATCATCAAATCCAACCACTCACCTAACACTGCCAAGTCCACCACTAAACCATAGAACCATAGGATCATAGAATCATTAAGGTTGGAAAAGACCTCTAAGATCATCAAGTCCAACCGTCAACCCAATACCACTATGCCTGCTAAAACATGTCCTGAAGTGCCACATCTACACATTTTATGAACACCTCCAGGGATGGGGATTCCACCTGGTGCTCCCTGGGCAGTCTATTCCAATGTCTGACCACTCTTTCAGTAAAGAAATTTTTCCTAATATCCAGTCTAAACCTCCCCTGACACAACTTGAGGCCATTGCCTCTCCTCCTATCGCTAGTTACCTGGGAGAAGAGACCAACACCTGCCTCACTACAACCTCCTTTCAGGTAGTTACAGAGAGCGATAGGGTCTCCCCTCAGCCTCCTCTTCTCCAGGCTGAATAACCCCAGTTCACTCAGCTAGTCCTCGTAAGATTTGTATTCTAGCCCCTTCACCCTCCTTGTTGCCCTTCTCTGGACACGTTCCAGCACCTCAATGACTTTCTTGTAGTGAGGCACTCAAAACCTAACACAGTACTCGAGGTGCGGCCTCACCGGTGCTGAGTACAGGGGCACGACCACCTCCCTACTCCTGCTGGCCACACTATTGTTAATACAAGCCAGGATGCCGCTGGCCTTCTTGGCCACTTGGGCACACTGCTAGCTCACGTTCAGCCGGCTGTTGACCAACACACCCAGGTCCTTTTCTGCCAGGCATCTTTCCAGTCACTCCTCCCCAAGCCTGTAGCGTTGCATGGGGTTGTTGTGCAGGACCCGGCATTTGGCCTTGTAGAACCTCATACATTTGGCCTCGGCCCATCAATCCAGTCTGTCCAGATTCCTCTGCAGGGCCTTCCCACCCTCGACCAGATCGACACTCCCACCAATCTTGGTGTCATCTGCAAACTTACTGAGGGAGCACTCAATCCTCTCATCTAGATCATTGATAAAGATGTTAAACAAGACCAGACCCAAAACTGAGCCCTGGTGAACGCCACTTGCGACTGGCCGCCAGCTGGATTTAACTCCATTCACCACCACTCTCTGTGCTCGGCCATTCAGCCATTTTTTTACCCGTCCAAACCATGGGCAGCTAGTTTCTCCAGGAGGATGCTGTGGGGAACAGTGTCAAATACCTTACTAAAATCCAGGTAGATGGACATGGTCCCTGTCCCTAAATGCCACATCTACATGTCTTTTAAATACCTACAGGGATAGTGACTTCATCAATTGCCTGGACAGCCTTTTCCAGTGCTTGATAACCATTTTGGTGAATAAATTTTTCCTAATATCTAACCTAAACCTCCCCTGGTGCAACTTGGGGTCATTTCCTCTTGTCCTATCACTTTTTATCTGGGAGAAGAGACTGACACCCACCTCGCTACAACCTCCTTTCAGGTGGTTATAGAAAGCGATAAGGTCTCCCCTCAGCCTCCTTTCCTCCAGGAGAAACAATTCCAGTTCCCTCAGCTGATCCTCGTAAGACTTGTTCTCTAGACCCTTCAACAGCTTTGTTGCTCTTGTTTGGACAGGTTTACTGTGTCAATGAGCTGTTTTCAGGTTGTCATCTAGAAGGCAGGTAGCACAACAGCCAGACTTCATTCTTGCATTGAACTTCACATCACAGAATATCACCCTGGCTTTGCATCCTGGTGAATGACTCAGGGGCAGGTGTGTTCAGCTCCAGAATGCAGCGAGTGCTATGCAGCTGCTCCTGGTTTATAAACATCCCCTTTTCCTTGCCTTTGACCAGAGCATAGACACTTGTTTCATTCTGTGTCATCCCACATGTTCTCCCCACTGGGCAAATTTCCTCAGATCAAAGCCTCATTAAATCAATGCTTTCTTGTCCCTTGCTTCTGCTCTGTCAGATCTTAGAGAAAGTGTTGGCCCTGTCTACAGCCTGACAGTGAGGGTAGGTTACTTAGAGGCTCAGTTTAAATAACAGCAGGTCCTGCCCTGCTGAATTGCTCCTGTTCTCATCGGTAGCATGAACAGCTGCAGCAAGGAAATTGGGAAGAGATTCTTGTAGTCAAGGAGCACATAGGGAGAGCACAGGTGTAGGTCACACCAGGCCATTTGGTTCAGAGTCAGTTGGGAAGAGAGGATATTTTTGAGACATTTGCACAGGACCACCAAAGTCCTTTATAAGCAAGTATGAAGACAAGTGACCTCACATTTGTGCCCCATTCAGTGTCCTGTGGTTTCTAGATGAAAAGATGTGGGTGAACAGTTGGAGTGAGCCTATGCTGCAGCCAGCATTAGTGTTTCCAGATAGCTCCATGGGCTAGTGGCATCTTGAATGCAAACCAGAACAGCATGAAGGCAGCCCTAATTTACAGCAATCCAGCCAAGTGATGGAAAGATGGAAAAAGAAATCCAAGGAAAGTGCTGGTGATAATCACTGAGACTGAAAGATTTGGGTCAAACTCCAAGCTGCCAAACTGGGCATAATCTAATTTATTTTGGTTGGTATGACGAACCTCTACCTCCTTCTGCATGTATTAGTGCTTTTCGGTAAACTACGATAGAAGAGATAAGATGCAAGATTAAAACAGACACTTGTAAAGGTTTCTTGAAAGACATGAGGGATGAATAATGCTGGAGAGGATTCTGAAAGCTGAGATGGATGACCTGGGATAAATTAAGATGGAAGGTGGGGAAGGATGCTTGTTTTGTGACTTGAATCTCCTCTCAAAGTCAAATATGAAAACGGAGAAGAGGAAGTAAGGTAGAATGGAGCTTTGAAATAACGTCTTTCAGAGTGGGTACGGATTGCTATGAATAATGCATCACTAATTACAAAGACGTAAGTGCAGGCATGCATCTCATCTCAGGCATGTCAACTGGAATTTAAAGGGAAATTCTCATACTATAAGAAATGTGATATGTATATTTCTGTCAGAAACCACGTGTATTTCTGTTGTTTCCAGTAAGTTTTCTTTGCTAAAGATCAGTTCATTCTCTTCATGTAGCAGTGAAGCCATGAACCTGCGCCTGTGAACTGGCAATCTGTTTCCATGAAAATGAATGGGATGTCACAAATGTAGCGCCATGACTTCATGTCAGGATTGAGTACAACCAGAAGATGGGCAGCAAAGGAGGAATCTGAAGTTGTTTTAGGGTTTTCTGACTGCCCACTGTAAATCTCATCTGTTTGGGCACACAAGGGGGAGGAGGGAGAGAGTTCAACAGAACTGAGACATCCTCAGGGTTACTCGGGTGAGAGATTAAGGGTGTGATGATTGTTCCTTGTAGGATGGCTCCTCTCGTGAAAGAAAAGTAACTGGCTTGTTATTAGTTGTGTCTTGGGTGGTATTTGCAATTTGCTGCAAGAGCTATGTACTCTTGTCTAACAGTGTACTAGAAACAAAATAAGTGAATAAATTAATTGTGAAAAGATAATGAAGAAGCTAAATAAGCTAAATGGAAGATAGATTTCTTATTTATGACACTAGAATATGTTTATTACTTGATCTCTATATAAACCAGTCTTTCAAGCTGTAAATCATGCAGTAAAACATCATCCCAATTCACACTATAGACTAGAGCAGAGGGCTGAGCTTTCCTTTGAAAACCAGTGAATAGAACCGGTTTACCAACAAATCCAGTTTTTTTACAGGCTATTTTTGTTCAGTTGTTCCTTCTCTGGTGTCTTATGAGACTATCTCTGACCTGGAACTTATATCTGAAGCCAAGATGAAATTCTTCGGTTCCTCTATTCCTTCTGCTTCAGTGTCCTGTTTATCAGTGGTGTTTGCACAGCACATTGGACCATGTTTGCCCTGGCAGTTCTTCTTTTAGAAGTCAGAGGGAAGGGGTATTCAATAGCTAGAAAGCTTTCTTAAAACCAAAGAATATTTATTTTGAAAAAGTTTTCCTTTTGAAGTCTTCCAGGGGTTTTTTTGTTCTGTTTTTTTTTGAGGGTTTTTTTGATCTTTGAATCCCCAGGCATTTTCCCATCCTGGCATTGTGTTTTAACAACTCTTAAGTGTTTGCTGAGAGGTGGCTTATCTCAGCCCATTCTTCTCTCTCTTCCCTTTTTTTTCTCTCTTCAAATGTCCAGGTAAACTAAGCCAATGCAGTTGTACAGTAAGCATGGTGAGAACTAGGTCAGCACACATTATTTGTATACTATTACAGAGTGCTTCTAATTTTGTCACAGACATGGGAAAGGCTTGATGTTTACCTTCTTTCTCTGCAACTTGTTAAAAGGCCAGCTGGAATATTAGACAGTGACACTACAAAATAAGTCTTTTGAATGTTGTCCTGTACCAGGTAGGCAAGGCAACAGAGCAAGGCAGTGTGCTTACTTACCCAGTCACACCCCAGCCTCAACAGATAAGGAGAAAAGTGTGACCTCTTTCTTGATGACATTTTCCTCTAGCCATGGAGCACTCACTAAATGCCAAACATTTAAAAAATTATTACTTGTCTTTTGCCTTGCTGCGGATTGAAAATTGAGACAACATTTCCAGTTATGGCCTGTATTCCCCCATTGGGAAACAAGCATCCTTTTGAATGATACGATGTGCTTTGCTGTTGGTTTGTAAGGCCCCACAGGTAATTCCCATGAACAAAGAACGTTGGAGGAATGGAGAGGAAGCTGTATTTTCTCTCTGAATGGGGAAAACCAGAAAGCAGGCTCTGCTTTGCACTAGAGCATGAGCAGCCACTATACTGCATCCAGGAAGGAGCAGGTGCTTTCTTTACCCTCAGATCTTTGAGAATAACCATATCTGTCAAAAAATTTAGTAACTGAGTATTTTTGCCTTTGGTAAATGGAAGAAGCTCTTTGATACATCTTTTTGATTTCTGTGATTATAAAAACCATGAAGCTGATCAGATGTTCTCTTTTGCCATTGTGGTACTGCGCTGTGCAAATGCTTGGAAGGACTAATCAATTAGGCAGCAGGTATCAAATTCTAGAAGTGCCAGTGTTTACCTGGTGAGAAATCTAGTTACTGTCTGACAAAGATGTGTTCAACCTTTCTGACCTTCTTGACGAGAATTACATTTCAGTGGGGATGTTAAGGTTGTGCTTTGTGGGAGGAGATCTTTTCTTTAATTTTCTTCAGTGAAGAGGTATTATAATGCTATCAGTTGCTAAAAATGAACTAATCACAGCGAAAAGATTTTCCTTTTTTTCCGTGGCTGTCTGGAGTACGAGTTTCCTTGACCTGGTGACAATTAATTGCATCCTATTTGGCTCAAGAGTAAGGTTTTTCTGCCTGTGTATAACCATTTCAGATGTATACAGGATGCTAACAAAAAGAAACAGCGAAACTAACAGGTCTTCTGAATAGAAATAGATATTTCAGACTTGTAGGTAATTAGTTATATCCATGGTGACCCACGTATTACTCACAAATAAGAAAGTAGCTGAAGAGATCACAAACATTACCGAGAAGATACTAGAACTTCATGCAAACATTTGAAGCAGCCCTTGAGGAGTACTTTGAGACAGAAGACTGAAATCTACAGTATTATTTCCAGACAGTCCTACAGCCAGTTAAGCACTATACACTTAATCCCAGCATGTCAGTACAGATCAGAAGGTGCCCTTCCCTCCTGGCACCCTGATAGTTTGAAGCTCTCATGTCTCTAAAAGCCTATATCAACTTCAATAGCAGTTAGAGCTAAGTGTGCAGGCATACCTATACCCTAGCCCTTCCAAAGGGATAGAAGCTGGATGGATGCAGACCATTAGAGACGAGCACAGCTGTACTCCCTGAACATCCATTTGGTCAAGAACTTAAAACCGAAAACGTGGCAGTGACCAAGCACTCCTGTTTTGTATGCGTGCATCACACAGAGCAGTGTCTCAGGCTTCCCGGTCACTGGCTCCTGAATCACCAAATTCTTTGCAGGTCCAATTTTCTTTCTTTTGAGTTACTTTGCCACTTTTTGACAGTGGAAAATGTCTGCTGTCACACTGCATTTGTGATTGAAACCCCTGTCTTGAAAACTGATGAGCTGCTTTGCTTGCATAATTTCCCTCCTATGGTTTGTGCTGTAAATAGAAGGAAAAAATAGCAATCTATGCCCCATGGTCATGGGAGACATTATTTTTCTTTATTTTTGCAGGATAGGTGCAGATAAACAGCAGGAAAACTTCTACCATGTAATCACTTAAAATGACATTAATTTAAATATGACGGCATTGCAATGTTTCGTTTAACTGCCAGCTGCAATTAAACTTTGTGCATCTTTTATTACTTGAATTTCTGGGACTGCAACAATGTGTGGAATCTGTCCAAATTGAAAGAGTACTCCATCTTACAAGTCAGTTACAAAGCCTCTTAGCCTGCCTGGGATCAATTTTAAATTTGAGTCTACCCCATAGTGAATTTTAATGCTGACAGAAGTCTTCGAATTTTCTGACTGAAATTTTCTCTCTTGCTACTTCTTTCTCTTTGGTTTTTAATCCTCTTCAGTCTGTTGAAGCATCTCTCATTCCTTAATTCAGTCCTAAACTTCCAGGTTGATGTAAGGCTTTTTACAGCCTAGGAGTATCCCACCAAATTCTCCAGTCCTCGTTTCCATAAATCCACACTCTGATATGTGGTAGGTAGCAACTGAAGCTTGCTTTGCATGTAGAAAAGGGCTTAATCCCTTGTTAAAGAATCACAAAACCAGAATAAGATGTGAAAGAATATACTGAAAAGATCATTGTTGTGTAAATACACCAAAACAACTACCTCTTAAGAGATAAGTTAAGGTTTAAATAAAAAGGTTCTGGATCAGTTTTTGTTGTTTTACATTACTTAGAAAAAAAGACAACATCCTTGGCAATAACTTCTAAGGTAAGTTATTCTACAGTCTTCCACAGATGCCTCTATTTGATCCTCCAATGTGTGCAAACTGTCATTTTTCCTCTAAAACTAAAGGTAGATCTCTGGAGAACAAAATGAGTTTGAACTGGTTATCCGTCATCTGATTGAAAAAGTGTCTATAGAATTGCTCAGCCATTACACAGGATTAAAAAAAGAATTAATGGCAATTTACTAAGAGAGGAAGAGCGGCATCATACTTGAACACCAAAGCTAGGAGGCTACTCCTTATGGATGACTTTCCAATGTCGTGGAAAGTAAGGGGTTTTATAGACCGAGTCAGAGTAGACTCATGACTTTGCAGCTCTAAATGTCCCTTAAGAAGAATCAGAAATAGATACCTTGATCAAATTAGGTGCCAAATATTCATACTCCCCAGAGAGATTTAAGTTCTGTTTGTGGAGCCTAGGCTGTGTTCACTTGGCATTGAGGAACTTCACCAGTGAAAGATATAAATCTCTTCACAGTCTTAAAAAGACAACTTCTCAGCTTTTTTATTTAAAAAATCCTACAGAACTGTCAGATTAACGGTCCTGGAAGTTTTGAATTAGTAAGAGTTGAGATACTAAAGAAAACTTCTCCGGGTTGTTTATTCAAACCTTAAACAAAGAAACAAAACTCAACAGCCAGGAGATTCTCAGATTGTTGTTGTTGCCACATATGCAACCACAGCAAATCCTGACTGCCTGCAGCTTTGAATAGTTAAATGTTTGTTTCCTCTCTCTTGTTTTCATTTTTTTTTCTTTCATTTTTTTCCTGGAGTTTTGCTGCACGGGAGGTTCTTGGAGACAGTAAGCAATCAGTGTCGATAGGAATCACCCGCTGTGTGAACAATTTTAGGCTGAAACTCTGGACACCAGCGGTTTCTTTTGATTTCACATTTTACAGCACTTAATTCTATGTTCAGGGCATTGTACAATAGCCTTTCTCTACCTCGAGCAATGGAGAACTGGCTGTAAAGCAGAAATCTTCTGCGTTACAAAGGAAGAATTTCAGATAAGTCTTTGTTTTTCTAGAACTGATTCCACGTTAATAAATTACCTTACATTTGCATTCTGGGTGAAGAGCTCTGCAGCTCTATCTGCTCTGTGATTTAAAAATCTGATCCAAACATAGCCAGGATGATTCTGTTGTTGTTGCTCATGATTAAGTGGCTGCTGTTAGAAAGTAATCTCACTTTGACTTGAATGTGTTAGAGTCAGTCTGCAACGACAGCAGAATACCTTCCAGGGAAACTGCAGAGCCTTTATTTATTGATCTAGAAGCAGAAACAATCTAGCAGATCGTTTCCTGCTAGTGCTGCTTTCTTCCTCACAGCCAGTGGTTACAGATAGGAGAGAATCTCATTGCAAGATCATTTTCCCTGATTATTGCTGGCTCCTCTGTTGGCATCCCCCTCCTCATAATTCTGGCTTCTTTTAAGAAAGATGCCACTGGATGCCTCTTTAAAAAACAAACATGAAGAAGAAAGGCAAGAATTTCTTCAAGTCTTCTGGGGTTGGTAGGCTATATAGGAGGAATAGGCCAGAAAGCAGATTTTATGATCCAGTAGCCACACTACTAAAGCTCTTTAATCTATGCCTAGCCAAGGGGTTTTCGATACTGATAGGAAATCATAAGAGCCCTACCAATTTTTTGGAGCAGTTCCTATATTTCCATACCTCCTTCCCCACACCCTTAATAGCCGGAGCTTAGTGGCATTTTTGTGAGCCCTCATGACTGCGTTAAAGACTGGTAAGGCTGTGAGGAACTATGGCAGGAGACCCAGGACCAATTGGAAGTGTCAATGAAGCTCCAGACTGAAGCTGAAGGCATTGAAATCAGCACAACCTAAGGGACCCAGGGAGGCCTCACCACCACACATGGTCTTGAAAATCCTTCTAGTTTCAGATCTTCAGGTGTTGTTACTTCTTTAGACCTGATTATTCTCAAAAGAGGAGTAAAAAGCTGCAAATATTTCCAGTATCAATCATCTATAACCATCAAGCAAATGGTTTACTTTTCTTTTTTAGTTTATTTCCAGTTTTGTAACTTTAATGATTCAATCACTGTAGAACTTTGGATTTCTCTGTTGAAGGGTAAACTAGAAACATTTGGTTTTAAAAGAAAGTTGAAGACCTGAATATAGGGTTGAGGGTGAATATATGACTGAATAAGATGGGATTTGTTTGACAGGACTTGCTGGGGAAAGCCTTGCTTTGAGCCCGTGCTGACTGGCCTCTGGAGGTCACAGGAAGAAGCCAGCTCAGCTGTGTAAGTCATACTCCCCTTTCCCCTCTGCAAGAAAGGAACATCATTAACAAAGGCTAAAATGTAAAAAGGCAATGTAACATTTTTCCCAAAATGAAACTTCTGAGGACCAAGTCTTCTGAAAAGGCCCTTGCAAAAGGAAGTGTAAAACCTGCTCTGAATGGCTGAAATCATCACCCCAGCACTGGATCTGAACATCTGCAGACAGAATTTGCTACAATGGCAGCAAACAAAAGGCAGCCGAGGGTGGCCTTCTTGCCTTGCTGAGATGCTCGGGGAGCGAGCGTCTGCAGGGAGGCATCATTCTGACCTTCCCAAATCTGCCCCATGAACACATTGTCTGCTCTGCCTCTTGCTTATAGCTGTGGCTCTTGGGGGGCTTCTTGCAGCAGGTGCTGGCTCTGTAGTCCACTCAAAAATGGGTTAGGGCTTGGCAGTCCAAGCTTCTGGGGCAGATGGTCTACACAATGAAAAGCTCCCACAGTCTTATTTGCAGTGTCTGTGGAGATCTTGAAGAAGACCAGGGACAAAGAGTGATTATCATAGGATGCTCCTCATCGCATGCCAGAGCAGCATCAGTGGTGCTGAACATTTCCTATAGCAATGTTTAGGGATGAGGTTTGCAAATCTATCTGCAGAGCTGCTGAATCCCACGGAGTCTCCAAGGACCAGGAGGGCTGCAGATACCTTCCAGCTTCAGAAGGGGCTTGAATCTCTGTTCCTTATTTGCTCTTGCTTCTCATGGATGCCAATGACGAACTTACAGGAGATACCCATGAGGAGGGAAACAAGAATCCAATCCTCTGTGGCAAAGCAGACTTCTTCATAGAAATAAAAAGTTCTTTCAAAGCTGAAAAAAACATAGGGGAGAAAGAAAATTAACATCACAAATACTGATTTTAACTGTGATATCTGTGAAATATTATGGCTTATATTTAATTATAAATAAAAATATTTATTTATAAATTAAAGTTGGTGTTATTATTGGAAAGCCTATAGAATCATGGATATCCAATGTACACTGAAAAAGGAAATGTTCTTTTATGCACTTAGCACGCTGCAAACCATTTGAGCTAAACAAGAACAGACAACAGAAGTTTTGATCACCTTTGATGACCAAATACATTCTGGTTTAGTGTGTCTGTATCTCCTCTAGTGTGCTGGAGTGAAATAAAAACGACACATTCTGTGACACAAATAACTTCTTGTTTGTAATATGTCTTCTTTATATTCTCAGTATTTGCTTTGCATAAACATCTGCCACAGCTCAGCAACCATGAAACACAGGAGATATGGATTTGCTGCAGACATTTATTGCCATATGATACTGGTGAGGTTTTAAATAACATAACAAGTGTTATACAACGAGCAAGAAACTGGAGCAAAAAACCAAAACCCTCAAACAAAAGATACGTATTTTTAATTTCACCAGCTCTATCAAATAGATTATTTTAAACCTACAAGGTCAAAACCTTCAGGAAACAGAGGTGCCCAGAACTAATGTACAAACCACAGTCTCTCCAAACAAGCAAAAAGTCTGTCTCACTGGAGCTAAACTTTTTGTGAGTTGATGTCAACCTAGCAAATAGTAAGAGCTAAATTGTTTTAAAATTCAAAACATTATGGTTTTTATTTCTGAAAGATTTTCTTGGACTATTGCCCACATGTAATCTTTAAACCCAAAATGAAACAAAATACTTCAATTCCAAAAATTTCAGTACATAAATAATCAAAAAAGATGCCCAGGATTCATACAGATCTATAAGCAAGATGAATGATTCAAACATGTATGGAGATTTTGAACAGTCTCTGGAAAAAACAAATCCCTCAGACTCCAGATCCTGTAGTGCAGCTTGACCACGCAGAGAGGCATGACCTGAACACGTAGATTCAGATTTGATAGGAAAGAAGGGAATCGCACTCAATGTTCTGTATCAAATAGCTGTGACTTCATCACCAAATCACTCCTTCTACCCTCTGTTCTCTCCTAAGAACAGGAGAAAAACAGCTAGATGGAGCAAAGAGGCAAGAAGCAGTGATTGTGAAGCACTTGGGGTATAAGAGGAATTTAGTGTGCTGCTCCAGGAGTTAAAGCTGCTCATTATGCACCTCATCGACCAGCCTTGTAGTTCTGTCCATAGTAACTGCCTTGGGCTCAGGCATAGCTCCTTAGCATGTCCCGGAATGTCTAGGGGTATTCCAGGGGCAGAGAAATCCCTTCACACCATGCTAAAATTTGGTAGGAAAAGTTTGATCAAATAAAGTTATTATGGGCCTGCCTCTGCTGTCTGTGAAGTTAAAGCCCTATTGACATCAATGGAAAGAGGATCAAATATTCTGTCTTCTCTACAGGATGAAGAGCTCCCAACAAAGAGTTTCGTGGTGCTGCAGCTAAGCAGCGGGAAATTTGCATTTTGTTGTAGATGCCTGAGGGTTCAAGATTCTGTCTTTATAATGTTTAATTTAGCACTTGCAACAGAAAAACAGATAAAGCTACACAGTATCTCTGCAAAAATAAATAACTTCTTCAGTGCCAAGCCTTGAGCTTACTTTATAATATTTCCTCAGAAACCGAGATGGTTATCAGCACAACAGCGATTATCAACTCAAGGAATTATAACAGTCATGCTGCGGTGTGAACTCTATTGTGCTGTGCAGTTTCCCTTAGGCCTGTAGGACTAACCTTTTCTCAGTTTTGGACCCCGGAGTGAGGAAAATTACTGTCTGATGGACAGCCTATTATTCTCACAGATGCCACTGCAGGGCCTGCACTGTCTCTGATGTCCATGGTGTATGCCTGCAGGGCAAATGTCACACTGGAGGTTTAGAGGATTTGCAGCAAACACTCCTTCCAGACTGAATGGACCCTATATTGTGATCCACTGAAAGATAACTTTGGTGAATCAAAGTTGCAGTTTGGGAGGGAAATTGTGCCCTGTTTTTTTATAATGATCATAATTTATCTTCAGTTACAACGGTACCTTAGATATTTTCCTCACTAACATTAGGGGCATGATAAAATAGTTGACCGTTCTTGTTATTAGCAAGACTGGAGCGTGTGAGACACTGCACAGTGCCAAATACTGTGCTGCAAAGACAGGTCAGGCAAAGGCAGTGTTATTGGTACTATCACTTCTATGTATCCTTTGGAGAACTCAGGCATGCACTGATTAAGGAAATCTAGGGCAGAGCCAGGAACTGATTCAAAGTCTCCCACGTTCCAAGCCAATAAATCAAATGAGACCAACTTCTTCTATCAGTGCTTCTGTGACAAATGTGGTGGTAGTTCGGGTGGAAACCAGACAGACAAAATGCAAGCGAGCAACATTTTATTTAATCAAATTGACAAAACAATCTGTTATCTGTCCGTTATTAAATTTGCTTTTTTAGTTTTCTTAGCATCTGTTTTGGATTATTCATGTCATTTTAATTCACATATTTCAAAAGAGCTTCTGTTCAAAACATAAGGGGCTAAATTAAACCTTTAGGCTGTATACTGCCAGGTATTATATATTCCTCTCAGTTTCCTTGTGTGTGTACTCTGCCTCGCCTACATTCAGTTTCCAGGTGCTGATCTCAGGATGCCTTTTTCTCTTGCGTGGTATTGTACTTCTTAAACCTCCCTTTCTGGTCAAGTGGAAAAGAGGCTTATGTGAAATAAAAATCCATAATGTGTGCTTTCTAATGTGCTAGCTGATGCTTTTGGAGATGCAGGAGGAACACCCTTGGACAGTAACTTAAGGGCAAAATATTGCCCAAAATGTGAAGAGTTTGGCATTGTTCCTTTTTTCCATTTATCTTGGTACAAGAGTAAAGTCTGTTTCTCACTGTATAAATCTTCAGTTGACTCCAGCTGAAAACCTCTAGGTTTCTGTTCGAAGCATACTTTGAAAATGTTACCTAAGCCATGTACCAACTGACTGGAGCTCATCACAGGCTTTTTGTTTGTAAGAGCCACCAACAACCTCAGTCTTTCACACAGCACAGTCTATTCTTGGCTATAGGGTTTCATTCCACAGCATCCTTTCATTGCAGCCCCACAGTGTAGGGAATCACACTTCTGCTGCTTCTAATTCATATAAAGACAAAATCCAGCAGACAGCTAGATGAAAACAAATATCTGACTTTTAAAGAACTTGAAAATGTCTGTTTAAAATTGTAACTCAGTCTTGCTTCTTTCTATGATTACATGTAGTTATGTAACAAATGTAATTTTCCTGAATATTCTTACTTGCCTTATGAAATCCATGATGCAGGCACTGGCAGACACATAGTGGGGTCAGAGGATCAGAGTGAGAAGAAGTTTGAATCCTTCATTTTCCTGTAAAGTGTGCACCTTGAATCTTCATCCAGGCCCCTTTATGCAGGCCCCTGCACCATCCTGGGTTTGGAATAATTATCTTATGGCTTCTTCAGGAATAGAGCACATGGAGATTCAGGAAACCTTTGAAGGGCTTTTCTGCCCCATAAAGTAAGTCTCAAAAAATAAGAGAAAGAAAACTCAGGACTGGTTATGGATTGTTTTAATGGTGCTTTGCCAGGGGAGATGCAGAAAAGACTGGACCACGACTTCCCTCAGGCAGCTTACAGAGTGTGTGGATGTCCTCTGCATCTCTTTTACAGCCTGCCTTTTCTGAGGGAATCCATGCTTGTGAAGGAAATCCCACCGTTTTCCCTTATCTCTGAGGTCTCCATCTCTTATTACAGACTTTTATCATCTGCAGATTGCAACACTAAGTTAATGCAGTGAAACCAATGCCTATGCAAATGACACATTTGAGAGCAGGGAGAGTGGTGGAAGAGCTGTGCGAGTGGCGTGATGTGTGCAAGGCAGAGCTGGCAGCCATTGCTTAACAGCTGGGACTCTACTTTCAGGATACATTGCAAAATTTTAAGGGTCCAGCTTCAGCATTTCCACTCCAAATCTTTCACCATGAAAGCAACAATAACAGAAATTGCTAACGAGATAAAATCTGATGTTCCATCTTGGAAAATTTGCCATCTGTATGAAGTACTGTCTTCCTTCTACAAATAATGTCATCCTCACCTGCCACATTACTCTCCAGCTTTGGGGATAAAAATGCTCTACAGATCAGTCATCTTTACTAAATAGTCCTAGTTCCACTGCAGAAGAGGCTGGAAAAGATGCGGTTGGTTTCACCGGAAAATGAGCCTTATATTTCTTCATAGCATTCCACTCATTCACAGAACCACCACTCCGTCCACAGTTCAGCTCCAATGAGCTGTAGGACTATAATTCACTTCTCAGAATCAAAGAATGATTGAAGTTGGATGGGACATCTAGAAGGCATTTGGTCCAATCCCCCTGATCAAGCAGGGCCACCCAGAGACTGTTGGCCAGGACCATGTCCAGATGGCTTTTAAATATCTCCAAGGATGGAGACTACACAACCTCTCTGGGCAACCTGTGCCTGTGCTCAGTCACCCTCACAGTGAAAAAGTGTTTCCTGATGTTCAGAGGGAACCTTCTGTGTTTCAGTTTGTGCCCATTGCCTCTTGTCCTGTCACTAGACACCACAGAAAAGAGCCTGGCTCCATCCCCTTTTTATCCCCTCTCCAGGTCTTCAGATATATCGATAAGATCCCCCTTGAGACTTCTCCAGGCTGAACAGTCTCAGATTTCTCAGCCTTTCCTCATGGGAGAAATGCTCCAGTCCCTTAATCAACTTTGTGCCCCTTCACAGAACTCTTTCCAGTAGCTCCGTATCTTTCTCATACTGGGGTGCCCAAAACTGGACACACTTCTATCTCTAAACCTAGTAAAATGTTAATATCAATAATTAGAAATTTGAATTTGTAATGTTTTCCTTGCTGTTTCTTCATTATGATTTCTGTACACACTTCATGTTTTATACTCTCTGATGTACTATCAGATTCCATGACGTTGTCCAGGAAGAGTTAGGAGTACGGCCATTAGCTTTTATTTTTTAGTGATTATAATCTGAACAAATGTAGATACCTTATCTTCTGAGAGGCTGAATTAGTATGCAGGCCAGATCGAATCTGGGTTACTTGTATCCCTGTCAACTTACATGAATCTCTTAACTTCTGTTAAAGCCTACAGCCTCTTTAATTGCCACAGTTCCTCATTGTGTTTGCATCTAGAACACCACAGGGAACACCCATTGAATTATGTATCTCTTAGGCTTTCTGGGTCAAATCGGAGCAAGGAAGTTGCAAAAGAACAGCACGCACTGAAGGAATACTGTAACTGCATAAAGATTCCTTAATTTTGTAGAGTTCACTCTATCTTTGAAGTGCTTTCTTTTCTCTTCATTTTAAAAAGAAGAAATATTTGATCTCATTTTCCCTGCAGAAGACATCATTTTCAATGCTGTTTATTCCACATATGGTATAATCCACTCCAAGTTGTACCTGAGCTTCATGCTGGAAGATGGTCAAATAAGGAATTGTTTAAAACACACCTCTCCTTTGGTTTTGCTTACTGTGATCCCAACTTCCATTCCCTCTCTCGGAGTGAGCTTCTCTGCATGAATCCTTCCCTCATGGCCCGTAATCAGGAGAAAGTGGGACACGGCACTTTATTTCCTTCTCCTGCTCCCACTGAGGTCTTGGCATACACCCAGGGATACACCTAAGAGAACTGGAACCTGCTGAGCCAACAAGAGGATTGGGGAGAAAGCAGGAACTCCTTTTGGCTCTTGTGGGCCATTTGATGTTATGCAAGACATAATGCAGTTCCAGCTTTTTTTCCCCCCACAGACCACCCACAACTACTGTAATATGAGAAGCGAGAGACACAGGGGGTTGTGGAGTCCCTGTTATCTGTCTTCTTTTGAAGATTTTTATAAGGATGGGCTTATATTTCTGCAGATCTTCCATAATACTCATGGCAAAACTTAAAAACCCACTCAGAAATGGATGTCATTATGCCTGGTGCAGAGCAGTCCTCAAGATATTCTTCTGTTACACACCGCAATTTGGGACATAGTTCGTACTTCATTTCCTATGGAAGTAGTCCTTGCTTTTCCACAGGCTGGACAGAAAACAAAATCAGTAACTTTTCTGCAGAGATATGTACCCATTAAAGCTCACCCCGTAGGACTGGATCATTTGGAGTGCTATCATTTCAGTAAGCACAGTGAAGTAAAACAAACAAATGTATTTATTATCATGTTTTCCACTGACTATAGAAGTAGAACACGAAAAAATCTAAAGCAATAGTTGGAAATGAGTCTGTAAGTGGATGAACCAGAAAGAAAATAATATGGAAATTGTTTAAATCCAAAACTTTTTATTATTAGAATACTTGTGTACTTACTTAGGTGCAAGCTCTACCCTGGGTGGTCCCTGGGAAACAACTGGCCTTCTTTTCATTCCTGCTCCCATGTCTGACACAGTGAAGCTGGCCAAAGATTGTTGCATGCTGCATCCTTGCAGTCTCAAAGTCTGTTCTGCTCTCCCCAGGCTCTGCTGAGCTGCTACTACCTCTTTGCTGTTGGCAGCCCAAGAAACATGAAGACTTGTACTGAGCAGGGAAAACAGGGGGTGAATAACACTGAGACAACAGAGCTGAAGTGAGGAACCAGAACTAAATGTCAGAGGGAAAAAGGGCAAGTAAGGACAAGATTGAAAGAAAAAAGGAAAAATATGTTGGTCTCCATTGCCAGCAGAAGGGACATAAAGAGATACTAGAGACGAGATATTGGCTATGTATCCTGGTGATACATAGCCAATATCTCCTTTCTTTTCAGTTAATTGGCAAAGTAAATCCAGTTAGAACAGGACTGAAGTTCTTTTTTTTAGAAAGGATATTTCTCATAGTGAAAAAAAAAATTGTGGAGCCAAAAGTTGTGAAACAGTCAGTATTTCTTCAGGTTAAAACAGCCAGTCTTTAACTCTTACCAAAGCTTGAACATCTACACTGGGAATGTTAAAATCTCAATCTTGGTTGCTTAGAATAAGAAATTGAATGTTGGCTTTTTTAATCTGAAGAAATTCTCTAGTTTACTGAAGACTACTACTTCTTTTTGGAAAAGATCTGTCAAAAAAGCCCACTACTCCAGTAACAGGCCGTATTCTAATTTTACACAGCAACCTTGCCTCCAGTTCTCCTTCTGGTTTTGCAGGGTTGCATCAATAGGACAATTCTCAGGTTTGCAGAGCAGCCTCAGGAACAGAAAGGATGATAGTCCAAGGAATTGCTAGGGACAAGACCAATAATGCCAGGATTAGTTCACTTTTATAAGAGATACAAGCTCACTTCCCTTAAAGCTGAGAAAGGATTTGAGTCGGGTCTTGCGCATCCTGGGTCAGCAGACAGCAAAATCAGCACAGCCTTAATGGCTATAAAGCTAGTTACTCCCTCACCCAATATTTTCCCAGCTAAAGCTACATGGGGAAACAGGGGGTGAATTCACAAATACTGAAGCTTTCACTGGGAAAACGTCATCTGGAATGAGTTACATCTATTACCCACACACCCACAACTTTCTTCCTTATTACTGTTTTCTAAACGTCATCTTTTAGTTCATGATTGTGAGATTAATTAAATAACCACATCCAGAGTTCATTTAGTAATCTCATGTCCTTTGCAAGTTCCAATAAAGTTTGCATTTTTAGGCATAAACTGTGCAAGATTTTGCCTAGTGACTGAGGAATACAGACACGCCAACAGATAGTGTTTGAATTCAGATTGCTATACATCACCATCAAGATCAGAGCAGAGTACGGTTTCAGCTTCCCCCCCCCATCCGCCCCCAGTCTGCTTTGTTTGTACCTCACTTTCCTTGTCCTAGATCTGCAGAGCAGCTGTTGAGGTTGTTATCTGCTATCTGTTCTCCAGGCAGCTGCTCCCCCAGCAACAGCTATCGGTACCAGGCGAGAGCTGTCCGCGGATTCCCCTGGACCTGCCAACATCTAGAGAGCTCAAATTATTGCCACGTGCTGGAGGAGCCCTCCATGGAAGGCCAGAGAAAGGCCTGAGCTGTGTTTGCAGCACTTGAAGGGTCTCGAATTGTATCTGAGACCAGTTCCATGGGAAGAGAGAGCATGAAAATATTTTAGATATGGAGGAAGAACATGTTCTTCCAAATTCTGTACTGTACCCAGGTCTAGAGCAGCTGCCTCTGAGGGCTATGACAATACTTCAATAAGATATATTTCCCAAAGATATTTATTAGTGCTGTAAAACTTTTTTTTTCTCCTACAATACATTTTCTCATTGTCTGCTGGTTTCCTGCTGAATTATTGGATTACAAGCAAACAAGCAACATGTCTTTTAAAGGCTTTTGGTAGAAATGGCTTGGAATTTATACATTTGCATAAGATCTTGATTAAGCATCACAAACTTAGAGGCAATTTTCATAAGAAGCTGTTTCATAGAAAAATTCTCCCTCTCCCCATTCATTATGGTGAATCCAGATTAACTCTGTCAAAGCCAATAACATTGATCTGGATTTGTACCATCGTATTTGAGAGGAGAATTTAGCTCATAGTATATATTAAATGATGATGAGTATGCTAGATATGCTTTGTATGCAAATGCTTTTGCTCTCTTACCCATTCTCCCTCTCTTATGATGTTTATTTGCATATTATTATTTGAATCAAATAGACTGTTAGCATCAAAGTTACATAGCTCAGGTGCCCTAAAACAGAAAATGACAGAAATAAGCCACCACTTTAATTTGCTTCCTTATGCTTTTCATGACGATGCAGTCCATGGAGGAACCCTATCCCATTCAGTTATCTGCTGGATGCTTTAACAGATTCAGTATTCAGCCTTTATGCACTGTTTGCTTTGTTGTCAGTAGTTAGTGGCTGAGGGGGAAGCAAAAAAACAGAAAAACAGCCCTGGAGAGGAAAACATCTTTGAAAAAGACAAAGTCCTGTGGGAATTACTGGAACAGATACTATAGTCTTTCTCTCTTTACTGGTAGGCAGATGTACAGTCAGCTACTTAACCCTTCTAAGTGCAGCATCTCATGACAAAGCTCTACGTCTTTCCCTTTTTTTAAATTCCCAATTATCTTAACAAGTTCAGAAACTGTCCCCAAATGCCTTTCACTCCCTGGGCTTTCTCAGTTTTCCCTGCGCTTCTTTGTTCTTCTTTTTTTTTGAATATGTGGAGCAAAGTTTCCTTAGAAGTCAGCCAAACAGAGATTATCATAAGATATGTACACAAAAAGCACTATAGCAGGCTGTTAGGATGGAGGGTGGAGGGAGTGGGGGGTGGGCCTGTGTGTGTGTTTTGGCTTTTGGAGTACACCCAAGAGCCTTTAAACAGAGCCTTGCAGAATCCTTGCTAAACTCCACATGGTTGTCGTTTGACTACACTTTCTTTTGCAAAATGGATTGGCCACCATCATAAGGAACTCAAACTTTAAAAAATCCTTTATTATGATCCAAAAGGTCATTCAGACATGTCAGGCCATATTCCTGTACCCCCAGTTGTCCTTTAGGTTTCAGTGGCTTTTCAAGACTAGGAACTACTAAATGGGAGTAAAAGTCCTTATGCATTTCTATTCAAAGACCAACTGAGCCAGGGAAATCTGGTATGAAAGTGGAAGTCAAGTTGATGCAGCCCTTCACAGCACAATGCATGCGAGCTCCTTGGTTTTTCTGATTATTTTTCCTTTTGGGAAGTACCACATGATACCAAAAAAAGCTCCAGCTAGCATTTTACCCTCCAGCACATTGGTTGAATGCTGACATCCTTACTGGCAGGAATATATAAAAAATAGGACAAATATTTAAAGGAAGGAATGCAGCGTGAGGTCTTGTTACCCAGCAACCATGTGTTTAAAAGGACATCTGACAGTTGTTGCCACTGAGAACTTGATGGCCTTCTAATTATCCATTGATGGAGACGTCAGCAATCATAAGATTTATAAAGGACTGTGAAAACAGTAATAAAAACATGGTAAAAATGGATACATAAAAGGAATTTTCTAAAATGTCGAAGTCATTTTGATTTCTGTCCTTCTGTTCCATTTAAGACCTTCACCGAAATGACCAGCCTTTTTAATGGACATTGGTAAAATTCAATTCAAAGGAGAGATATCAGCATATGTTCTTATTTGTTCTTATCTTGCCTTCAGCCACAGGAGAGTGGGATCCACTGTAAGCCGGCATAACAGTATTTTCAATTGTTTTAATTCATCCAACTTTCAAATGTTAAGGAATAACTTTATGACAGCGTTGCTGTGAAATATTCCACCTGTAACTACTAGTGACCATCCAGGGTCAAATTCTTAGGTGAAGTTTGAAGTGTGGTACCAGTAAGTCAGCTTTTTGCATTCAAACTCCCTAAAATATTCTACTGTTGTATATGAGGAACAAGACTCTCATGTGACACAGTTCAAAAGGAGAACTACAAATAGGGGCCAGTTAACTTTTTTCATCTTCTTCAGATATTTATTGTTTTCTTTATTACCATGTATATCAAGATCCCACACCTGTTGACTGCTGTGGTCTCTCCTGGCTTTATAAAACTACTTGGTTTTGCATTGCAATGATACTTACATGTCCCTCAAAAGAGAAAAAAAGATCCACTGGTAGAGTCTGTCTGGGAAAACACACTAAGAGTCTATTAAGTTTACAGTCTCATCACAAGAGGTGAAAAAATGAGGCCAGAGACTTGCTCCAGGTCATCAAAGTGAGCTTCAAATTTAAACCTTGAGTTGCAGTCTCTGTCAATACTTTTATTCTCTGGGCTGCACCACTTACTCTCTTATTATAAAATAATCATGCTTGCCCCAGGACTTTTAGGACTTGAAAGTCTTCTCCAGTATATCTGACAGTGCTAATAGCAACAGCTGTAGTAATCAGAGCCATTGCGGAAATGCAAGAGTAGGAAATGGCTGGGGAGAAGGTGACCTCAGCCTCAGCACAACCTGAAACGAAAAAAAGGAAAATACAAAACTGCCACCCTTGGCCACAAGACGTATGCCAAGCATGAGGTTAGGGAAGAAAGAGGAGAATGGCCTGGAACTCTGAAAGTCATCATAACTTCTCCCTGTCCCTTCTGCCAGCTCAGACTGGTGGCTTCCTGGTGTCAGTAGCTTCCTCAGCTGCTCTCAGAAGAGCTAGAGACGCAACCCACAGAGAGCAATACGTGACTTACTGTGAACACTGTGCATAATCCTATCTAGGCTAAGAGGATTAAGGGACTAGGAAGCTTGGAGCCCAATGTAGGCGGCTACAGAGTCAAAGAGCCAGCCTGCAATCACCCAGCTTCGCTGTAAGTCAGCACCCTGTTTGCACAGACTGTTGGTGAGCACCAGGCGAGTACACGCTCCGATGCCCACAGAGTCTGCTGAAAAGTCAAGGAATAAGCAGTGAGGAAAAACAATGTGAAAACAGACTGTTGGAGCAGCTGAATTTTCCAGCGAGCACTCTGCCACCAACACAGAGTTCCAGCCCAAGAGGTGTGAACAGGCTGTTGTCCTGCAACATCTCTAGGTGCTCTCAGCTACTTGCGGAGGTGACAGTTTTGCCACTGGTGTGAAACAGATTTATTTCCTTCTTAGACAGAAGTGTTGCTTCCACCTCCTTCAGCATAAACAAACGAGAGCCCTGTGATCTCATGGGCACCGTTTCTTGTTAAGGCATGCTTCTGAACCCACTCCAAATGCCTTCTCCTTGTACATTCAGAGACTACTATGGACAAGAAGGTGTGGGGCACATAGTAGTGTCTCACTGTCAGAGAAAATAACTGCTAACAGTTTATGCTTGTTCTTCTGACGTTTTTCTCCCGTGATTGACACAATGCCAGTGAAATATGTACCAGACACTTTTAGCTGAATCAGAAATATGTCTCCATACAGAGAATGGGAGAAATGCAACGTCCCGTCCTTTCATCCCTACAGATCTTCCTTTTGAATAAAAAGGGTTCTGCTATTCCTGCAATATTGTTTCCATGCTATAACTGGACTCTTTCATTCCTGCTGCTGATCAGTGTAAAGGAAAGCTTGGACCTGGAGGGAGGGTGACCTGGTAAGATGCTGCTCCCACTTGGCCCTTTGGAGAATTCCAAGGGAAGGGAATCTCTGAGGGTGCTAATTCCCCTACAACTCCCCCCACACACATCTCTTCACTGGTCCTCAAGGCTGTGGTGACCACAGTTAGACTCTGTGATGTGGCAGTAGCAGGTTTCTGCTACAGTATCAGAGACCTGAGGAGACTGAAGAGCCAGCACCTACAGCCCTGCTAAGCCTTTGCCCCGGGACGCAAACAACATAAGGTTTCCTATCTGATTTTATACTCTTAGCCATAGTTCATGTGAGTTGGAATATTTAAACCAGCCAGTGCTAAAATATACAGAAACTTCTGAACCCACAGTCCCAGCAACACCCTCAGAAGACTGCTGGAGTCTCGGCACCTGCCGCAGTTGCCATCTAAACCACCCTGCTGGTGTTTTGCCACTATAAAAAATCCACAATGTGGGCCACAGCATTCAACTTCCTGGCTAAAAAATTAATTAACTAGGTAAATATTTGTTGCATAGGATTTGCCATAAACCTAGCTCAGTTTCTGTTTTCTCACAATCCACGTCACTGCTTTTCTACCAACTTCTCCATTGTTTGGGGAACTTCCGCGATTCTTGTGACCACAGAATGATGGTTCTTGAGCTGCCTTGTGGCTTTTCACTGATACCTGAATTTTGCAAGTGGTGGTGCCACTGGCTCGTGTTTGCATGGCATGAGCTGGCATCATAAACCCAAAGACAGGACTGGTGCATAGCCCTCTCGAATTTCTGTGCAAGAGCATGTTCTACCTTTTGACTTCTGTGATTAAGAAACAAAGCAACGCTTTTTTAACTTTGATCCACACTGTTAAGTAGCTAATCCAAACCTGATTTTGCTCTGTCAGGTGAAAGGATACACATATCAATTAATAACCTTGTCTTTTGCCAGAAATGTTCACAGGAGCACAGCTTCGTTCAAATAAATGGAAAGAGCTAAGAAAACACTGTCTGAATGTGTTTAGTCCAGCTGCAATTCAAAATTCACTACCTGTAGATTTTTAATGCTATTTTCCTTTCTCTGCCATTCTCGCAGGTCAGAAACAGGGCATACAATTAGAAGCAGCAGGGACTACTTCTTACTTACATATTAACCTTTCCAGCACCCCACTCCCTGCTTTTTTACATTGCACAGTAACAGGTTTCTGCTGACAAAAGCTGTCTGTTCTGGTAATTGGGCAAGATTGGAGTTCTACAAGGAGGGTGAGCATCTAATGAGTGACATCATCTAATATGACTGTTGAAAGAGTCTTCCTTAGGAAAGTGAGTGTTTTGAAAGGATAGATAATCAAAGAACTAATAAAGTCCACCTGGAAATCATATTATCCCCAACAGGTCAATGCTCATTTTGTTAAGCCTCCGCAAGACTGGGCTATAAATCCCCCTGGCTGTGCAGAATAATGCTGCATAAAACCCTCCAAATTTTGGTCACCATCTCACAGTACCATGTAATGACCACAAGCATATGTCCTTAATGGTAGTTATGTGTCTGCCAGGATTGTGTGTGCACCAGCAGGCCTTGATGGTCTCACCAGAGACCTACATCCCTGCCTCTGTCCATGAGTCTGGGAGCCCCATTTCAGATCAGACTTGGTGTTGCCTCTAGCTCAGTCCCCTGGATAGACCTTGGATCTGTGTTGTAGCCTTGTTTCCAGTCCTGTGTTTGGTTCCTTCTCCTGCTGCTCCCGACTGGCCTCCTGGGATGGATCCTGGATGCGGTTTATCACTTCTTTTGTGGGGGGCTGTTGATGGACCTTGTTATCAGCACCCAGTTCTACCTGTTAGAGGACAGTGCCTTGATCAGTGAGGGCACTGTGCACCCCAGGTATGCCCTCAGCTGCTGGCTCTTCCCCCTGATGATGGCTAGCCATCCCCTGTAGGTGGCTAAAACCCATAGCATCTAGGATCTGGGTCACACAACCAGTGTAGCTGATGATCTGCTTATAAGTGTGGAGAGCACATCTAATGTTCACTGGCTTCCACCCATCCTGCTGATAGCAGTCTTGCACTTGAAGACTCGCTTTCTCCCTTGTTCCCTTTCTGTCTAAGATGTTCACACTCTTCTACACTTGATTTTATCTCTAATGATTACTCTTTTCCTGCAAAATCTCTGACTGGAAATTTCCAGGGCTAGCAGCCCAACCTTGTGAAAGATCTGCGGGTATGCTGGGGGAAGACAGTTGATGGGACTTGCCATTTCTGTGTACAAGCCTTCTCCCCTACTCTACATTATCTGGGTTGTTCAAAACATGGCTGACTGATGTTGAAAGGGTAAAATGCTATGATAAAATAATGCACTGCTATTCAAAGAAGCATGTTCCACCCTATCGTTCCTCCCCCTGCTCCAAAAGTATGAACATAAATCATGTTTCTGGTTACATTACCACCAAGCACTGCAATCAGGAATTCATAAGATTCATATCCACTCAAGTCATCAGCAGGCTTTGAGTTAACACATCCAAGAAGGTCCAAGAAGTGTTTTGCAGTACTTGGTTTTCTGGTTTTGCAACATAGTATGGTGTTCTGGAAATGGGGGTCAGCAGAGAGCAGGCTGACTTGAAGATAAAAAATTAGCATATTTTAGTATGCTTGAGCTGATTCTACATCCATTTGAACATTATTTTCTAGATGCCCCTTTGCCATGATTCAAACTTCACCTCCTGTCACTGATAAAGTCCCTGGTACTTGTTCTTAATATGACAGAATGCTACTGTTATGTAATATTTATAGCAATCCTTCCTAAATCCTCTAAATTACCTAAAGTATGCAAAAATTCAAGCTATGCATCAAGGACCAAGCACAACAGCTTTCAGTTGTGGGAAAGAGTGCGAAGTTTAACTCTCAGCTTCCTGGATTTGACAAGTTTAATCCCAACCATGAACATTTGTTTTAATGCATTTCTCTGTGTTTTGGGAAATAAAGAACGATTTGTCTCCATCGCATGTGCTCAGAAAACCAACTTCAGTGTCTCCAACCGTCACATGTAATACACTGAAAAGATTCACTCCTGAACTGTGTTCTTCTTGTCTGGACACATCAGACTTGTGTAGCAGATGCACAATCTTCAGATGTCTTAGTCTTTCCCTAGTATATCCTAAGAGTCTCTGGCACATGCTCATTCAGTTTTCTAGTCCGGAAACATTGGACCAGATAAAATAGCTTGAAAAATACCATAAAGTCAGAAAATTAGCCTGGCAGGAGCCTTAAGAGTTCCAGCCCTCTGCACAAAAGGAAAATCCAGGCCCCTCCTGACAGTTTGTCTTCTGCTTTGTTCTTGAAGACCTCAGCGCTGGCAATCGCATCTCCTCCCTGCGTATGTCACAACATATGTACTGTCCCAGCAGAAACTTTTCGTAGTCTCTGACCTAAATCTTCCTTGATACAATCTTACTTTATTCCCTCTTATCTGATTCACCTTGGTTATAGAGACAATTTATTCCTTTTCTCTTTTCACCTTTACTTGAAGGCTATTATTTTGTCTTCCCCTTAATCTTTGATTTTCTAGGATAAACGAGTCCAGGTCTTTTAATCTTTGCTCACAGGTCATGTTTTCTAGATCTCCCTCTGTTAGCCTTCTCTGCCCTATCTCCAACTGTTCCACATATCAAATATTGAATATCTTCACTTGCCTGAGATAGGACAGCCCTGCTAAAACATCTTGGTGTTACGCATCCTATGTGCCTAAGTCACAGTAATGGGGCAGATGGCATTGAGCAGAATGTATTTGCTTTTTGCAGATACAGGCTGACAAGGCAACGTTTTTGCTACTGGCAGCATAGCTTACCTAAAGACAAATTACAGTAGCAGAAATGTTCAAGTTTACTTACTGCCTTACAGTTTTGGTCAACTCTGAAGCCATACTTTTGCATGTCTAGTTTAACATTACAGGCATTTTTATGCATATGTGTACTTATAAGTATGCATATATATATTTTATATATATGATCACACACACATACACATATCCCAGTGTATGTATGTGCATGTATACATAGTGTTCTATACAAGCACACACATATATATATCCTCCAATCAATTCTTCCTTCACTTCCCTTTGTTAAATGCGGAAGGAAGCACAATCTCATTCACAGTAAAAGAGCCAGTGCAGCACAGGACAGATGCCACTAGTCAGCAGGTTGGTTTTGCCTCGAGGAAATTGGTGAAATTTTACACCAAAGGGCAGGGAACTTTACTGGACCTTTCTATGGTCTCCTTCTGTGATGTCACAGAATCTTGTTAGCACAAAGACAATAAAGCAGGCTTGTTTAAATAACCCATTACTGTTCGTCTCTTATTCAGACCACATCACCAAATAAATGACTGCTGTGTCTGTTATTTGATCAATCCTTCTTTGTTTCAGGCTGCCACAGTGGTTTTCCGGATTAACTCCCAAGTAAATTAACTAGTTGCTGCTGAATGGACCACACTGAATAGGGCACCCACCCAGAAAAATGACATGCCTGACAGGGACTGAGAATCTGTTTCTTGCTGAGCAGCACTAAAACCAAGATACAGACATGTAAATATTAGTATTGAAATACATATGAAATGATTGGAAACTGTGCATGCATAAACTGTTCTTCACTGACCTCTGAAGGTGGTGAATGAGTAGGTCTTGAGTGCCAAAGAGTTTTTCTCCAATTTGTCTCAATATTTCTTGTGAATTAAGTCAAAAAGTGATTAGCTGAGCTGCGTTGAGTCCAGTTGGAGAGACTGGTGTTGATGAAGGGGACAACCTTCCTCCCTCTTCCTCTCGTCCTTCTCCTCTCTATAGTCACCTTGCTCTGGTTTCCCAGGGAGCTGATTCAACTCACTACCCCAGCAGAAATCTAAGGGAAAAACAGACTAGGATTTTGCTGGCTTAGTGAGCTGCACTGGATCACCCTGGGGCCTTCCAGCTAGACTTGCTTCTCTCAGTCATGTGCTCATATGCCAGGGCCTTGTACAGCTTTTGTGTGCTGCTTTACTACATGCCAGAAGTTGACCAAGGCCCGTGGACATCACCATCAAATGCAAAAATTAATCAGCTTCTCTGCTTATCAATTTGGTAATCTTCCCCTGCAAAGTGAAGCTGAATTTACCTTGGTATCTACAGAGAAGGATGGGCTTTTGAGAGAGAGAATCAGAGCAGGAGTCCAACTTTGCCTTCCTCAGTCAGCTTTTGGAGAAACACATGTCCCAGGGAGGCACAGGGAGTACTAGGCTAAATACTCCCTTGCAGCACTACATGAAGGCTAGTTATCAGCACTTCTCCTGCCACCCCAGTGACATTGTGAAAGACTGAGGGAAGTTGATTGGACTCAAAATCCTGAAACATAGATATTTTATCTAAAATAGCTTGGTGAAAAAAAAACAAGCCCAAGAGAAGGTGCATTTTCTTAATTGAATTTCCCAACAGGAGAAGGGCTTATTCATTGAAGTGATAATATGAAAGTGCATCTCTTCAACTGTAATAAATAAATACTAGCTCCAGAAATTATACCTTGTTATCAATTTTCAGGCCTAATTCCTAACGCTAAACAGAAAATTTGCCTTAAAACTATGATCTGGATTAAAACTCTTTGCAAACTTTAAAAAACAGTGTCAGTAATATTTATTGTATGTTGCTATTTATTGACAAAATAGAAAATTAAAGGTAAAAGAAAAAAATATATTTTTTCAGGGAGTATTATTCATTTGTGAAGGCAAGTAAATCTTTACAGTTATGTTTAGACAGGCAAGACTAAAAGCCTAATTTTTCACTGAAAGCAGAAAAGCATCTGGAAATCAATTTGCCTGTTTAAGTTACATGGACTTCTCGGGTCTAAATGTGCTATACTCCTTGGACAAGTGAGAATCGTATCTTTTGCATGTAATGGAATTATTCTATTAGAAAAGAGATAAAAATTAGACAAAAAAAGTCTGAAAAGCTGACCTAACAATCTCTCGCTACCGAGGTTTGGCACTGTAACAGAAAGTTTGGAAGTATTTATGTGTGGGTGTGTTTCTGTTATCATTTTTCTGTTATTCCGGATCTTCCATTTCTATCTTTGGTTGGAGGATTTGTATCAAAACAATTGAAAGTCACATTTTAGAGCAGCAGAATCTAGTTATGTGACAACTACATAAAAGGACTCCTTCAAAGACTGAGGAGTGGCATGCCCGTATTCGGATTCAACCTGTGACTCCACTATGCTCAGTGGTAATGCTGCCATTGATTTTAAGAGAGCCACATATACCCTTAAAATTTAGGTGGAAGCCAAAACCTGCAAAAATCCAACTTTCTGGGCTTTTCTGCATGAATAAGTCTCACTCCAGTGTACGGGGACCATACCTCTCCCAATGCACAGTTAAAAACATCACCGTTCCCTGTAATATGAACATGACATTAGTGTGTTACTTTACTGCATCTTTTAAAGAATCTTCAGTCACTGGTGCAAAAATGGTAGTCGCTTTAAAGTTCATCTGTACTTTATTCCATCTTGGTTTTTTTCCTTTAAGAGGACCAAGGGAACAGCCAAAGAGAAAGATGATTCAGCAGGCTACTACTGATATCAGCAGAATTATGGTTCAAAAATGTGAGGCTGGGCGTCAAAAATATTCCTCTTCTTGCATTCCAGAGAGCAAGCTGATTTTCCTTTTCTCCTCAGTGTATAATCCAACAACAATGAGCAGAACTGATATTCTGAACAGACAGACCGATGTGGATGAAATAATAGAGACTTCCTGACCCTTCTGCTTTTGCCGAGCCACAGTTGCACTGAATCTTGGCTGAGGTTCTGGCAGAGTCACATCAGTTCTTTCATTGCACATTTATTTTCCATGTTCCTTGAATTTCCAGATTCAAAACACAACTATATTGAGTAAAAGAGATCTTTTCCCCACTTTTTTGATTTTCCAGGATGGAAATGGAAGCAGGAAAGACAATAACTTTGTAAACTTGCAAAAAAGTGTCTCAGGAGATGTCAGATTTTCTCCATTTCTAATGACACACTTAGAAGAGGTAAGCTTTCAACTCCTGAGTTTATACAGGAGCTTATATTGCCCAGATACAATAACATCCTCTTCATGAGGTGCCACCCTGGGCAAAGACGGTCCCTCAAGCACTGACATCATAGAAACGTTGTCATTTCACCTCTGTGAAGCTCTGGGACCCCAAGTTGGTCTGGAATGAGCAGAATGTACCCTTAGTACTTTCCATACTGTTAAAAACAAACTTTGGTTTATATGCCAATGAGGTTCATAATGTCAGTTTTGCCACTGGCAGAATACTTTCAGTGCCCACATGGTTTCTCTTGGAGCCTTGCTTTCTGCATAATAGCTCTGAGTAAAATGAGAATGCTTCCTACATCTTTTAAAACAGAGGTATTGTTAAAAAGCGTTTTGCATTGCATTGAGATCTCAGGCCAGGAACTAGTAATGGCTTTTTTTAGTGGTGTGCCATGGGAACGCTCAGCTAACAGAAGTGAGTCCTCAGGACCTGCTGACATGTCTGGAAAGAAAGGGCAGTGTGGCTCTTCTTCTGTGGAGTCAGTGATATCTCACAGTCCTGCACAAAGTTAGAATCAACACACGCAGTACTGTCATTTTTTGTTCTGATGTGAAACTTCTTTTCTAGGGATTAGCACTCAGTGACACTACATTCATGCATAAGGCAAATATCAAAATCTTCTCTACTACACTAAGCAAGTGCTTACTTAAGTATTGGCTTTTTCCTTTCTTTCATGTCAACCTGCTTGAAACCATCAAATTAAAAGCAGTGAAGAAACAAAACTCTTCTTGAAAACATATTTTCACAAATCACACTGTGGAACATAAAAATGCCTTTACAAAAACATACACATTCCACTGTTCAGGGAAGCTATTATTGTTCCTCACTGTTACTGCTCACCCTGAGGCATCTGTCATTTAGTTTATACCTGCATCTGTCCTATGGATACGATCCTAACAAATATTGTTCACTCCTACATATTTGGATGAAATCCTATTCTTTCAAAAATCAATGGCAAAACATCCTTCAGTGCAGCCAAAATTTCCTTCTGTAACTATAACTACAGTTTATTCCCTGTCTCAAGTGTAACTTTCTCTCTGCATGATGCTGGCGTGCTCCTTCCATCTGGCTCCTAACATATTAAATTTGCTACTTGTTTTTACAAATGTATAGCCAATGGTTTCCAGAACTTCATTCCTAGATCACTGACTTGCACACAATTTGTCAAAACTTTGTTAAAATATTCAGTGTCCCCACTGGCCTAAAGATGATAAATGGGATGTCTGTTGCTCATATTTCTTTCCTTAGGAAGCTCTAGAAACTCCATTTATGTGAACTGAAACCCACTATCAGAGACTAACCAAGAGAAACTTGCCTGCTAAGTGATACTTCTATGCATTTGCTGGTGTAGTCAATTAAAGTAATAACCTAATATCCGTGGGCTGGCACCATTTCAGAATACTTTGCTAGTCCTTTCCCATGTATGACTGACTAAGGAATCTGGACGCAACACTGACATGGACGTTACAGATGTTTTTTTGACATTTCTGGCAGAGAGGCATTTAATCATTACTGATTAGAACTATAAGCCAACCAACGATTATCTGTAACTGCACCCCAAACATAACAGGATCTGGTTTTGACATATGCCTGCTACATGTCATGCAGACACTGAGTGGCCTTAGGTTTTTGCTCAGCGGGAACAATTATAAATGCAGACAGCACAGAGCCTCCTTCAGCTGCTGCCCTGAGCCCGCTTACGAGCGGTATAGCATGCTGCTAAAAGAATGACACTTGAATGACACTATAGCAGTGAATAACATTTACTTTATCTCCATTACAACCCTACAGTAAGGATGTTTTGAAGAAAAAAAAAATCATTCTTACTATGTGATTTGTTGGATTCAGACTGGAATTTGTGCCACCAGCCCTCTAGCCTCATTCCTTCATGCTTCATCTGCCCAATTATCAAATCCCCTGTTGCACAAAGACACAATTCAGCAGTTCTGAGGGCTTAACTGTGCCCTCAGACACAGGGATGTGCAGCGCTCTGCATCTTGTAACATCAAATTGCACAGCAGCCAGTTTTCACTGGGTACACAGAGACACATCCGCCTCTGAGTACTGAAGTAAACAAGTAAACACAATCCAAAAGATCATTTAAGGAGACAAACACGTATTCAGATGTGATGAACTGCTGACCTTGTCAAACCAGGAGCATACACCAAAACAATACTGAAATATGAACGCTGGGAAAACAGATGCTCTGATTTACTTGCACTGTCCTCCAAGAGCAGATATTCTGGATGTGCAAGTGCACTGTAAACTAGACTTTTACCCAACTTGCTGAATATCTGACTTGCTCTTTCATTTTGGATAACCAGCTATTCCCTCTCTGAAAAATTTATGTTGTGGCCTCACTTTCACATCTACTATTTCCCTGTCAGTCCATCTCCCTGATTACCAGTCACTTCTGAGAAAATCTCTATGATCAAAGATGTTTTATGTGTGCTTCCAGCTTTTATATCACACATTATAAATGAGGATTCTTTTCTATGCTGGAATGACCCACACGCTGATGCTGAGAAAATGTTTAAAGAGAAATACTACAGAAAAAGAGGACGCAGGCAGAGCTCCATTCCGGAATGATGCACCAAAACCTGCTTTTGACCAGTGCTGAGCCATGGGTTTGTTTACTCTTTCCAGAGGTTTACAGCATACTGCACCTTTTTCTGTGCAAAATAATAGAGGTACCATTATAATTCACATCGCTCCAAGAAATGTGATTGAGGCCAGCCAGAGGTCCTCAGAAAGGAAGGAACAGCACTAGTCCTACTTTCTGCCACCACAGAACCCCAAATAGCATAAGCAATGCTAGCTGGCACCCATGGCAGTGACATGGACCACTTGAAAGCCAAGGGCTGAGTGACAGCTGAGAAAGAGTGATCATCTGTCCCCTTTGGTATCTTCCCCAAGAGACCCATGCAGATGAGGAAGGGAGGACTTCACTGCCCTGGCATTGCCTTTGTAGGCAGGCACGTGGTTTCCAAAGAATGGCCCATTTCATTGTGCTGAGGATGGTTTGCACCACATCCGCTTTCGGCACCTGCAATTCCAAGGAAACAGAGACCTATCCTTCATCCCATTTATCATCTTTAGGCCAGTGGGGACATTGAATATTTTAACAAAGTTTTGACAAATTGTGTGCAAGTCAGTGATCTAGGAATGAAGTTCCTGGATGAAGAGTTAGAATGTACCCTCAGCAAGTTTGCTGATGACACCAAACTGGGAGGTGTGGTAGATACACCAGAAGGCTGTGCTGCCATTCAGCGTGACCTGGATAGGC
>Ga0065711_1027849_pt1 | contig 45560 bp, 25 predicted proteins | sample Hoacrofraction12_FD_59098 | JGI IMG/M metagenome (GOLD analysis project Ga0065711, IMG submission 59098) | Hoatzin crop microbial communities from Cojedes, Venezuela - Epithelial fraction 12 v2 (version 2) | ecosystem: Host-associated > Birds > Digestive system > Esophagus > Crop | place... | reverse complement strand
CTCCTTCTTCACTTGCCCCCAGGCCAAGCTCAATGCATTCCAGTTGCTCCCTCACATATAGAGCAACTCCCCCACCTCTCCTTGTTGGTCTGTCTTTCCTAAAGAGTCTGAAGCAGAGGCTGCAGATCATTGCACTGTGTGTACACCATTGGAGAGCAAATCCTGTCACTCCAGCAGGTGCCAGCCCTCCTAAGATCAGGTCTTAGGTGGCTTCAGACAGACCCTCTGTGCTGAAGGAGTGCTTTCTCTGCCAGGAAAGTCCAGATCCATTTTCCCCACCATCACGAACCTTAATGCTTTCAGCCAGCTCCTTGTTTTCAGAGACTGGTTTCAGGAAATCAAGATTCCCAGCTGACAAACTCAAACTGTTTTATGCAGCTGATGTCTAAAACAAAAACTAAATACGTCTCCCCTAAGATGATCTGTTGATATTGATCCAGGCTCTGAGCAAATAAATGAATGTACTTTTACTATTTGGATGGCTAAATATTTCCAATTAAGAGTCTTACGAACAACACACAGAATGTTTGCTTTGGAGGGAGGCTAAGGATTTAAAGCTGATATTAGAAACATTAGCTGCTGTCACTAATGTGACTTGCTGACTTAAGCGTTTATTTTTTGTGATTTTGTCCCCCATTATTTCCAATTTTTCAATTAAAACTTAATCGCCTGCCTGCTCACTCCCTGCCGAAGTGATAGGGAGATTATAAGCTATCATAAAACCTTCTCTGGTGTCCTATTTCTCTCTGGCAACACAGAGAAAAGGTCACTTCTAGTACTGGCCTACACACTAAGCCATACTTTTATTGCAGTCTTGTGGCTTAAGCACTTGCTTTAGGAATGCGCATTGGGTGCTGGATGCTGTGTTCGTGTCCTGTCTTTATTCAGCTTTGTCTGAGTGTCTTCTAGTGAGCTGCATTACCATCTCATCAGCAGAAATCAGGATCCAGCTCTTGGGTGACAATACTTCTTGTACCTTCCTCTAACTTGGGTGTGTTGATCTGTTTTTATGGCGTATATCCATATGTTGAATCAAACTAGGTGCATCTCTGCATATGTGAGATGAGCAAAGAAGAGCAGACCTGTGTTCTAGCTGAGCAGCTGTCAAGTGGAGAGAAATTTCTGCAAAGATAATTACAGGCTGAGTATGGACAGCACATCACCTTACCTGCTAGGAGACAATAACAAGCTAGTGCTATTGCATTTGTTTCCTTAAATAATCCTGTAGCTCTAAAATGAGCAAGGACTTGTTTAAACTTGTAACCAAGCAGTGGCTGGAGGGAAGCTATAAAGGGAGCTTGTATATAAGTACAATGATAACAGCAAGAGAAGAGATTAGATAAACAGAAGATCGTTTACAGCATCATATGCTTCACAAACCTCTCCTGGCAGGAGATGTATTACATCCACTCCAAAACAATTAGCTGGGCTGACAAGCAGAGATTATTCACTGGGGGAAAGTAGCAAGGGTGATTTGTCATTGAGACCCCTAGGCTATGAGAAGAGCAGAGGCCAGAGATTTCCTGGACTGTTTTATGGCCAGTTGTTTATTTTTAGGAATTAATTTATTCTTCCTAGTAGGTTTGGTGCAGTTGCCATGCTAAAAGAGCTGTTGTGAGTGTCATATCATTACAAGCATGGATTTGGTTTCTCTGATTTACTTAGTGGGGTGGAGGGCAGCAGCTTGGATCTGCCTTGTGCAGACAGAGAAACAGGGCCTGGAAACCACATAGCGACCCTTTGCACAAACATGTGGTATGGGGGCCTGAGTTGCCATCCCTGAGCAGGCTTTCGCTCCTCCTGCTTCCAAAAGGGAAGCGTAAATGCTCCTGAAACACAATTTTCACTTTGTACTGCTGTAAATGCAAAGAATCATTCACCTGCAAGGATCTTTTCTCCCAAGGTGTTGAATATGGGAATTGGCTCAAGGCTTTTCAATACTATGGGGAAAATCTCCCTTTCATCTTTATTTTTGGGGATGGCAAATTTTACAGATGAAGCAGAAGTGGTGCTGAGATAGAAGTGTGAGGAACCGCTTTGGCTCTGAAGGCTTTGAGGCCCCAGAAAATGCCTCAAAGTAGCTCTTTGCTCTGTCAGAGTGGGAACTCGGAACCGGTAGAAACGATACAATCCCAATGTGAGTAAGATCGTTCTCTTTATTAGTCATCAAAACAGGGTATATATAACAAAGCAATTACAGCTTCTAATTGATTAGTTACTCTTAACCATATATAGTCAAAACCGCTGCAATTGGTGCAAAGCTTCATCTCTCGATGTGGAAGCAGCACTGTGGGCAGGAAGCGTCACTGTGGCAGGAAGCAGCGACGTAACAGTCCCCCTGCTCCAGTGTTCCGAACTCGTCGCTCTACCTTCCCAACAGGGTTCCATGTTCGCCGCTTTCAAGGCCCATCTCTAGTTTGAAACCTGGGTTGCTCAATGGCACCAAACTATGTCCCCTCTCGTCCAGCCAGGACTCCACATTACTCCTTTAGGTCTCACCTATTTCCGACAACCCTAAAAGCAGCCCTACTGAACCCCTGCCATTCTCACTGGCTGGAACTGCCACTTTCCAGGCAAAACCCCATGCAACAACCAGCTAGCCAAACTATACCACAAAGGGACAGTGAGGCACAGAGCTTGGCGAATCTGCAGTGCCCTGGAGAAGGTCACAGACCTGCTGGCAGAACTGCCCAGACAATGGTCCTTCTCATGGTCCTGGTTAGCTGCCAGCTGTGTTGGGGGAGTGGGTGAGCCAGCGTTTACCTAAACTACAGATTCATGAGTACAGCTGCTCTGTATCTTTGTGAAAAATATTACTTGTCATCCCTTTGTACAGATAGTAGAGAGTTTTCATCCAGATCCTTTGGCATTCCTGATGATTGCCCAGATAGCCAGATGAAAAATGTTTGCAACCTCTTTCCATATTTGATTGCTTTTCCTCATTTGAGCCTGATGTCTTAGAACCCATGGCATTATGCCCGTTTCTGACTGGGAGGCTGAAAGATTTTTAAAAGGAGAAAAGTAAACAGCAGATAATAATAATATAAGCTTTCTGCCAGGTGGTGTTAGCAGTAGGAAGAGGCACAGTCAGACAGTGTCTAGAGTTTCGATTTAATACAACTAAAATAAATGGTTCTAGCCTCCACATAATACCTTGTCCTCTAGAGTTTTAGGAATGCAGACTGTGAATCCCGGATCACCTTTAATGCCTGGTATTTTCTGAGCTCTGAGTTTATGTTACCCATCAACTGATGGAACTAAAACCCTTGTGAGAACTCCAGGCTTCTTAGTAAATATCCCCCTAGACCTCACCTGCCAAAGACTCCAGTGCCACTTCCTTCAAATAGTAGTGAGGCACATTAGCTACTATCTATTCTATGGAGTTCTGCCTTTCTTCCCTAGAAAGGACACTACTACCTCCTAGCAGAGACCACCTTAGTAAGGGAGTAATTGTAACAGAAAAAAGATCCTGTGCAACTTGCTTCTTAAAAACAGAATTTGTGACTTGGGCCATGATGCTGGTCAATAAGGTAGCCAACTAGTCTCACCAGTCTCCTTTAGGCTTCCCATTGTGCTCTGAAGGAGCTTAGCTAATAGACAGATTGTGGAAAAAGCAGAATTTTGGCTGAGAAAAGGTGCAAAGATCTCACTGCTTGGCTGACTGGAGGGCTGTATTTCTGTACAAGTGCATCCACTTAGCATCCTGGCAGAGGGACCTAGGAGAGACGTGTTTCACATGTAAAGAACAACAACAGGGACTGCAGTGCTTTATGGTGACCTTTTAAGACCCAGTGGTATCCAGCAGCAATACTGCGGTGTTTGAGGCCCTGTTACCATGGAGGAAAGCATGAGCACCCATCCCTGAGAAGGCGTCACCCCACAGAGAGGTTTATTTGGGAACCGGAAAGTCACACTGTGGTTTGGGAAAGGATTTTCCTTCACTGTCCTCATTCCAGAGCTACAGGCAATCTTTTAGATAGACTGGATCCATGCCACAGCGTGCCTTGAAGATTTAGTCTGAAACTTGTACTTGATTCTCATGAGGAAAGTTACCCAAATATGGCCTGTTTCTGGTGCACAGCAGTCTTGAATTTCTTTGTCCTAAGTGGCTCTTATCCAGACAAAAATGGAAAGGTAGCCCCGTCTACATGTTAATTATTATGGGAAAAAATTCTAAACTTTAGCCACTTCCCTAACATCTCACCAGGCAATATTTTTCAAGAGTTAATGAAATAATGACAGAAAATCCATTAATAGGTAAAATAATCTTATGTAGAATTCCAAATGAATGGCTTTTTCTTTTTTCCATAGACCAAACTCACATTCAGTATTTGTGATATGGAAGAAATATTATCCATGACACCTCAACAGCAAATTTTTCAAGGAAACTGTCAGGAGTGATTGGGCTTTCCATAGTGGCTTCCCACCTCCCTACTGTGAGGTGAATAGATCAAATCTGTTTTCAAAAGCAATAAGCCACTTAATTCATCCAAAATCTTAAAGAAGCTTTCTAAGTGTAAGCAACCGACTTCTTTTAATACAAGACAGAGCAAAAGAAGATCGTGCTCTACTGGATCAGCAGAAAAGCAAAAGCAGAGGTTGCCTCCTTGCTAGATCAGGCTGTCACCATCTCCTCCAATGCTCTAACCATAGCTCACCTGGTTTTCATGCTCTGGGCTGCCTCCCTGGATGGAATATCCAAAAACTACTACAGGATATCAAGCCCTATGCCCATGAAGAGTGCCATAATATCTGAGATACCTGTTTGAAGGAAAACATCTCCTCTGGGTACCTGCACACATGTTCCTTGCAGTGGGCATCCATGGTTTGAAATGGACACCTGGTACTTGAGCTCACTGATGTGTCACTGAGGTTCACTGCATCAGATTCCATTATGACATTGATTTGAAAATTGTACTGTCTTAACACTGTTATAGCAGTAGTCTCAGAGCTGGGTTTGCTGAATTTTACAGAAGTAGGTTTGTTTCATTTAACAAAACTGGCTGAAAGCTCTCCTAAAAAGATCTTTGCCGCTTTTTGCATTTGTAGCAGAACTGGTAAGTCAGAGAGCAAAAATCCTGAACTTAGGTATTCAAAGGCACTTTAAAGAGGGTCAGTTTCTGAATGAATGCCTCTGTCCCTCGTTTTCTCCACATTACAGATGCCAGCAGGCAGAGGAAGAGACAAGGTGATTGTGCTCTTGTCCCCTGGTCTGCAGAGGAGGAACCCTGTAGCTTTCAGTACCTGCTGACGTTTCTGGGAGGCTTCATGCCCAGGCATACTGCTCTGCTGGCAAGACAGAAGGCAATGGAAGCACATGTAGGGCTACGGCTTTATTTCTGAGGCTACAACTGAAGAACATCCACAAGGTAAAAGAAGATCTTAAAAGACAGACAGTTTGCTGCCCCAGGCAGAGTTCCTACAAAGACTTTAAAGCATGTGAGTCCTATTTTCTATATATGATCCAGATCTTAAAAATAGTAGCACCTGGGGAGTAAAATAATATATCCACTTACAGATCTGCAAAAGTTTGGGTCAGAGGTTCAGACCACTGGAAAAATACCCTCTCCCTGGGAGGAAAAGGAAAACCCAGAGACTCCACTGATTTGGGGAAAAAGGCTGGATAGTCCATATTTCTTTGCAGTCTCATTCAGTGCATTAATTTATGCAGCCACACTTTACCACATATGCCCAATGTACCGCCCTGGTAAACTCTTCTCCTTCCTGGCCTTTCAAGTGCAGGGTCTCACCTGCTTGGATGTCTCTGAGTGATGCTCATAGGAAAACAACCTTTGAAATGCCAAACAGATGTGAAAATGCATCTGAGGAGGAATGTATGGGTGATACCCATCTGTCATCACCCCTTTCACCATCTCATCTCCTCCCCTTTCATCTGGTGCCCACCTCTGCCACTCTACAGGCAGGGAAGCTACATGAAATGTGAGACAGAGCCCTGTTTAACCTGACCTCTGCTTCTGCAATGTAAGCTCTCCACTGCTCTTTACCTGGCTGTGTGAAATTCAGCTTCACTTCACTGAACATTTACCTTAAGGTGGAAAAGTAGTGCTTAGGTATTTTGGGCAAGTTCCTATTGAAAAGCTGGTCCACCTTAACAAAGCTCATAAAGGTGTGAAATATCAGAAATCATTTGTACTTACATAGAAAAAGCACAGTCACCACCACCACCCACAAGTGTAGCTAGTCAAAGAGGTTGTTACCTTTATTCTCAGCTGCCCACATTTTTTTTCATTAAATTTTCTTTTTCCTGACCTGCTCTGAAAAAAGTTAAACACTTTTAAACAAGCAGGGTCTTTTTGTCAGAGGATAATGCTTTTTTTTTCAAAACAGATGTTTTTCTTGTGAGATGTTTTTATAACAATAATTATTTTCTGGCAAAATAAACACAGCCCTTTTTATAGTTATTATCAGAACTTTGTCTGACGGAAATATAAATGCAGCTAAAAACTGATACACAGTATATGACAAGTTTCTAGTTTAAAAAAAAAAAAGAAATCACATTCCCTCACAGAAAGTACAAGAAATTTGCAGTGGAACCCTAAGGACTTTGTAAAAATACACAACTACCGTCAAAATTTCTCAGTAGAAGTTAAAAATAAGATCATTTTGAAAAAAACAGAGTGACACCATCTTCAGCTCTTTTTAAGTAGGGTTTTTATTTCTCCTTCAATCATTATTCCTACATGGTAAATTCCATTTCCTATAGGTAATTGAACAGTTACATTGACCAAAACTCTCCTACAATCTTCTTAAATTATAGGCATTTCCCTGCATATGCTTTGAAAGTGTCAGATTCCCAGTGCTTTCAAAACAAAGACCAATTCTCTCTGTCCCGTTCTTCAATGCAGTATGGGACAGAAAGCACATTCTTTTTGCCCATATTGAGAAAAAAGAGGATATGATTTGCTTCTTGACAGAATAGCTCTGCTGTCTGCGGTTGAATCTCTCCTAAATTTTTACCACCACAAAGAGAGACTTAAACTCTTATTCTCACACTGTCATTTGCTCTTCTGTAGAAGTCCACAGAGTCACTATGGGGAGTTGAATCACTGTGGTACCATCCTCCCAGAGGACCCACTGTGAACAGATTTTGCCCACCCCACTCCAAGGCTGGGTCCGGAAGATGTGGCTATGAAAGTGCATAGCTTTCTACTCAGAGACAAGGTGTACACAGATGTGCAAAGAGTGAGAAGACCCCTGCAGCAGCTGGGGCACTGGCGGGGTGCTATGAATCCTGAGAGTTTCTGTCACGCTCTCACAGAGGTGGCTTTGGACCACTGTGATCACTGTCAGTGCAGGGGAGGTCCCAAGGACAGAGATGTTTCACTAGAGCCGGTTTTGCATTCAGTGCAGGAGGTGTAACGACAGACATGTGTGGCTGTGAATCCAGACAGGTTTTCAGATGTCAGGTCCTTAGACCTCCAGCAGGGATTTGGGGAACAGGGCTAGGTACCAGGTGAGATCCTTCAGGAAAGTGTTTCTCCAAGGAGGCTCCCTTAACCCTGAACACAGAGCTGGCAGCCTCTATCACTTCCTACAAGCAGGAATGAATAGCAGGAGGGAGGAGGTGGTGGTGTCTGAAGCCCCAGCACCTCCAGTGAGACACTTGTGGGAAGACGGTGGCTCGCAACTCGCGTCTTCTGTCAAGGTCTGAATGCTTTGGGAGCCAGGATGCCCACCACAAGTCAAGACAGTACACCATCAACGAGTTTTGAAAGAACAGCGCTTGCCCCTACATGCTGGGATTTTGCTGATCCCCATACCGTCTCTCAGGGCAGGAGAAGCACAGCTCACCTCTCTGATGGATGCCCAGGAAAGCTTCTCCATTTCTGCTTCCTTGTCACTACAAAGCATAATTACAAGGCAGAAGCAAGGACTGTTGATAAAAATAAACAAAGCAAATCATTACTTTATAAGAGTGGATGATATGAACTTAGTGTAGTGGAATTTGCGAGAAACGCTTTAGTTTAGGGAGTAATATGTAACCTTTCTCTTTTTCAAGAGAAAGAGGCTCTTGGCATTCTTTGGCTCTTAATTTGCCTGAAACTCAAGCCATGTTGATACAGATCTTTTAATTATTGTCCTCTGTTGACCTGGACAAAGCATTGTGAGAAGGCTTCAAATCAATCATTCCATGACTTTGACTGAGTGCTCACCTGTTCAAAGGTTTGGTTTTGGTTGGTTTATTTTTTTGAAAAACTTGCAAGCAAGCAGAAAGATAAAATACCTTCTACCATCGGTAAGCCCTTTCCAGCAGCCATTGTAAGACCAGGAGAAATGCTTGTTCTCCTCACTAATCCAAAAGCCCAAAATTAAATTCCCAGAGACAATAATAATTAAAACCAGAACAAAACAAATTAAAACAAAACAAAACAAAACAAAACCATTACTTGGTTGATTGCGTTGGAATGAATTTGACCAACAGATGGCAGCTATGAAAAGTGAGATGGGCCACTTTCCCAACCATGTAAAAAGAACGAAAGCACTAGAGCATATCTGCCACGTAAAAGCATTTTCGGTCCTGCTCTTGAGACAAGTCATATAAAAAAGCCATTCTTATGTCAATTGGTTTTGGCCTATATGGAGTAGAAAATGCTGTGCAGGGATATTTATCACCATGCTGAGGTGTTCCCTGATCAGCCTGTGACTTTGTAGCTTCCAGGGCACACAAGTTTTATTTCCTCTGTAGATAACCTCTTAGCACTCAGCAGGTCAGGATGGAAATGGATGAGAAGGTGTAAAGGCAGGAATGTGCAGGGACTGTTCTGCCAGCAGACATGCAGAGGGTTGAAAAGATCCCAAGAAATAATACAAACACCAACATGCAAATATAAAAGCCTCAGGAGGAGAAAAAAATGGCTTACCATCCTGCTTCATTAGGGGCCAGCGCTCAGCCCAGGGACAACCAGAGAAGCATTCCTGTCCTATGACACAACGTAGGCACCTGGCCACCAACTGTATGCTTGGAAATGGGCACACAAACCTCTCCTCTGAAAATGCCTAAGCAAGTGCAACAAACGCCTCCAAATACCAGGGCAGAGTTAGAAATGCCCAGAAGCTGGAGTGGGCAAATTCTTCCAGGAGAGATGGAAGTTTCACTTCTGGTGAAAGTCTCCATTCAGGTGAGAATTTTTAATTGAAAAAAACATAAATCTGTAAAAGATTTTTTTAATTATTTGAATGATTTCTAGGTAAAGTAATGATTTTTGATTCAAAAGAGTTTCAGTTGTAAACTGAGATTTTCCTCTGTTGTCGGCAATACTTCTGGGCATAGCTGGTGCAAGAAAGGGCAGCAAGCAATCTGGGACTTCCTACCCTTAGTCATATTTATGTGGGCACTCCTTCTGGTCTACTGCCTTCCAAAGGAGCGCCTCAGCCGGGAAAGAAATGAGGAGCAAAGAGGAGGAAGAACTTGTGCAGCAGCAGGAAAATTTCTACTCTTATCTGCTTCAGGTGATCACAGGCAAGGATTAAACATCATGCAAAAAAGAAAAAGCTGCTGTGGTGCCCTCAGGTTTCCTTCTGAGCTTAGACACTAGCCCATTCAGAGCCTGAGAAACTCAGCCTCTGAATACCCCAAAATCCCTTCTGTAAATGCAAACAACATGCAAATTTTCTTCATTCAGCCATCCCTATAGGGCAGCACCTGTGAGAACACAGGAAGCGAGGAAAGCCCATAGAAATGAAAATTGTACTTTTCAGAAGAGCTCAAAAACAGCCTTCAGAAACATGTGGATCACATATTTAATTTCGGATTTAAAGAAGAAGAAATATTTTAATGGCACAAAATCTAAGAAAAATGATGTAGGTTAAAGGAGGCTGTTGGTTGGGAAGGCTCAGGGCCCAGAGGCAGAGGCTGCACAGACGGGTTGCCTGAAGGTGGTCTCTGAATGCACATTTTAATTTGTACTAAAAATTTCAGCATCAGGCACTAATCAGACCAAAGTGCTGAATAAACGCATCTAGAAACAAATATGGTACAACACTGCAATAGCCTTGGCCATAAGGTGCACAGGTGAGACAGAGGATAGGATAGAGAATCAGCTCTTACCTGCTGCTCATCAGTTCATGTAAACATTAAACTGTCTGGTTCCTTTGACACTGGCCCCTTCCCACAGAGGCAGAAGAACTAAATGGATACTGCAGGGTAATTAGCTGGCTTTCCACTTTGGGAATATTTGAAGATCCCACCTACATCTGTAGGCACCTGAACATTTTGGGAAATCTGATCCTGTTTTCTAATACTCAAGAATGGTCCAGAGCCAAGGAATGCAATTAAGCAAATGAGACAGAAGCATGTCAGAGCCAATGTATCTTCATTTCCCCAGTTCCTGGGGCAGTAGACTGGAGGCAGAATGGGGCCAGCCCATGGGCTCCTATGAATTGCACACACCAGAGGCAGTGTGTCTGAGCCTGGCAATGGAGTCCAGGGAGGAGGAGCAGAAAAGTACTGGAGTGTGGAAGGGGGGATTAACTACCAGGTGTAGTGAGCAGTGTATGTTCACTGCTCACCGGGAGAGGGGAACCACAGCATTCCCAGTGTGGGATTTGCAGATGTTCATCAGTACTCTGCCTGCTGGCCCCAAGCCAGCTCGGCAAGCTGGTAAAGCACTTCCTTCACTTCATGCATGAGAACAACATGCTGGAATTCATGAGGACAGCACGTGCCCTCATACATAGCCCCAGTCTCAGACAGGGCTTGTGGACACTTACTCAATGAGTGCTGACTGTGAAGGAGCTTCCCAGAACCAGCCTGTACTTTGCTGTGACTTGTTTTCCCCATCTGTAAGCATGCTGCAGCATTCACACTTGTGAGGTGCTGAGAGGGGAAACACAGAAAATATTAGAGGCTGCCTTTAAAACAGCTAATGATGATGAGCTGAGCCAGGAACCCGGTGAGGTCGAATTGTTTAGCCAGGCAGGCTGTTTCTAGTGGAACCAAGGCAGAAGCTGTAAATGTCAGGAATTTGTCTGCCAAATGTAGCATTATCCGTCGGCAAAGCCTGCCAATGTGATGGCTGTGATCGGGAGAGTTACTTGTTAGGTGAGAGATTGTTCACTGAATCAAAGTGATTTATCCTGGTTTATATGGACATCCTCAGCCAACCAAGGAAGAAACAGTCAGCTAGAAAATGCACACTTTGTAGGGACACAAGAGCACCACAGCTACACAGCTGACTGCACACAGTATGCGCTGCAAGGGGGCTTGGCAGTGCCTGGCAAGTGCAGCGCATGTTGTGCCCCTACCACTCTCACCTCGTTCACACTTCTGTTTGCACAGCATCACCTCTCCAGACATCAGAGTAGCTGGAACTAGGACTGCTGACTACATGGATTTTGCAGCTCATACGAGATTGCTCTGAAAAGCCACAATTTCTGGTGGGGAAGGATTATTTTTTTCTTCCTTGTCTGTCTTCATTTTCTCTCCAGAACATCTTCACTTAGTGAGTCTGAATTTAATAAAGTTCCTGCAGCAGTCGAGCTGCTATCCAGTCAGGAGGATCACACATAAACACACTTTCCTGAATACCTACCTCCCAAGCTGGTTTGGATGCCACTGAAGAAAGTGAAACCTTCCATGTAAACTCAATCCTGGTATCAGTGCGTCTCTGAACTGTGTTTCCTTTTCTCTATTCTTTCTCCCACCCACACTCTCACACATACATTTTTCAGGCCTGACCTGGAGGCAAGAAGGAGCCTTGTTCCCTGTCCCATCGCCTTGCAGCACTATGGCAGCTCCTGGCACAAGTGCCAGTACAGAAGCCCATCCATAAAATTCATCAGCTTTCTCAATCCACCTGCTACTGGAGAAGCGGGTACATCAGTATTTCTCAGCTCTTCCTTTAGACCATCAACATTCTGATCCCCCGTAGGCAGCAGACTTGCCCAGCCCCTGTCCAGCCTCTGGGCTTTCACATTCAGGGACATCTTCTTCTGCCATAAACTGCAAGATGCAGCTACAGTCCCTTTTGTTCATAAATTTGTCAGACTTTCCCAGATGCTTTTAGTGGATGCAAGAGCTGTTCCCTGTTACGGAGTACACAGTTCTTTCTGTCTGCAGGATCCGTAGGTTTTTAAGTCCGGAAGGAAATGTTACAGTCAAACAATCTGGTGTCTGGCATCACACTGGCTGAAGAACATCATTCCCTGTGGTGGGGTGAGCCCACACTTCTGCTGAGGAAAGCCATATTTTAGAGAGACACCTGGGCTTGATTTAAAGATTACATGTGATAGAGAACCCTGTACAGCCTCTAGTAAATTATTTCAGTAGTTCATTCTCTTTACTGTAAAAAAATCTGCACCTTCTTTCCACACTGAATTGGTCTGGCTTCAGCTTCCAGTTCGCTGGATCTGCTTCGACCACACCTCCAAGAGAAGCGCTCCGGCATCCACCTTTCTTGGCAGCTCATGTAAAGCTGGATCCGGTCACCTTTAAAGCTTTGCTTGCAGTACGTCTGCACAGTCTTTTTATAAAATGCTTAACCCCCACGCAGCCACATGTGCCGAGCCAACCAGAAATAAAAGTAGATGCATAATTCAGGCCCAAAGACCAGTCAGTCCTGTTTCTGACTGTAGCCAGCCACAAGTATTTAAACAAAAATTTCTAAACCCAAGGGAGGCAGAGTGACCCTTTGCATGACACATCTCTCCAGATTCACTCCTAAGGGGTTTACAAGTACAAAGCTGAGGGTCATAGCGAGGTTTATCAGCTGAGACCCAGGGTCACCCAGTGTGTGTTCGCATGGTTTCCAGTCTGCTTGGGCATGGGCAGATTGAACTCACCTCTATCTGCATTGCACTTCACAGGCATATCCTTAGATAAGCATAACATATAAACCCTCAGGGCAGGTTTTCCATGTACCCACCCACCCACTTCTTTTATCTCGTCATAAAACTTGATTGAAGATCTGCGGCTTCTCACCAAAAGTCCCCAGTCACGTTCCCCTAAGGTTTCCCTACACAGAGCGTGACCAAGACCATGGCTTCGTACCTATCCAGTCACGCCTGTACTAAATTAAATACAGGGAGAAGACTTTTGGCTGCATTTTGGCTGTCTTCTGGACCCACAGCTCAGCATTTCTGGCTCAGTTTACACCATGACTACGAATGCCCTAAATTGACAGTATCTGGTTTACATTTAAGGCAGTTTATACAACTCCTTTGGCTAGGTTTTTGTGAAATTTCCAGCGATGTATATAACCAAATGCAAAAAATCAGAGTAGATTATTGTGCTTTTCCCTGACAAATATCACATGATTCTCTTGTATGTTTACTATTATTGTGATGGCACATAGGCACAACAGCCTCAGCCAACAACCCTTGCTGTGCTTGGTGCTGTACAGATACAGGAAGAAAAAGTCATTGCCTCACAAACTTATGACAGCAAACACAAGTGAGGACAGAGTCCTCTGGGACATTGCCACCTCCTAGAATGAAGTGTTGCTTCCTCTGACACGGGAAGGTACAGGGCACAGAGACTCCCAGCAAGTTTCAAATATACTGACTGACTGGAAAAACCATCAACTTACGGGTTTGGTCAAGTTTGAAATCCACCAAGCACTAGCAAGAGAGCAGTAGTAAATTCTGCTGCTGACTGGCAGCTCATGTGATATGCAGTGAGAGTGACGCGGGAAGAGCTGCCAGCTGACCCCGATAACAGCGCAGTCTAGGAGCTCCCCCCTCTTCCAGATCAAGTTTGGACAGGCCATAAGGCTTTTTGTTGCTGACTGGGAAATCTGCTGAGCACGTCTCAACTAAAGCCATGACAGGGAACTACTGGCACCAATCCCACACCTCATGTAACCCAGTAAGCATTGCTGGCAGAGCACCTCCATAGCGGGATGTGGGCTGCAGCTCAACACCTGATTTCATGCTGGTAGTCCAATGCCAACACTCAACCACTGCACATAACCAGAGGGCACATATTTCCTCAGCATACTTCACTGACAACATCAAGAAGATTGCTTGAGCATAATGGTATATGGGAAGCAACCTGATTCTTACTGTGACATTGCTGAATTCATTTCGACTTAATTGTGCTCATCTGCTCTCAACAAAGCCAGCAGTACAGGAGACAACTGGCCATGATGCAGACTCCTGGGATTGCCGGTAGGAAGCTATGAGCTTTCTGCAAGAATTTTTGTGGTCTGAGTTTTACTTACAGGAATATTTGTGGAGAGGAACCAAGTGTGGGGAATAGCATCAGCATGGCTTCCCATCTTTTATCATACTCATATTTCAGTATTTCCCTCCTTCAATAGATTCAGCAGTCTGATAAGTCGGTCAACAAAGAAGTGGTGGAACATTTTCCCAGTTGCCTAATGCAATCCAGCAATATGACTCTATTATGTCGTTACCGTTACTACCGTACTGCTCACTTGCAACACTGGAATTTCTTGGTACCTTCTGTTGTAGGCTGTCAACAGGCAGCACCCTCTCATTATCAGCCCCTGGCACTTTGCACACACTGACTGTGCAGGCTGTGTCCAGATGAGAATGTGGGTTAAAGCCTTAGCAAATTTTGCTGTTAGTTGCAAGCCCAGGGTCCAGCTCCCTTCACCCCAACTCTTCTAACTGCTGCTTGCCAGGGTTTAGCAGACAGCTGCCAGGGTAACAGTGGCTCAACCCCCCGTACAGTTAGAATGGGCCACCCATGCCCATTGCCTTCCCATGCAAAAACATAACAGAAATAAATACCCTTCTGATTTCTAAAAAAGGATAGTAAAAAAGAGCAAGTTTACAAACTGGCCTTCTTACTCCTCTTTCTAGTGGCTGCAGAGTCACTGGATTTGTGAACTCAGTAGTCTGTTAACACAGCAATCAATTACAACACATGCTGGGCAAACACAAGTCAGCTTACAAAGATACAGAGGCGGAACTGGTTGTTGGTTTGTAAGCGATCAGGAAGAACTGCAGTGGTCAGGATTTTTTTTCTTCTGCAAGCCTATTGCTCTGTCACAAACCCAAAGATCCCAGCATGCTCACAATGCAGGCTAAAATCCCACTGCATGCAGCAAGGAAAATTCCTGTGTGGAAAAATTGGACAGAGCATCCACTGAATTCTGGGATGCTCAGTCCAGCAGCCCTTAATTTAGCATCCTAAGCTACGTGTGCTTGCTTTTATTCAGACAAGGAGAGAAAGATCTAGAAAAATCAATCAAACATAAAGCAAGAACTTCACAAAACAGAAAACTGCCAATTCTCCAGCCCCACTGCTGTAGCACTGACCCTGCCCTGACAAGCCTACAGCCTAGCTCATGGGACATTCTGCAGTGCTCGGCTCAGGCAGTATGCTGCAGGGGTTGCAGCTGCGTTTTAGTGCTAGGGTGTCATCTGGGTATCAGACATTTCTTAGGAGTTCTTACAGATGTGCCACTGCCCACTGCACCCTCAGCCAGCAGTTATTTTGGCACTGTGGTGCGTCAAAAGTCACCTCTACATCACCTTCTATCACGTGCCTGCAGCCTGCGCCACAATTTCAAAACTGTGCATGGTCATGGTGATTTCCAGAGTCACTGGAGAGCTCAGGGGCTGCATTTCTGCTTCCCTTCTCCATGGCTTAATGGTCTTTAACTTCTACACCAGATTTCATGCCCTGGAGGGACAGACATCCCAACTTCAGCCTGGCAGACCAGACAGACACCTCTGTCCTACCTCTGCAGACTATGTGGTTTGTGTCCATGCAGCCTTCCAGCGGCAGGGAATGTTGTATTGGGGTGCCAGAGGTAGATGCAGCTTCTCAGTTCGAGGCCACACACATGGCCAGCCCAGTGGGATGCCACAGGTGTCCAATCTGCCTACCGTGTCACACGCTGCTGGCACCCACGCTTGGGAAAGCCTCCGGACTGCTGTTTCCCCTCCCACCTTCTGACCGTCCAAGGCAAACTTCAGCACGTGGAGGTCTCCCTCCTTCTCTTGAAACATGAATGTGCTACAGCTGGCCAGCAGATTATTTTTTAATGAAAAATGGCTGTAATACAATCGTTTGCCAGAAAATCAATTTTCAGAAGCAACAGCTAATCTTTCTTTTGGAAACACCCACCCCCTCTCAAATGTTAGGAGTATTTCCTTTTTTTTTTTTTTTTTAAGAACCATTTAAGGTTTTGATTGCAAAGCACACACAAACTCAAATGTTTTCCAACACTAGAAATTTGGGAAGGGTCACAGCATTTTCTAGTGAAAACATATTTTTTTGTAGAGACTGTCAACAGAAAAAGAACACTGAAAGAATACTAGTAGAAAAGAGCATGTAAAGCCAATATCCTCAGCATCCCAAATCTGGCCAGCATGTAGACAAAGGAATCCTAAACTCATGAAGCAAGTGAACCATCTGCAGCACAGTAAGCCACTCTTCTCAGTGCACATCTGCACAGTCCAGTCTGCAGCAGGACCACGACTTCATAGCATCACACACAGCGAGCCCTTCATCCCAGCGTGGTTCTGTATTAAACCCCATACAATAATGAGCTACACTGGTCTCTACAGCTTCAGGCGGAAGCAGCGACAGCCTTTGCCATGAGAGGACATTGATCTTTGTCAGGTCCCATTCTTCAGTCATCACAATCTTGATTGCACACTGCAGTTTGCTGCCTCTACCATTTTTATTTAAGTAGTCTGTTTAAAGACAATGTTTTAAACCTGCATTTCCTCTGGATCTGGGGAAGAACTGTCCTCTGAAACAGATTGATACAGCTTGCTGTGCCAACTGCTTACAGAGATTCAAACAGCTTCCTGAGCCACCCTATGCTCCCAGGGGGTTTGCAGATCAATGGTCAGCTCGTGCCGAGCATCTCCATTTCCCTGCTCCCGGCAAGGCTGGTGGCCGGTACAGCGCTTGTAGCCTGGCTGAACATTTGTTGCCCAGTGCAGCCACACTAAAACCCCAGAGCAGCAGGAAGCATGGATCTTTCCCAGGCTCTAGCTGGAGGGTTCCTAATGGCAGGTGCCAGTGCCACCACCGCTGCTGTTGTTCCCCATGCTGCAGGTGAAAGTCGAGCTGCGGCTGCCACCATTGGGGCACCACAGCTCCTCACGGCAGAGGAAGGGCACAAGGGAGTGTGCCACAGGAGCCTGCACCAGCTGGAGAGAGGCCCAGCTTCCAGGCTGAACATTAATTACTGCTGCACTGGCTTTAAAAATAATTGCCCTGGGATGCAAGGGGCTCGCTTGCTTTTCCTCCTTGTGCTCCACCTCCTTGCAGCCTGTGGCTGAAGGCCCTCGTGGTGGGGAACGGAGGTCCCAGCACAGCCTGCCTCTGCGAGGAGGCTCCCAAGGAGTTCCCAGTGGAGACCAGGTCTGGGGTATTCAAAGGGAAAAGGGAAGGGACCGTTTTCAAAGGGAAAGCCCTGGAGACCCTCAGGTGCTAAACGGAGGCTGAATGAGCTGTGGAAGGGGGGGCACAAAGCAGCCCAGCCCCGCTGTGTGCTGCTCCGCTTACCCTGCAGTGCCCGTGAGCCTGGGCCCAATTTGTCCCCTCCAGCAGCCGCATCCCGAGGGCACATCCCAGTTCCCACCCGGTCCCTCTTCCTCACCAACCCCTGTTTGTATTAAGAGGACATGGCTGTCTGGCCGGGCCTGACTCCCGTCCCAGGCACCACCACAGGACACCTCTTCCCACCAGGGACATAACCCTCCTCCAGCTTTCCAGCAAAATATTTGAAATTCCTCAGCAGGATGGGCTTAAACCAGGCATGAATATACGACCCTACAAATAAACAAACTTTCCCCCACGTTGTTTTGGCCTTTTAATATTTCAGTCAGCACAGGAAACTTCTGGTGAAGGGAGCAGGCAATATTTCAGAGAGGGGAAGCAGACTGTTAGTCACAAATTTAGCAGGGAAAGCCTCTCTGGGAAGGCCACAGGAGGGAAAGAGGCTGTGTGTGCCCATTGCTTGTCCCTGCTGTTTTCTCTCTGTTCAGCTCTGGCAGAGATAATATACCACCAAGGGCCAGATCCAGCCACCCGATCTCTCGACTTGAGTTGCCATTCTGGTCTTTTGCTGACCATGCCTAAGGATACAAACTGCCTGATTCTGGGAGACAGAAGAATAAAAAGGAGAAACAAATACTGATGCACATTGCAATTTTAGGTCAAATAGCTTGGTTTTCTCCCCAGGCACCTGGCCCAGTTATTATAAGATGCCTAACAAGAAGCATTTTTTATTCTGTTTACATTCTGTGGTAAGATTTTTCTCTGTTTTTCCTTCATTGCTTCATTTGGCTCTGAAGTCTCTGAACTACAGCTATGGCCAACATATTTCTCACCTGCTCTCATGGAGCCGTCCCTCATACCACAGAGCCATGTAGTCCAAAGAAATAGCACTACCTCCTGTCAGCTTAGGTAAGGTATAAAGTAAAACCTTTACCATGCGTTTCCCAGAGTGGGATGCAGTGCCTTCTCCACAGCTTGTACAGCCCTGACCTCCAGTCCAAGTACAAACCCTTCTGCAGCTCCATCTCATTCATTTCAGCAGAGGAAGGGGTTTTTCACTCTCCATCCGTGACCTCCTGCCCTGGGCACTGACAGCCCTTGGGTCACTGGCCCCAAAGGCAGAGGGGTCTTTTTTGGAGGGACCACTTTGGGGAGCTACCCAAGCTGAGTGCCTCCCATGCTCACAATCAAGAAACGAATGGCCCTGGAAAGTTCATTTGGCATTCAGGGAGCAAGCAATAGCTTTAGTCTAGGGAAATGCCACGTTGCATGTACTGGGTACATTGCTGTTCACCCTGACTTCTTGCTGCCACCCTGCCAGAGATGGGATCAGAGACGGTGCCTCAGGGGTCCTACAGCAAGCCCCTCCGGTAACAGTTGTGCAGGAGCAGGGCAGTGCCCAGCGCAGCAGCATGGCTCTGATATCTGTGTCCGAGCTGGGGGCCAAGCCCCACAGGCTGTGGCAAGGGGCCGGGCTCTGCCATCACAGCAGACAGGCAAAGGCACATCTGTGATCTATTTCTTGTGCTAACAAGAATTGCCTGCATGAAGTCTTTTAACTTCTGATTCTTGTTCTTGAAGATGAGGCTAATGATAGGCCTAGGATCTCATACATAGAGAAAAGGAAACTCCATTAACGCTTGCAAAATCCTTCAGAAAACAGCCTGAGGATGAGCAAGGGTGATTTCAGCAATAAGCTGTGCATTAACCTACAGCCTGAGGAGTCATGTTTGCTTTCGATTGCGGAGCGGAGCAGCCACAGGAAAGTAGCTGTGTTGGAAATGCTTCTATTTTGCCCACCCGGACTGCAGTGGGATCAGCTTAGGACTGAAATAAACTTTGGGGAGTCATTGAACTCTGACCTAAGCTAGAATAATAGGATGTGTTTATGTCTGACAATGGGGGAGCTTTGCAGAAACCTCCAGTGAGCTCCATATGCAACACTGTTTTTATGGTCCTCCTAAGAAGGGAATTTCAAAGGTTCGTATATGCTTTAAGTGTAAATTATGACATGCATTAAGGACCACCCGCATCAAATGGATAGTCGCCCCAGCCCAGGGTTTTCATGGTGAACTGAGAACAAATTCCACAGGCCCTCTGGTTTGTGCTTCCATAGAATAATATATTTTCAGGTCAGCAGAGCTGTCTGCTTCTCACACAATAGACCCTTTCTCCCTTTCCCCCATACCTGTCAATTGCTCTCTGCCTCAGCTGTAATTTATGTTTTGCTTCCGAACTGTATGACTAAACTCTGGAAACACATGAGGGTACAGCAGCTAGGAAAAGCCTGTTACCAACCATGGTCAGTGCAGCATTACCACTCCAGAAATCCAAATGAGCACAAGGAAGCCTTACAGATGGCACAGCTTTACTGCATAACCTGTGTTCAAGATGGCAATGCCTCTACCAGTGCACCTATTTCTGTAATTTGCTTTGAATATTTCATGTTGCGTATTTGTAAGGAAAAAAGTGAAAGCATTTAGAGGTCAAAAAATTTGCCAAAACTGATCCATGGCTCAAAGAACAGATGTAAATAGATACAAGGATTAGGGCAAAATGTACATTTCCAAACCATCCCTTTAGTATCTGCTCAATACTAACCTACATGTAGGCTCTACCAGATATCTTTGGAATGGGCTGCTTATTATTGCCTGCAGAGACTCTGGCTAACCTGAAAGGACTGGATCTATGATCACAAAACCATGTCTACCTTACCATTTGATCTATGTTACTAGCTTATAGAAGAAGCAATCATAGCTCCCTTGTTGAACTGGAGATTTTCATTGTAAGCTAAGAATGAACTATTTTGCTTGGCAGGCCAGAGACTGCATATCTTTCTCCACACTACACTACTTAGTTTCAGTGACTCTCCTGAAAGGTTCTCAGTAGATCTGTCTCATACTTTCATCACATTCTGTTTAATTTTAAAATGGAATCTTCAGCAGGTATAGCATGCCTTTGTTTTGCAGTTCTTTATCTCTAGTGATATTACCAAGCTCACAGATTCTTTCCATCTTCTTTAGAATAAAGAATCACTGATTTTTTTACATTGACGACATTTAAAGCGTTTTTCTTTTAAGGAATAATCATTGCTATTATTTTCAGAATAGAAAGGTTTTCCTCATGAGGTGCTGACAAACAATATTCTACTGCACAAATACTCTACATCAGAAACTACGTGCAGTCCTTCCATAGGCTGCTTTGTGTCTTTCTAAATCTTATCTCTGGCTGTTCATTATACCTTCATATGATTGCAAGCTAAGTAGGGCTATTGCACAGACTGTTTTCTTGTTTGATAAATCCAGATAGGAATCAGTATCTTTTGCTCGGCCTCATACAGCTTATTCCAATATGTTATTTTCCACAGTTTCTTCCCGAATATAAGGATTCATTTCAGCATGGGGGCCAGTGATAGTTCTTGGCCCCAAAAGTAGCCCTGAAGTTGCTCTAGTGTATTACACTTGACACCTTGAACTTTCTGTGGCAATGACAAGCTCCTGTCCTTTTCCTCTATGCAAACCCAGAACAGATCTTCAAATTGCTGAGCCTTTCTCCCATTCTTATCTGGAGAATGGTTTAATGAAACATGGGACTCCTTTATCGTGACTATTAGATAGCGGGACACAGCTCTGAAGACAGGCTATAATGCACACCCTGCAAGTTTTTCATGCCTTGTTTTAGGCAGTAAGTAGCAGCGGAAAATGCCAGGGAACTTCCTGCTTTTGTGAGAATTCCTGCTAGTCTAGATCCCAAGAAGTGGAGTCACTGGTCTCCTCACCTCGACTGTGCTTTTACATCTTCGAACCTCCGAGGCTAGAGATAACAGAGTTGGAAAGAAATCCAGGATTTGGGATTGCCAGGAATGAACTGAGGACTAAGAAATAGCCCCGAAAAAGAACTGGTATACACAAATGACCCAAACCTATCACAATTTAGGAACACCTCAAGATGCAATTTCTCCCTCAGCTTCCCCAGGACACACAGACTCTGGGACATTACTGTTATCAGTCTGGCCGAGCTAGTTACTCCAATGGAGAAACATCAAGGACATCAATGGACATCTAACACTACTCGATTGTGCACTTGGTCCCACCAGCCAACCAGCCCACCTGTAAGGACTTTGCTCAGTGACTTTTTCAAAACAATGCAGAGCAATAAATATAACTATTATCTAATTCTGAATTTGGCAGAACAGTCTCTTGCAAACAAGCCAATAAATTTCATCTTTAACTCTCCATTCTTGTTGGTTCTGCTGTTTCCCATGACAAGTTTGCTCCTACCTGCCATCAAGTACCCTCTTCCCACCTCTTTTTTTCTATGCATATAATTCACTTAGCATCAGATGCACCATTTTGTGCTATATGTGTTTTCAAGACTTTTGCAGTATAAATACATCTTGTCAGTAGGTTGTATTTACTGCCAACTCATTAACAATCTGACCCTGGAATAAGCACTTTGATTTTTATCGAGTATAAATGGTTTGGGTTTTATACAGCAAATATTTTGTGTTGACTGCTTTTCGAACGGCCAGCCATATGTCTACTATTAGCATCAGACCCTGACAATGAGAATATTCCGCTCATTAAATCACTGTTGAGAGAAGTATTTAGGTTTTACCATTAAGAAAAAAGAAAGGCTTTTCATGTCCTGAATGGTTCTCAGGCGATACGTGCTACCTCTGAAAGCCAAAACTAATAGGGTCCTCAGAAATCACCCTGTTTCATGTTTCCAGCTTCAAAACCAGAGGAACGCAGGCCTGGAAAGGATTTGCTGGATCATAAAGTCCACTGCTTGTAGCAGCGTACAGCACAATCCCTAGAGGCTTGGCTCACTTTTAGTTTCTGCATAAAGACTGGCAGGAGATAGTTACAGTCACACAGGTCCCCAAACTTCAAGGTACCAGCCTGTAGTCAAAGGGATTTGCTGATGCTCCATACAGCTGAATGGCAGGGTCAATAATCCAAGTGTCTAAATACACCTCCAAAGTTTTAAGATGATAGTGTAGCCATACTAAACACCATACCTATCTCAGATCTGACATGGAGAGGCCTCACCCACAAAACTAAACCAACATTCTCCCTCCTCTTGTGACTTCAAAGGTGCCGCATTTGGGCTTCTTGGCCAGGCAATGAATCCAGTGGCACTTCTTCTGCAGCAAAACTTCCAGGGACAGCTAATCTCTCTTACAAAGAGGTTGCGTCCCTCCAGACATGCCCTGAAACTTGCAATATAGACTCAGCAGCAGCCTTTTTCAGTCCGTGAAACTGATATTTAGGAACAACCATATAAGCACTTTTGTTGCTTGTGCTGAGGACCAGGTAATAGACCTCTGCACACTGAGTGAAGGCAAACACCTGCATGCATACTGCAAACCAAGATGGGTATTTAAAGACAATGTTCATTCCTGTGAAAATTCTTAATTTCTGTGGAAGTTCTTCCTCAACTCAGGAAAATCAACACACTGATTGGCCCCACCAGCCAGCCAACCAACCTGTAAAGACTTTGCTCTTAGTGACTTTAATATAACAATCCAGAGCCCTCAGTATAACTATGACTATAACAGCAACATTCAGGCGTCAGCTCAGAGAGGCAAAAAAAGGGTTGATATCACCCTATTTTTGAGAATGTGTCTTTTAATACTAGGATGGTAAACAGGTGAAGAAAGGTGCCAGCATTGCAGACTAAATGTAGTAGTGGTTTTGCATCCAGTTGCTGTTCAGAGGAGCAAGTCTACTTCCAAGTTATTAATAGCAGCATAGTTTAATAATAATAATAAAAAAAGACATCTGGATGAAATCAGATGAGGGGAGCAGAACCACATGTGCACAGCGAACACAGGCATGTCCCAGGCTCACTCACATATTTTGGTACAGAAAAGCCAGAGTATTTCATTGAGAGGGGAGGGCAAAGCCAGCCAGAAAGTACTTGAAACCTGGAGCTCTGCTACTTATAAACTAAACATCAGTATATTTCTGCTTATCTTCTTACCCCTGCAAAGACAGCTTTTGCTGACTATCCAAATGTTAATGGAACAAGCCCACAGGGAAGGCAGCCAAGCCCAGTATCCCTGCCCAGAATGAGCTTTTCTCCTCGATTGCTCCCTTTTTTCATTTGACCAATGTCTTCCAGCTTGTCTCTTTCTCCTTACTGTGCACAGAGATCATCCTGACATTCTCCTAATTCATCCTGATTTATAGAGCAGGCTCCCCCAGCCCTAGGTGCCTCCAAATGCATGTGGTTTGCAGGGATTAGGCAGAGCAGATAACAATTGCTTCTCATATACAAGTCCCAGTATAGATGTTCCTTGGCAGGGAAAGGGAGCTGCCTGCATTGTTCTGCCCTTGAAGGAGGAGGATGAGCCAAGATGGAGGAGCTCAGTCACAGGGGCAATACGACAGCTGTGCATGAGCAAAGATGTCCTTGGACCACAAGAGTGACGAAGGTAACACCATCCTGCACTGTCTTCCCTCCACTTGTCAATCAAGTCCAAGGATGACCAAACACCATTGCTGCTTGAGAAGGCAAAACCAGCCAAGGTAGCCAGCCAAATACATCACACAGGGTCACTTGACAGAGGCACCTTGTTTGCACTTGCACAGGGAGAGAACTGAGGGCAGCTGTGACCAGCAAGTTGGCCAGGGCAGGTGTTCCCAGCTCTGTCCTCTCTTGCGGAAGACACTGAAGAAACTGTCTGGAAAGCAGTTTTGCTTTCTGTTTAACAGACCTTTATTCTAACAGGTGCCCTGCTTTCATGTGTTAGGGGACAAAAGTGGGTCTATTCAGCTTCTCCTGTGAGTGAGTAGTTCCTGCTGGGACAAGCAGTGGGGCTGGGTCACTTGTCACTCAGCCTGGTTGAGTCAACTGTACCTTCCGTAGGCTGACAAGTGTGAATGCACACAGAGGATGAGTTGGAGCACTCATCATTTCTGTTGAAGGCTGCCACAGAGCGTGAAAATGTCAAGATCCACCAAACTAGAAAGCAGGAACTGAAGATGTGGAGATGAGGACTGTCTGGCAGGAGAAGACCATCTGTGCTCCAAACACAATTTGAACTATTTTATATAAAGAGGATTTCTGCCAAATATAATATATAATATCCAGCCACCAAACTGAAGTGTATTCCAAGACTTCAGAGTTGTCTTACTAAATGGGAGCATCAGCTTTATCCTTGGTGTGTCATAAACAAAGCCTCTGGAACCAACGTAGAACATCTCATTCAACTTTCTCCCTCCCTCAGCTCTCACTACAGGAAGAGAGGAGTTCTCTCCAGTATCCACAGGCTGGAGAAAAAACTTGTGGACAGTGATCCAAGGGAGGACAAATGACCTGAGAATAGTCCAAGTGTGGTCCTGGGGAAAGAGGGAAGGCTTCACAGCAGGAAGGACCCTGGGAGCAGAGAAATGCCTGAGCTCCATCCATCCTTGCTTCTGCCACCTCTCAGGTCCTCCAGGGTAGTGCCATGCAGAGGGGAGCCTCAAAAAAAAACCTTATCACTATATAAATCCCCTGACATTACTTGGCTTGGCAGAGAGCACACGTCAGTGTTTCTGGGGAAAGGCCAGGTGGGACCATCGAGTGATCCAAAGCAGTCAGGCAGGAACTGGTGCAATCAGCTTTGCACCCCGTTGAGCTGAGCAAACGGATCACCTCTGCTGCCTCCAAGAGCCTCATCCCACAAAGCCAAGTCCTACTCTGTGGGTAGGATGAGTGATTTTCCTGGGGCAGGGAAGTGCTGAAATCCCTTCAGCTCAGTAGAAAATCTGCGGCCAATGTAATGACTTAAGTGTCCTGTCAGAGGCTGGAAACCCTGTGTGCCACGTGCCACAGAGACGTAGCAGCAGACTGTGCCCCTTCCCCTGCAGAGAGAAGCAAGAGCGTGTGGCTGGACACAGGCAGCAGGTAAGGACAAATCAGAAAAGCAAATAAAGACCTACCAAAGTGTAAAATCTCAGATCTGCCCCAGAGGTGAGACAAGAAACCCCTTTTTGCTTTGCCACAGCAGAGGAGCAAGTTCTTTCTGCTTGGGAACCCAAGAACTGCAGAGATGGAAACAAGCGAGGAGAGCAGCACACAGGCCATCTGACAGCACAGAGGTCTCCTATGTTTACAGGGCAGCCTCTGCCTTCAGTATACCAGAGCTTCTTCCATCCTCTTAAATACAGCAGGTTGCCTAGCCCAGCAGCTAAAAATCCCTACCATGCCTCCCTGACAGACTGTAGTTTTACTGCTGTGCAAGCAGAGATCTAGGAAAACCACCTCTACCCCAGAGCAGCTGGGCATGCGCTGTGGCTCCATGCTGCCCTGGGAATCACTTTGACCAACCAGCCCCATCACCCTCAGCTGCCATTGACCGCCAGCTGTGGCATGGCAGAAAGGTGGGAAACCAGAGTTTGGCATCAGCAAGCTGGGCTTCAGCAGGCTTTGCAGATCCTAAATACAGATCCAGGTCAAAGAGTAATGGGTCCACAGACAGTAGAGTGATCGGGGACTGTTCTGTTCCTTACTACACTGACATCCTGGTCAAAGGGCTTTCTCCAGCAACTCCTATGTCTAGGTAGATAAAATCTAGGTGGGAGGGTGAAGCTTTCAGAAATTACATCCTCTCTTAGAAGTACTACTGAGCTGACCATGTTCCACATGTGATGTGATCCAGCAGTTGATCACCACATCATGGGAAAGCTGCAGACTGGCTCCACTGCAGAACTGTAAGTGAAAATAAAGATTTATGGTGCAGCAGACAGGAGGTGATTAGTTTGTCTCAACAGTTACCTGGGGACTAACAACCTTACACAGATGAAATGGTGAGACTATTAAAGCTGATTTACTGAAAATACTCAGATAGTCCTCTGACAGCTGGGCAGACAGGGACATTGCTAGAATTGCTGGTCAGAGCAGTATCTGCCAGCACGCTGCCAGGGAAACAGTCTGCAGGAATGGAGTCTGCCACAGAAGATGCTTGCAGAGCAACTTTGCTTGTAACGAGCAATTTGTTAGGATGAGAACAAGGAAGTCCCTTTTCCTTCACTTGACAACATTAAGTATCTTCCCAATTCCTCACTATTTTTGTGAACTCCATTATCATCTGCTAATTAAACGCACAGCCTAGGAAGAATCATTATTAGTATGGAACCAAAAGAGAGTAAGACAGCGAGGAAGTGATACTAGAAGGCTGTACACGAAGAAATCGGTGACACATGGGAGGATCAATTTCAGGGAACTGGATTTTTCCTTGGAGAGATACTCCCTGTGAACTTTCAGTGGGCAAGAGAAGCAAAACCAGACAAGTTGCAGATCTAGATGGAGTTCTTATCACAGACCACAGTCCTGAAGTCTCTTCTCTTACAGCTGAGGGAACGCCTTTGCATTAACACCTTCACAAATAAAGAGTGTATCTTTTCCCTAAATAGAAATAATATGGAAAACTGATCTCATTCTCAGCCTGAAAGGTCAATATATCTCTACTACAAATGGGACTAGAAAAGGAAGGAGAACACTTTGAGGAAATAACATGAAGATATGAGCACTTGTACAGTTTTTATAACATGCCTTTAGTGTACAACTATAACACACAACTATAACATTAAATAATAATTTAATGATTCAGAAATTTTTTCCCCTGTTATAAATCTCAAACACCTTCCTAGTCCCTGCTGAACAAACAGCTCTGTCCTAACCTTCTGAACATCAGCCAAAAGAGCTCACTTCTAAACTTTGCAAAACATCACAAACTGAAAGAGGTTGCCACTCTTTGGAAAGGCGTGATCAGAATAAAAAACTGCCTTGATAATTGGAGAGATGGTCCCAACTAACATGAACTTTGGTAAGTTCAAGTACAAAGTATTACCGCCATAAGGAGAAATCAAGGGTGGAACAGGAGAGAGAATGATTAGCCATGCACTGACTGAACAGGCAACTCTGCAGCATAAAATGATCAAGTTATAAACTTAATGAGTTGACAGTGTGATGCCATTGCAAACAAGACAAATTCCTTTCTAAGATGTATTATCACAAGTGTTATGTGTATATAACACAACACCAATGACTTCATTCTTCTGGAATACTGTATTCATTTTGGGGCACCAGAGATAGAGAGATATGTAGAGAACTGGAAAAAATCCAAAGGACAGTAATAAGAATGATCGAGGTATAGAAAATTTGGCGCAGGAAGAATAGACGAAGGAAGTAGATTTGTTTAGTCTACAAAACAGAAGACTAAGGAGAGATGTAATAGCAATCTTCTCACATAGAAAAGGTCAGGAAGATGATGAATGATTGCTCTCCATGTTCACTAAGAGTGAGAGAAGAAAAACCAGTTTTACTCAAGGCAAGGTAGATTTAAAGGGGATATTAAGAAAGCTTTCTGACTATCAGGATAGTTAAACATTGCAGCAGGTTACCTAGAGAGGGTTTTTTAGAAGAAGTCAGGCTAACAACCATAAGCATTGTCTAGAAATAATCCTCCTGCCTAAGTGCAAAGTGATGAAGGAGTTCTACACAGACCCATTCCAGCACTGCAAAATTATAATGAATCTATGATTTTTCATATTAACATTAGCCCCATGAAAAACTCAACACCTCTGGCTTCTTCAGCTTGAGAGAGGTTTAACTGACCTTAACAAGGGACAAAATTCCGTCGTAGGGTCACCTGCAGCTTTCTTTTTTGCTGAGAGCGAGTCAAATTTGTACATGGTTAGCAAATGAAAACTGAAAGATAAGTAACATACACGCGACTGAACTTGAATGCACACTTTCCTCTCTGCCCATAAGATATCATAGTTTGGCCCTGAATACCAAGCTTCTCAGAGACACTGGACTCCCAAAGCCACATGCAGAGTGAAAAAAAATGTTTGTGATATTTTATTACAGGGAGTTACATTTACATTTCTGCAGCACATTTCTTAGTTCAATAATAAACCTCTTTGCTAAAATGCCTTTCCAGAAAAATATTATCCTTTTGGATTCAGTCCTGCTCTGAAAGAACGAGCTGACAGGAATTCAAGTGTCTTCAAATATTTAGACACCCTTTGCCCCTGGTACATTCAAGCCCATTAGCCATCACTAAATATCCAGGTTACTTACACAGCCCTGGAGATACTCCAAAACGCCCTACAAAGCTAGGTAGTCTCCATTGTGCTCCTGGAATCAGCCTTTATATATTTATTCTGTCACCACAAAAACACTGCATCCTTTGGGGAAGAAAAACAAATAACAAATAAATTCACAGATGAAAATTAATAGAGAGACATTACCAATAGTAGGGGAGACATAGAAGACACAATTGCATTTAGAGAGATTTTAAAACACACTCTGAGCATACTAGAACAAGCAAAGAGCCAGACTGGGGAAAAAGCAAGCAGATTAATTTGGGGAAAATAATCTGAAACAACGATCTGCTCTAGGAGAGCAGGAGCTGGAAGCAGTAGTGCTGACAAAGGTTTAGGACTGGCAGCAAGCAGAAGATTATGTCTGAGCTTAGAGAGAGCAGGAGCTGCAAGGTGCTGTAAACCTGGGGAAATAGAGCAAATGCTGTTATTAGAGAAAAATCACAACCTTTTTACTCTGTACCAGGTGACAACCAGATAGGTTGGTCCCGTTTCTTGGGAGATTCCTCCCTGCGCAGCCCAGAGACAAGCCATTTGGGTATTTACCGTGGGCATTTACGTAGCAGAAGATACTGGTTTCTCACTCCACCCTGGCATGTCCTGCAGGCCTAGTACCACTACTAAACCCATCCTCACTCCCAGCCTTCTTGGGGCAGAAATAGCAGGCATATTCACTCTGTCTCTCAAATCCCAGAGGGGCTCAAACCCTTGCAAGAAGGAACAGGGTGAGGCATAGCACCTCTCTGCTGCAGCTGGGGTGGGGAGAGGTGCCCTTGACTGCAAATGCAGCCTCTAGCCCCAGTCCCTGGGGATCAATTCCTGACTTCATTCAACCGCTGCATGCATGAAGAAAACCTGTCTGACCCTTTCCTTTGCTTTGCTCTTCCCTTAACTGTTCCAGCAGCCTTTTCCAATCCCCCTGCCAAAGGCCTTTCAAACCTAGCGCTGCCTGGGCTCTGTTCAGAATCCAGACTTGGCACATCACAAACACCGTAATCAACCATATTAGTGCGGAATTGGGAATCTGTCTTGAAAGAAATAAAAATTATCCCTTCTGATCCATAACCCTCCCTCCCTGCGCATGCATATATACAAGTGAGATCAAAACGCTGCTCAGAGGAGCGTATCACTGAAGAAAGAGAAAGAGCAAGACGACTGCAGGGAGCCAACCTGATTTGCAATTGCACACGGACCAAGAAATGAACCACATCATTACCAGCAAATTGAAAACAGATCAGGGGCTGAGCGTGGACTTAAATTGTAACAGGAACCCAATGCTGCTCGCAGAGAACATGGGTCTGGGGGAGTTCACAGGGGGTTTGTTGTGACGATAGATGTTGTCCCCAGATATTTATCCTGTGGTATTAAGCTGCTCACCAAATGCATGGAAAGCCTGATAACCAGTGTTCATAAAATATCTATCTGTGCTCCAAGCCATCCACCACCACGGGGGTCTCTCATTTCCAGGCTACCAATATGCTGCAGACAGACATTGGCTGGTGTTTCTTGTGGTTCAAGGATGTGGGTCAAAGTCAGGGCTGGTTTATCAAAGAAGTTCATTGGGGGTTATCAAGAACAAGTGGTTCTAAGCCACAAGTATTTAAATAACTGCCTCAGAAACTTGATGTTAGACAATGCTTTAAGGTAGGATGTTTTTGGGTGGAGAGTGGGATCCTTCTGCCCACAACAGAGGCTCTGAGACTGACAGAGAATTCGTGAGGATCACGTCCAACCCCCTCACCAGGGACGCTAACGAATTCCCTCCACAGACCGTCCACATCTCCCCACATCTTCCTTCTCTATATGCAGTTCTCCCTCTCCTTCAGCCCAGGCAGTTATTGTTCAGGTTGCTGTTTTTGACCAGCACATAGGTAAGTAAAATACACTTGAAAGAATTTTTTTTTTTGGCAGAAAATACTGTTTTCTGCAACAATATTTATTAGTAATTGTTGACATAGTGCTATAGGTATACATTTTTTCCAATTATTCTAAAATTTAAACACCCCAAAGCTATAACATTTTGCCCCTTAGGAAAATGCTTCTTTCATGATACAACCAGACCTGCTTCTGGCAGGTACCAGCTCCACAGCACACAGAATGAGATGAGGCAAAATGATGGCTTGAGGGAACTCAGCTCAGCATCCCTTCCCATGAGAGGAAAAATGTAAGCTCTGGTGGAGTCACAACAGGCAGAATATAAGATGTCCCAGTCTCTACAGTACTACAGGCATCCCACACATTAACGCCTGTCTGCCCTGCTGCATCCGCAGACCACTGGTGCACGGTCAGACCCCGTCCCCTCCCAGCCCAAACCTCGATGCAGACCATGCAATCTGTTTCCATTCACAGCCAAGGCTTGCTGAGCTGCCAAATCGGCCACTTCCTTGCCAGGTCCATACATTCTCATCCCAAAGGAAAGCGGAAGCTGTAGATTACGATTCCCACAAAGTAAAATCCCTATATTACATTCATGTTAGGGGCTGCTTCAAAATACGGTGCTTGAGAAAATACAGCCCCTGCCCTACTGTAGGTTGTCTGCGGGCCTGGTCTGCAAATGATGTGACCCATGGGGACTCTGGGACTCTCCTCAGCCTCCCAGCAGCTCAGCCCAGCTGCCCTTGGAGACCTCACGTGGCAAACACGGCAGAGCCTGCGCACCGCTGCTCTGCTAGCACAGCCCCTGGCTTTGAAGGTGGGGCTGGAAACAGGGCTCCCATGGCCTTGCGACATCAGAAGGTACCTTAATGCCTGCAGCAATAACACTGCTCTGGCCTGCATGATTCATCACATCCAAGTTTGAACAGCTGCACACCTTCTCCACAGCCTGCAGCATCACTGAACTGTGAGGGGGGATTACTGCACGGAGTAGGATACTTTACACAAGTTAACTGATGAGCATGCAAAGAACTAGTGACAGAGTCAGAGGAATTCCCAGAAAACCTCAATTATGACATTAGGTGTCTCTGTCTAAAGGACATGGGTGCCTAAATCCTTTGGGCAGCTCTAGAAACCCAGGTTTCATCTGCAAGAGGGGAACTTGATTAGGGGAAAGGGAAAAGCCTGATGTCGTCCTGGCAGCTCTGAATGTCAGGAGCTCTGGATTCAGTTCCTGACAGTTTATTTCTCCTTCCCCTGTATGTACTCAAGCACTCTTTAATTTAGCTTGAGTGACGATTCCTGTCTCAGAGGTGCTTGGTGAGCAGCCAGCAGCAACCCAATAATAAAACACCTTCCCATTGCTGATAAGAGAGCATAAGGGAATTGTGCTGTGAAGCACCCAGCCTGGAGAAGGAATGCAGGTAGCCTGCAATGGATCAAGCCCAGCTTCTTCTGTCCTCCCTCCCTCCCCCAAACTGCCTGAGCAATGAAGCAGCAAAACACTCCTTGCTGTTCTTACTCATTTGACAGCTGTTTTTTGCAAATTTGGCTAGAATAGCACACAGTTACAATCTATACTTGCAACACTGCCTACCCACACCACCTTTCCCAGATGGGAAACTAATCACCTTAGGGGATGCCCTTCTACACAGGGCCTGGAGCCTCACTTGGGAATCAGCTCAACCAAAACACAGGCTGTTTTCCCTGCTATGGTTTTTGGGGCTAGATTTAGCCTCTATTCAAAGGCAAAAGTGATGTGGCCATAATACACCACAGCCTGGAGCAGTTTTGGTCCTGGGTTTCACAATGATAACGCTAATGGCACCAGGACAGACCACCCATGGCCCCACACCCTCTGATGGATGGTTGGAGGGTGCCAGGGACCATTTACTGGCAGGGACACTCAAAGTCAGGCCTTATGGTTTGTAAAACAAAAAGGTTCAACAGTGGGCTTAGCACTTTCAGTTTGTAATACACTGCAGACAGCAGCTCTAGAAAGGAGAGGGCTGAATTTCTAACTCCCATGAGACAAAGCAGCCTTGACACTGCAACACAGTCTTTCCCCAGACACTGAATTTTTCAGGTAGCCATGTACTAGGGAACTCTTTCAAGGCCAAAGAGAGATAGGGACTCTTGTTTCCTCTCCCGAGCATATTTCTGTTTAGGCTGCAAATTAATGGAGGCAGGGCCCTTGTCTGGGCAGAGCACCACAGCCTTGGGCAAGCACCTCCAACAGAGGTAGCTACATAAATAGCAAAGTCAGTTTTTACAAGCCGGTCAGACACCTGGTTACGATGCCCCGGTGACTGGCTGTATGCACCACCTTACAACTGGATATAGGAGGGCAGAGCCTATATATGACACCTCTGTGCATTTCCCAAAGCAATCATATTCTCCCAAACAACTGCACACGGGAGGTGATCCCCAGTCCAGAGGGACAGATGCTGGACCCCAATGCAGGAAAAGGCATGGTGAAAAACCTCTGAAGTTACTTTCACTAGACACACATTTAGGCACCTGGGTTTTGGTCATGAAAATATTTACCTGGCAGCAGTACTGCTGTATGACCATGACAGCACATTTGCCAGGAACGGAAGAGTTTAAGGGATTAAAAATTTAGGATGACCTTTCAAGAGAAGCTGGGGAAAATACACCAGTTACTGCCACGGCCCAGCTGCTGTACTGCCTTGTCAGCAAGCAAAGCTGCATTTTAGGGATTGAAGGAGAAACACTCACTTGTACCCCTGAAATACTGGACGGTTGTGCAAGTGATATGTTGGCAAGAAGGAAACCTATGCCCCCACTCCTTTTTTAAATATTTAGATCTTTTACTTTTTTCTCCTCCTTCCTAAACTTACTGCTGGAATCACATGGACTGTGTGGAAATTTGGACATGCAAACAACATTATCCAGAGCTAACTCCAAAGCATTCACATCACTGTTCCTTTCACATATGCCTGCCTTTTAGAGTCCAGAGCAAGCAGTGGGCTCCAGAGGGAGTTCATCCCACAAGTGGTGTGACCAGCTCACAACACATTAACTCCAGATCCAGCATTGTCCGATGCAAAGCCAAGTCTGATATTTCTAGGAGCACAATCAGACCACAGCGACATTTCCAGCTGAGCAGAGATGAAGTAACAGACTTGGTCAGGTCCTGTCTGGCTTCAGTAACTACCAGTGAAAATCAAGAACACAGAATAGTCACAGGCCTGCTGATAATTTGGGATGTTTCAATTTGTGAAACAAGTTCCACATTTCTCTCGTGACTAGCCATGGAACAATAAACAGACTGATCTGGTTTCACTGCTGCTTGCTTTGTCAGTTTGATTTGTTCTCAGATGTTAGAGGTTACTTACTGCTTTACAGAGACATTCAGCAGAGCAGAAACCCAGAGAGCTCCATGGGCTAACGACACAGTTCCCTAAGCATTTCAGTCTCATGGTACTCGCAAGACTTTCCTGAAGTTGCGGCATGGTGTGTTTCTCCTAAGACCACTCCCTCCTCTTTTTTTTTGGTGGGGGGTAAGTTTATAGTGCCTAAAGAGTTTCGCTCCCTGAAGTTTTGCCCCTTGCTCAAAACATTAACAAGGTCTTGCGCCTCTCTTCAGGCACTTATTTTCACAAAACCTATTGGAACTAAATTACCTTTGAGAACTGTGCCTTTCTGGTAAATTTGGATGAAATTAGTTGCCACAGTAAAAACACTGGATGGGAGAGATCAAAAGAAACTCATACATGTGCAAAAGGATAAATTTCATAACCTTTAATTCCTTAAGAAAATGGAGTAAATAGAAGAAAATACACAGAAAATAGTGAAAGTTACTGAAAATAAGGATGAGACTAGAAACCAGTCACAGCCAACATGAACAGTCAACACATCATCCAGTGAATAAAGGTAGTGCATGCATTTTCTGTGACTCAGCTGAGTTTGGTGAGATGTTGTACTCTCTGCAGAACAGATTCAGCTTGAGTTCATGGCTTGACATTATTTTTATTGTTAATCTGAATGGCCCTTGAAAGAAAAGGGTTTAAATTACAAAAAAATGGTTCACAGACTCAGCTAGATTTGTGAACCCATAAAACAGTTTGCAAGGTTCATAAAACCTCAAAAGCCAGAAAATCCTCCACCCCCGATTTCCTCCGCACTTCAGCTCCATCCTTACTTCACTGATTGTAGGCTGTTACAAACTCCCTCCTCTAACAGACTGTAACTTACACTCGGAGCTGATTACATTGCCTTCACTCTTTCTTGACGTCTCCGTGCTGGATTGGAGCCTGCTCTTGAGCAGAATCCCCCATGCAGTGAACCTGACCCTCCTGCTTTCTTGCCAACTGTGAATGAGCGCTGGTGGGGTTACTTGGCTTTGCTCTGATGCCAAGCAATTGTTTGCACAACGGCAAATGAGTCCCTAATGCATCATTCTCTATTTTTCTTTTCTACTCTGCTGAATGAATAGAAAACCTATTCAGCTCCTGGGCAAGGGGTGTGCATCCTCCCTGCAGCACCCCCAGCTGGGTACCAAGTGATCTGAGGGGAACAGGAAAGCTTTATATTTTAACCCAAGCAGCAAGCCTGAGGCAGCTGCCATCTCCGAAGGGCCACATTTGCTGGCCCAGTAAAGCCCTGAAAAAAGAATATTTTCACAGAGAAATAATTTACACTGAAATACAGCCTGTGAGAATACTCCCAGAGCCCTGAATTCCTGGTAGATCCCATGACCCAGGTCCATAAGTCCCATAGCCTGTGCGGCCAGTAGTTGTTAGTTCGGGCTATTGCCAAACCCCAGGCAGGCGGTTTCAAGCCTTTTATAGGAAACGCAGTGGAGCTGCTGCAGTGAAAATGTCCTGGTCCCTTTTTCTGCCTGACGTCACTACAAAGGCAGATGAGATCTGGAGGCTGTAGAGAGCACAGGATCTGGACACAGAGTAAATACATGAAGCCTCCACTGCATTTTCAGGGGTCCGTGCCCACAGCCCACACAATCTAATTCTAAAAGGGCTTCACTGAAGGCTGTCTAAGGTTTACTTTATTATTGACGTAAACCTGCATGGTACCAGTGTAGGGAGATACAAGGTGGAGTCCATGGAGAGGGCCTACCTGCACATGGTGCTTTGTGTCAGCTTAGCAGCGGGCGAAGACATCAGTCAGGTCATCCTCACAAGCACGGTGACTGCTGCCGAAGCAGGTCTAGAGCAGCTCTCCCATGGCATTTTGCAGTGGAAAAAAAGGCAGGATGTATTTCCATCCTTACTCCTTGGAAGACCATTGGTGGGCACAGACCACCAGATTTGGTCCTGTCTATGGCAAAGGCCGAACACACTCTCAAGGGCCTTGTCCACACTCTCAGCGGTTGCTGCAGCTGAGGACTGGGGCACTGGTCACCTCTAAGCAGTGTTCATGCATGGAGCATGTGAGTTGCAGATACATTAGGAATAGAGCCCCCCTCATGAGGGCAATTTGGGCTGACAGGGGAATTCAAACACTCTTGCCTCAGCTCTCCACACTGTTTGACAGCCCTGCCAGACTCCAGGGGCTGCAAAGGAAGCCCGTAAAGGTAATGCTATGAGGAGACAGAAGAGAGGTGGACTCACCAATGAGAAAGTCTAGCCCAGACTGAGAATATCAAAGGAAAAACAACAAAAAAGAACAACAAAATACCTCCCAGCTAATGCCAGTAAAAATGAACCAGTGACCTGCCACCTTTGAACAGAGGCAGAACTGCAAACTTTCCCTAACTACCTGAAAAAATAAAATCGAACCTATATTATTTTTATTAAGAAAAATTGCTCTGAAGCAGGCACCAGCACAAAAAGCTTCAGCTCAAGCAGCAAAAGGCTGGCAAATATACCACCAACAAAACCGGCTCTTGCAGCAGAAGCTGGACAGCCTGCAGGCAGTGATGCCGGGTCTGCAGCCCGGTGCAGCGTTTTGCAGCAAGCCCGGGGGCAGCTGCTGTTGCAGCCCACCCTGTGACCACCATGTGCAGAATGGGTACCCGCTGCCGGCAGCAGGAGGAACGGCCACAGCGCCGCAGCTTTTCCGCACAGCAAAAGGCTGCTGAGAACTTTTTGAAACAAATCTTTATGTACGTGCTACACAGCTAATGTTTAGTACATGGTGGAAGTACGAAATAAATCAAATACTTTGCAGTAAACACTTGCTAATCAGTCTTGATGAACAGAAGCATAGTTTTAATTGGAATTTAATTGCTGTATTGGTCATTTACTGAACATACGTCTTGCATTAATGGTGGCATTTCCTTCTCCCATAAAGCACATTCAATATTTCTCGAAAGACAAACAAATGCTTCTGAAGCCTCCTGAAGAAGATCCAGAATCCTTTATGCACAGCAGCTCCCACTGTGCCTGCAAGAAACCCCGAGCTGTTTGAAACATGGTACTAATCACAGTCACTGCCAGCAGTCACAGACCTTTATCCACATAGGGAATTTTAACTCGCAGAAACAAATGAGTTACTTATAGAAAAGGAACCCCCCATTTTGCAGCCACCACGTGCAAATAGGCAGACAGACTCTTTCTGTAAACCAATAGGGGTAAGTGGCTGCAATTTTCCTAAGTTGCCTTTAAAACATGGGCTTCGTTGTCAATTCAGCCAGAAATGACCTTGTGTGACTTCGGTTCCAGTCTCTCCTCCTCGGTCTGCAAACTATTATTCTGGAATAGGCAGAAGGACCTCACTCATATTACCACTGTGCTGTAGCTGATGTGCTATTTCTTGGAAAGAACAAGACTACCAGAGTCCAGGGCTAGAGTCTGAGAGTACTCGGTGAGTTACATTCATTACATAGCAAGAACAACTGAGAAAAAATAAACACTTTTCAAGTCTATGACTAGCTGAAGCTGTAAATTTTAAACACTTATGACAGAGTCATAGCTGAGTAAAACGGTACGGGACGTGTTACATATCAGAGGGTAACCTTTAAAGAAGGGCTTTAGCTCTGGGGAAAATTTTAAAGCAGAACAGGATGAAGTTCATGTGCCTTTTTTCATGTGGTTCTTATAATTAACAAAACTGTCACAGAAAATAATCCTAGAGGTCCAGATTCAATCCAGCCTTCTTTAACACACGTCTAATCATCCTCTCCACTACTGAAGTATCCATACTGTGTTAGTTAAATAATTAGAACTAGTGAAAAATTTTTCAACACACTTTTTTCCAGCCCCTCTATTTACAAATTTCCTTTAGACAGGTTGTGAGGATTTATCCTCCCTTTCATTTAATAGAGCCAAACATAACCTTTCCCAAGGGACCACAGCACCAAATGATTCCAAACTGCTCTTAACATAAGTCTGTCCCGTGTATGTAGTTTACTGCTTAGGCTTTGTGCCTGGTCATCTGGGGCACATGGCATGATGTTTTTGTCACTGTGTGCATGACCTTACTTGATTTTAATACATTACCTTTGTTTCAAAGTTAAACAGCAAAACAAAATCTATTTCTTGGCTAAATGCGTGTTGGCCACAGGCTCATAAATCACTCTCCATCAACAATGCAAATCTTCCCATGAGCAAGAACTTGCAAAACATCAAAAAGGGAAAGCTGCACAAAGGGACCAGGTTATAACTTGGCTTCTGAGTCAACCAACTATTTGCAAACAGATTTCAGCTTTACAACCATTTCTCCCTACGATCGTAACAGGCAGCCACAAGAGGCCCTGGACTTATATTTTTGACCAAGATATTTGGGTGTTCAGACCTGGATCTTGGCTTTTTTCATTATGAAGATCCATGTAAAGGGAACCTGGACAATAAAGGGAGGCTGAGGACAGCCCTTTGTCTGAGAAGGTTTAGCTCTGCATGTTGGGGATGGGCCATTGTTCACTGAAGGTCACAGTTCATTGTATCCAAAATGCTCTCAGAGATCACCTCCACCAAAAGAACAGCTGGGATGAAAACACAATATGTTGCACACTTTCTTCTCAGTTTTCTTCCTCACTCTCCATTGGTTTTCTCAAACTGAATCTGTGACAAAATCTGTCTGGGTGAGGAAATATGTAAACACAAAAGTGTTCAGTCATGCAAATATCTGGAAGATGCCTGCTGTGTATAAGAAAGTTATCAATGGAAAGACACAGCCAGTAATTGCAACTTTTGCAGCAAGAGAACAATATAAAATGAAAATTCTTTGCTGTCTTGATATATATAATCTTAAGAGATCTGGAGCAGCAAGACATTTGTAACTTTATATCAGCCATGAGTGTACCTGGGATGTATGAATAGTATCTTAAAATAAGACTGAGTTTGGTTATAAAATAGCCACGTTCAGCATGCTCAGTTTGGTGCAGAAGACAATTGTGTCTCCAGTCCTAGTTTTAGTGCATAATTGTGGAACCGCAAGACTGGAAAGGTTCATCTTCTCAGGTTGTTGTCTTTCTGTTCATTGATAGGGCTATTTATTTTGATTGTACAGAGTAGTTTGAAAGAGCAGCTAACATTCGTGTTCTCATTCTTAGTTTTGTTTTTGATTCATATTGGCAGTTGTAGATGCTCAGTCTGTTCTCCAGGTATTCACATGGAAGTGACTGAGACATGCCAGATTTACCAGCGGCTTCTCGTTAGTGGCTCTTCCTTGATTATGACATCTGGTGAGGCTGATGACAATAACAGAAGAAAAATGTGAAGTTCAGTCATTTGAAAGTGACTTAAGTGGAGGCTGTTTTGCACAATATGATGTTGAAATGTTAGGAATGATTGAGGCCAGATTTATAGCTCAAGCAGTCTTGCATCTGTATTTAATCTGTGAGCAACCAATACAAAAAACACCTTTAAAGAAAATCTTAATCATTTCCCAACTGACCAAGAGCTCGGAATATTCTGTCAGCAATATAATCTAGACCACAAAACGTTGTTCTTGTTGAAAGGAATTTTCAGAGTATTTTCAGAGTATTTCAGAGTATAACATATATCATGAAGTTATATGGCTAGTCCAATAAACCTGTACTAGTCAAGGCTGTCAGTATCCCACTTTTGGCTCTACAGAATGATCTTCAACTGATGGTCAGTAGGAGAGATTCCTGTAATACTCCTGAACAGGGCAAGGAGACCATTCACAAACTTTTAGCTACAAAGAAAGGAAGGACACACAAAATTAAGAAGCAGCTCATGTCTGCTGTTCTTCAATAACTAATGGTCATTCTGCAGACTGGCCTGCTGAAGTAGTTTCTCCCCCAATGCTACTCGCAGCTCAGCACAAGGGAGAAGCATGCAGAAATAGGGGAAGAGCTGAGAATCTGGCAGCTAGGCTGTTACCAAATTAACTACCTTTGGAGTTATGCAAAATGCCGTTCATCTGCAGTGATGTTTTTTGAGTGTTGGATAGTTGATGAACATGTCTAACCAGTTTATGGCACATAGCAAGAACAAACCAAGAATAAACTGTACTCACTGCTACCCAAATGTTCTCCTTCCATAGCACAGAGAAGAAAGGTCAGTCAAAACTGAATTCCTAATTCGAAACTTAATGGTGTTCTGTGTAGCACATTTGATTAACATTGTCACATACAAGCAGCAGTGGTAGGAGCTCAGGCTGATAAAATAAGTGAAACCATTTTATCAAGATAGCCAGCATACCGCACATACACATGTATTGTTTTTCAGTGAAAGTTAAGCTCCTAATTAAGTGCCTAATGACTTTCTTGAGTCCTCAGTCACAAGACATAAAGGTGCACTTCAATGTCTCCCATGTCCTTAGAAGGACAAAAATAATGGTTCTTTCCTGAGGATACATCTCTCCTGCTTGCACACCATGTAAGGCAAGGTGATAAGACAAAAGTGTTATCCAAGATACAGTAGATAAACATGTGGAGTAGACATTTCTAAAGCTGTTGAGGAATCAGTGCCAGCAAGAAAGGGAGGTTTTTATGATTTTTGCATCATTTAAAGCCCATGGTTGGGTCATAAACCAAGATGCTCTGATTAGCTTCAAAATTCCCATTTGCCAGTATTATGGCCTTTGAGCTAGGAATCGTCTTCGTTACCTATCTGCCAGACCCTCCTACAGGCTGGTGGGGAAACTTGATGAGTTTTGGTGGAAAATTTCTGACAGGATTTTCTGATGGGTTGCTGTACTCCTAGAACTATCTTCCTCTCCACTGACAAGGCCCAACGCTGCATTTGCAAGAAGCAATCAGAAAAGAGGAGAGATTCCAGCAGTCTCCCCTTCTCACTGTCTTCCTTTCCCATAGGCAGGAAGGAAGACTACACTGACTGCAGGGATGAAAATTCAACAGACTGGGGAATGGGAGTTCTTTGAACAGATGCCTATTGTTTTTAAAGTAAATGGGTTGCTCTCTGGTAAAGTATGAAGTACATATAGTAAGGTAGGAAGGTCTTTCTGTGTTTAATTCTAAACCAGATTTCCCCTCTGCTCGGAAGGATTTACCATCTGCTTTTGGCACCATGGTCACACAGGATTCTCTTTGCCTGTGCATTGGCTGATGGAAGCTCTGGCTGGGGACAGCACAGTTTGCTTTGCAGAGCCCCTGAGCACCAGGAAGCCTGTCCTAGCTTATCAGCTACCTCTTCCACTGTACAGAGCACTGGCCCTGCAGCTGTGTTCTGCAGGGAAAGTGGCAGGGAGAGAGACCTGCCCTACTTCAGTGCTGTAAGTACCCTCTCATCCATTGCCCATTAATGCGGTCCTGAACTGATAACGTGTCAATAAGCAACCCAGGAGTTCATGGCCAGTTCTTGCTCACCGACCAAAAGTCATGCCTGCTGGGAGAATGTCTCTGTCTGTTGCTTGAGCACATCATGGTTCGTCTACACCCTCCTTTGCTGAGGTTATCACTATGGCAGACCACCTTTGGGCACCAGAAGGGGAGAATGAGAGCTACACAGCACCCCCAAAAACAAGATTTAAAGATGTACCATCCTATTTTTTGACTGATGTGAAAAGGTATTTTACTTCACACAATAAGAGAGATATTAAGTGCATATCTTAAAATGCACTTTAAAATGTGAACCCACCCATGACTTAGCAGTGACGCGACCTCTGAATTTCCCACATTGTCTTGGTAAGTTTTATCCAAATAAAACAAGTAGAAAACAAAAATCAATTGCAAATAATGCAAAATGGCATTGTCTCCATTGCAACAAGGCTAAAAGAGATCTCCCCTGTCCTAAAGCACGCAAAAAGAAAAAAAAATCAGTCTGTAAAAACAAGCTTCCACCTCAAAGATCTTGTGAGCTAGTAATGTTTATAAGCCACTTTGAAGGTAGGTGGTGCTCTTATAACAATGCAAATGCCCGTTTGAATCACAAATTGTGGTTGCACATGTTGAATGCCACAGAGTCAAACAGTGAACAGAATAGCTAACCAGGAACCTGATCTGGTTTTACCAGACTGACTCCGTTCACAGAGATTAATGCCTCCCTGCTGTCCTCATGAAACTTTTTGGGACACTCCAAGTCTAGAGAGAAGTTGTCACGTCCATACCTGTGATGGACTGCCTGACCAGCAAATGCTTGTACGCAGGGCTGAGCGTCTTATCTCAGACAGCTACAGGCACCAGTATTGCTGATCTGTAGCCCCAAAGAACTAACTGGATTGATTCATACTTTTTTTGACCTTCAAATGATATACTAATTCTTCAGGACTGCTTATGTTGGAGATGACTTCCTGATTAGGCCATGATCCAGTTAACCACCCAGACCTACTCAAGACCACATTTTAAGGCAGGACTCTGGAGTCAATAGCTGGTGTCCCATGCTCAAAATTAGAGTACAAGTGCTTTGTTAAATCAGTGGTGATTAGAGAGAAAGCAACAGCCTGCAGTAAAGACCCCAGAAAGACACTAATTGTTGGCAAACAATGGCAACTATTAGCAAACATGAAAAACGGTAATGTCAAGATACACTAAGTAATTATCTACACACAAAAATGCAATACGAACCCTGCATAGCTATGAATAAAAGGCTTTGTTTGTGAAATTGGCCATTTATCAACACTTAGATCATGTGAACAAGTTGAAACATAAATCAAAGATGCAAGCCAGGAGTCCTCAACACGGGTGTTAATAGTCCTTGAGAGCCTGGACTTGACAACAGCTTTCAAATACAAGATATCTCCATCCAGAAGCTGCTTATTTTCTTCTGCTTCCCCACTGGCAAGGACACGAACTGACCAACTTATTTTTCACTGGTTTCAAACTTTCTGGCTGCCCTTTCCGATTGTAAACAGTAGAAAAATATTTATTTGTTTAGAAGTACTCTCTTGGGAAGATTGATAAAAGCTATTCTTCAAAAACCTGAAGCATAGGCCAAATATGAGAACAAATTACTTTGGCTTTGCCAAGTCTTGTGATTTTCATTCTACCTCTTCAGCACGCAGGACTTTTCATCCAGAGTAAGTGTTAAGAAAAGGAAACGGGATTCTTGGATTTTGTTTTTAGCCCCACTACTGAAAGAAAATGTATTAGAGCATCTGAGCAGCTCCTACCTGACCTCCACTTCTGCTGCCTCCCCCCAGGCAGCAGCAGCATGGACACTGCAGAGGGGAAAGATGAGCTGGGTTTGCATCAGTGCAAACTGGGACCATGGTGCTGCTGCGGATACGGTCATGGGCACTGACCCCAGCCCAAGTGCTGGTCACATTACAGGGAATCAAGTTGTGTTCCATGTTTCCAGCCATTTTGGTGAATAAAAAAGCTAGACCGTTTCTTCCAGACAAATTTTCTCAAAATTCAGAAGCAGAATTAAAGAGAAGGAAACAACTGTGGCATTTTTTGTTTTCTTTTGAAAATAATGATTCTGAAGAGAAAACTGAGCTCCAGGTGGCTGGCTTATATTAGCAGAGGTGCAGGATCAACAATGTTCTTTCCTCTTTGAAAATGTGCATATTAGCCAGGAGAAGAGGGACTTTATTCCTCATCTTCCTTATGAATTTATACTCTACAATAGACACTACCTTTGCAACTAAGTTTCTTTCAATTGAACAAGAGATGAATTGAGTAAGTCTGTCTGTGAAACATTTGCAACACTTCTGACAAAGAAAAAAAAAAGCCTGGCTCCACAGTGGGATTTCTGTGCGGCTGTTGCCCTAAACATTGGTCAGCCTTTGGCGCCTTTGCCCAGCGCAGTGAACAAGGCAGAGGGAATTATTCCTTCCTGTCCATCGTGTTATGAAGTGGTTGCACTGGAAGTGCAGTCGCCGTCCTGTTACAATTTAAACTCCTTCTCCCACCAGAAGTCCTGTTTTGAGACCTCTCCCACCAAGTGGATGATTTCTCCCTGAAGTTTATCCTGTGTGGTGTTCTGCCAATTTCTTTCATAGCAGAAGTTTGTGGCTAATATGACAAGGCATTCGAATCACTCACTTTTCCCAAAGTCATCCCTGCTTTCTTTGGGAAATGAGAGCTTACAAATATCTTATCTTAGAAAGTTCATATTTTTCATTCATTTGCCCTCACAGGGAACTCCTGGGCAAAGCGGTGTGTAAGTTAGCAAGTGACACTGTAGTTGTTTGCTACAGGTTTTTCTTAAATACTGAAAACTCTGAACTCCCTTCTCTTCTCTATAGAGAATAAAAATCCAGAAAAGTTAATCCTGTAGATGCGAAAGCTTTACCTGGACCTTTCAAACTGCATGCAGGGGGGTTCAGTACCAGCCAGCTGTGAGAGTGCTGCATTGCCTAAGCTCCTCGGATGTTCCCAAACATAAATGGTCCCCAGGAGGGAAGAGGGAGGAACAAACCCCTGCTTGTTTCCCTCGATGAGCGTAGGCAGACCACTTCACACACAGTATGGTGGGTAGGGTGCTGCTGGGATCTGGAGTGCCCCACACAGTAGTCTTGCCCTCAGCTGTAAGCATGCTGTATTTCACACCACAAGCCCAGACAGCAGCAGCAGTGACTGCCTGATTCTCTGATTAGCAAATGAGGAGCCCAAAGTCTTCCTGCTGAGCTGAGAAGCCAGTTGTTAACAGCCAGGCTTTGGCCATTTCCAGATGGCATGAAGTGAGCTGGAGGAAGCTGATTACCAAGTAGGTGCAAATAGTTTATCAGAGGAACAGTTTACATCAACAGACAAAACAGCAGTTTGCTGCCAGGCTCCACAAGTTCACTGGAGAGAAATAACATCCATCATTCCGGGCTTGTCATTTCTTAGGAGGTAATTTACTCTTGATCACTTTGTCCCTGTGTTCACCCAGCTAGCTTGACTTGTTGCAGCCCACCTGAAGATGAAAGATGAAGGAGCAGTCAGCACGCAGAGGGCATCAGCTGTGTCTCCCATCTCCCCAGCATCCTCCACATATGTTTCATCACACAGAATTTATACACTCATTCCCACTTGACCTATAATGAACAAGAAAAGCCAAAGCCACCATTATGACAGCAGAGAAAAGCTTCCACTGCAGCCAGTGTTAAAATACAGGTCACGGACTATTCTCCACAGACATCAGCACACAGGAAGGACAGGACTCATTTAATACCTTCTCACTATTTTCATCTACCTCCATTGCCCAGCAGTGGCTCCTAAGCCCTGCTGTCTGTACAATGATAATGTTACTTTCATCTCCCTTAATTTATCTTGCTCAGTACCCCACAAACATTAAATTTAATAACCTTTTGTGAGGGCAGGACAGCATTACCCCAAATTTACAGATCAACCAGCAAGGCACAGAGCTAAAGGCCAAAAGTAATCAAGCTGAGAAATCAAGGCCCCATGTTCTTCTGCCTGGTTTAAGACACCTACTTGAAGTGGGGTCATCATAACTCCTTCGCACTCACCCCAAATTAACACCAATGGCAGACATCTACCTATGTCTGTCAGTCCTATGCCATCTTGAATGCATGCACATGTTTTCACAGAATCACAGAATCACAGAATGGTAGGGGTTGGAAGGGACCTCTGTGGGTCATCTAGTCCAACCCCCCTGCTGAAGCAGGGTCACCTACAGCAGGCTGTAGAGGACCCTGTCCAGGTGGATCTTGAATATCTCCAAAGAGGGAGACTCCACAACCTCCCTGGGCAGCCTGTTCCAGTGCTCCATCACCCTCAGAGGGAAGAAATTCTTCCTCATGTTCAGACGGAACTTCCTGTGCTTCAGTTTGTGCCCGTTGCCCCTTGTCCTGTCACTGGGCACTACTGAAAAGAGCTTGGCCCCATCCTC